>Ga0126311_10001345_pt1 | contig 11892 bp, 6 predicted proteins | sample Plot61_FD_92539 | JGI IMG/M metagenome (GOLD analysis project Ga0126311, IMG submission 92539) | Serpentine soil microbial communities from UC McLaughlin Reserve, CA, USA - Plot61 | ecosystem: Environmental > Terrestrial > Soil > Grasslands | place: USA: UC McLaughlin Reserve, Lake County...
GACTCGCGTCGGCGGCGGACGTGCTCTATCAAGTCAACGCGCCCGCCGCCGCGCGTCGTCGCGCGTTCCGAGACGCGGCGCGTCCAGGGCACGCACGCGCTTATGACTTCGCGCTCTTCGGCCGTGAAGCCTACGGCGCGCGCGTCCGCGTCACACGTCAGAAGCTCGAAGGCCGCCTTCTTGTGCAGGGGCTTGCAGCGCAGCGAGTTGACGAGGCAGACGCGCCCGTCCGCGTACGCGCGAAGCAGCGGGTGACGCTCGCCGCACACGGTGAGAAGCTCGTGGATGATGATTCGCTTGTAGACTAAATCGACGCGGAAGTCGCCGCGGCGCAGGCGCGCGCCGTCGTACTCAAGCTCTTCGGGCGAGCAGACGATTGTCGGCACGCCGCGCGAGACGAAGTGGTCGCGGAGCAGCTCGAACTCGGGCGCGGTCGGCAGGTTCGCCCAATCGACAATCGCCACGTTCGGCGCGCGCGACGCGCCCGCGCCCGCCCACTCTCGAAAAGTCTCGACGAGCGACGAGAGCAGCGCCGACACCGGGTCGAACTGCCGCAGCCCGTGGCGGCGCGCGAACTCCCGCATCGCGTGGACTTCCGTCAAAACCGCGTTCAAGCCACGCTGGTCGGGCAGGCTCGAAGGGTTCTCCGCGTTGTACTCGACGAACCTGACCGAGTCGCCGGACGTGAACGCGTCGAGCCGCGTCGTCACGGCCGGGCAGCGGTAGCCCGGCTCCGCGAGCGCGAACTTCGTCTCAAGCTCCGTCATCCCGACGCGCGCCATCAACTGCGGCTCCGCGACGAACGCCCCCGAAAGCCTCTCGAACGCGCCCGCGAGCACCTCCGACGCGCGCACCAACGAATCGTACTGCGCGCGCGTCAACAGGTGCGGCCGAAGCTAGACGCCGACCTCGCGCCCGCCGTACGTCAGCCGCCGCTCCCGCATCCCAAGCTTCAGACGCGCGAACAACTCCGCCGTCAGCCCCTCGTCCGCCGACAGCAGCCCGTCGTACTCGGCAATCGCCTTCTCGCGCACCCTCGTCACTTTTGTGAACAGGTCACAAATTGCGACCTCAAAGATTAAGCCCTTCCCTCGTGAGCTGAGACGTTAAGAAAGGAAAGAGGGGAAAGGTTGAAAATCTTCCCCCTTTCCCCCCTTCACCTTTTAACCTTCACCTCTTCTTACTTGTCCGCGGCGACCGCGCCGTCCTCCATCTCCAACGCGGCCTGCGCGGCGGCGAGGCGCGCGACGGGGACGCGGAAGGGCGAGCAGGAGACGTAGTCGAGGCCCGTCAGGTGGCAGAAGGCGATTGAGCGCGGCTCGCCGCCGTGCTCGCCGCAGATGCCCACCTTGAGGCCCGGCTTGGCCGCGCGCCCGCGCTCCGTGCCCATCTTCACCAGTTGGCCGACGCCGTCGCGGTCTAAGACCTGGAACGGGTCGTCGGGCATGACCTTCGTCTCGACGTAGGCCGAGAGGAAGCGGCCCGAGTCGTCGCGCGAAAGGCCGTAGGTCGTCTGCGTCAGGTCGTTCGTGCCGAAGGAGAAGAAGTCCGCGTACTCGGCTATCTTGTCGGCCGTGAGCGCCGCGCGCGGCAGCTCTATCATCGTCCCGACCGTGTAGTCGAGCCGCATGCCGTTCTCGCCGAGGACTTGCTGCGCGACCTCTTCTATCAGCTCGCGCTGGCGTCGCAGCTCCTCGGCCGTCGAGACGAGCGGGACCATTATCTCGGGCGCCACGGTCTGGCCCTCGCCCGTGAGCTGGCACGCGGCCTCGAAGATAGCGCGCGCCTGCATGCGCGTGACTTCGGGGTACATCATCCCCAAACGGCAGCCGCGGTGGCCGAGCATCGGGTTGGCCTCGTGCAAACGCTCGACCTGTTGGAGCAGCTTTCGCTTCTCGTCTATCTGGTCGAGCAGGCGGTCTGTGTCCCTGAAGCTCTCGGCGCGGCGCACCTGCAACTTCAGCTCGGACAGCTCCGACATCAAGTCTTCGCGCTTGGGGAGGAACTCGTGCAGCGGCGGGTCGAGCAGGCGTATGGTGACGGGCAGGCCCGCCATCGCGCGGAAGATTCCGACGAAGTCCATGCGCTGCAAGGGGAGGAGTTTTTCGAGCGCCTTCTCGCGCGCGCCCGTGCCGTCGGAGAGTATCATCTCGCGCATCGCGGCGAGCCTGCCCTCGCCGAAGAACATGTGCTCGGTCCGGCACAGCCCGATGCCTTCCGCGCCGAAGTCGCGCGCGACCTCCGAGTCGTGCGGCGTGTCGGAGTTTGCGCGGACGCGGAGTTTGCGGAACTCGTCGGCCCAGCGCATCAACTCGCGGAAGTCCTCGTCGAGCTTGGGCTGTACTGTCGGAACCTGCCCGAGGAAGACGCGGCCCGTCGAGCCGTCCACGGTTATCCACTCGCCCTTCGTCACGGTCGTGCCGTTGACGCTGAACTGCTGCTGGCTGTAGTCGATGTTCAAAACGCTCGCGCCGCACACGCACGACTTGCCCATGCCGCGCGCGACGACCGCCGCGTGCGAGGTCATCCCGCCGCGCGCCGTCACAATCGCCTGCGCGGCGACCATGCCGTGGAAGTCGTCGGGGCTCGTCTCCTGACGCACGAGCACGACCATCTCGCCGTCGCGCGCAAGCTCTTCGGCCTCGTCGGGGTCGAAGACGACCTTGCCCTGCGCCGCGCCGGGGCTCGCGGGCAGACCCTTCGCGACGGCCTTCGCGTCGGTGTTCGGGTCAACGGTCGGGTGCAGGAGTTGGTCGAGCTGTTCGGGCGTGACGCGGCGCACGGCCGTCGCCTTGTCAATCACCCCCTCGCGCACCATCTCGACGGCGACCTTCACGGAGGCCGCGCCCGTGCGCTTGCCCGTGCGCGTCTGTAGCATCCAGAGGCGTCCGCGCTCGATTGTGAACTCCACGTCCTGCATGTCGCGGTAGTGCTTTTCGAGCAGGCCGGTTATCTCTTCGAACTGCTTGTAGACGGCGGGCAGCTCCTCCTGCAACTGACTTATGGGGTTCGGCGTGCGGAGCCCCGCGACCACGTCTTCGCCCTGCGCGTTCAAGAGGTATTCGCCGTAGAGCTTCTTCTCGCCGGTCGAGGGGTTGCGCGTAAACGCCACGCCCGTGCCCGACTCCGCGCCCATGTTGCCGAAGACCATCGCCTGAACGTTGACGGCCGTGCCGAGGTCGTCGGGGATGCGGTTGACCTTTCGGTAGTCGCACGCGCGGCGGCCCATCCACGAGTTGAAGACGGCGGCGATGGCGACGCGCAGTTGCTCGTAAGGGTCTTCGGGAATGGCGAGCCCGCTCTGGTCGGAGAAGATAATCTGCTTCTGCGCGGCGATGATGTCGCGCAGTTGCTCGGGGCTCAGGTCGGTGTCGCGCCCGCCCTCGGTCTGCGCCTTGTAGCGCTCCATCACGCGCTCGAACTTCTCGTGCGCGACGCCCATCACTATCTCGCCGAAGAGCGTCGCGAAGCGCCTGTAGGCGTCGAGCGCGAATCTCAAGTCGCCCGTCTGCGTGGCTAGACCCTGCACGGTCTGCTCGTTGAGCCCGAGGTTCAAGACCGTGTCCATCATGCCGGGCATGGAGAAGGGCGCGCCCGAGCGCACCGATACGAGCAGGGGGTTTTCGGGGTCGCCGAACTTCTTACCCGTCTTGGCCTCGACGGCGCGCAGGCCCTCGATGACCTGCTCCCACATGCCTTCGGGGAAATTCTTGCCGTTGGTGTAATAGGCGTTGCAGACTTCGGTCGTGACGATGAAGCCGGGCGGGACGGGCAGGCCCGCGCGCGTCATGTCGGCGAGGCCCGCGCCCTTGCCGCCGAGCAGAGAGCGCTGCGTGCCGTCGCCCTCCTCGAAAAGGTACACCCACTTGTGAGCCTGATTCTGTGACATGGAACTTTCCTTCCCCTTTGTGTTGACGGGCATGGACGGTCGGGCGGGGCGCTGCTGCTTCGGCTCCACTGGTCGAGTCCTTCCGCGCGCCTTTGTAGCGCAGAGCCTAACCCCGGACGCGTGCAAAGTGCAACGTTTATGCCGCGAGGCCGAACTCGGGGTTTTGGAGGAATCAGGAAACGCGGATGCTCAACATGGCCTGCGGCTGCGGAATTGTTCGCGGCGCGAGGCGTTTGAAGACGGACGCCTTACGGCGTGCCTGAAACCATCACACGTCCGCGTCTCGCGCGTCGAGCAGACGCCTGTAGGAGCATTCGGTTCTGTTCGACGTAAAGAATGACGGCGGGGCGCTGTCGCACACCTCTTCCTGTCTTTGGCGGGACGGGCGGCGAGTGGGGTTATGAGTGGCGGGCCCGCTTTGCTATGATGCGCGCGTTCCAGTCTTTGAAAACAAGTCAGCGGGTCGGATGCGTGGCTCACCCTCAACTTCGGAGTGATGGGCGTCGCCGTTGAGCACGAGAGGTCTCTACTCACGGCGAATCAATTACACAGCCGGACTTTATTGCTTGTAAGCAATAAAGTCAAGTTAAGAAGCGTGCGTCATGTCCTGTCGGGAGGTAACTCCTGATGGGAGCGCCGCGCCCGAAGCCGGAACGTTTGGCCGAAAAGCTGCTGGCGATTCGGGAAGCGCTCGGCGTCTCTCAACCCGAGATGCTCAGGCGGCTCGGGGTCGAACACCTCATCGAATACCACATCATCTCAAGGTACGAACGCGGGAAGCGCGAGCCGCCGCTGACGATTCTCCTTGAGTACGCACGCCTCGCGAACGTCTACGTCGAAGTCTTGATTGACGACGCACTCGACCTGCCCGACAAACTCCCTAGCCCGACCAAGAGCGAAGGCGTCCGACGCCGAAAGCGACGTTGATGTAAGGCACGCCGTTAAGCTGGGAGCGCGGGCATCCCTGCCCGCCATGAGCGCTTTAGCGCGAAGACAAAGAAACTCTAAAGCTCAAGGTTGAGTTAAAGCGGGAGGCGTCAAGCGTGCTCGCAGCACGCTTCGGCGGGCAGGGATGCCCGCGCTCCCAGGGGGAGGGCGCGCACGTGTGGGCACCGCTATAAGTCTTATGTCTCAGCGGACGCCTTCGGGGTGGAGCTTGAGCCATTCGGCGCGGAGCATGAAGCTGCCTTCCGTGACGACACGGTCGCCGACGGCGAGACCTTCAAGGACGGGGAAGCGGCCCGACACTTCTGCGCCGAGTCGCACGGCGCGCATGACGTAGGTGTGTGCGTCCGCGGTCGCGAGGAAGACGAAGGTGCGCCCGCCCATGTTCTGCACGGCCGAGGCGGGGACGGTCGGCGCGGTCGCCTCGGCGGTGCCGAGCGCGCCGAAGGCGACGTTAACGAACATCCCGAGCTTGAGCGCCTGCGAGGGGTTCGCTATCTCGACGCGCACCTGCGCCGTGCGCGTCGCGGGGTCAAGCTGCGGGTCTACGAAGGCGACCCGCCCGCGGAAGACCCTGCCCGGATAGGCGTCGCTCGTCACGCTCGCGCCGCTCCCGACGACGACTCGCGAGAGGTCGCGCTCGAAGACCTGCGCGACGACCCAAACGTTCGACAGGTCGGCGACGCGCAGCAACTCCTTGTTCGCCTCGACCACTTCGCCGGGGTTGACCGCGCGGCTTACGACCGTCCCCGAGACGGGCGCGGCGAGCACGACCTCGGAACTGACCTGCGACGACGCGCGCAACGCTTCGACGCGCTGCGGCGATAGGCCGAGAAGTAGAAGACGCTGACGCTGCGAGGCAAGCTCCGCCTCCGCCTTCTTCAACATCGCGGTTGACTGCTCGAACTCCTCGCGGCTCGCCGCGCCTATCTCGACCAGCTCGGCCGTGCGGCGGTGGTGCTTGTGATGCTCTTCGAGTTCCGCCTGCGCCGAGAGATATTTCGACTGCGCCATCGCAAGCTCGTCGCTGAAGACGACCGCGACCGTCTGCCCGCGCCGAACGAACTGCCCCGCCTCGGCCGTAACATTCGTCACGCGCCCGCCGACGAGCGTGAGGACGGGCGTCGAGCGGTATGCGTTCGCCTGCACGACGCCCGACGCGGTCTGCGACGCGGCTTCGGGCGCGAGTTGTTCGCCAACGGCCTCGACCTTGACGCCGGCGCGCGCGGCCACGTCGGGCGCGACAGTCAGAGTCGCCTCGCCCGCCGGAATCGTCGCCGCCGCCCCGCCCGCGTCCGGCTGCCCGAAGGTCACGCCGCGCGGCGCGGTCAAGACGCGCCCCGAGCCGTCGCCGCGCCCGCGCGCGAGCCACCACAGCAGGAGCGCGAGCGCCGCCGCCGCGAAGAGCGCGACGGTGATGAGGGCAGTCCTGTTCGCACGTCGCTTTGACACCGCAACGTTCGAGCGCACGGCCTGCGTCTCGACGGCCGCGTCGCGCGCGTCGCTCTTGTCGGGCGTCACTTTCATCTCGTCACCCGTCTCCGGCATCTCGTCACCCGCCTTCGTCATCTCGTCAAAAGCTCCGGCGCGGCCGACGCGAGCGCGACGCGCACGCGCGCCCTGTACGTCTCAAGCAGCGAGTCAACGTAGTCGTTCTCAAGCTCTATGTACCGGCGCTGCTCCGCTATGTAGTCGAGGAGCGTCTTCGAGCCAAGCTCGTAGGTCTTTCGTATCACGACGAGGTTCTGGCCCGCCTGCCCGCGCACGCCTACGCGGTAGATTTCCGACGCGCGCGCCGACGCCGCGTAAGACGCGTAAGCCGCCGCGACCTCTCTACGCGCCGTAAGCTCCGTGAACTCGCGTCGCCTCCGTGCGGCGTCCAACTCCGCGAGCGCGGCCTCGGTCGCGCCCGCGTTCTTGTCGCGCACGGGCAGCGTGACCGTGACGCCGAACGTGAACGAGTTGACGGTGTTCTCTATCGGCGCGAGCCGCCCCGCTTCGTCTACGCCGTTCAGCATGAAGCCGGTCTTCATTCGCTGGAAGCCCGCGCGCACTTCCGCGTCGGCGCGGCCGCCCGCGCGCGCCTCTTTGACGCGGGCTTCGGCGAGACGTTCGGCCGCGCGCGCGGCGAGTACGTCGGGCCTCTCGGCGACCGCGCGCGCGGCGGCAACGTCGGGCGCGGGCAGGGGGTCTATGAGTCCTTCGAAGTCGCCGCGCAGCTTCAGAGGCTCGTCCGGCTCCGCGCCGATGAGGTTGCGAAGCTCAAGCAGCGCGACCTCGACGCGGCCGCGCCCCTGCTCGCGCACGGAGCGCAGGCGGTTGACTTCGACCAGCACCACGTTCTGTTCGAGCGGCGCGGTGCGACCCTCCATCACGCGCGCGACGACGAGGCGGTAGCCCTTCTGGCTGTTGGTCAGAAGCTCCTCGGTCACGCCGAGCTTTACTATCTCCGCCAGCGCCTCGCCGAACTTCTCGCGCACCCCGGCGGCGAGCGAGCGCTCCGCGTCGGCGAGCGCGGCCTCTCGTACTTCGGCCTCGCGCTCGGCAACCAGCACGCGCGACGCGCGCCGGCCGCCCAACTCCAACGGCATCATGCCCTCGACCATCAACTGCCCGTCGGGCATGTTCAGGGCCTTCGCGCCCGACACGTCGAGCCGCGGGTTAGGACGGACGCCCGCCTGCTTAACCAACGCGCGCGCCGCTTCCGACTCCTTGCGCATCGCGAGCAGCCCGCCGTTCGACGCCAGAGCGCGCGCCACCGATTCGTCGGCAGTCAAGCCGGCGGCCGGGTCGAAGTAGAGCGCGACTGCCGCCACGTCCGTGCGCGGCCTCCGCTCGCCGGGAACGTCCGTCGCCGTCTGCGCCGACGCGACCCGCGACGACACGGCGACGACGAACACAAACAGCGCCGCCTTCAAGTAACTTCTATTCGCCCTCATCACATCACCACTTCCTTCGTCGTGTGTCAGCACGCCCTGTCAGTACCGCCTACTACCGCGGGCGGTACTGACCTGCCTCCCCCTTCAGCCCGCGCTCGCGAAGCCAGTAGAAGATGACCGGCGTCACAATCAGCACGTGCAGGAGGCTCGAAAGCATCCCGCCGAAGACGGGCACGGCCAGGGGCTTCATCACCTCCGAGCCCGCGCTCGTTGACCACATTATCGGCAGCATGCCGACGACGATGGTCGAGACCGTCATCACCTTCGGACGCAGGCGCAGGAGCGCCCCTTCGGTCACGGCTTCCAAAAGCGTCTCCCGATTAAGACTCCCCAACTCCTTCTGCTTGCGCTCGACGGCCTCCTCCAGGTAGACGACCATCACGATGCCGGTCTGCACCGCCGCGCCGAAGAGCGCGATGAAGCCGACCCAGACCGCGACGGAGAAGTTGTATTGCAGCAGCCACAGCAGGTAGAACCCGCCCGTCAGCGCGAACGGCACGGCCAGGAGCACGTGCGCCGCTTCGAGCGCGGAGTTGTACGTCAGGTAGAGCGTCGCGAAGATGATTAGGATGACGACGGGGACGACTATCAACAGCCGCTTGCGCGCGCGCTCCTGATTCTCGTACTGCCCGCTCCACTGGACGTAATACCCGGCGGGCATGCGAACCTTTTGAAGGACTACCCCCTTCGCCTCGTCCACGAAGCCGCCTATGTCGCGCCCGCGCACGTTCAAAAGCACAGTGCCGCGCAGCAGCCCGTTCTCGCTCTGTAGCATCGACGGGCCTTCCACCGTTCGTATCTCCGCGAGCTGCGCGAGAGGGACGGGCACGCCCGTCGGCGACGTGACGGGGATGCGGCCGATGGCCTCGGGCGACTGCCGGAACTCGGGCGCGTAGCGGACGCGGAGGGGGAAGCGCCTGCGGCCCTCGATGGTCACCGTCAGGTTCGTCTCGCCTATGCCGCGCTCGATTACGTCCTGAATCGTCGCGGCCTCGATGCCGTAGCGCGCGGCGGCCGTGCGGTTGACGCGTATGTCCACGTAGGGCGTGCCGCCGAGCTGTTCCGGGTAAACGTCGGCCGCGCCGGGGACGTTGCGGAGCGCGTCGGCTATTTGGCGCGAAGTCTCCTCCAAAGTCTTCGGGTCGTTGCCGAAGACTTTGACGCCGACCTGCGAGCGCATCCCCGTGGCGAGCATCTCTATGCGGTTGATGATGGGCTGCGTCCAGATGTTCGTGACGCCCGGCATCCTGAGCGCCGCGTCCATCTCGGCCACGAGGCGCTCGCGCGTCAAGCCTTCGCGCCACTCCTTCTCGGGCCTCAGGTGAACAATCGTCTCGTTCATGTTGACGGGCGAGGGGTCGGTCGAAGTCTCCGCGCGACCGGCCTTGCCCACGGCCCACTCGACTTCGCGGAAGCCCTTCAAGACTTCGTCCTGACGCGCGAGTATGCGCGCGGCCTCGTCGATGGATATGGCGGGGTCTGTGACGGGCATGTACATCAGGTCGCCCTCGTTTAAGGGCGGCATGAACTCGCTGCCGATGCGCGTCGAGACGTAGACCGCGCCCGAGAAGAGCAGCACGGCGAGCGAGACGGTCACGACGCGGTTGCGCACGGCCCACACGAGCGCGGGCCTGTAGACCGCGCGCAGGAAGCGCATGACGGGGTTCCACTCTTCGGGGTGGAGCTTGCCGCCGAGGAAGTACGTGCAGAGCACCGGCACGAGCGTGATGGCCATGAAGGCCGCGCCGAACATCGCGAAGGTTTTTGTGAACGCGAGCGGGCGGAAGAGTTTCCCCTCCTGCCCCTCAAGCGCGAAGACCGGCATGAAGGCCAAGACGATGATAGCCATCGACGCGAAGATGGGGAGCCCGACCGTCTTCGTCGCGTCGAGCACGGCGCGCCAGACCTTCGCCTTGTCGCGCGTGTCTATGCCCTCCTTCTCGATGGCGCGGTATGCGTTCTCCGTGACGACGATCCCCGCGTCCACAAGGTCGGAGATGGCGATGGCAATCCCCGCGAGCGACATGATGTTCGACGAGATGCCGAAGTAGCGCATGAAGAGGAACGAGAAGAGCACCGCGAGCGGCAGCGGGACGGTCACGATGAGGACGGAGCGGAAGTGCGCGAGGAAGAGCAGGTTGGCGAGCGTGACGAGAATCAGTTCTTCGATGAGCGCCTCGCGCAGAGTGTCCGACGCGCGGTTGATTAACTGCGTGCGGTCGTAGAACGGGACGACGCGCACGCCTTCGGGCAGCCCCGGCTTAAGCTCTTCGAGCTTGCGCTTGACCGACTCTATGACTTCGAGGACGTTGACGCCGTAGCGCGCGACGACCACGCCGCCCACGGCCTCCGCGCCGTTCTTGTCCAGCGCGCCCGTGCGGAAGGCGCTGCCGAGCTTCACCTCGGCCACGTTTTTGACGTAGACCGGCGTGCCGTTCTGCGCGCCGAGCACGATGTTCTCAACGTCCGCCGTGGATTCAATCAAGCCTATCCCGCGCACGACCGCCCACTGCCCCGCCTGCTCCACGACGTTCCCGCCGACGTTCCTGTTCGAGCGCTCGACCGCCTCCACGACCGCCGAGAGCGGCATCCCGTACGCGCGCAGCCTGTTCGGGTCAACGTCAACCTGATACTGCTGCACGTAGCCGCCGACCGAGGCGACCTCGGCCACGCCCTGAACGGAGTTCAACTGGTAGCGGACGAACCAGTCCTGCAACGCGCGCAGGTCGCGTAAATTGTGGCGGTCGCTCTCAAGCGTGTACCAGAAGATTTGCCCGACGCCCGTCGCGTCCGGCCCGAGCGTCGGCGTCACCCCCTGCGGGAGCTGAGAGGAGACGAGGTTCAGACGTTCCAGCACGCGCGTGCGAGCCCAGTAGAGTTCGACGTTGTCCTCGAAGATGACGTTTATCATCGAGAACGAGAACGCCGACGACGCGCGCACCACGCGCACGCCCGGCAGCCCTTGCAGGTTCGTCACGAGCGGGTACGTGACCTGGTCTTCGACCTCCTGCGGCGAGCGCCCCGGCCAGTCCGTAAACACTATGACCTGGTTGTCGGACAAATCCGGTATCGCGTCCACGGGCGTCGAGAGCAGAGCCCAGTAGCCCCAGCCCGCGAGCCCAAGGTACAGCGCCACGACCAGCGCGCGGTTACGCAGAGACAGTTCTATGAGGCGGCTTATCATGAGTACTGAGGACTGAGGACTGAGTGAGGACGAGTCGTTAACTCGGTCCTCAGTCTCAGTCCTCAGTCCTTTCATTGAGCCGTTACCGCGAACGAGCCCTTGCCCGCGCCGCGCGGGCCTTCGTAGGCGATTTGCGCCTGCCACTCGCCGGCCATCTCCAGTTTCACGGCGGCGCGGTAGACGCCGGGCTCCGAAGTGGTCGTGAGCGTGGCCGGGTTGTTCATCACCGGCATCGAGCCCATCGCGGGCATGAAGAAGTTGAGCGAGGCGGAGCCCACGTCCGCGGGCTTGCCCGACGAGTCTCTGAACGTGACCGTGAGTTCCGAGTCGCCGTTGCGCAGCACGCCGTCGGCGCTCGCGAGCGTGACGGTCATGTCTCCGACCTTGCCGCTCTTTATCTCCTTCGACCCGCCCGCGCCGCACGCGGGCGCGAGCGCCAACGCGGCGACGATTAACGCGAACGATATAGCCCTTCTCATTGCAGAAGAATCCTCCGTCGAGTTCGATTGAGTTTCGGGTTTCGTGTGAAGACGGACGAAGGCCGCGCGCGTCGATACACGCGCCCGCGGCCTCTCGACTCAAGAGAGAGATGCGGTCGCGCCGGACACACTACGGCCCTGTCTTTGTTAAATCAGAAACGCGGAGTGTTGTATGTAAGCGGGGGGCGAGTGAGAGGGCTGAAACGGCGGCGAGTAGACTCGCGCGTGCGCGTGCGGCCCGACGTTCGGCGTCTCGGCCGACGCCGCCGGGCGCGGCGAAGTGCTCGCGTCGGCCGCGGCGTTGAAGGTGAAGTTAGTGCCCGCGGGCGTCTGCTCCGGCAGTTTGACGAGGCAGCAAAGGCGGGCCGCGCCGAGTACGGGCGCGCGACTCTTAGAGCGCGTGCGCTTGCAGCACGCGTGCCTGCCGCCCTTGCCCGACATGCGGCACTCGCCGCC
>Ga0126311_10001346_pt1 | contig 11887 bp, 10 predicted proteins | sample Plot61_FD_92539 | JGI IMG/M metagenome (GOLD analysis project Ga0126311, IMG submission 92539) | Serpentine soil microbial communities from UC McLaughlin Reserve, CA, USA - Plot61 | ecosystem: Environmental > Terrestrial > Soil > Grasslands | place: USA: UC McLaughlin Reserve, Lake County...
CATGGGATGGCCACTCCAGTATTGAATCTCCAGGAGTTCGATATCATCAACATCTGGGTCACCATCTGCGAGGTTGGTAATTCCTCCAACTGTTCCTCTCTGCTGAGAATATACGAAGGGGCACCCGTGAACTAAATGGATGGCCAGGTGGAGCGATAACGCCGCGCACAAGGCAATTTTCAAGTTCAAATAGGCACAGGTGAGGTCTTAGAGAGCCTGGTATCGAAAGAGACTTGTCGTGAGGCAAGTCTCTTTGCATGCATGATCGATCTATGAGAAATAGCAGGCAAGAGGGTATCCTCTCCTTAGGACCACCGCCACTACTCAAGTGAGTCCTACTATAGCGTTCACAATAATATATTCACACTGGATACACCATCGAACTGACGGCAAGGTTTGTTTTGGCGGCGCTCCCATGCTCATGGCAGTTACAAAAAGCCAGACATTTTTCTGTTGACATTTCCGTATAATTTAGCATTCATCAAGTAGACAACAAGTTAACTCGGTCGAATTAACCGCAAGGATGATTTCGACGCCAAATTTGTCCCTGGCTGATATTCTCTTTACTCAAGCAACTAAGACATTTGTTCGGGATGTGGACTAAAGCATAAAGCGAAGGGGCAATTCAACCCGGCGTTATAGCTTCACTAAATGCATCACATCAATCCCAGTTCACGCCCACGCAAAGCGGCTTGCGTTCGGTCTCTTGCTCCAATTTTCTGAAGAACATTGGTGACATAATTCTTCACTGTACCCTCGGTAAGACTAAGTTTATTCCCAATTTCGCGATTGCTAAGACCTTCGGCGAGTAATCGCAATACATCCAGTTCACGTTCGGTTAGAGCCGCAGGCAAACCATTGTTGATCGGACGGGCAGGCGGAATAAGCCGCGCAAATTCGGTCACGACCTTGCGCGCCACTGATGGGTCAATTAGCGCACCTCCACTCGCAACTGTGCGAACCGCATTTGCCAACTCGTGACCCGACAAATCCTTTAGCAAATATCCCAGCGCGCCAACGCGCAGTGCTTCGAATACATATGCATCATCATTGAATGTCGTAAGTATAATGACGCGCGCATCCAACCAACGTTCATGAATGCGACGGGTAGCTTCCACCCCATCCATGCCCGGCATGCGGATGTCCATCAGGACGACATCAGGTCGAACTTCTGCGTAGACATCCAAGGCGGACTGCCCATCACTGGCCTCGCCTACAATCTCAAAGCCGCTTTCAAGTTCCAATAAGGTTCGCAAGCCCTGACGCATTAGTTTTTGGTCATCAACAATCATTAAACGGATGGGGTCAGTCATGAATGCTTCTCGTTTCTGGCATGGGAACGGTAAAGGACAATTGCGTGCCCCCACCTGTTCTTTCACGGATTTGCATTTGTCCGCCAAGTTGTTCAGCCCGTTCCTGTAAGCCGAGCAATCCAGCGCCATGAATGTTTTGTGTCGGATGTTCAAACCCCTTCCCATCATCCTCTACAATCAGCCTTAAGTTTGCGCCATCCGAGTTAATATGTATCCACGCGTTTTGCGCGCTGGCATGACGCTGGATATTCGTCAGCCCCTCCTGCACAGTGCGATAAAAAGCTCGGCGATACGATTCGGGCAAGACGGGGAAATTGTGTGCGGAGATGAAATGGGTAGCAAGTCCTGTGTTTTGTTGAAAGGATTTGCTCAAAGCCAATAAAGCCGATTCCAACGGCTGGTTGTCAGCAATGGGACTGCGCATTGCGCTAACAGTAAGCCGTAATTCAGCCAGCGCCCCTTTCAATTCGTCACGCATGGTTGCAATCATCTGGGTCGCTTGATCAGGTTTGGTCGGAATGAGGCGTTGTGCGCCCTCCAATTGAACAACTGCGACCGTAAGCTGGTGCCCAAGCGAATCATGCAATTCGCGCGCCAACCGCGTCCGTTCTTCGGCAACTGCCAGTTCCTGCAATTGATTTTGGGTTGCCCTCAGATCCTCGATCAATTGCTCTTTTTCACGACGGGCAATTTCGGTTTGCCGCAAACTGTATCCCAAAACGCCGGTGAAGATCATGGCTGCGCCATTAAAAAGGAGCTCAATCAATCCGCCTGAGTTCATGTTCAAAAACACACCGTTGCTATCTAGCAGATAGAAGATCACCATCCAGGGCAGCGCGGAGCGGATTGGCAGAAGCATGGTCACTTGAATGCCCAGAACAAAGAATAAAAAGTAGAATGCATTGCTTGGGGCTGAGATGACTGCCAAGGCTACGATGATTATCGTCTGAATAAGAAAGTGGACGAATAATGAGAGATAAGTGTTGACAGCCCGAAATCGAAAGGCATGGTGGAGGCCAAAGGCAAGGCAAAGAACCAACGCCATTATTCTTCTGGATGGCTCCTGTAGAACGATCAAGCCAAGCAAGGTGATCAAAGTCAATGGTACGTACGTTGCGATATCCAACGGGCGCGGATTACGAGGCTGAATGATCTGATCGTTCATGTTTCGATTGTACTCCGCTTCAGAAACGGAAAATGAGATCTTCGAAGCGCTGCAACCTGTTTATTGCTCATGAACTGCTCTTGCTGCTGGCGCATCCATTTGGGGCAATGGTACATCAGTCGCCCGTCGCCCAGGAAAAGCCAGAAAAATTATGAATACTAACGCCAGCAGACATAAATAGGCAAAACCATCGCCAAGGTGGCTGTAAAGAGTTGGGGTACCACCCGTGGAGACTTGCGCTCGTAGTGTTGGATCTGGAGTTGTAAACGAATTGACTTGAGCTGTGATGCGACCGAACGGGTCAATTGTCGAAGACAATCCGCTCAGGGCTGGCCGTACAATGCTCAGCCCATTCTCGATTGCGCGGAATTTTGCCATTTCCGCGTGCTGAATCTTAACGCTATCCCAATCCTTAGATGGAACAAACAGAATGTCGACGCCCGCCTGTCCAGCTTGGCGTACTAATTCAGGAAAATCATTATCATAGCAAAGCACAGTAGCCAGCCGCCCATAAGGTGTGTCAACAGTAGGGACAATGGGCGGTCCAGCCACAACCATGGTGTTCTCACCTGGGGTTGGATAGGCTTTATGGTAATCCCAAACCTGGGCACCTGTTGGGTCAAACAGGATGGCACGGTTCTCCATAAATGGGTAATGTTCGCTATCGCGGAAAATAACTAATCCAATTTGCAGGTAAACATGCTCGCCGGCCGCCACGTTTGCAGCGCGCGCCAAAACATCCGGTATGTCCTCTTCCAGTACTGGCGCATCTGCCTCGCCCCAGACAATAATCTTGGCGCCTTGAGCGGCTTCCTGTTGACTGCGCACAAAAAGATCTTCGACAATCGGCTCAAAGCGTCGACGAGCAGTTTCCCGCGTGGCGGCCGTACCTGGCATCAACTCTTGTGGATTCATATCCGTGATTGTGTTAAATAAATCCTCCTGCGCCACAATGCCAGCCACTGCCACAGTCGGTGGAGTGTCCGAATGGAATGCTAATCGCGCATTACCAAAAGCGAGGGCTGCTATCAACAATGCCGCAAATCCGATCAGGCTCGCGCGAACGCGTCGCATGTTGAAGTCATTTTCCCATAAAGCGTTGACGATAGGAGCAAACCAGGTAATCAAAAACGTCAAGCCCCATGGTCCTGTCAGCGATACAACCTGAATCAAAGGCAAGTTTGCAGCCTGCGTATAAAATACTGGATTCCAAGTTGCGCCTACTCCTACCAGTGAAGGTAAAAGCGTGGATGAGAGAAACCCAGCGATGTGTGAGCTGATCCAATCCAATATAGTCATGGATAAGGGAAAGACCAGCGTCGAGGTTACACCTGTCAACCGCGGCGATAAGGTGCGATCAATGGCATAGCCCAGAAGGGTGATCAGGGCAGCGATCGCTCCACAGATACCCAACATGGTTGCTGGAGCAAAGGTGATTGCCCACTTAATGGATAGAGTGACCGACATAACTAAGGCAAGCCTTAACAAGCCAGTGCGTGGACGTTGTGAGCGTGCAAAGCGGAGCAGGAAAACTGGAGCGACCCAGGCAGCTAGAGAAATTGAAGGCTGAAGCGAGCTAAGAAACAATAGGATTGCGCCAATGGCCAGCCAAAGTCCCGAGGACCGGGTTATTTTTTGTAAAGTAATCATTATATTTCTTCCTATATTAGTTAAAGAATATTAGCAGCAGAAAACGTTTTACAAATGATGTGACTTTCTACATGACAATCTCCTTGGATTAAGATTATGTAAAGTGTTACTCTGTCACATATTAAGGGATAGAGGGTCACATACGGTAGTGCTGGAGGTCATATGCGGGTCATAAATCCGGTCCAGCTGATATCCGCCGTTGCTCATATTTGCAAGCACCTACTTTATAAGGAAGGAGGGATAATAAAATATCCAGCTAGGCAAACTTTACAACCTGTTGTGTATCAATTTGATTATGTGCGTCTTTGTTTAATAGTAGTGGTATTGTCCCCGCATGATGACAGCCACTGCTCAAGCGTTTTCTAATATCGCGTTTATCAAATACTGGGGAAATCGCACCGGCATCTTATGCCTGACCTCGATAAAGGATGCAGTGACTCAGGATTCACCCCTATATGCAAGACGGCGCGGCTCCCTTTACTGTGGTTGGAACGACAACGGTTGCCTCTGGTTCCAATGCCACTGTCTCCTGGTCCGGATTAACCGCGGGTAGGCAGTATGAATGGTACGCAACTGTAACAGATGGAAATAAGACCACCACAAGTTCGACCTATACCTTTACTACAACAAACCCCGTGCCAACGAATACGGCTACGCAAACATCTACCAATACGCCATTACCACCCACAGATATATCCACGACCACGCCGACACCAACCGATTCACCGACGCCTACAATTACCCCAACGAATACGCCAACAATCCCACCCACACCAACGTTTACGCCGACTCCGACTCGCACACCAAGACGTACACCAACCTTTACACCAACCCTGACGAACATCCCAACGGTAACGTTCACACCCACCAACACGCCAGCACTACCACCGAGCACCCCTACCAGCACGCCAACGGATATCCTGGCAACGCCGACAGATACACAGACGAATACACCTACATTCACGCCGCCGGCCATCACACCTACCTTTACTCCGACTGGTACACAGACACCAGCTTTTACGCCAACACCTAGTGATCAGACGTGCAAGCTAGAAGGTGCATGCTTCGTCTTTGAGTATTTGGGCTATGTGACCGACAGCAGCACGGGTCAGACCACCATCACTTTCCGCGTTACCAACAAGTGCAAACAGTCGGTCAGCTATGTAGCCTTTGGTACGGATAGCTTCACAAGATTTGCGCCGATCAGTGGCAGTGCGTACAGCGGCAGCCTTGGCACGTACAATGTGACCTGGACGAGCGTGATCGGCACTCCCGGCTTTACGAGCATTCAGTTCCAGCCAAAGTTCAAAAGCTTTAAGAACGGGGCCTCAGATGTGTTCAGCATTGTCGTCACAAACTTCGATCCGAGCGTGACGATCCAAGTGGCCGGGCAGGCAGGCAGTTTAACTGACGAAAGGTTTAGTTTCTTATTAAGTCAAACCACCTGCCCAATAGGGCCAGCGGCAACGCCAACCGATACTCCTATACCGGTAGCCACGAATACCCCAACGCCAACTGCAACAACGAAGCCAACGAAGACGCCAAGACCACACTAGGAGGCAATCGCTAGATCAGGATCAGGGCGATGGAATTGTTTCCCATCGCCCTGATCAGACCCATCCATTTAGAAAGAGAACCGGATGGCATCACCATCCGGTTCTCTTTCGTTTTGGGTAAGCGCTGTTATTGGTCAGCTGCTTTATAAAAGTAGTAGTCGGCTGTGTAAGGCACTAACGCTCTGTCGCCTGGAGCACAGGTTCGAGTGGGAATGAGCCCACCAGTCGTATTGACACGCTGAATATAAGTGGTGCCGAGCATCTTATCACCGCCAGTGGGTCCTGGTGCAGTATCCACAGCCTTGAGGAGCAGCCATGCAATGGCCGTCGGATCTGGCGTATATTTTGCATCCCTAACCGCGCTCGCCCAGACGATACTCGTGTCACGCGAGTCCTGCCAGGCGGGGAAGAACGCATCAGACCCGGACGGATAAGCAATGAGGAAATGGGTCAGGATTTGTTCCCTGTCCTCGTTGAACAAGGTCGCCTGGGGACCATAGGCGGCGGTAGCCCAGCCGGTGGAAAGACAAACATAATTTTGGGTGCCAACCGCGTGAGCCACGCGGAACGGCTGATTCCCTGCTGGCACCTGAATGATGAAGGGGACATCCGGGGGCCTGATCGGCACATTCCCCGCCTGCGCGCGCTGTGACTTCGAAACTGCCAGGACCAGTGCGAGGGTGATGCTACAGAAGAGGAATACTATTCGACGCATTCTCTCACTTGAAACTCTACCAGGATTCGTACCAATATTTGCTTTCATTTCATTCTCCTTTGGCGCTCTAGGCGCGAATTAGTATGACCGTCAGCGACCATTCGCTGCGGAACGACAGCCAATCACCCGCTTTGGGAATCAAGACTTAGTTTGTATTTCGTTGATCAACTGGATGGGACGGCGTTTATTTGTTTTCAGCTTCTTGCAGGTTTACCGGATTATTTCACGCACGTGCGACAAGAAGTGGTACCGAGATTCAAACAATCAAATACTGCCGCTACCTGTCCACAATTATCGTCAGGGCGTGTCATTGGTCAAGATGAATCATGCTGTGCTTAAGTACAGTTTGATTCCATCTTTAAGGATATAGGGATCTATCAAAGAATACAGGTGTATTCCAACTCGCATACGCGTATGCTAGGACAAGATTTGATTTGCGATCTGATGAACTGCAGATCCTACATTCAAACTATCTTACAACCAACTTTTAGAAAAGGAGAAACTATCATGAGCCGTTTGAAACCCGATCCCACGTTTTACCCTTCGCCCAAGATGGCGATGGAAGCCCCGCAGGAGACATACGGATATGTTGCTGCGCTGAATTATGGCCGCAACGGAAAAGCAGATGCCCTGCTGACCATCGATCTCGACAAAAGCTCCGAGACCTATGGTAAGGTCATCAACCAGGTCGATCTGCCTTTTGTCGGGGATGAGCTGCATCACTTCGGCTGGAACGCCTGTAGCAGCGCACTCTGTCCATCTGCAGCGCACCCGCACCTGGACCGCCGCTACCTGATCATCCCCGGACTGCGCAGCTCACGCGTCTATATTTACGATACGCAGCCCGACCCGCTCCAGCCGAAATTGATCAAGACCATCGAGCCGGAGGAGATCATGGCCAAAACAGGATACAGCCGCCCGCATACGGTCCACTGTGGACCCGATGGTATCTACATCAACGCCATTGCTTCCGCGAGTGGGAACGGCGGCCCCGGCGGTATCTTCATGCTCGACCACTTTAATTTCGATGTCATTGGTCCCTGGGAAGTTGACCGCGGCGACCAGGAGCTGGCGTACGATTTCTCGTGGCACATCGCCCACGATACAATGATCACCAGTGAATGGGGCAAGCCTAATCAGTTCGAGAACGGTGTTGTGCCCGAAGATTTACTGGGCGGCAAGTATGGTCATCGCCTGCATTTTTGGGACATGCGTAAGCGCCGCAAGATCCAAAGCATCGATCTCGGCGCGGATCAGCAGATGGTCTTGGAATTGCGTCCCGCACACGACCCGCGCAAGACGTACGGTTTTGCCGGTGTCGTCATCAGCCTGAATGATTTGTCGGCAAACATCTGGACCTGGTACAAGGAAAATGGCAAATGGGCCGCCAGGAAGACCATCACGATCCCTGCTCAACCGGCAAGTGAAGAGGATCTCCCGCCCTTGCTCAAGGGATTCAAAGCCGTCCCGCCCTTGGTTACGGATTTGAACCTGTCATTAGACGACCGCTTCCTGTATGTTTCCTGCTGGGGAACCGGCGAATTCCATCAGTATGATGTTTCTGATCCGTTCAATCCAAAGCTTGTCGGCAAGATCGAGATCGGCGGTATCGCCCGTAAGGAAGGACACCCCCAGCACGAAGGTCGGCTGCTGGGTGGCCCCCAGATGGTCGAGATCAGCCGGGATGCCAAGCGCGTCTACGTAACGAATGGCTTGTACAGCACCTGGGATGACCAATTCTATCCCGACCTGCTCGAGGGCTGGATGGTGCGTGTCAACGCCGACCCCAATGGCGGAATGGAACTGGATCCGGATTTCTTCGTCGAGACCGGTGAAATGCGTCTGCATCAGGTGAGATTGGAGGGAGGCGATGCTTCCACAGATTCTTTCTGCTATCCCTCATGAGGCTCTCGTACCAGTGCTCACCATGATGGCTTTTGGTGCCTATCATGGATTGAACCCGGGCATGGGTTGGCTATTTGCTCTTTCCGTAGGCTTACAGAACCGCAGTGAACGGGCGATATGGCGCTCACTCTTTCCGATTGCGGCCGGTCATGCCTCTTCGTTGGCGCTCGTGGCGGGGCTGGTATTTGTCAGTGCCCATTACATCTCGACTCCCATGTTGCAGATCACAACGGCACTCATTCTGATCGGTTTTGGGATCTACAAGGTCTTCAATTACTATCGTCATCCACGCTGGGTCGGTATGCAGGTTGGGACGCGCGACCTCACCTGGTGGTCCTTCCTGATGGCAACGGCGCATGGCGCGGGAGTGATGATCGCTCCGCTCGTATTGACCCTGGCTCTACCCTGTGTCGATGCGGACATGTCTTCGATGGCGATGACCGGAGATCACGCCCACATGGTTGTGGCTCATGCAGATGTGGCGATGGGTGCCGATCTGTCAATTGTTCTGGGCATCGTGATGCACACTCTGGCGATGCTGGTGGTGATGGCGTTGATTGCCTGGTTCGTGTACAAACGGTTCGGGCTGAAGATCCTGCGCAGTCACTGGATCAACTTTGACCTGATCTGGGCGGCTGCCCTGCTCATCGCAGGAGTTGTTGCCCTCATAGGAAGCGTTGGTAGTTCCTAAGTCCTTAATTGCATCCGGAATCTCAAGATCCCGGATGCAATTTTTGTTTTTGAACCAACTGACATTCGCTGAAGAACGAAATCCAGGATCTTGATTTCAATCGACTGCACAAAACGACAACTGCCATCCGATACTCGGATGGCAGTTTTTATTGATCAAGAGAGTCGACGATCGATTTGCTTCACCTGCCGCACAGCTCATGTTTGTTAACGAGGCAGATAACCTGACAATCTCTCTCAACTCATCAGAGTAGGTTGGAGGGCAAAGTCCACCGCCTCAGCGATCGTCATTGCGTACCCGAGCGTCCGTGTCCGTTCAAATACATCTGTTCCCATCGCATTCTTGAGGATGGTCACCATCCGTTCATAATGTGGCCATTCGTCAGGCGGCCAATCTGCTTTTTCAGCTTCCATCATGGCATCGGCTATTCCAACCAGAGTAGCGGCGCGCTCGTACTCGACGCGCTCTGTGGAAACCGCCGCCAAACCGCTGACCTTGTAAGGCATCGCCCAATGATCTCCGCGTTGATGGTCGATCTTGAGCGCTTCGGCTGCCAGCATTTCGGCTTGGTCGAGGTTGCCAAGCTGGCGTTCCACCATGCTCAAATTGCCAGCTTCTGAACTGATGACGCGGAAATTTCCCATGGCTCGCGCCTGTGCGATGCGAGCGCTCATCAATGTACGCGCTTCCTGGAAATCTCCTGCCATTTGTGCCACGACTCCAAGCACATGCGTGGCATTGGATCGCCCTCGCTGATCGGCGGTGCCATCTGTGACAGCCAGCGCCTCATGGCACAGTCGACGTGCCTCGTGTAGATCAGAGCGCAGAGCGATGCGCGCTAGTCCGGTCAGGGCTTCTGCGATGATGGTCGCATTACCACCCCGGCGGCCGATCTCAAGGGCATGGTTATGGAGCGTTGCTGCTCGATCGTCATTGCCCTGCCAGAAGGACAACAGTCCAGCCTGGAACAATGCCTCTCCGCGGTAAATATCCTGTCCGCCCGACGCGTTCAGTACACGATCGAACCAGTCCGTGCCATCCTCAAGACGCTTGGTCGCCATCCAGAATTGAGCCAGGGAGATTGCAAGCCGAAGCGCATCGTCGCTGCGTTCCTGGTCAGCGAACCACTGCAGCGCAGACAGCAGGTCAGGATAGCGCCGTTCGAAATGCTCAAATACAGCCTTGGTCTCAAGACCCACAAGACCGATACTGGACTCTTCAGCGAAATCGCGAAGCGCTTCCGCAGCTTTTGCGTTCATAAAGCTTTCTGGCTTGAATCGCTCCTTATGGAAAGGAGCATCGTCTGTTGGATAGAAAAAACTTCGACTGCTCATCGGATCCTTACCTTTCATCAACACCATGTGTACTTCTATTCTAAGGAACCACCTGTCGGCTGCAGACTGTGCTTGTGGAGAGCCATCGTGCCTGCTTAAGTACAGGAGGTATAGTTCGTAGCCGATTTCACATAACCTGGCGCGGCCATAGGGTGGAGAGCACAACCGGCGAGGTGCAACTTTCTTCTTTACTTTACATGTTTATCCGTCTATGAAACGAGTAGAAGATATTTGAATAGCCTTATCGTTGGATTTCAAAACATCCCAATCCTGCTCCTTAGCTGCACATCGGATGTAAATCGCGTATTGGGGTTATGGACAGCTTCCCCCTCTAGGAATTGGTGAAATAGATCGTGTCGCTCCTCAAATGATGAGGAGCGACAACCTGGCTATTTCTTCCATAATCGTGGAATGAACATCGGTGTGCGTTTGCGGTACTCGTTATAGGCCTCGCCAAAGAAGCCCCTCAGATCACGTTCTTCGAATTGCAGCGCGATCAGGATATAGATAGTGGTCGTCGCTGCGAAGAGCAGATGTCCAACTGTCATGTGTGGCGTGGACCAGAAGGCAACCAGGAAACCTAACATGATTGGATGGCGGATAAGTTTATACAGAACCGGCGTCCGGAAGCCTAATTCGTTGTACGTCTGTCCTCGCAGATTTAAATATACCTGCCGCAAGCCGAAGAGATCAAAATGGTTGATCATGAACGTGCTTAGCAATACGAGCAACCAGCCAAAGCCAGATAGCCCATACAACATCCATACAACGACTGGATTGCTGACTTGCCATATGACATTGGTCAACGGATGCCACTGTGAGAACAGGACAATCAGGGCTAGGCTCGCTAAAAGTACATAGGTACTGCGCTCGATCGAGCGTGGCACGATCTGCGTCCACCAGCGCTTAAATTCAGGCCGAGCCATCACGCTATGCTGGATCGCAAACAGACTCAACAGTAGAACATTGACGAACAGCGATATGCCAAATGGCTTCACAGTGCCCGAGTCAATGGACTTGGGAACAATGGCATTCTCCACAAAACCGATCGCATACAGGAATGTGCCAAAAAACGTGAGATAGCACAGTGCACCGTATACGAAAGTTAGAATGTCTGCGACACTTCTGACCCGCGTGGCGCTTTGTTGGCTTGCTATTGAACTGGACATGGTAATACTCCTTTAAATCTAAGATCTTTTTGTATTCTAAATAATCACACATGGGTTGACTACTGTGCTTCTGGACAGCCTGCGCAGACTTAAGTACAGGAGACATGGTTCGGAGTCTCTGCTTGAGGATCAATTCATAGCCCTGTTTGCAATGTAGGGTTTGGGTTCGGTTTAAATCTCCATTTCCCCTGACATTGTTTTAATCATATAATCGATGCATGGGTACAAAATCTCCCGTCCGCGTGCTGGTTGTCGACGATCATCGACATATCCACGAAGTCATCACCAGAGTATTGATCGGGATACCGGATATCTCGATTGTCGGGCAGGCTGCCAATGGAGCCGAGGCCGTCAGACTATGTGAAGAGGTTCAACCCGATCTGATCCTC
>Ga0126311_10001347_pt1 | contig 11883 bp, 8 predicted proteins | sample Plot61_FD_92539 | JGI IMG/M metagenome (GOLD analysis project Ga0126311, IMG submission 92539) | Serpentine soil microbial communities from UC McLaughlin Reserve, CA, USA - Plot61 | ecosystem: Environmental > Terrestrial > Soil > Grasslands | place: USA: UC McLaughlin Reserve, Lake County...
AATTCAGACATCGCCATAAAATTTCGCAAACACATGCTGAGGAACCGGCTGCCGATCTGCAATCGCTGTTGTGGACTTTACATGACGAATCCGGCGCGCTCGTTCGAACAGAACGCGCGAAAGCGACTCGCTCTACCTAAACAAGTAAACACGCACTGGCCCGAGGTGCTCCCATGATCACTTTGACCGTCCTGTTGCTTGCGACAACTTTCCTCGCCTACTCAAACGGCGCCAACGACAACTTTAAAGGTGTCGCGACGCTCTTCGGCAGCGGTACCACGAGTTACAGGTCTGCCATCACGTGGGCGACAATCTCGACGTTTGCAGGATCGATGACCTCGCTCTTTCTTGCCGAGACGCTACTCAAGAACTTCTCAGGCCGGGGTATTGTTCCGAACGAGCTCGCCGCATCGCCGCAGTTTGTTTTAGCAGTTGGCCTCGCCGCCGGATTGACCGTAATGCTCGCGACGCTGACCGGCTTTCCTGTTTCCACTACGCACGGGCTCGTCGGCGCGCTTGTGGGAGCGGGCCTGACGGCGGTTGGCACAGGCGTCAACATCTCGACGCTCGGAACGTTGTTTTTTCTCCCGTTGCTGGTGAGTCCACTGCTTGCCGTGGGATTGGGAGTGGTCAGTTACGTCGCAGCGCGCGGGCTCAGAGTTAAGCTTGGAGTGGAGAAAGAATGGTGCGTTTGCGTGGATCAGGTTGTTCACATCGTTCCGATTCCGCAACCGGCAGGATTACTCGCACTCGCGCCTGTTACTTTACCTGAGGTAACCGTCGGCTCAGTCGAACAGTGCCGGCAACAGTACAAAGGAAAGCTCTTCGGTGGAGAAGTCCAGCGTGGTCTCGATTTCGTGCACTTCCTCAGCGCCGGGAGCGTCGGCTTCGCGCGTGGCCTGAACGACACGCCGAAGATCGTTGCCCTCTTGCTCGTGATTAAAATGTTTGATGTGAAGTTCGGAATGTTGCTGGTAGCGGTGGCGGTGGCAATCGGCGGCCTCTTGAACGCGCGCAAAGTCGCGATCACGATGAGCAAGAAGATCACGCCGCTGAATCCGGGGCAGGGTTTGACGGCGAATCTCGTGACGTCGACGCTCGTGATTCTCGCGAGTCGGTTTGGTTTGCCGGTATCGACGACTCACGTGTCGGTAGGATCGTTGTTTGGGATTGGGTTGATCACGAGAGAAGCGAACCGGCGTGTGGTGTCGGGGATTTTGGTGTCGTGGTTGTTGACGTTGCCGATCGCGGCGATTCTCAGCGCCGCGATCTACGCGCTCGTGTCTTTCTCATGAAGCATCGTTACACCCCACGCGACTACCTCCACTTCGCGCGCTTCTACTGGCGTGGACGGCGGCGACTGCAACAGTGGAGCACGGACTTCGAAGCGTCTGTGCGTAGCGGCACCTTCAAGCTGCCGAATGCCGCAGTGGTCCAACTCATCCCGACTGAAGCCTGCAATCTTCGTTGTCCATTCTGTAATCAGTGGGGTGAGGCTGGTTATTTTCTCGCCGGCTCACGCAAGGTCGAAAGCATGGATGAGACGTCCATCACTTCGCTGATCAAGAACCTCTCGCCACGCTATTCGATGATCAACGTTCATGGCGGTGAGCCCTTCGCTTACAAAGAGGTTGACGGATTACTCGAAGCTCTTGCTGACCGTGATTTCGATGTGCTGATCACGACCAATGGCACGCTCATGAAGACCCATCTTCCTGCCGTTGCGAGGATCAGGAACGTCGCGTTCATCCTCTCGATCGACGGCGACGAAGCGACTCACGACAGTGTTCGTGGCAAAGGTACTTTCGCACGCGTCACTGAAGCACTCGAATGCCTGTTTGATCTGCGTCGCGAGCTCGGATTACCAATGCCGCTCGTCGTCATGAGCACAGTCGTGTGCGAATCCACCACAGACGCCATCGAGCGCGCTTACAAAACAGCGAAAAACCTGGGCGTGTTTATGCTCAACTACAACCTGCGTTATTTCATGCCCGAGAGCGCGGGGATTGCTTACGAGAAGCACTTGCAGGAAGAGCTGGGCGTCACTTCATCAGGCGCGTGGCGCGGTTGGATCGCGCCGGTTCACGAGCAGCACGACTACACTGATACAGTCGAACGGTTGCGCCATTTACTAGCACGTAAACGATATCGACTGTTGCCGCCTTATGTTGTCACGGGTCCGAGTCATCTGCGCGGCAAAGATTTTGAACGGTGGTTCTCGGATTATCTCGACACGTTTGGCAACGAGACCTGCTTCATGCCGTTTTACTGGGCCAGGATCCACGCGAACGGCGATCTGATCTTCTGTCCCGGACATCCGGACGTCATTGCGGGAAATGTTTTTCGCGATGGCTTCATGGAGTCGTTCAATTCCGAGATGGCGATCAGGTTTCGCAAGCACATCCTCACGAATCGCATGCCGATCTGCAACCGCTGCTGCGGTCTTTACATGACGAATCCCGCGCGCAAGTTTGAGCAAAAAGCGCGGCGCAATCTCGGTCTCAGCAAGAAGGTGACGGTCCACTATCGCTGAGGTTAACCTTTGCGGAAATTGAGAAGGGGTGGCCACAGAGGGCCACCCCTACAATTACGCTCTTAAGGCCCGCAGAGCAGGCGACACATTACCGAACGCACTGTCGGGGACGCATGACGTTCGCGAATATGTAATTCGAGACGTTACGACCCACTGACTGTCCCGCGATGTTGTCGAACGTGAAGTGAACCCCGCCATAAACACGCGCGCGCGCTTCTTCGTCAGCCATTGCGCTAAAACCGGCATACGAACGCGTTGCGCCGCCTGCGCCTTCCCACGTGTGCTGAAACGCGATGTCATCACGTCCAAAGAACAACGTGAGTATCGTCGATTGCGAAGTGCCAATCGCCGCATTATTTCCCGTATAACTCGGATACGGCGGATTAACAATTAACGAGGACCACGCCGGGTCGGCAACCGTGCTCGCATTACCATCTTCATCCGCACGACGAATCGCCGTCACCGGCCGCCACAAGCCATACACAAACTTGCTTGCAAAGGTGGTCTGTAGCGCGTCGTGCAGTGCCATGTTCGTTAACGCAAACAACCGTGCTTTCTCGACTGTCGAACTACCACGCGCTAACGAAACGCTGCGCGCGACATTGTTCCAGACGAACAGGAAGTTGGTCGGTGTACCCACACCAGCCCACAAACGCGCGACGAGAGTTTGATCCGCAGTTCGAGTCACACTGGTTAGCGACCCGATCTCCTTTACTTCATTTAAATCGGCGGCGTATTCCGCGCTGGTGAGCGCCGGTGGCGCATTCGGTTTGAACTGCGTCCCTGACGTGACGCCGAAAGGCATCACTGCCGGGTAATGCGTAAAGGCTGCCAAACCGGGTGCGGGCTGCCAGTTACCTGCGGTCGCCGGCAAACTGTACGCCGGTGGCGTAACGTTCCAACCGTCATTTCCTCGAACGGCGAGCAGCCGCTCGGCCACAATCTGACCGACATGGATACCTTGCTGAGCACGATACTCTTCGATCCCCTGAAGCGAGATCGCGAGCTCCGCATCGAAAATTCCCACGCGCGTCGGATACAACGCTGCCAGCACGTCGTGTGCGGCCTGTGCGGCGGCGGCGTCGATCGAGGCGTTTTGCGAACCAGCTACTTCAATCAAATAAGGCGTATGACTTCCGTCAATTGAGTTGACGGCGTCAAACATTGCCGCATGCATGATTGCGAAGCTGCGCACGGGCATGATCGTCGCGGGTTGTTGTCCCGGCGTGCGGACGGTCTCCGTCAACACGCGGTTCCACTGCAAGATGACATCTTCCTGAACGACCGGTGTATGTGCCACCGGGAGGTCGTTCGCCCAGACTCGTGTCTGGGTGCAAATTAAGACTGCCAATATCAAAAAAATATTTTTGAGAAGTTTGAGCTTCATTTTATTTTCCTTCCTCACAAGTCCGCTGCGTTGATGCAGCAAAAATCCAGCGTTAGAATGAGCGGGTTTTGCGCCTTCCAACCTGTTTTGAAAGTCGCTCGCTCAACGGGTGCGGAAACTACGCGAGGCGAGTGAAAATGTACTTAGAAGCCTGCTGATTTTTTCTGAAAGAATTTCTGAGAATTGAATGTCTGAGCAAAAGCAGCACTTTTACGAGTTTGGGCCATTCCGGCTCGACCCCGTGAAGCGCCGTCTTTTGCGGGATGGAGAGACGCTCCGGCTAACTCCGAAGGCGTTCGATCTGCTGCTCGTGCTCGTGGAGGAGAGCGGGCGGACGGTTGAGAAGGATGAGCTGCTTGAGCGAGTCTGGGCGGGCACGATCGTCGAGGAAAACAACCTCAACCAGAACATCACGGCGCTGAGAAAGTCGCTGGGCGACAGCCGCCAGGAGAGCCAGTACATCGCGACGATTCCGGGAGTTGGGTACCGGTTTGTGGCGGAGGTCAGACGAGAAGATCTCACGCAAAGCCGCAAAGATTTAAAGGAGCACGGAAAGCCCGCCGTTGTGGCGCCGCCGATCAAGAGCCGGAACCGGGTGGTTCGGTATGCGCCTCTGATCCTCGTGCCGTTAGTGCTCGCGGGAGTGGCGTACGCGTTGTTCACGCGAGAAAAACCACCACCCGCGATCTCCTCGATCATGGTCTTACCTTTGGAGAACTTGTCCGGCGATGCTGCCGAAGAATACTTCGCCGACGGCATGACTGATGCCCTCATCGGAGACCTCGCGCAGCTCGGTGGACTGCACGTGATCTCGCGAACTTCGTCAATGCACTACAAAGGAACGAAGAAGTCTTTGCCGCAGATCGCGGGTGAGATCAATGTCGACGCAGTCGTCGAAGGCACAGTGCAACGTTCCGGCGATCGCGTGGTTGTTCGTGCACAGCTAATTCATGCAGCAACGGACCGGCACCTGTGGGTTCAAACGTATACGCGCGACATCGGTGATGTTCTCGATCTTCAAAGCGAGATCGCGCAGGCGGTCGCGCGCGAGGTGCGGATCCAGTTGACGCCCGGTGAGCAGGCGCGTTTCACTTCGCGCCGCCCGGTGCAACCGAAGGCTTACGACAATTACCTACAGGGCCGTTACCTCTATTGGAACAAACGCACCGAAGAAAACCTCAACAAGGCGATCGAGCTTTTCCAAAACGCGATCAAGGAAGACGCCAGCTATGCGCCTGCGTACGTCGGCCTCGCTGATTGTTACAACGCGCTCAGCGTGGTCCAGATCAGCGCGTTGCCGCCGATCGAGGGCAGGCGACGCGCGGAAGAAGCAGCGACGAAAGCGCTCGAGCTTGATAGCGGGCTGGCGGAGGCTTACACCGCGCTCGGTTACATAAATCATTACAACTGGAACTGGAACGCGGCTGAGCAGCATTTCAAACGTGCGCTCGAGCTCAACCCGAATTATGCAAACGCGCACAACTTTTACGCGAGTTATCTGATGTCGCGTGGGCGTGTTGATGAATCGATCGCGGCATCGAATCGCGCGCGTGAGCTGGATCCATTTTCACTCGCGATCAGTGCGCAGCGAGGATTTCTACTTGAGAACGCGCGTCGGTATGGTGAAGCGATCGAACAGCTTCGCGCCGTCACGGCGATGGATCCGAATCATTACCAGGCCCACTGGGTACTGGGTCACACTTACGCTGCGAACAAGCAGTTTGATGAAGCGGTTGCGGCGGCGGAGAAGGCGGTTCAGTTGTCGGAGCGAGCGCCCGGCGCGCTGGGCATTCTCGGATTGGCTTACGGTCTGGCGGGACGTAAAGCTGATGCGATGAAGATAGTGAACGAGTTGTTGGAACTTCAGAAGACTCGTTATGTGACACCGGCGGCGCTCGTCAACGTCTATATCGGGCTTGGTGATAAGGAACAGGCGTTTGTGTGGTTGGAGAAGGCGTATGAGGAGCGGTCGAATTACATCGCGTACTTGAAAGTGTTTCCGATGATGGATTCGATCAGGTCTGATGCGCGCTTTGCGGACCTGGTGCGGAGAGTTGGGTTGTAGACAAGATTTACAAGATTTTCATGATTGACATGATTTGAATCTTGTCCATCCTGTAATCATCTTGTACATCCTGTCTCTAAACTAACCCCATCTGCCGCGCCAGCTCAGTCGCTGTCTGCGGCCGGTCATCGGGTTCCTTTGCCAGCGCATGCATGATTCCGACTGAGATCCTCCGCGGTATCCTTAGCGACTCAGCAAACGGCGGTGGCGGTTCGTGCAGGTGCCTGTTAATCACGCCGGAGACGGTCTCGGCTTCAAACGGTCTCTTCCCTGAAAGCATCTCGTAAAACATCGTGCCCAGGCTGTACACATCTGAGCGCGCGTCGAGTGGCTCGCCCAAACACTGCTCCGGCGACATGTAAAAAGGCGTTCCCACGACCGCACCTGACGAAGCCACACCAGCGTCGGCCAGCAGTTTCGCCAAACCGAAGTCGACCACTCGCACGCTCTCGAGTTCGAAGTCGTCATCAGGTGCGACTACTAGAATATTCTCTGGTTTGAGATCGCGATGGACCACGCCTTGTCGATGCGCCGAGCCGACACCCGCACAGATTCCGCGCATCAATCGCACACCACGCTCGACAGAAAAGTGATCCTCACTACGGAGCAGCTCACGTAACGGCGTACCTTTCACAAACTCCATCACGATGTACGCCGGAGCGTGCACGTCGTCAGTCTCACCGACATCGTGAATCGTGATCACGTTCGGATGGCGCAGCATCGCGGCAGCGCGTGCTTCTCTCCGGAAACGCGTCAGCGCGGCGTCATCTTTGACGAACTTGCCCGTTAGGATCTTCACGGCCACATCGTCGCCGATGTGTACGCGGCGCGCACGATAAACGATGCTCATACCGCCCTCGCCGAGCTTGGCGACGAGCTCATACTTGCCGTCGATCTTGTGTCCGATAAGTGGATCGGGATTGACGAGCCGAACAGTGGGAAGGGAAGAGACGAAGTGATTTTCGTAGTACGGATGCGTGCCGGGGCCGGGCAGTGTTAACGGCGTGCCGCATTCGGCACAGAACATCGCCTCTTTGTTCAGGTACAACTCACACGCGGCGCAAAACGGGTTGTTCGCTCGCAACTCGGCAAGCAGTTGGTCCAGCTCGTCTTCGATCGTGTCGAGACCGTTTGCGCCTGTTGCGGCGGCGCGAATCTCGCCTTCGGGATCGAATAGGAAATAGGCGGGAAGGTTCTCCTGTTTGTGACTGACTTTGTAGTCGTTGTCGAGCGCGCATGGCTCCGTGAGATTGAGACGCTCGATCGCATCACGCACCGGGCGTTGATCTTTCTCGGCACCCGATTGTGGCACGTGTACAGCGACGACGCGCAGTCCTTCCCGCTTGCGCTGATCTCGTAAGTGGGCCACCTGGGCGAGGTTCGTCTTTGACGTTTCCGAGCTGACGGACCAGAAATGAACGAGCGTCGGATGACCTTTGGTCTGTCGCGCAGTCACCCGACGGTTCAGCCACTCCGTCGCCAGCTCAAAAGACGGCAATTGCAATTCAACCTTCATCTGTGCGATCAACTTTAGCGCGAATTTACGCGGATTTAGTCCTCGGAAGTTGTCGGGTCGATGATCGTCTTCACTTGCGATACATGATTCGCGGGAAATCCTCCGCGTCGCGCGTGCTCCTGAATCATCTCTTCATTCGGCGCGACGTAAACACAGTAAAGCTTGTTGTCTGTGACGTAGCTTTGAACCCACTGAATCTGCGGTCCCATTTCATTCAACACACTACATGACCGCTGCGACATCGTTTTCAATTCCGCGGGACTCAACTTGCTGGCCCCGGGCACCACTCGCTCAATAAGATACTTTGGCATAGATGTTCTCCAATTTGGATTTATTGCAGTTCAGCTAACAACTTTAGAAACTCTTCATCGTCGCGTATCGGATCGAATGCGCTATCCGTTCTGGCCCAGTGAGCCACGGTCCTGAATCCACTCTCAAACGCGCGACGAAGCAGTATCAGCGATGCTTTCTTGTCTCCCAGCAGTGCATACGCGCACGAACAGTTATATACGGCGAGACCGTCGTTCGGTTCCAACTCGAGCACTCGCTTCAACGTCGCCATTGTTTCCTCGCGACTTCCAAAGCGCGCATACGCTTCCGCGAGACGACTCATCACTATCACGTCATCAAGACTCGCTTCGAGCTTTCTTGAAGTGATCTCAATGACTTTCAGCGCAGCTTTGTCCGCAGCGGCGGCATTGCCAAGCTTTCTATAAACGCCAGACAGAAACGTCCACGCGTCCTCATCGTAAGGCTTCAACTCCGCCGCGCGGCGATAATGCTTACGCGCCCCTTCGAGATCGTTCGACAGTTCGGCAATCATGCCGAGCCGGAAATGACCAGGATAAAATTCAGCGTTCTCTTTGAGGATCTCTTCGATCGTGCGTCTCGATTCGGCGAAACGGCGGTGATGGAAGTAGACCATCGCGATCCCAAACTTCGCATCCAGTGACGTTGGCTCAAGCGCGAGCGCCTTCTGGTTCATCTCGATCGCTTTGCTCAGCCACGTCGAAGCACCGTCGTACCATTCGTACATCGACGAGTAGGCTTCCCCCAGTCCAGCATAGGCAGAGGCAAATCCCGGATCGATCGCGACCGCATCCTCAAACATCCTGATCGCGCTCTCGGTGTGTCTCCTGCCCCTCAGGTAGAGGTGCTCGCGACCACGCATGTAGAAATCGTAAGCGCGCAAATCATCCGTCGGCTTTTGTGTCAGCAGTTCTCGCTCAGACTCACTGAGCGAAACTTTCAACGCATCGACGATCTTTTGGGAGACTTCGTTTTGCAGATCGAATATATCTTCGACCATGCGATCGAAACGCTCGGCCCAGAGGTGATAACCGTCACGAACGCTGATGAGCTGTGCGGTGATGCGTATCCTGTTGCCTGCCTTGCGCACGCTGCCCTCGAGGATGTAGTTGACGCGCAGCGCTTCGCCAACCTGGCGCGTATTCACTTCCTTGTTACGAAAGGGAAGCACGTCAGTACGCGAGACGACTTTCAGCTCTTTGATCTTCGAAAGGTCGGTGATGATGTCTTCGGTCATGCCGGCGCAGAAGTAATCGCTCTCTTTTTCCGAGTTCATGTTCTCAAAATAGAGGACGGCGATCGACTTGTCCGGCACGGCGTCAGTCGAAAATGAGGCTCCGGAAGATCGCGAAGTCAAGACTCTGTGCGACTGCGTCTCGATCTCTCGTTTCAAATCTTTCAGATCGGTTAGTAAGTCTTTAACCGTTTGGTAACGCTCTTCGCGATCCTTGCGCAGCGCGCGCAGGACGACGCGATCGAGGCCGCGTGGTCCTCCGGGCAAATGCGGCAAAAGCGAGTCAGGCTCGCGATTCAAAATTCCCGACATCACGTCGATCGTCGTTGGCCCGGCAAACGGTTGGCGCCCGGAAATCATCTCGTAGAGCACACAGCCAAGGCTCCAGATGTCTGTGCGAGCATCGACCTCCATGCCTCTGGCCTGTTCGGGCGACATGTAGTGCGCGGTGCCGAGGACAATACCATAGGCGGTATTGAATAGATTTTGCGTTGGCGCCAGTGAATCAGTTTCGAGTTTTTGCCGCTCACGACTGAGTTTCGCGAGACCGAAGTCGAGCACTTTAACGATGCCGTCGGGACGCAGCATGATGTTGTCGGGCTTGATGTCACGATGAATGATGCCGACGGCGTGTGTAGAGGAAAGCGCACTGGCGACTTGAATGCCAATATCGATTGCGTCGTGTGGACGGAGTTGGCCTCTTCTTATTTGGTCGCGCAATGTCTCGCCGTCAATGAACTCGGTGGCGATGAAGTGTTCCGAATCGATCTCGTCGATTTCGTAGATGGTGAGGATGTTTGGGTGGTTGAGCGCGGAAGCTGCCTTGGCCTCCTGTATAAATCGACGCACGCGTTCGCCGGGCTCATCGCCGACCACGTCGGCGGGCAGTATTTTCAGTGCGACTTTGCGATCGAGTTTGGTGTCATTGGCGAGATACACGTCACCCATGCCACCCGCGCCGAGTGGGGAGCAGATTTCATAGCGACCAATCCTTTTGCGCGCGGGGAACGACAACGGTCAATCCGGGGGAGGTTTTCTGGGCTAACGAAGCATCGGGTATTGTAGATTACTTATTACGACGACGACAAATTCCCTTCATTACTACAGTAACGCGCAGAAATGGCTGTTGGTGGGCTAATTTTTTTCTATTGATTGAAGGCGCGTTGTGTGAGTGCTTTTAAAAGGGCAATGCAGGGGCGGCCCTCCGTGGCCGCCCCTTTGTTCCCCCACATTGTGTTTCGGCGAAGGGGTGGCCACTGAGGGCCACCCCTACAGTTAAGCTAAGTGTTGCTGGATTTTCCACCGCCTGCTGCGGCTGAGCTGGTTGTTGTGCCGGGTGTGCCTGAAATGCCGCCCGCTCCAGTTGCCGCGCTGCTTCCCGTTCCAGTCCCGGTTCCGGTGCCCATGCTGGCTCCCGTTCCAGTGCTCGTGCCCATACCAGTTCCAGTCGTGCTCGAGTAGTCGCCGTAACGCCCTTGCTTCACGCGCAGACGATTCTCGACGTTCGAAACACCCGACACAGACTCCGCAAGGTCTTCAGCACGTCGTTTGTCCTCGCGACTGTTGACCGTTCCCGTCAATGTCACCTCGGTGTTCGTCACGCTGACTTCAACTTCCGACGCGTCAAGGTAGTAGTCGTCGCTCAGTCGATCGTTAACATCTTCCTTGATGCGCTCGTCTGAACGTCGATAGCCCTTCGGACCGCGTCCGCGGTGTTCACGCTGCTGGTCCATACGACGTCGACGGTCTGCTTCTTCATCACCAAACCAGGATGCCACGGTGTCTGAAGCACGATCCCACCAGCCGCGTTCTTCTCCCTGACCATAACGCTCTCGATTGTAATCGGTACCACGTCCGCGTTCGCCGTACGACTCGCCCGAACGGAATCCCGTCGGGTAGTTGTAGCGTTGCGACGAGTAATCGCGCATTCCTTCGCTGTAACCGCGTTCAGCTCCAGAGCGACCGTAGCTGCCGTACCTGCTTTCGCGTGTGTCGTCGTCGCGGTCGTTTTCCCAGCCGCGGCCCCAGTAGCCCTCGCGACCGCTTTCGCGTCCTCCGCCAGAGGAGGATTCGCGGTACGAGCCGCCGCCGCCCGAGCGACCTTCGCGACCGTATCGTTCAGATTCTCTTCCGCCGCCGCCATAGCTGCCGCCGCCATAGCTACCACCACCGTAGCTGCCACGGCCGTAACTGCTGCCGCTGTATCCGCGGCTGCCGCTTTCACCGTAGCGACCTTCACCCGAGCGGCCCTCGCCGTAGCGGCTCTCACCCCAACGGTTTTCAGCACGCTCTCCGAAGGAGCGGGTGTTATCTAAACTTGAACGACGGTTGTACTGGCCGTAATACTGGGAGTCACGGTCATAATCACGATCGTCACGATCGTCATATTTCGTTGACATTGTAAAACTCCTTTCCACTTACCCTTGCTCGTTATAGTTCGACAGTCCTTTGTTTCATGCTGTCAGCACCCTTTCACAAAGCTGTTTCCTAAGTGCAGTTTTTTTAGCCGCAAGAGGCACAAAAAACACAAACCATTTTTCGTGGGTTAACTGGAGCTCAGGAGAGTTGTGAGTTTTGAGGTGTCGATGTTGCCGCCGGAGATGATGCAGACGATTTTGCCGGTGCCGGCGGCGCTAGAGAGGGCGCAGGCTACGGGGCAGGCGCCGGCGCCCTCGGCGACGATGTGGTTGTTGGTCACTAAAAGGCGAAGGGCGGACGCCACGGAATCAAGATCCGCGATAAGCGCGCCGTCGATCAACGAACGTGCGCGTTCGAGCATCTGCGGGAACACAGCCTTGGCGCCGATGCCGTCCACCCATGACGGTTGATAGTCGATCTC
>Ga0126311_10001348_pt1 | contig 11872 bp, 4 predicted proteins | sample Plot61_FD_92539 | JGI IMG/M metagenome (GOLD analysis project Ga0126311, IMG submission 92539) | Serpentine soil microbial communities from UC McLaughlin Reserve, CA, USA - Plot61 | ecosystem: Environmental > Terrestrial > Soil > Grasslands | place: USA: UC McLaughlin Reserve, Lake County...
ACGCCGAACGAGAACGGCTGCGGCGTCGGCGTGAAGCCGCGCGCCTGGTCGCTGCTGAACCCGTCCTGCCCAGTGAGCGTGACCGTGAACGACCAGCCGGGACCCGGGACGCCGAGGGACGCCTTCGAGACGCGGAAGGTGATGAACCGGGAGATCTCGTTCGCAGAGATGTTCACGAAGCCGAGCGTGTTGTTGCCCGCATCGATGTACCGCTGCCCGAAGCCCTGCACCTCGATGAGCCGGCTCCACGCGTCGCCGGCCGCGATCGCGTAACGCCGCTGCGGGAACGACGCGGCAGTGGACGTCTGCGCCGCGCCGGGCACGTGCACGTACACGTCGACGAGCTGCGCGCCGTTCGCGGGCCCGAAGGTCGGCGTCAGGTCGCGCGTCTGGACGCGGAAGACGATGTCGGAGCCGGAGTCGATCACCTGGAAGCGCTGCAGGTCGAAGGCGCCCGCGTGGAACGCGCTGTCCGTCGGATACTGGTACGTGCCGGGGCCGTTGTCGTCGCCGTTCGGATCCGTGACGTCCAGCAGGATCGTCCCGGGCACGAAGTCGAAGACGACGCTGCGTTTCGCGTGCGCCGTGCCGCCGCTCGCGTTCACGGCTACGACGTTGAAGACGGTCGTGCCGCCGGTCACCGGCGCGTCGACGCTGAAGTTGCCGGTCGCGTCGGCCGTCGTCGACGTGACGGTCGTCACGAAGCTCGTGTCGGTGTTCGTCGCGGCGACGTACACCGCGTTTCCAGGCGCAGTGGTACCGCTCACCGTGACAGGCGAGCCGGAGACCGAGGACTTGTCGGCAGGGCTCGTGAGCGTGAGTGTCGTCGTGCCCTGCGCGTGCTTGACGTAACGCTCGTGCGTAGCCTTCGGCAGCGCGACGTTCTTGCCGGCTTCGAGATCGCCGGCGAGCCGCACGAACGACGCCGCCGACCACGTCAGCGGTGACGCGGAGCCGGCAGCACCGCCGTTCTCGAATCCGATCGATGCAACGGTCGGATCGGTGCCGTACGGCGACGGCGCGAGGTCGGGGAACTCCCAGTCCTGCTCGGGAATCAGGCCGACGCCGGATGCGAACTGCTTCATGCCGAGCAGCAGCACGGCCGCGCCTGCCTTGTCGCCGGAAGCGAGCTGCTGCTCGGCGCGCTCGGCTGAGAGCGCGGGCCAGAGGTGGCCGGTGCCCTTGTTCGACGGCGCCCACGGGTGGCCGTCGTCGGAGCCGTCGCCGTAGCCGTCGCCGTTGTAGCGGTGCCAGCCGGCGCCGCTCGGCGTGTCCGACCGAATCACGGAGTCGACGACCGGCAGCGACGCGACGACGTCGGGATCCTTCTGCGAGAGCTCGCCGAGCCGCACGAGCTCGAGGAAGCCGGCGTCGATCACCTCGCGCTGGTCGAGCGTCGGCCCGCCGTTGCCGACGTTGTACGTGATCGCAGCGTTCGGATCGCCGGTCTTCGAAAGCCGGATGAAGTAGCGCGGCGCGAACGGCCCGTTGGTCGTCACCGTCCAGCCCTTGATCGAGCGCTGGTAGTCGTCCGCGACGCCGCGCCAGACCGCGGCGGAGATGTCGTCGTGGTTGTGCCGCGCGATCTCGGCGGCGGCGACGAGGCCCGCGATCTCGGCGGCGATCGTCGACGGCGAGTAGCCGCTCTGCTCCTCCCAGCGCTCGGAGCCGAAGGACGGCCCGTGCGCTGCGACGAAGTTCGCGGCCGGCTTGATGTGCTGCTCGTACAGCGCGGCGTCGTCGAGCCCGAGCTGGTACGCCATCAGGATCGGGTACGCGCACTCGTCGAGTTGGGTGCCGAACGTGTCGGGCGCAGGCTTGCCGTTGACGAGACTGTTTCGGGGCAGCGATCCGTCCGGAAGCTGCTGCTGCTCGAGGAGGAAGAGCGTCGCGTCACGCGCCGTCTCGCGGTCGCCGTCCGCCAGCAGGCCCGTCCACGCCTCGTAGAGGTCGCGCCCGAACACCTCGCGGTACGAGCCGAAGTACGTGTTGTTCGGATCGCCGGCCGAGATCGCCTGCCCCCACGGCGATGCGAGGCTCGCGACGATCGCGCCGGGGAACGTCTTGTCCTCCGACGCCTTGATCACGTTCGCGCTCAGGTAGTACTCGTCGGCAAGTGCGTCGACGGTCTTCTTGTCGAGACCCTTGAGCTTGTCGGGCGGCTCGTTCAGCGAGTCGTCGTATTTCTTCCAGCCCTTCTTGTAGCCGCCGAGCGTCTTGCCGAAGCCGGTGCCGAGCGAGCCCTCGGCGGCGCCGACCGCTTCGTCCTGCGACGCGCCGAAACCGAGCGCGAGGGTGGCAGCGCCGCTGCCGTCGACAACAACGCGAGCGTGCTGGACGACATTTCCCTTCGCCACGTCCGTCTGCGTCGCGTCGATGTCGTCGTCCGTCGAGCCGACGAGCCCGCTCGAGCCGTCCGCAAGCGGCCCGTCGAGCGCGCCATACACGGGCTGCGCGTAGTCGCGGTTCGAGGCGTTCGTCGCCGTCTCGGTGTCGTACGAAACGAGCACCGGATGCCCGGTCGACTCGTCGACGGTCGCGGAGTCGGCGCCGCCGTTGCCCGGGCCGCCGCCGCCGTTGCCGTTCACGGTCGCGTCGTAGCGCACGTACAAGCGGTAGCTCGCATTCAGCGGCGTGAACGTGACGTGCATCAGCACCGTGGTCCGCGCCGGATCGGTGACGTAATCGGTGGCGATCGTGTACTTGCCGCTCTTCGCCGTCGCCGTGACGCGGCACGCCATGCCTCCTGAATCCTTCAGGGCCTGGACGGCGTACGTCATGTCACGCGTCTGCAGGTCGGTGAACGACGTGCCGTCGGTGACCACGTACTGCAGCGTCTCGACGTTCGTGTTGTCGACCGTCGGGTAGTACGTGTCGCTCAGGACGCCGTTCGCGACCGTGTACCAGACCTTCGACGTCGTGTTGCGCGCGGTGCCGAGGCAGTCCTTGCGCGCGAGGTCGAAGTGCGAGAGGTCGCCGTGGAAGACGACAGGCGCTGCGACGTCGACCGTGAGCACGTGCGTCGTCGCGTTGTAGGAGAAGGTGACCTTCGACTGCGCGGCGGGCACCGAGAACGCGATGTTCGAGCCGTTGGGCACGCCGCCCTGGCCGTAGTTCTCGTCCCAGGCCTCGTTGATCGCGACCTTGGTCTCGTAGTCGCCGACGGGGAGCGCGGTCGTCTCGAGCGTGTAGATCCCGTCGCCGTCCGGATCCTCGAGCCAGGAGCGGAGGCAACTCGGATCCCAGTCGGCCGGGCAGCCGAGCTCGGACTGGAAGCTCCCCGGCGCGACGGCGATCACGGAGCTCTTGTTGTCGGTGGCCCAGTGGGTCTTGTGGTCGTAGTAGAACTTGACCGGCCCGCCGGGCGCGCTCAGGAGGATGTTGTCGCCGCCGGCCACCCCATGCCGGCCGTAGTTCTCGTCCCACGCGTTGTTGAGGGCCGCCTTGTACTCGTAGTTGCCGGCGGGAAGCGAGAACGTGCCCTGCCAGACGTCGTCGTTCGCGTCGTAGGCCAGGTGGGTCGCCGCGCAGGCGGGATCCCAATCACCCGCGCAGCCGGCCTCCGACTGCAGCGACCCCGCGACCGTGACCGAGGTCGGATTCGGCGTGTGCGACGCCGTCGCCGCAGGCAGCAGCACGAGCACCGCCGCAACGAGCGCGACGAGCGCGCGACGAAGCCTGGCCCCTCCCCTCACGCCGCAGAGCATACGACGCGGCCGCACGCCCGGCAATGCGAGCGTGCGGCCGAGCCAAGTTGTCTACGGCAGCTGGAGCGCCAGGGACTTCAGGAGCGTCGCATCGGCTGGCGTCACGGACTTGCCGATCTGCGCCTCGAGCAGCTTCCGGTAGTCCTTGAGCGCGCCCTCGCGCTTCTTCGTGTCGCCCGCCGCGGCAGCCTGGGCCGCCTTGTCGAGCATCACGCACAGCGAGTCCTCGACGTCCTGCTTCGTCACGAGGTCGCGCGTCAGCGAGCAGAGGCTCGCGTACGTGACCGTGACGCTGACGGTCGCGGTGTACTCACGTGCGTCGAGGTCCCGGTCGCGGATCTTCGCACCGACGGTCAGCGGTCCCGTCGTCGACGTGGAGCACGACGCGGTGCTGCTCGAGCCGAACTCGCCGTAGCCGCCACCGCAATCGAACGCGTACGTGAAGCCCGCCGCGGTGTCTCCGGGCGACGGGTCGCTCGGGCTCGTGAGCGACAGCGTGAACGAGTAACCGGCGAAGACGGACGACGGCGTCGCCGCGAACGTCGCAGACGGCGCGGCGTTATCGACGTTCACGGTCGCCGACGACACGGCCGAGAGCCCGCCGCCGTCGGTCACCTGCACCTTGACGGTGTGCGACGACGGGCCGTCGAGGCCGCTCGCCGAGAACGTCGCGGTCTGGCCGGGCGTCTCGAACGACCCGTTGTCGTCGAGATCCCACGCGTAGCTCAGCGTGTCGCCGTTGGGATCGCTCCCGCTCGCAGACACGGCGACGCTCGCTCCCTCACGGACGCTGTACGGGCCGCCGGCGCTCGCGATCGGTGCCGCGTTCGGGTTCAGGCCGATCACGACGGGGTCGTGGTCGGAGACCCGGAACTCGTCCGGCGCGTAGAGCGAGACGAGCTGGCCCGGCGACTTGAAGTCCTCGAGATAGTCGAGCACCGACGGCTCATCCGAGTTGATGTGGTAGTCGCCGACGCCCGCGACCTGCGGGACGATGCTCGCCGACCCAAGCGCCTGGTCGAGGTAGCCCCACTGGCCGTCGAACGCGTACGAGTACGCGTCGGGGCCCAGGAACGTCGACACCAGGTTGGTGAAGCCCGCGTTCCTGATCGTCGTGATCGGGTCCTCCATGGCGTAGCTGTTGTAGTCCCCGACCAGCAGGACGTCCGGGTCGCCGGTGCCCGTCGGATCGCTCGCGAGCCAGTTCGTCAACTCGATCGCCCCGTTCACGCGCACCTGGTTGCAGTTCCCCTGTCCATCGAGCGCGTCGGGCACGCCGCATGCGCTGCCCTTGCTCTTCAGATGGTTCGCGTCGACGATGAACCGCGCGCCGGTCGCGTTCACCTCGAACGCCTGCGCCAGCGACGGCCGGCTCCGGGGCGCCGGGTCGCCGCCGTTCACGAAGGCGACCGAGTTGAGGACGGCCGTCTGGCCGACCGGCGTCACCTTCGCGGGCTTGTAGAGCATCGACACCTTGATCGCGTCGGTGCCGAGCGCGTTGACCTGCCCCGTGTTGGCATCGGCGTCGATGAAGGCATACGTCCCCGGCGCCGTCGCCGCGTTCAGCTTGTCGACGAGGAACTGGATCGCGCTCGTCGCTCCGAAGCCGTCGTTCTCGATCTCGTTGACGCCGACGACGTCGGGGTTCATCGCGAGGATCGCGGCGACCGTCTTCGGCCACTGCCGGCCGAATTCGGCCGCGGAGCTCGCGCCGCGGCAATCGGTCGTCGGCCCTCCGACCCCGTTCGTGCAGCCGGTAAACGTGTTGAAGAAGTTGAGCAGGTTCATTCCGACCACCCGCACCGAGCCGCCGACCGCGGGCGCCGACGCGGGCCGCGGGTTCGTCGGCTGGAAGAGCGGAATGCCGCCGCCGAGCGCGTTCTGCGGACGCACGCGGAATGCGTTGCCGCTCGCCGAGTTTCCCGCCCACGTGTACGTCATGACGCCGACGATCCCGGTGGCGGTGTCGCCGCCGCGGAGCGTGTTGGACGCGGCCAGCTCGTTGCCGAGCCGCCCGAACACGATCGGGTCGGGATTCTGGCTCTGGAGCTCGTCGTCGACGATGATCCGGTTGAGGTTGTTCTGCGCCTGCAGCGCGAGCGCCGGCGCACCCGGCGCCACGACGTTGGTCGGCTGCTGGAGCCTGTCGCCCGACGACATCACGACCTGGCCGAACCGCCCGAGCTGGAAGTGCTCGGTGACGTACAGCGTCTGCGGCATGCGCACGAGCATCCCTTCGTACCGCTCGGGGAAGCCTGCGCTCCCGAACGGGAGCGTCACGTCGACCGGCGCCACGGAGCCCGAGCCGCAGTTGACAACCGAGCTCACGCTGCCGATCTCGGTCTGATCCTGGAACTCCTCCGCCGTTCCCGTCACGCGGACGACGTCGCCGAGGCTGACGGCGTCCGGGCCTCCGTTGAAGACGAAGATCCCGTCCGAAGTCGCGTCATCGCCGTCGCCGGTCGCATCCTGGATGTAGAAGCCGCGCAGCGCCGGGCTCGCGCCCTCGTAGTCGCCGACGACCACTCCCTGGGTCACAACGTGACCCACGGTCGCGGCGGTCGCGCCGCTGCCCTGGATCGCGTAGATCGGCGTGTACGGGAGCGGGCAGGTGTCGACGTCATCGTCGAGGATCGTCCCCTGCCCCTGTGCGTCGGCGACGGTAGCGCCGGTGACGTTCGTGACGTTCACGAAGAACGCCTTGTTCGCCTCGATGGTGGTGTCGCCGTTGACGGTGACGGTGAACGTGTAGGACAGGCCTCCCGCGGCAATCGTCGCCCCGGTCAGCGCGTTGGCGAGGTAATCGCCGGGCGCGGTTGCGCTGCCGTCGGCGGTCGCGATGTCGAACGTGACCCCGGCTGCGCCCGCGGGCGACGAGAGGCTCACGGTGAAGTTGAACAACGTGCTTCCCGCATCGCCTTCGTTCGCCGAGACGTCGTCGATCGAGAGGCTCGGCACCACGACGCCGCTCCGCACGCCGAGGCCGTTGAACGTGTCGGTGGCAAAGCCGTCCCACTCGACCGCCGGGTCGAAGGCGTCGCTGCCGTTGGTGTCGCCCGCGCTGATCGAGTCCTTGCGGCGAAGCGTGTTGTCGGCGGTGCTCGTCAGCCCCGTTCCCCACTCGGTTCCGGGGTCGAGCCCGACCTGCCCGATGACGTCGACGACCGTCGTCCCCTTCCGCAGCACGACGGCGTCGTCGCCGTTGAACCAGCCGGCGCTGTTCGTCTGATCCGCCTGCGCGAGGATCGCCGCGCTCGCCGACGCTTGCGCCAACACGAAGACGTCGCCGTCGGAGACCGAGCCGGTGAGGCTGATCGTCAAACCGGCGGTCGCGCTGCCGTTGAAGAACATCTGGACGTTGTAGGCATTGGTGCCGAGGTTGATCGACGCGCCCGTCCCGTTGTAGATCTCGAGCGCCTTGTTGTTGCTCGAGCCCTCGATGTACTCGGAGAAGTAGAGCTCGCTCGACGTTGCTGTCGACGACGTTGCGATCGACGACGTCGACGTCGTCGCCGTCGCAGGCGCGGCACCCACGAGCAGCGCAAGCGCGACGGCACAGCCCAAGACCATGCGAAAAGATGCAGCTGCCAGCTTCAATTTGCCCTCCGTGTGTCCGGCCCCTGAAAATACGGCGCGCCGACCGTAGCACCGTATTCGGCGAACGGCTGGCTCAGAGAGCGGCCGCGACCTCTGCGAGCGAGGCGAAGCGCGCGCCCGAGCCGAGGCAGTGCTCGACGAAGCGTTCGAGCATCGCGATGCGGTGGCCACGGCCGATCACCTGCGGGTGCATGCACACCGTCAGCACGCCGCCGTCGACGTGCCCGTGCATCCAGTCGAACTCGTCGCGCCAGATCTCGAGCACGGCGCTCGGCGGCGCGCCCCCCTTCCTGTACGGCTCGAAGTTGAACTGGAAGTGCACCCAGTCGTCGAGCTCGAAGCACATCGGCAGCTCCCAGAGCGTCGACTCGCGGCCCCGCTCGAGCGGCTCGGTCTGCGAGACGCGGTCGCCGATCCGTGGGTGGAACGGCCGGTAGTCGTCCGTCATCAGGCTCGAGTCGTAGACGAAGCCGTGCGCCTCGACGAGCTCGAGCGACGAACTCGAGAGATCCGCCGACGGTGATCGGTAGCCGAGCGGCTTGACACCGATCCGCTCGAGCACGTCGAGCGCTCGTTCCATGTCGGCCTCTTCCTCGTCGCGTGTCTGCCCCGAGGGGTCGACGTGCGCGTACGAGTGGTGCGCGATCTCGTGGCCGTGCTCGAGGATCGACTCCGTCACCTGCGGAAACGACTCGACGGTATGCCCGGGGACGAAGAACGTCGCGCGGATCCCGTGCCGGTCGAGCAATTCGAGCACGCGCGGAACGCCGACGCGGACGCCGTACTCGCCGCGCGCGAGCATCGCCGGCGTCGTCCGTTCGTACCCGAACCAGACCGAGAGCGCGTCGAAGTCGAACGAGAGACAGACCGTGCTCGCCGGCACACGGCGATGCTAACTAGCGGGCTTGACAGGCGTCTTATGCTCTTCAAATGGGGTTTCTGGGGTCTCCGAGGGCGAGGCGGCGGCTGCTCTGGATGGGCGGGCTGCTGTTCGTGGCCGTCGTCGCGGCCGCGGCCGTCGTCGCGCTGCCGAAGGGACACCAGACGAAGGAGGTTCTCCGCCCGGGCGCGTGGATTCCCAGCACGCCGAGGGAGGCGCCGATGACGGCCACGCGTCGGCAGACGGTCGACCGGATCCTCGATACGTTCGTGCCCGCCGCGGTCGAGCGGAAGGATCCGATGCGCGCGCTGCCGCTCGTCACGCCCGCGTTCCGCTCGGGCACCTCGCGACAGGAGTGGAGCCGCGGCCAGTTGCCGGTGTTCCCGTACGACACCAGCAACCGGAGCTTCCACACGTGGACGCTCAACTACTCGTACCCGCGCGAGATGAGCGTCGAGCTCCTGCTGCACCCGGCGCCGAAGGAGACACTCGGCTCGCTCGCGTTCACGGCGGTGCTGAAGGAGACGAAGGGACGCTGGCTCGTCGACTCGTTCGTCCCGGCGGCGACCTTCGCGCCGGCGAAGAAGACGCCGAAGATCCTCGCATCGCCGGACTTCACGCCGTTCGCCGACGGCCGCGGCGCGAACCGCCTCTCGGCGCAATGGCTGCTGCTTCCCGCGGCCCTGCTGGCGCTGATCGTCCTCGTCCCGATCGGCATCGGGATCGCGAAGCTCCGTCGCTCGCGGCGCGCCTGGCGCGACTATCAGGCGTCGCTCGACGGCTGAGTCAAGACCGCGGGACCTGAGGACGAGTCCTTAGCGCTGCTTCCTCCCGGACCTGACGCGGTTCGGAACGCCTCAGTCCCGCGGCGCGCCCAGTCTAGCCCCGAAGATCAGGGGATGGCCGACCGCTACGACGAGTGGCGGGGTTGGCCGGTTCGGCCCCACGACGAGCAGCATCCGGTTCGCGGTTCGTTCCTCGACCCGCGACCCGACCCGCAAGTCGGCGCGATCTACCACAACGGCGTGGACATTGCCGTCCGCGACGATCGGCCCGACTCCGATGTGACGATCAGGAACTGACGGCGTTCTCGACGTGCCTCTCGAGCCACGCCTGCACGCGATTCCACGCGTCGATCTGGTGCTCGCGCTCCGTCCACCCGTGACCCTCGCGCGGATAGATCACGAGCTCGACCTCGCAGCCGGCCTCGACGAGCGCGTTGTAGAACTCCGTCGCCTGGGGCAACGGCGTGCAGAGGTCGTCCTCGCCGTGGATGATGAGCGTCGGCGTCTTGACGTTCTGCGCGTGGAAGACGGGCGACCACTTCGGGTACGGCCCGTTCGGATCCGTCGGCTCTCCTTGCAGGAAGAGCGCGTCGAAGTGGCCGATGTTGGTGGTGTAGTGGAAGCTCGTCCAGTCGGTGACGACCGCGAAGGGGATTGCCGCGGCGAACCGATCCGTCTGCGTGACCGCCCACGTCGACATGAAGCCGCCGTAGCTGCCGCCGGTGATCGCGACGCGGTCGGTGTCGACGGTGCCGTCGGCGACGAGGGCGTCGACGCCGGTGAGTATGTCCTGCAGATCGCCGCCGCCCATCTCGCCGAGGTTCGCGCGCGCGAACTCCTGCCCACGACCGGTCGAGCCGCGCGGGTTCGGCAGGAGGAGCGCGTAGCCGCCCTCGAGCATCATCTGCATCAGCAGCGGCGGGAAGCTCCACGCCCAGGTCGAGGTCGGGCCGCCGTGCACGTACACGACGAGCGGCAGCGCGCCGTTCTCGTGCCCGCGCGGGAGCGCGAGCAGGCCCTCGATCCGCCGGCCGTCGAACGACTCCCACTCGTACGGGCGCCAGTCGGCACTCGGCAACTGCGGCGCGAGCTCGCTGTTGAGCGACGTCAGTTCCTGCGCCTCCGCATCCGGTGCAAGGCGCGCGATCTCGGGAGGCGCGGAGGTCGACTCGAAGACAGCGGCGACGCCCGAGCCGTCGGGGTACGGCGTGACGCGCGGCTGGAAACGCGCGCCCACGAGAAAATCGCCTGACACGTCGGTCGAATAGGACCCGTCGAACGTCAGCTGCCCGTACATCGAGCCCGCGCTGCGCCAGCCGGCGTACCAGAGCGTCTCCTCGTCGGCGAAGTCGATCCACGTCACATCGAGCTCGGTCGCGAGCGGACCGACTCCGTGCACGTTCACCGTGCCGGTGACCACGCCGCGGTCCGACGCGAAGCCCTCGATCCAGGCGATGCGTCCGGCCGGCGAAACGATCGGGCACTGCAGCTGCCACTCCGGCGTGTGAATTCGCTCGACGCCTCGCGTCTCGATGTCGATCAGTCCGATCCAGGCGTCGTACCACGCGCTCTCGGACGGGTCGTCGGTGCACACGGCCGCGACCTTGTCGCCCGCCCAGCCGAACTCGAACACGTTCACGCCGTCCGGCTGCACCTCGCGCGTCGCGCCCGAGCCGGCGTCGACGACGTAGAGGCGCCGCCAGAACCGCGCCGGCCTGAGGACCCTCGGGTCCTGCTCGTCCGCGCCCGCCTCCTTGATCTTCGTCGCCGTCTGCGCGCCGGCGCGGTCGGAGCCGAGATCGGCCGCGAGCACGAGCAGCGTCGTTCCGTCGGGCGCCCACGCGATGTCCTCGACGGAGCCTGGGATATCGCCGAGCTCACCACGCCCGTGGATCCACAGGCTCATGCGGCCGGCGTGACCGCGGTCGGACGCGTAGGCGAGCGCGCCGTCCGCGGAGAAGCGCGGCAGCGCGTCCGCTGCGCCCGCATCGGTGACCGGAGCATCGTCGATCCACAGCCGCGACTCGAACGGTTCGGCCTTCTCTCGGAACGAGGGCGACACGATGTACGCGACCTGCGTTCCGTCCGGTGAGAGGGCGAGATCGGTCGGGCGTCGCACCTGCAGGAGCAGCTCCGGCGTGACGCTGACGGCTTCGGGAGCGGGCGCGCGCACGGGCAAACCCTACTCTGCTTGAATCGACGCGTGACCGCCCTCTACCGCAAGTACCGCCCCCAGGACTTCGACGAGGTCGTCGGGCAGGAGCCGGTCGTGCGGACGCTCAAGAATGCGATTTCCGCGGGTCAGGTTCGGCAGGCGTACATCTTCGCCGGGCCGCGCGGCACCGGAAAGACGTCGCTCGCGCGCATCCTCGCGAAGGGCTTGAACTGCGCCAACGGGCCGACGCCGAATCCCGACAAGACGTGCCACGCCTGCGTCGCGATCGCGAACGGCAGCTCCCTCGACGTGATCGAGATGGACGCTGCGTCACAGCGCGGCATCGACGACATCCGCGAGATCCGCGAGCGCGTGGTGCTCCAACCCGCCGAGGGGCGCTACAAGGTCTACATCCTCGACGAGGCGCACCAGCTCACGGATGCGGCGTGGAACGCGCTCCTGAAGCTGATCGAGGAGCCGCCGCCGCACCTCGTCTTCGTCTTCTGCACGACGGATCTCGCGAAGGTGCTGCCGACCGTCCGCTCCCGCTGCCAGACGTTCGTCTTCCAGCGGCCGCGGCTGGCTGAACTCGTGCAGCTGCTGCGGCGTGTCGCCGACGGGGAGGGCATCGACGTCCCGGATCAGGCCCTGTCGCTGATCGCTCGCGGCGCGCGCGGCTCGTTCCGCGACGGTGTCTCGACGCTCGACCAGCTCTCCGCGGCGACTGAAGCGCAGATCACCGTGCAGG
>Ga0126311_10001349_pt1 | contig 11871 bp, 8 predicted proteins | sample Plot61_FD_92539 | JGI IMG/M metagenome (GOLD analysis project Ga0126311, IMG submission 92539) | Serpentine soil microbial communities from UC McLaughlin Reserve, CA, USA - Plot61 | ecosystem: Environmental > Terrestrial > Soil > Grasslands | place: USA: UC McLaughlin Reserve, Lake County...
GGATTCGAAATGGGCGGTGAAGCCTCCGGACAGCCCGTCATTCTGGCGCGACATATATCCGATCTTCGACCGGCTCGTCGGGATGCAATGGGTAAATAACGGGTTCAATTTTTTATTCGGGACGAATTCGCCGAGCGACCTGACTTCACCCGAATCGCTGGCCCGGCTTTCCGACCCTTCCGACGCCTCCAAAGCGGCTCGGATGGCCTTGTTCAGGTGGTTCCGCGATCCGGCTAACGCGCTGATGAAGGAAGAGCCCGTAAAAATCCCCCCCTTCTATGGCGACGCCTTCGGAGATTATGTCGGGCTCGGCATGGACGGGCTCTCGCCGACGCCGACGCAATATCAACTGCTCAGTCAGTGGGCGGCGGGCGATTTCGACCCTGACTCGAGCCTTAAGCTCAGACCGGCAAAGATCGAAGACTACCCGCCCGCCGAACAGCCCCACGCGCTCGATAAAGCCAACCTCGAAAGCTGCCTGGGCGGCCCCTTCCATCCCGGAATCGAGTTGACCTGGCCGTTGCGCGTATCGACGATGTGGAAGGATATATTTCGCCTCAACATCCTGCCCGAAGGCGTCGAGCCGAAACGCGATTACGGTTCGGTCCTGCGCCCGGAGGAGGCCATGGGGCCGGGCGGAGTCGTGGAGACAAGCGGCCCGGGTACTCTCACTCAGTGGTTGGGCGTGCCCTGGCAGACCGACGGCGCGAGCTGCTTATCAGGGTATGAGATCGGCACCTACCTGCCTCTACCTTCGTTCTGGTCCGCGCGTGTCCCGAATCAGGTGCTCAGCCAGCAATCCTATTCGCGCCTAATGGACGGCGGGCTGGCCTCCGGGCAGAAGTTGAAGCACTTCTACTATCGATTGGACTGGCTACGCTACTTCGGCCCGGACTACGAGACGCGCATCAATGACAACGTGGCGAAATGGGATAAGCTCGGCATAGTTACCGAGCGCGAAGGCCCGGTCAATCAGGTTGACGGCCTCCCCGATCGGCTCTGGGTAGAGACCGGGCTTGCCGAGGAATTCACCAAGGCGGACCCGACCTTTAAGCAGGTGGAGATAGCCGAACGCGCCGCCGAGGTCCCGGAAAAAGAAGAGATGGCGGAAGCCGTGATGAAGAGCCTGCGGGCCGAACAGGCCGAGGTCCCGATTGCTTCGCGGCGGCGCGTCCTCAGGCGAGACCAGATGTAGGCGGCGATACCTTGAAACCGAAACATACGGCGATAGTGGGGGGCGGCCCCGCGGGCGCGGCGCTGGCCATCGCCCTGGCTGGTCGAGGCGTGCGGGTGACAGTCCTGGAAGCCGCGCCCGGCCCCCGGGCGAAGGTCGGGGAGTGCCTGCCGCCTGATGCGGCCGCCCTGTTGGATCGATTCGGGCTCAAGGATGGAATGCTCGGGGATGATCATCTTCTTTCATACGGCAACCGATCCATATGGGGATCGGCGCTGGCCGAAGAGAGAGATTTTCTGTTCGGGGTCTACGGACCCGGGTGGCAACTGGACCGCCGGAAGTTCGAGTTACAACTGTCTGAGACCGCCGCGCGCGCGGGCGTCGACTGGCGCTACGGCCACCGCCTCGCGCGGCTTTTGCGGCAAGAGTCCGGCTGGGAATTGACCGCGCGCTCGACGGGCGGAGACAAAACCTTTCGCGCGGACTTTGTCGTGGATGCCACAGGGCGCCCCGCCTGGCTGGCCCGCCGGCTCGGCGCACGCCAGGTCCGCTACGATAGCTTGATTGCGGTTGTAGTCTCTCTGGAATCGCCTCCGAATGCGGGATCGCGGGACTCATATACTCTGGTCGAGTCTACCGCATCGGGATGGTGGTACTCCGCATATCTGCCGAATCGAACATTAACCGTCCTCTACTTCACCGACGCCGACCTCATCGATCATAAGCTCATACGCCGGGACGACGGCTGGCGTAAGCTGCTCGAAACGACGACCCATACCCGCCGCCGGGTGAATGAAGCCGAAGGCCCTCTTTCATGCAAGACCGGGATCGTTTCTGCCAACAGCGCCCGTCTCGACTCGGTCACCGGGGAAGGGTGGCTTGCCGTGGGGGATGCCGCCGAGGCATTCGACCCGCTATCGTCTTTCGGCATAACTTCGGCTCTCGGGTCCGGCTTTTATGCCGCGCACGCCATCGCCGATTACCTGGCCGGCAGCGGCGAAGCCCTCGATACTTACCGGGCCATTATGGATGAATCCTACGCGCATTATCTGCGCGAGCTATCAAAACAGTATCGCCTTGAGAGCAGATGGCCCGGAGAGATATTCTGGCAGCGGCGGTCGCAATCGCACCCTCTGAATTACGACGGCGGCCCGCTTCATCAATACGGTTCTCAATAGCGCGGGCCCGGGTATAGCGGTGAGCGCGTCAGGATTTCGGCGGGCGGGACGAGTGAGAGATTATGATCTCCCGCCGCCCGAAGAGGCGGGAGTCGAGCGAGAATGCTCCCGGACCGAGCAGCATGATGGCGGCGGCCATAATAACGACAAGGATCATAGAAAGCCGGGGCTCGAACAGATTCAACGTAGGCGCCGGGAGCCACGATAGCGCGACGCTCGCGCCGGCCAGTCCGGTCAAGATGCTCGCAAACGGAGTTAGAAATCCGATCAGTAGTGAAGCGCCGCTCGCGGCCACCAGGACGCCGACCGCCTGCGGCCCGAGCGCCGGATAGCCGGGATCAGCCAGATAGACTCCGCCTTGAACGACGGCTGTTAGCCCGACCGCCGCTCGCAACAACAGCAGGCCCATGCCAGGCCGTCCACCCGGAAAAGTGGAAAATAACCTTTGCAGCTGATCTCTCCTTCATGCTCTTTGCTGTTATCGGAATGCGCCCTAGTGTAAGGTACCGGATATAGGCGCGGGGCGAATCCCCAGGAATCAGCATTTTTTCATAACACTTTCGTGGTATTCCCCTTTCGTGGTATTCCCAGCGCGCGGGCCGGGACGGGGCGAAGTGTCGAGCCCTCGCGAGATACACAGGCTGAGATTCAATGCTCCCCGGCATCACGGATCAGGATCACGTCCGACTTCGTAGTGCCCCGCTCGCACAAGAGCCGTCCGTCTTTCGACCAGTCGAAACGGTAAATGAGGTCGGCCTTCCAGTCGGTAAGGGCTTTCGGCATTCCGCCCTCGACCGGCTGGCTCCAGATATTCGATACGCCCTCGCGAGTCACGACGTAAGTCAGCGAGCGCCCGTCCGGCGACCACCTGACCGACGAGAAGCTCAGAGGCACCAGGCCCTCGAACCGTTTGATGACGCGCCCATCATCGAATGCGACGAGAGTAAGTTTGGCCTGCCCGAGCGCATCGTCCGGCACCAGGCCCGCTATCGACTTGCCATCGGGCGAAACGGAAGGTTGGAGCGCCCCGGGCCCTGTCAACTGAACCGGCTCGCCACCTTCAATTGGAACGCGCCAGGTAGAGAGTCTCTCCCGGGCGCGCGCCGCGTAAACGACCCACTTTCCGTCCGGCGAGATAGAGGGGAACCTGATTCCGTCTCCGTCGGCGAGCAGGACCGAATTGCCCCCGTCAGAGTCCATCCTCTTGAGCCGGGTCTTACCGTCGCTGGTAGAGACGAATACGATATACCTACCGTCGGGCGACGGTACCGGCTGCAGGTCGGCGCCGGGCTCGAAAGTCAACTGTTTCTGCCGCGTACCGTCCGGCTCCATGACCCATACGTCCGGGTTCCCGCTCTGTCTGGTCGAGTAGATGATGCGCCCGTCGGGCGTCCACGCGAGCCCGAGCCGCTGGCTGTAGATGTCGCCGGCCCCGTTCGTAATCTTTCGAGCCTGAGTCCAGTCGCCGCCTGGCGCTACCCAGAAATTGACTGCGGGCGTAGACTGAGAGGCCGCGATTATCCTGGCGTCCGCGCTCGCGCCGAGGCCCAGATAGCCATTCACGTCGCTTGTTACGCGGCGCGTTTCGCCTTTCGGATAGCTCATGATCCAGACCTGGTCCGACATCACTTCAGAGTCGCTATCCCAGGCCGTCAAGACGATCCCGCTCCCGTCGGCCAGCCACATCAATTGGCCGATCCAGGTCCACCGCCCCGCCAAAAGCGTTCGCGTTGTTCCGCCCTCGATTGAAAGCTCGACGATGCTCGCGTAAGGCTGTTGGCCATTGTAGCTCTGCGTCGGGGCGAGGAGCGTTTTCCCGTCCGGCGACCATGCCGGCCCGGCTAAAGAGAAGCCGTCTCCGTAATTTCGCGCCGCGAGTTGCCGCTCATCTGTCCCGTCCGCGTTAGCGATCACAAGCGCGGTGGTCGCACGATCCGTCCATCGAACAAAAGCGATTCGCTTTCCGTCCGGAGAGAGCTCGGCCCGGCTATCGACGCTACCCTGCACTACCTTCTGAGACGCTCCGCCAAGCAGCGGCACTCGATAGAGTGTGCCGGAGAGGCTGCCTCTCTCTACAGCCACGTAGTAAACCCATGCGCCGTTGCCTGAAAAAGTTATGCCTCGATAGCCGACAGGAGACGGGGGCACGATCTCGACGGAGCTCGTGGTTTCGACCTGCCTGACGAAAAGGCTCTGCGTATCGCCGCGAGCCTCGCCGTAAGCGACATACTTGCCGTCCGGGGATAGCCCGAGCGAGGTAATGCTTCCTCCGTTCGTGAGGCGTGACATGTCTATTTTTTGAAACGCGCTCTTTTCCAACCCGCCGCCGCGATAGATAAACCCGCCCACGGCCAGGGATGCGAAGGCGGCTACGACGGCGATGACAGCCAGCGTAATAGTCTTTCGGCGTACTGCCCGCGGCGAAGGGGCGGCGCCGATATTCTCTTTCGCGGGGCGCGCGATCAGGTCGAGCTGCGCCCCGTCGCCCCTTCGAATATCCTGCTCCATAGAGGAGGCGTAATGATCGTGTCGCACGGCCTCGGCTTCGCCCCTGAAGCGATACCCGTGCTTCGGGACCGTTTCGATATAGTGCCGCCCGTCTGCGTCGGGGCCGAGAACTTTGCGGAGCGTGAAAATGTTCTGCGCCAGGGTCTTCTCCTCGACGAAAGCATGGGGCCAGATCGCTTCCATCAACTGCTCTTTGGTTACGAGGCGTCCGCCATTTTCCACGAGCAGGAGGAGGGTGTCGAACGCTTTGGGCGTAAGTTGCACCGCGTCCCCGCCTCTCGTCAGAACGCGCTCTGACGTATCCAAACAGAACGGCCCGAACCTGTATATCGCTCCGGCCGGGGCGCTTCCGGGTGTCGAACGGGGCCCGGGCATCTCTTTGTCGATTATTTGGAAATTTTTTGTAGGCGCTTTGGACACTTTTCTGGCCCTCGAATGGTAAAAGGTTTTTGCGAACCGGCCCGGCTCGGTTACTGGAGACTCTGGTACAGCCAAAGGATAGAATATACCCGACGTGCCTTGCCAGCCATATTCAACACGCGAATCAGGAGCAAATAGAATGTTCAGACCTTATAAATCCCGGGCGCTGCGTTTCGTTGCGGCGGCCATTCTCTTGTGCGCGACTCAGCCGCTTGCGCCGGCCCAATCAGTTGAGACGGCCCGACAAAACGCGGACCGCCTGTTTCAAGCGAAGAAGTGGCCCGAGGCCGCCCTGGCTTATGAAGAAATAGTCAAAGCCGCACCGGACGACGGCAGGGCATGGTATCAACTCGCGATGGTCCGCTATTCGCTCGGCCGGTTGGGCCCCGCCGCCGATGCTTTCCGGGCGAGCATCAGAATAACCGGGAGCCCGGGCGCGATGTTTAACCTGGCTTGCGTTTATGCCCGCCTGAATGAAAACGACAAGGCGGTCGAATGGCTTGGAAAGGCCTTCGCGCCGGAAAACAAAGCCATTTACCTGTTGGACCTGAATGACCCGGACCTGAACTCTTTACACGGCGACCCGCGCTATAAGGAGATATGGCTGGCGGCCGACAAGAGGAAAAATCCATGTATGTACAGCGCGGAAGCCCGGCGCTTCGATTTTTGGGTCGGCGAGTGGGACGTCTTTAACCCGCAAGGGCGGAAGGACGGGACGAGTGTAATCCAGCGCTTCGCGGGCGGTTGCGGCATTCTGGAAAACTGGACGAGCGTGGGCGCTGGAGGCAAAAGCATCAATTTCTATGACCCTCATGCCGGTAAATGGTTTCAGTATTGGATAGGCGCGGATGGGAATCCGGCCCGCTATTCCGGCCTTTATAAAGACGGCGCCATTCGTTACGAGGGCGAGCCATATACGCAGAACGGGAAGCAGGTCCTGAGCCGCTTAACATTCTTCAACGTCGACGCCCGGACCGTCCGACAACTCGCGGAACAGTCAACCGACGGCGGCAACACGTGGACAGTCACTTACGATTACAAATACGTCAGGCGAGAACCGGCAAACAGCGTTCCCGGTCCGGGAGGTGAATGATTATGCCGAGACTGTTACTTATTAATCTGCTTCTTTTCGCATGCTGCATCGCGGCCTCCGCGCAGGAGATGAAGGCTGACGGGAAGCCCTCTCTCCGCACGGCGGCCTTGAAGATCAATGTCAACGACATGGATAAAGCGCTCTCATTTTACAGCGGCAAGCTGGGGTTTGAAGTCGCGGACAGAAGCGATTACCCGCGCCAGGTCGTTTTGAAGACGGACGGCAGCTTTAAGCTGATTCTGGCCAGGGTCAGGCGTTTGCAAAAAGTCGGGGCGACCGAAACTCAGGTCGGCCTTACGCTCCAGGTCAACGATCTGGATCAGGCTATCGAGAAGATGAAATCGCTCAATGTCGAGTTCGCCGAGACGAAACCTCGCAAGGAAGGGGTCGGGAACGCGATCTTTATCCTCGACCCCTTCGGCATGAAGATTTCGCTGATGCACCAGACGATCGCGAGGGTCGAGCCGTTCGAAGGGCCGAGAATCTATAACTTCGGTATCTTGATTCCCGATATGGGCGCGGCGAGGGAGTTTTACACAGGCAAGCTCGGGTTCGTGGCCCGCAGCGAAAAATACCTGCCCCTCGATTTGCCGCTCGGACACCCCGACAATACCTTCGGCTTTATGCTACATTACCGCCCGGGTGTGACTTCGATCAAAAGCGAGTACCCGCAAGCCGCCCCCTTCATCATCATGGTCTTCGAGGCCCGCGATCTGTCGCAGACCGTCAGGGAGTTGAAAAAGAATGGGGTAAAAATAATCGCTTCAAAGTCACCGGGGCGGGGACAGACTATTGTCGTTGAAGACCCGTTCGGAAATGTCTCGGAGGTTGTCGAATCGCGCAAGTAGAATCATCGGGGAGTCTATGATTGTTCGGGGGATCAAAAAGATGTTTCGAGAGAGCCGTCTCTTGATGCTTCTCTACTCGACGTGCTTCGTCGCGGGGATCATTTTTTCAAGTGTCCCCGCCGCGCAAGCCGGGCGGGCCGACGAGATATCGAATCTGAAGAGGCTCTACGATCAGAAGCGTTTCTTCGAGCTGCGCGGGGCCGTCGAGAATTACAAAGGCAGGGATGACGCGAGGCTGCTCTTCTTCAGGGGCGCGGTCGCCAACACCTCCTACCGGCCGAAGGCTTCGATCGCGTACCTCAGGCAGTACATAGCCCGGGCGCGAAAAGACCGCGAGTGGGCGCGCGAGGCTTATAGATTACTGGCCGACAATTTCGTGAAGAGCTGCCGGTACGCGGAGGCCGCCAGCACCTACGGCACGATACTCGCCCGGTTCAGACAGGGTATGAAGCCCGCCGAAATCAAAGACTACGAAAACGCCCTTGCGATTTACAGCTCGTTTAGCGGGACACCGCGGCAGACGGTACTTGTCGGCAAAGATACCGCGGTCGGCGAATCGACCGCCGAAACCGGCTGGAGCGTCCCTGTCGAAGCCAATAATCAGCGAATCGTTCTCGGCCTCGACACGGGCGCAAATATTTCACTGTTGGCCGAATCGATCGCCAGGAAACTGGGGGTCAGATTTCTCGACGCGTCCGTCACGATAGGGTCGATCACGAGCATCAGTATTCGGGCAAAACTCGGCGTTCTTTCCGAGATGAGGATCGGGAACGCCGTAGTCCGCAACGCGATCTTTCTCATCATGGACGACCGGACCCTGACTTTCCCCGATGGCTCGATGATCAAGGGAGTCATCGGCTTTCCGGTCATTGCAGGATTCCGGGAGATAACATTCAACAGCGACGGGACAGTCTTCATTCCGCGAAGGGCGCAGGCGAAGAGCGGGCCGAACATGTGCCTCGACGCGAGCAATATATTATTTCGCGGCGAGTATGCGAATACGGACTTCACCTTCGTGCTTGATACGGGAGCCGCGAGGTCGATTCTCTATCTCCCTTTTCTTGAGGCCTTCGAGAAGGAGGTCAAAGCGAAGTACAGCCTGAGGGCCGAAAAGTTTACCGGCGTAGGCGGCTCCGAGGAGGTCCCGGCCTACATCGTGAAAGAGTTCTCCGTGAAATTTTCCGGCAAGCCCGCACAGCTTCCCGAGATACGTCTTTTGACGAAGGCATTGACCGATAACGGCAAATTCTACTATGGGAACATTGGGCAGGATTTAATCAAGCGATTCCGGAAGATGACACTTCACTTCGCTCCGATGAAAATCCGGTTCGAATAGCAAGCCGGGAACGAGGCGGCGGCCTACCCGTCAGGCTCTATCGCGCTCAGGAATCGCTTAACGAACAGGTCGCGGCTGAAGAGCGCGGCGCGGGCGCGGGCTGCTTCCGCCATCTGCGAGCGCAAGCGCTCGTCCCTCATCAGGAGCTCGGTATACTCTTTCAGCTCTTCGAGCCTGCTCCAGACGAATCCGCTCTCTCCGTGCCGAACTATCTCCGGCTGGCCGCCTTTGTCGATCGCTACGGGCACGCAGCCGGCCGACATGGCCTCGACCGTCGCTATCCCAAAATGCTCTGAAAGCTCAGGGCGCTGGTCGCTTTCGCCGTAACCGGCGGCGTGCCAGAAAATCCTGGCCTGCCCGTAGAGTTGCTTCAGGCGGCTGCGCTCGACGTTAGCGAGCACGGTCGCCCGGCAATCGCTCGCTCTGCGGCTCACGCTCTGAAAGTATCGCAGGTCGGCATCGGCGTCGCCCAGCCCTCCGACGCAGAAGTACTCCCAGCCGGAAGGCGCGCCGGATTGCAGTTCGCCGAAAGCGGCCACCATCTCCAACTGTTTTTTCGAGTGGCCCGTCGCGGCGAATCGCCCGACGCTCAGGATCGAGTCGGTCTTAACGCAAGGCTCGAAGCGCGTGTCGGCCGGAGGGCTCACGATTTCACAGTCGAAGCCCCATCGGCGCTTCGTCCACGCCTGCGAGAATCGGGAGATGGTCGTCCTGACCTGGTAAGTGCTTATCCGCTTCCGCCATTCCCACTCGTGGTAAAGATTCTTGAGCCGGTGGGCCGGAGGCAGCCTGCCGCCCGTCGAGCCGCCCGCCGAACCCTCGCCCTTAACTTCCATGTGCGGGCGCTCGTGAAGGGGGAACAAGACGATGAGCGCGCCCCTCGGCGCGTGGCAAAAAGGCGGGTAACCGTGCGTGAAGTTGATGAAGAGGTCGTAAGGCTTGCTCAAACCTGCCTGCCAACCGCGCGCCTCCCGGTAGCGCCGCCAGGGCTCGCGCGCGCTGCCGAACGAGTAGGGCTCGGCGGCAACGTAGCGCATACGGACGCGGCTCAAATCGGTCTCGGAAACTTCGGAGAGCCGCTCCAAATTCATGTAGGGCTTATGGTGGACTATCTCCACCTGATGGCGGCCCGACAGGGCTTCGGCCAGCACGGCCACGCTGATTTCCGACCCGCCGATTCCGCCGCCCGGCTCGTTGTATATGCCTACTTTCACACGCAATCGCTCCATCCGCGCGGCCTCATCCGGCGCGCTTCTTCAATTCAAGATCGATTCTGTCCGCCATCCGTTCCAGCCTGAAACCCTCTTCGACCGTCCGCCGCCCGCCGCGCCTGACTCTTTCAAAGAGCTCGGGGTCTTCGATCAGCCGCGTCACTTGCCTCGCGCAGGACTCGGCGTCCTCTTTCGGAAAGATCAAGGCATTCACCTCGTCTTCGAGGATCTCAGGGCTGCCCCCCGTATTCGTTCCCACCACGGCCAGGCCGGAGGACATCGCTTCGAGCAGAGTTATGCTGAACGGCTCGTCCCACACCGGCGGAAACAAGAGCACGTCATGCTCGCGGTAGATCGCCGGAAGCCGGTCTCTCGGGACCAGCCCCGTGAATGAAACGTTGCGCTCGAGGCCGAGCGAAGATACGAGGCGGTGGATGCGGTTATCGTAATCCGGCCCGCCGACTATGGTCAGCATGATCGAGCGGTGGCGCGGCTGTTCGACCACGAGCTTGAGCGCCTCGACGGCCGTGTGAACGCCTTTGAGCAAAGTCACCTGTCCCACGTACAGGAGCCGCCTGGGATTATGCGGCGATTCGTTGAACGGGAACCGGTCGCCGTCGATTCCCCAATGAATCACCTCCGCATTCGCTACGGGCCTGTCAGCCCGCAAAGCGGCTTGCTTGAGAAAGCGGCTTGCAAATTGAACGCGGCTCAAATCGAGCTCCGCGCGGGGCAGAATGCCCGAGGCGTTAATCAAAGAGACGAGGGACCTCCACACCATCCGCCGGTGGAGCCTGCGCGGAGAGCGGTGCCCGAGCGAATACAGAGCGTCGCTCTCCCACTTGTTCAGCCAGTGGTCCGAGATGAAATAAAAGACCGGGAGCCCCATCTCCTGGGCTTTAACGGCGAGCGATATCGATATGTGCGTCGCGTTCCACACGTATACGAGGTCGGGCGGGAATTCGCGGCAGACCCGGGCGAAAGCTCTCCGGTTGATCGACTCTTTCCTTAAGATCTTGAGCAGGTCGCCGGGAGAGCCGTCGATCTTCAAGGCGGCGTCGGTACGCAGCCACCTGTAGACGTGCCCGGAATGCTCCGGGCGGGCGGTCCCGAACGTGCTGGTCAGGACCCTGACATCGTGCCCCCGATATTTGAGCGCTTCAACAATATCTCTGCAGCCGATCTCGTAACCGCCGATGATGTGAGGCGGGTAGTAATTAGAGATTACCAGTATTCGCATTTAAGCACTTGGAGCGCGGCCGCGCGGCCCGGCTCAATAACGAAGCCATTGCGCGCACAGGCGAGCGAATGACTCTCCGTCCATGTCCTGCACCTGCACGCGCGGCAGCCGAAATGGGTCGGCGTCTCGCCCGACCGGCGCGACCGAAGTAGTGCAGGCGCAATCGAAGCCCGCCTCTTGAACCAGCCCGACCGTCTCGCTCGTGTAATCGCACTCGCGCCCGTATGGGTAGGCGAAGCTGGTCACGGGCCTCGCCAGGATCTCTTCGAGGCGGGCCTTGCTCCGGCTGATCTCTCGCCGCTGCGAATCCGTATCGAGCGATGAGAGCTGCGGGTGTGTGACGGTGTGACAGCCGACTTCGACGAGCGACCCTCGCGACAGCTCGGCTATCTCTTCGCCCGTGAGTGCGCGGTGGGTCGGCCTGGCCGACCCGGTATCGCCTGCCCATGCCCGAAGCTCGCTTCCCAGCCGCCGCCGCTCGTCGTCAGGCATCGGTTGCATCAACTGCCAGAGCGCGCGATAGACCGAATGGCGAGCAGTCGGCTCGGCCTCTTGCCACGCCCTCCACCCGAGGTCGCGGAGGCGGGCGGCCTCGTCATAATCGGCTGTCTCGCCCAGGTCCCAATGGTAATCATTTCCGCCCGCGCTGAGACTGAGGGCGCGGGGCAGCCGGCCGGGCTGAAGCAATAGCCTGTCCAGCTCGTCCCACCAGAATTCGCGATCCTGTCCGGTGTAACCCGTCGTGATTAAAACCGTCGCCGGCACGTCGTGCCTTTCTAGCAGAGGCTTCGCGTTTAGAAGGTTGTCGGCGTACCCGTCATCGAAAGTTACGGCTATCGCGCGGCGGGGGAGGGTTCGATTAC
>Ga0126311_10001350_pt1 | contig 11871 bp, 7 predicted proteins | sample Plot61_FD_92539 | JGI IMG/M metagenome (GOLD analysis project Ga0126311, IMG submission 92539) | Serpentine soil microbial communities from UC McLaughlin Reserve, CA, USA - Plot61 | ecosystem: Environmental > Terrestrial > Soil > Grasslands | place: USA: UC McLaughlin Reserve, Lake County...
CGCGCCCGGCGACCCGATCGGCGCCGGGCCTTTACCTTCGTCCACCGCGTCGGTCTCCGCCCGGCCCTGAGCCGCCGGGTCCGCGCCGGGGCGTCAGTGCGGATCCTCGCCAGGGGCAGGCTCGACCTCGACGGGGATGGCGAGGCGGAGCTGAGGTCGAGTGACCATGCCGCCGGCAGGCCGACCCGCGGTGCGCGGGCGAAACCGGTCTGCAGCGACATTCCCCACCTCCGGCTACGGCCCGGGCGGCGCATCTCGGTTCCTCTCCCGGTCTGCGACTCGCCTGTCCGGTGGGTGGAGCGATGGGACCAAACGCATGGCTCCGCCCGTATCCACAACGGCCGACTGATCTACCGCGCCCCCAAGGGCTTCCGCGGTCGCGACAGCATCGAACTGGTCGGCAAGAGACTCCACCCCCGGGCAACCGCATCAGCATTCCAGCGCTTCGCACTCGTCTACCCCCAGGTCATCGTCGGCACTGTCCCGGGCGTTGTCGTCCGCGCCCTCGGCGACTCGGTCACCGCCGGCTTCGGCTACTACGGCAATGGCGGCTCGATGACGATCGGCCGGCTGCTCGAATGTCGTCCGGCGCCTAAGGGCTCCAACGACGCCTGCTCGTCGAACTCGCTGAACACGACCAGCGCCAAGGGGACGATCGAATACACCCCCGACTACGGCCTCGCCAACGACATCAGCTGGGCGGCACAGTGGGCGAACGAATACGGCGTCACCGACTACGCGAACTACGCGATCAGCGGCTCAGAACCGTCGGACTGGGCGTCGGGCGGTGAACTCCACGCGACCACGGAACGGATCGAGGCCGAAGACCCCGACTACCTGCTGATGACGGTAGGAGCGAACCCGCTGCTCTCGAACATGCTCTTCGGCGTCGACAACATGGGCTGCGCGATCTACGCCGACGTCTTCGGCGGCTACCGCGAATGCGTCGAAAAGGCGTTCGCCGAAGTGCACCTGCAGGCCAACCTGAAGAGCCTCTACACCGACCTCGTCCAGCACACCAGCGCGACGATTTACCTGATGCAGTACCACCTCTCGGTGCCCGCGACGGCGCTCGCCTACAGCGCCACCCAGATAGCCGAGATGGACAAGCTGCTGAACCGAGAGATCGCCACGATCGCCGCCGCGGTCAACCCGCAGCGCCTGCAGGTCGTGGCCCCGCCCCACTTCAACGTCGGCATCGACATCTCACCCGTCTACCCCTCGCGCTTCTCCTGCTCGAAGCTCGGCTACGAGGTCGACGGCCCTAGCGTCCAGTCAAATCCCACCCAGCACGAGCTCGCCCTCCTGCATCCCCTCTCCTTCTGCGAGGGCCCGGTGGGCGACGGGCCGCCATGGGTGATCAGCGGCGACACCGGCATCCACCCGAGCGCCACCGGCTACACCCAGATGGCCTCGCAGGTCCCGCCGCCGACCGGTGGCTGACTTCCTCGTTGCCAGCCTGTGGTAAGCGATGTCGCGGCTCGCTGCCCCGCGGCAGGCAGCTACTGCGGAAGGGTCAGCACGATCTTTTCGTGCCCTGGCTCGATCTTTAAGAGAGGTGCGGCGTTGCTCCTCAAAACCTATGGGTCCATCCGGTGCGGGCTCGGGCTCCCGGTCCTATACCGGCGCAACGCCGTAGGAAGCAGGAAGACCCCGGCGATCAGTCGCCGGGGTCTCCACAAGGAACCTGCCGTCGCTTATTTCGCGGTTACCGCCCAAGTGCCATGAGCTTCTGCGAAGGCGGCTTTGTCTTCAAGGTTGAACTTGAAAAGGAAGCCGCTGCGGAAGTTGTCGTCACTCACAAATTCACTCGGAGAGACGTTGATAACCGTTTTCCCGTAGATGCAAAGGTGACCCACTTTGGCTTTCGGTTCCAGGACCGTCCCAGGGCAGTTTTCTTTTTCTTCCGTCGATGCTCCGGTAGGCCAGTCCGCTGGCAACCAGTGTGGTTCGGGTTCGGCGGTCAGGAACAGCGGGAAGCTGATCTGAGCGTAGGTGTATTCCACGCCGACAGTCGTGAAGCCCCAGACGCCTTTCATGGTTTTACCCGAAGGTGCTTTGGTTTCCGTCGGACCGGGTTCGCCTTGCTCGCCGGGTTCGCCGGGTTCGCCCTGCGGCCCTTCCGAACCAACCTCACCTCGCGCCCCAGCGGTTCCCTGAGGACCAACAGGACCGATGGCTCCGGCCGGCCCAGCTGCGGCAAGCTTCTTCGCGATCTTCTTCACTTCTTTCTTCTCTTGATTGCTGAGCCGATCGACCGCAGCGAAGGCGGTGCCGGCAAAGGCGGCTACGAGAGCCACCATGGCGATGATGAAACCGGCCGTTCCCAATCGGCTGTGGATTCTGGAGAACATCTATTCCCTCCCTGTAGTTATCTCTTCTGACGAAGCTTCTTCTCGCACCCGCTGCTAGCAAGCGTCGGGTGCATTCCCATCGCCCGGCCGTTCTGTGCTCGCATCTTCACGAGCCCCCGATGCTTGCCGTGGCAGATGTCGGTGGAGTTGACGAGCAGGCTCTTCTTGCCGCCCCTCATCTTCAAGACGAACTTGGTGATCGGCGCGTCGGGAACCAAGTCGAAGTTGGTTCTGATCCCCTGGTTCTTGGAGTCGATGCGGCCGACCAGGTTGACGTCGAGTTCCCCTCTAAGCGCCACCACCAGGTCGGGGAGGGGGTTGTCGGAGCTGCGCAGGTAGACCGGCCCTTCCAGCGGCTTAGCCAGTAACGGCGTCCAGGCCTTCGCCTTGCCGTAGACCGAACCTCTCGGGCAGTCGTCCACGGCGAAGCATTTGCGGGTGCAGATGGTGACGATGTGCTCTTGGGCCAGGAACTCGGAACGCGGCAGCGCCACCGAGACCTTGCCGATGTTGGCGTCGCCGTTCCTAGCCTTGACCGTAGCCGACAGCGCCGGGTACTCGGTGCGCTCGGTGCCGCCCTTCAGCCTCAGGGAGAGGCTCGGCTTGAACTTGAGCCGCCGGCATCCGTCAACCTGGAAGCGAGACGAGGGGTGGGCAACCGCGCCTTTGCTCGAGGCGATGCTCGAGGTGGTCTTGAGCTGCGAGCAGTCGGTGGGGTTGAGGCTGAAGCCCGGACGATCGATGGCGATGTGGAGGCGCCGGTAGACCGCCGCCACCCCTTCGATGAACTGGGGCAGCGGGTCGGACTTGACGACCGCTTGCGCGGTTTCGGGATCGAGGGCGAGGGCCGAGCGGACGGTGACGAGCCCGAGGTCAAACGGTCCGACCTGGGCGGGCACCGTCGTGATGACGCTGAAGGGGGCGCCTTTATAGGCGCCGGCGAGGTAGACAGCCGTCGGCGCCTTGCCGGGCTGGGGCAGCCAGAGCGGCTGCGGGCCGGGGCCGACCGCAGCGATCACGGAGCCGATCTCGGAGCCGCCGGGGCAGGCACCGCTGGACGCCTGAGCGTCGGGGCAGAGCGGCACGCCTTTCAGCTTCGCGAGCTCGCCCTTCGGCAGCGTCACCTCGAGCGCACCGAGGTTCTGTTCGCCGTCCTCGCGCGTGAGGTCGAGAACGAAGGGGCTAAAGGCGCCCGCGATGGGTTTGGTTACCCCGGCGTGGAGCTTCGGGTCGAAGCCGCCGCCGCTGCACCCCTGGTCGATAGTCATCTCGTTTCGACCTGAGACTGCCGGGTCATTCGAGTGAGGCGTGAAGGCGTAGGAGGTGGCGTTGGTGCCACAGGAGTCCGGATTCTTCAACGGCGCTCGCGGACCACCCCAGACGTTGAATGAGATCTCTTCCACCGGTACCTGCGGCAGGTCCGAGAAGATTGCCGTCAGCTGGCCCGTGGCGGGGTCGGGTTTGATCTCGCCCGGCAGCTTCACATGCAGGCCAAGGTCGTCGGTGACTAGCCATAGGCCGAAGAGGTGCCCTGGGATGGGGGTACGCTGGTACAGAGCGCCCTCGAGAGGATCAGACAATGCCGGCGAGACGATCGTCGCCGCACCGAGCTTCGAGGCATCGGGACAGGCGGCGTCCACTTCCTTATGAAAGCCGGCCTGCTCGTCGGAGCATGCGGCCAGGCCGTCGGCCGCCCCGGCGGCGATCGTCATCCCCTCGGGCAACGTCACCCGCGCTTCGCGCATCGTCGCCGTTCCCTTGGCGTCCGGGTCTTCTATCTGCGGCAGGTGCAGGGTCGTCTTCAGGCCGGTCGGGGCTCCGGCCGTCGGATTCGTCGGCCGAGCCCTGAAGGCCGGGTCGAACGGAAGGCCGGTGCAGCCGGTGTTCGGCGCCAGCGGCGCGCTGGCCGTGAAGACCTGTCCGGGGAGCTGGTAGCTCTTGGCCGCAAAGCCGACTGATTGCTTCTGGCAGGCCGAAGGGTTCGTCATGAAGACGGTGGACTGGGGGTCGAGCTCTTCTGGTGGGCGTTTGCCGCCAGGCTGTTCGCAGGCGGTGCCAACGCCTGGGTCGTCGCTGCAAAGGACCGCTTCGAGTGAGGTCATCCGCTGTTCGTCGTGACTCGAATCGGCCGGATTCCCCCAGATCGTAGTTTCCGCTTCCAGCACCTCCGTCAGCCCTGGAGAGCTGTGGGCGGTGGCGGTGACGCCGTAGTCGCTCGCGGTGCGGACATCAACGTCGATAAACACGGTGTAGCCCCCGACTATGAAGAAGCCAAGGCGGGCGACTCCGTCTTTCGGGTGCGGCGGCTCCAGGTTGAAGAGGGGCAAGACCGCCCCCCCGACAACGCCCGTATCGACCCTCGCGATTCCTACCTGCGAATCAGTAGGGCAATTACCGAAGGCGACGAACTCCCCCGTGTTGCATCGGGGGACCTCGTTTGGGTTACCGACAAGCCCTGGCGGCAACGAGACCTCTATCTCTTCGGTTCGCGCATTGGACTGCGGGTGGCCATTGAATTCGTTAATGAAGTGATTGAGGGTGATGTTCGTAGTGAAGTCGGGATGGGCTCCGGCCGTAGGGGTCGACGCTTTCGCGACAACCGATTCGATTCCGAATTCGTCGAATGGACCTGCTGCTGCGGCCGATCCGGCAGTATTGGCTTGGACCGACTCGAAGGTGGCCGTCGGCGGCGTGCCCGGCTCAAGCCGCTGCGCCGTTGCCTGCTCGACCACAACCCCGTCTCGCTGATAGGCCGTGGAGACGCTCGCCCTGCTTCGTTTGAACTTGCGTTTAGCGCAACGCTTCTGCTTTGCGCCTTTTGCTTTCTTGCGGCAGCGGCGTTGCTTCTTGCGCGGCAGTACGTTGCCGGCGCCGGTAGTGGCCTCTGAGCTTGGGCCGATGAGGCTAGGGGGTGCCTGCGGATTGACGCGACAGCCTTCTTCGCTGCAGATCGGAAGGGCAGCAGGGGCAGGAAAACCCCCATTGACACGAGCGTCGTAAATTGCCGCCGTGCCTCCTTCCGGAGCCCCAGGCACCAGCGTATCCTGCGCGAGGAACACGACGTTCCTGCCGTCGGGGGTGACCGAGAGCAGAACGTTCGGAGAGGGGGTGCTGGGAGCTACCGCCCCTTCGGGAAGCGGGTATTCGGTCGAGTGTCCCGAGGAGATCAAGTGGACCGCCCCTTCGCCGCCTTCCTGCTCGCTCCACTGGTAGATGTCGTTGACGCTCCCGTCTTCGTCGCGCTCGACCAGCGCCTCTTTGGTTTCGAAGAACACACGGCTACCGTCGTCCGTGAGGTTATGAGTAATGGTCGGAAATCCGGTGAGCATCAGTTCCTGCAGTCGCGCATCGGCAGTGACCGGGCCAACTGAGCTGCATGAGACGCATATAAGGCTTCCCTTGCTACCGTCGTAACGGTAGATCTGGACATGGCCGTCGTTCTCATGGGCCGTCAACTGGGCGTGTGACTCGAAGACGAAGACGCTGCCGTCCGGAGTCGTGCGTGATGCCTCGACTCCGGGACCCGGCTCAGGCTGCGTCGTGACACCCACGAACTGGCTGGTCCAGCTGCCCAATGCCGCGGACCCAAAGCCGGACTCGCCCGAGGTCCGTTCAAGATCACTAGGCGAGAGGGTAGCGATGAACTTCAGGTCCGAGCCGCTCCAGACATAGAGGTTCGGCTGCCCGACGACTCCCTTGGCACCGATTTCGGATTTCGAGATGAAGTAGACGTGGGATCCATCGGCGGAGATGTTGGAGACCCGCGCGTCAGCGGTGGAGTTGGCTTTGTCATCTGCTTTGGTCTCCGTATTGAAACGGTGCACATTGCCACCGACGACGTAGAATAGGTACCGACCTTCATCCGAGAGTCCAGCGAAAGTCGGTTCGCTGGCCGGGATTTCGAGGGTTTCGCCATCTTCGTCATCAGGAACTCGGACGTAAAGAGTGCCCTCGACCATGAAAGCGACCGTGGTGCCATCTCTCGAAACACCTTTGAAATAGGCCTCTTCGCCCTCGGCTGGAGGGTTATCGCCTGGTAACAGCGAGACGACTTTGGTAGGTCCATCGGCCGCTCGATCGTAGATGGCGCCGGTGCCGGTTGGGGGAGCGTTGGGCTCGAGCTTGAGAACCTGACAGCTCGCGCCGGCGAGAGTGCACCAAGGGCTTTGCGACGACCCGTCGCGACCGGTGGAGAACAGCACATGTTCGCCCCCGTCGCTGATCCAGCGGCCCTTGGCGAACGGTTCGCTGCCGAGACTGCCGGTACCGGTCAGCTCATTGTCCCCATCCGGGTTCGTCAGGTATTCGGTGTCACCTCCCAGTGCCAGCGGGCTGATGAAGTCCCCCACGTTGGTGAAGGAATATTGGTGATCCGGCGAAAACCCCCCCGGAAGGGCCTGCAGCGCTTCGGAGCCAGGCGGGCTGACCCGTCGAGTCGTCTGCCAGCCTCCCGACCCCCGCTCCGCCTCGTAGATGTCTATGACACCGGTTGCCCCTCCAGGGTTCAGGAGGGGGGAGCTATAGACGCCGTAGACAATGCTGTCCCGGGACGCGGAGGCGAGTTCATAAGGCACCAGTGCGGTTGGAGGCGTACGGAACGTTCTGATCGCGCCGACCCGCCGCCCGTTGGTACCGGGCGGCGACACCAGCTCATAGGCGCGACAATCGGGAAGATGCGCCGAAAGGGAGGTGCGGATGCCTTCGTTGACACAAGCGGCGCCGGCTGAAGACACAGCCGCACACCACACCCCCACAATTACGCAGATAAAGAGTCCGGTTCTGCCCCAAGTGGCGCAGCGTCCTTGCGTTCTGCTGCTCAAGCTTTCATCCCCTTGCTCGTGGCTCCCCGACACCTCCACACGACCCAAGGCACGCTAGGTACTTCGCGGGTTCCCGTCAAGGGATGCGAACCTCCAACGGGTGACAACCTGTGAAAGACCCCGGGATCGCCAGATTACCTGCTAGTCAGTCAACTAGTGACAGAAGGTTCTAGATGATGTCAAGGCGCGCAAAGGGAAATGCGTCTGACTCCAAGGTGAAAGTCATACCGAACCTGGCTTTTTCCGGGCACTGGAAGTTGCCTGAGAGCTTTGCGAATTCGGACCCGGCGTTTGCAGTGCTGATGCTCAGCGTGGTTTTGCCGATCCCTGTGACGAAGGTGCCGAGAACAGCGGCGGTGCGCTGGTAGACGCATTCGCCGAACCCGGTGTGGAGGATGCGGCGTATCGGCCGCGCGAGCCCATTGCAGGCGTTGCCACGCATTTGAAATTCGTCTGTGATCATGGTGCTGGTCGAGCGGATGCACCAGGGCAGGCCGTTGGTGCTCGGGTTGCTGGTTGTGCTTGGTGTAAAGACGATGGTGCCGAGGGCGCCAGAGCAGCCTCCGCTGCCCGTGTTGTGGGTCTCTTCCATTTCGATGGTCAGTTCGACGTTGCTGCCGTCGTTTTTGGTTACCAACCCTGTCATGAGCACTGTGTCGCACTCGATGAACGTGGCGCCGCTGGAGGGGTTCGTCATGATCATTTTTTCGACGCTTGTCGCCAGAATCTTTTCACCAACTTTGACCTGGGTCCCGTTCTCGGTGAGTTCGGGGCTGTTGGTAGCCGATGCGAGGGTAGGCATGGCCGCAAAGGCCATGATTACCGCGCAGAAGGCGAGGATCTGCTTTGCCATTGTCATTCCCTGTCCGGATACCAATGGCCGAGGCCACCGCTCTGGGTGGCCTCGACCGGAGGCGCTTATCGACAGGTTTAGATGATGTCGATTCGCGTGAACGGTGACACGTCTGTCTCAAGGGTGAACGTCATACCCAGCCTGGCTTTTTCCGGACACTGGAAGCCGCCAGAGAGCTTTTCGAATTCGGACCCGGCGTTCGCAGTGCTGATGCTCAGCGTGGTTTTGCCGATTCCTGTGATAAAGGTGCCGACAATAGCGGCGGTGCGCTGGTAGACGCATTCGCCGAATGCGGTGTGGAGGATGAAGCGGATCGGTCGTGAGAGGCCGCTACAGCTGTTGCCACGCACCTGGAATTCGTCTGTGACCATGGTGCTGGTTGAGCGGATGCACCAGGGCAGACCGTTGGTGGCCGGGTTGCTGGTTGTGCTCGGTGTAACCGTCACGGTGCCCAGGGCGCCCGAGCAGCCTCCGCCGCCCGTGTTGTGGAACTCAGCTTTTTCGATGGTCCCTTCGACGTTGCTGCCGTCGTTTTTGGTTACCGGCCCTGTCATGAGCGCTGTATCGCATTCCACAACCGTAGCGCCGCTGGAGGCATTCGTCATGATCGTTTTTCCGACACTTGTCGCCGAAATTTTTTCCCCAACTTTGACCGGGGTCCCATTCTCGGTGAGTTCGGGGCTGTTGGTCGCCGATGCGGCAGCAGGCACGACCGCGAGGGCCATGATCGCCGCAACGAAGACGAGGATCTTCTTTGCCATGTTTGAGATACTTCCTTTCCCTGATCCGAGCCTTTGGCTCGGGTTTTGAGCTCCGGGGGCGCTTCTCTTCCACGATGGCGCCTCGGGAGTTTTCTTGTCCGCTCAAGATGTGCGGACCTGTCGCAGGGCTTCTACAGGGCGACTGTGACAAGTGTCAAGGCTCCGACCGCTGAAGGAACGCGGTTTGACTATGCCGAGGGTTGAACAGCCTGTCTGAAAGTTCCTGCAAAGGAACTAAAGGATTGTTCACGTAGTGACAGTCACGGCCGGTGGCGTTTGTCACTCGGCTAGGTCGTCAGGTCGCGGCGCTGCGATCAGGCTCAGCGATCAGGCTCAGCCATCAGGCCGAGCGGGATCCCCCAGGCCCAGGCCGAACGGCGGCGTCGAAGAGGTGGGTGACGACGAGCTGGCGGCTCATCCTGCCTCCCCCTCCTCCTCGTATTAGCCGAGGAAGACCTCCTCCAGAGCGAGGGGTGGGTCGCTTCGAGGTCGTCCACGTGGTGGCCGTCGAGGTCGTCGGCGGCGGATTCAGCAGGTGACGATGAGTCCGCCGACAGCCCGGGTCCCGTCGGTGAAGGTGTCCGTGACGCGCGACTGGAGGCGCCGCTTCGGGCAGGCGGCTGAGAAGAGGCCCTTGCGAAAGCGGAGGCCAAGGTAGGTGAGCGAGCCGGAGCCGTCGGCAAGCTTCGGGATGGACGCAGTGGCAATGAGGCCATACCTGCAGTCGCTCGTCTGACTGAGCTCGATGGGGATGACGACCTCACCGGAGACGGGGGCTAGGACATAGGTGTGAATCAGCAGCTTGTTTCGCTTACCTCGATAGGCGATCGCACTTTCCCCCACCCGGACCGCCGTCGCTGCCGAGGGAGGGGAGCCGTCGTCGGTCCACGAGTCGGCGAGGCGCAGGCTGACCGGTATGCGCCCCTCTGCCGGGCCCGGGATCGGGTACGGAGTGGCGCTGAGGGTCCTGTAGGGGTTCGGAAACCCGATTTCAATCGGCCCACGGGCGGAGGCGGGGGCCTGCGCCCACCAGCGCCCCCAGCAGGCATACGACGAGTGCCGCGCCGAACGCCTGACGAAACCTCCCTGCTCCCACCATCCTCGAAGTGTCTCAGCCCTTGCCGGTGCAGGGGCGGAGCACGGTTCCCTTAGCCCTGGTGCCATCGGCGAAGACCGCAGTGCCGCGGGCGTTCAGGTGGCCGTCCGGGCAGGTCGCGGAGATGATCCCCTTGTTCAGGGTCAGGGTGAAGAAGGTGACCGAGCCGCTGCCGCCGGCGATCTTCGGGACGGTGGCGATGGATTCGAGGCCATAGCGGCCTTTGTGGATCTTCTTGACCTTCACCGTGGTCACCACCGCCGCCGTGACGGGTGCGTTCAGGTAGGCGTGGATGAACAGGGTCGTAACGCCGCCCTTGAAGCCGCCGTTGAAGGCGAGCAGTTCGCTGTGAACCGGGATGGGGTTCTGTTCGGGGAACTTGATCTCGACGTCGGTCTTGCCGCTGCCGATCAGCGCCGGGCCACAGACTTCGCGTGCCGCCTTGCTGGTCCGCGACTGCAGCTTGCCCGACGTACAGGTGGGGATCCCCCTGACGTCGATGCCCCCGTGCTTGTCGCCTTCGATGAGAAATTCCTTCAGCGCAGGGGGATGCGGTTCTTGCGGATCGAGGGATGCGATTTTCGCCGCCACGTTGAAGGTGATCGGCGCCGGCTTCGTCTTCGAGATCGCCTTCGGCGTGAATTCGCCGTTGTACTGCACTTCGAGATCCCCAACGATGACTTTCTGCCATGGCGCGGCCACGGCCACCCCGGCAACCGCCAGCAGCACCGCAAGCAGGACGACTGCGAACCCCGTCGACTTACCCCAAGCTCTTTTCATCACTACCTCCCGCGGCAACCTTATGTCCGATCGCCGGGGTGTCAACAACATCGGGGTTCTTCATTCATGGGTGAGAGACTGGGCGGGTGCGAGTCCTGGCGATCGTTCACCAGCGCGATGCGGGTCCCGGCGTCTTCGGCGAGGCGATCCGCGAGGCCGGCGGCGCGCTCGACGAGTGGACGCTGGCCGAGCGGCCGCAGCCGCCAGGAGACCCGCTGGGCTACGACGCGGTCCTCGTCCTCGGCGGCGCGATGAACGTCGACGAAGGCGAGCGGCACGGGTGGATCGCCGAGGAGGAGGCGCTGCTGCGGGAGCTGCTGGCGCGCGAGGTGCCGCTGCTCGGGCTCTGCCTTGGTGGTCAACTGCTGGCCGCGGCAGCGGGCGTCGAGGCGCGGCGCGCGGCGCAGCCGGAGATCGGCTGGCACCAGGTGGAGGTCACGCCGGAGGGCGAAGACGACCCGCTGCTCGGCCCGCTCGCACCGGCTTTCGAAACCTTCCAGTGGCACAGCTACGAGTTCCCCCTGCCGGACGGCGCCGTCCCCCTCGCCCGCAGTGAGGTCTGCCTCCAGGCCGCCCGCCTCGGCGAGCGCTCCTGGGCTCTCCAGTTCCACCCCGAGGTGAGCCGCGCCGACGCGCTGCACTGGGTTGAGGACTACCGCAGCGACCCCGACGCGGTCCGGATCGGCATCGACCCGGCGGCGCTCGGCCCGGAGACCGAGGAGAAGATCGGCGCCTTCAACGAGCTAGGCCGGGATCTCTGCCGGCGCTGGCTCGAGGTCGGCGTTCGTCCTTTGTAGCCCTGCAAGGGAACAAAGGAAGAACGCCGATTTAGTCGACCTGGATCGGCGTTAGGTAGGCGGCGGAGAGGCCGCCGTCGACCAGGAAGGTGCTGGCGGTGACGAAGCTGGAGTCGTCGCCGGCGAGGAAGAGGGCTGCCTTGGCGATCTCGTCGGGTTCGCCGAAGCGGCCCATCGGGATGTGGACGAGGCGTTTGGCGGCGCGCTCGGGGTCCTTGGCGAAGAGCTCCTTGAGCAGCGGCGTGTTGACTGGGCCCGGGCAGAGGGCGTTGACGCGGATGCCGCGGTCGGCGAACTCGACGCCGAGCTCGCGGGAGAGGGAGAGGATGGCGCCCTTGGAGGCGGTGTAGGAGATCTGCGATACGGCGGCGCCCATCGTCGCGACGAAGGAGGCGACGTTGACGACCGAG
>Ga0126311_10001351_pt1 | contig 11869 bp, 13 predicted proteins | sample Plot61_FD_92539 | JGI IMG/M metagenome (GOLD analysis project Ga0126311, IMG submission 92539) | Serpentine soil microbial communities from UC McLaughlin Reserve, CA, USA - Plot61 | ecosystem: Environmental > Terrestrial > Soil > Grasslands | place: USA: UC McLaughlin Reserve, Lake County...
AGCGGGAGCCGTCGCCGCGCCTGGTGCTGGTGCAGGCGCTGGCCAAGGGGGAGCGCGACGACCTCGCGGTGGAGGCCGCCACCGAGCTCGGTGTCGACGAGGTCGTGCCCTGGCAGGCCGCCCGCAGCGTCGTGGTGTGGAAGGGCGACCGCGGCGAGCGGGCGCGCCGCAAGTGGGAGCAGACGGTGCGGGCGGCGGCCAAGCAGTCGCGCCGGGCCAGGGTTCCCGTGGTGGCCCCACTCGCGTCCGGTGCCGACCTGCGGGCCCGGGTGGCGCACGCCGCGCTCGCCGTGGTGCTGCACGAGGAGGCCGAGGCCCCGCTGGCCGGGCTGGCGCTCCCGGACGCCGGCGAGGTGCTGCTCGTGGTCGGCCCGGAGGGCGGCATCGGCGCCGACGAGCTCGCCGGCCTGGTGGCCGCCGGTGCGGTCGCCTGCCGGCTCGGCCCGCACGTGCTGCGCTCCTCCACGGCGGGGCCCGCAGCGCTCGCGGTCCTATCCGCGGCCTCGCGCTGGCGCTGAACCCCTGATCCGGCCGGCCCGGTCCGACCGGCGGGTTCGGCTGCGCCCCGGACAGCTCTGCCCCGGTCAGCTCTGCCCCGGTCAGCTCTGCCTCGGTCAGCTCTGCCCCGGTCAGCTCTGGCCCGGTCAGGTCTGGCTCGATGAGCTCTGGCTCGAGGCGCCCCGGCCCGGACGCGGGCGGGTCATCAGCGCGTGCATCCGGGTGCTGAGGACGTCCGGCAGCAGGGTGGCCGTCAGCGCCTGCACCCGGTTCAGCGGGTTGCCCGCGACCACGTGCGCCTTGCCGGCCATCATCGCGGCCAGGCCCTGCGCGGCCACCTTGGCCGGTGAGTCCTTGGGCCCGGCGGCGACCATGGTGCCGGTCATCCCGGAGCGAGCGAAGAACTCGGTGCGGGTCGGCCCGGGCATCAGCGAGGTCACGGTCACGCCGGTTCCCCTCAGCTCGTCCCGGAGCGCCTCGGCGAAGGAGTGCACGAACGCCTTGGAGGCCGCGTAGGTGGCGTAGTAGGGCCCGGGCATGGTCGCGGCGATGGACGACGTGAGCAGCAGCCGGCCGCTGCCGCGTTCCACCATCCCGGGGAGCAGCAGCTTCGCCAGGTGCACGGTGGAGGCGACGTTGAGTCCCACGACGCGCAGGTCACCGGCCAGGTCCGTCTCGTGGAACCGGCCCCAGTGTGCGATGCCGGCGTTGAGCACGGCGACGGCCACCGGGCGACCGCCCGTCCTGACCGTGGCGTGCAGCTGCTCAACACCCTCGGGAACCGACAGGTCCACCTGGACGGCCTGCACCGACCCGCCGCGCTCGCGCAGCCGGATCGCGGTCTCGTGGATCTGCGGCTCATCGGCGACGACCACGAGGTCGTGGCCCTGCTCGGCCAGTCCCGCGGCGAGCTCGGCGCCGATCCCGGTGGAGGCGCCGGTCACGAGAGCCAGCGGGCGGTCGGTCGTGGCGGGGGTTGTCATCGGCGAGGTCCTCCTGGCATCGGCGGCTGGGTCGGCGCGTCCTACCCGGGACCGGCCGGGGTAAGCCGCCGCGCCCGGACCCCACCCGACGTCAGCCGGCGCGCCGCCAGGACTTGACCGTTCCGGTCCCGCCGGTGTGGGTACGAGGGGGTGTGGCCAAGGTGAAGAACCCGAACGTCGCCGCGTCGTCGGAGTGGGTGGATCCGGACGGCGTGCGGATGCCCGCCGGCGAGGTGCACGCCTGGGAGCCGGGCACCAACCAGACGCTGTGCGGGCTTGCGCTCAGCCGCTCGCAGCTGCGCCGGTTCTCCCACGTGACCTGGGCCGACGTGCAGCCGGACACCGGCCGGGACGCCGACGAGGTCGGCCGGGTGTGTCCGCGGTGCGCCGCCGGCACCGGACGCCGTCGGGACTCCCGGCCGTGGAGCCGTACCGACCCGCGCCCGTGAGTCGGCGGTTTGGGCCGACCGCGCCGGGGGTACCGACGTACCGGTGCACCGTCGTGGCGCCCGCAAGAACAGCGCGTGACCGGCAGGAAGGACGGACATGACCGAGGTCCCCGAGGGGCTGAACAACGACATCGAGGAGCCGGTGATCGGCCGGCTGGAGCGTGAGCCGGGAACCGGCCCGGACGACACCGGGGAGGCCGCGGTCGAGGACACCGCCGCCTACGAGCGGGCCGTGGAGGAGGACACCGTCCTGACCCCGGACGGTGACGTGGGGACGGCCGACGACGAGCGGCCGGTGTTCCGCGAGCCGGGGCAGGAGTGAGGACCGGCGGTCGGGGTAACGGCGAGCACGAGCGAGAAGGCGGCGAGGGGATGCGATGAGCGAGAGGATCGAGGTCACCGAGCTGGGACCGCGCGAGTACGGGGTCCAGGTGACGGAGGGTCAGGACACCACGCATCACCGGGTCGTGGTGCCCGAGCATCTGCTCGACGAGCTGCTGCTCGAGGAGGAGGACGGCGCCCGGCTGGTGCACGAAGCAGTCGCCTTCTGGCTCGAGGAGGAGCACGCCGACGCGCTCCCGGACGACCTGGTGCTGACGGAGATGATCGCTGAGCACGAGAACTTCCTGCCGGAGATGCGGCAGCGGCTCGCCTGACGCCGGCCGCCGACACCCGCCCCCCACCGGCGTAACCGCCGCGACGAACGAAGGAGAGGACCGCACTCGATGAGCGCGACCGACAACCTGCCCCTGCCCGACTACGACCACCTGACGCTGCCCCAGCTCACCTCGCGGGTGCGCACGCTGGCCGCCGACGGCGTCCAGGCCCTGGTCGACTACGAGCGCGCGCACGGCGACCGGCTGCCGGTGCAGCAGGTGCTGCAGGAGCGGCTGCGCCAGCTCGAGGAGGGCGCACAGCCGTCCGGTGGCGCCCCGGATGCGCCGGTGCCCGGCCAGCCTCCGGCCCCGGACGGCGGGTCGGTGGTCTCGCCGGCCACCTCGGGACCGCCGATGAACCCGCCGAGCCAGGGCGACCCCACCAACCCCGCTCAGCCGCGGTCCACGGGCTGACGCCGCGGCGCGCGGGCGCCGCTCGCTGTGCCGTCCCGCTAGCCTGCCCTGCCATGAGCGAGACGACGACGGGTGACGGCGGTCGGGGGAGACCGCATGACCCGGACTGCCTGTTCTGCAAGATCGTGGACGGCGACGTGCCGGCCGAGCTGGTGGCCGAGGATGAGCACGCGGTCGCCTTCCGCGACGTCGACCCGAAGGCCCCCGTGCACGTCCTGGTCGTGCCCCGCGCGCACCACCGGGACGTGGGCGTGCTCGTGCAGGCGGACCCGGACGCGATGCTCGCGGTGCTGCGGCTCGCGGGGGAGGTGGCCGAGGAGCACGCCGGTGGCCAGTACCGGCTGGTCTTCAACAGCGGCCGCCAGGCCGGGCAGAGCGTCTGGCACGTGCACGCCCACGTCCTGGGCGGTCGCAACTTCACCTGGCCGCCGGGGTGACGGGCACGGCAGCGGACGCCCCCACCGGCGCGGGCACGGACGCGGCGCAGGACACGGCGGTGCAGGAGTCAGCCGCAACCGGCGCGCCGCGGGCCACCGCGCCGCCCGAGCTGCCGGAGGACGTGGCCCGGTCGATGCGCCGCCGCGTGGCGAAGGCGCAGCGCGACTGGCGCGCTCCGTCGGTCGCGGTGCGGGTGGTGCGCCGCGGCGAGGTCCAGCTCGACGCCTGCGCCGGATCCGCGGACCTCGGGCCGGACGGCAGCTCGGGGGAGCTGCTGGCGGCCGGTCCGGACGTCGCGTACCGGATCGGCTCGATCACCAAGACCTTCACCGCGGCGCTGGTGCTGCAGGCCCGGGACGCCGGGCTGCTGGACCTCGACGACCGGCTGGACGCGCACCTCGAGGTCGCCAGGCATGGCGAGGTGTCGCTGCGGCGGATGCTGTGCCACCTGTCCGGAATCCAGCGCGAACCCGTGGGCGACGTCTGGGAGTCCCTTCGCGGCCCGGACCTACCCGACCTGCTGGCCGGGCTCTCCGAGGCCGAGTCGGTGCTGGCGCCGCACCAGCGTTGGCACTACTCCAACCTCGCCTTCGCGCTGCTCGGACAGGTGGTCGCGCAGGTGCGGCAGAGCTCGTGGGAGCAGGCGCTGGCGACCCACCTGCTGGAGCCGCTCCGGCTGGAGCGGACCACACCCGGGCCGACGGCGCCTGCCGCCACGGGCTACTTCCCGGACCCGTACGCCGACCGGCTGCTGCCCGAGCCGCCGTTCCCCGGCCACGCGTTCGCGCCGGCGGCCGAGCTGTGGAGCACGCCGGCCGACCTGGCGCGATGGGCGGCGTTCTGGGCCGACCCCGACCCGGCCGTGCTGGCGCCCGCGACGGTCGAGGAGATGACGCACCTGCACGCCATGGCCGACCTGCGCGGCTGGAGCCTGGGATGGGGTCTGGGGCTGATGCTGCACCGGCGCGGCGAGCGGCTCCTGGTCGGCCACGACGGCGCGATGCCAGGTTTCCTGGCGAGCATGGTCGTGCACCGCGACAGCGGGCTCGGGGTCGTTTGCCTGACCAACAGCAGCCGAGCAGCCGAGACGACTGCGCTCGCACTCGACCTGGCCGGCGAGCTGCTCGACGCCGTGCCGGACGAGCCAGAGCCTTGGCGGCCGGGTGCTCCCGTGCCTGCCGACGTCGAACCGCTGCTGGGGTCGTGGTGGACCGAGGGCGTGCAGTTCGACCTGTCCTGGCGCAGCGACGTGGTCGGGGGGAACCCGGAGGCCGACGGCGCGGACGGCGGCCACGTCGAGCTCGCGTCCACCCGCGCCCCTGCGGGAACCCCGCCGACGGTGCTGCGGCGGGACGGCGCGGACCGGTGGCGGGTGGTCTCGGGCCGCGAGCAGGGCGAGCTGCTGCGCGTCGTCCGGGACGCCGATGGCCGACCACACCGGCTGTCCTGGGCGACCTATCCGATGACGCGAGATCCGCGCCCGTTCGGCGCCTGAGCCTCGCTCGCCTGACCCACGCGCTATCCGAGCGGGTGGATCGCGGACGCCGGGAGGCCGCCCTGATGCGGATCAGTGCGGCCCCCCGGGAGCACGGCGTCAGCGCACCGAGACGCAGTCCCCCGCGGCCTTGGCGGCGGTCGTCGTGGTCGACCCGCGGAAGACCAGTCGCCAGCAGCCCTTCACCGACTGGGTCGCGGTGGCCCGGTAGGTGCCGGTGCGCGACCCGACGAGGGTCTGCACGGTGCGGTAGGACCCGTTGGTCGTGCGGAACTGCAGCTCGGCGGTGCGTCCGGCGTGACCGTGGTACTTGCCGTCGTCCCAGCTGGCACGCTCGAGCTTGCCCGTCACGGTGACCTTGGCGCCCTTGCGGACCGGCTCCGGGGACGCGTTCACGTGCACCCAGCGGGCCGCGCGTCGGACGTAGTACTTCCTGGTGGCCGTGTCCTGGCCGCCCGCCCCCTTCGCGGTGAAGGTGGCCCGCCAGGTGCCGGCGCAGCCGTTCCCGCCGTGGGCGGCGAACATGTCCACCGGCGCGTCGAACACGTCGCCGAACACGGTCGCTTCGTGCTTGTGCAGGGTGCTCGACCAGCTGTCGCACGAGTCGGCGAGCGTGCGGTCGGACCGGACGGTGACCGAGGTGGCGCCGGTGACCTCGGCCGCCAGGACGAACTCCTTGGTCTTGGCGACGCCGAGGGCGAAGCTGTCTGCCTTGGTGTCCTGGATCACCGGCGCCGTGGCGGCTTGGGCGGGTGCGGCAGAAAGGACGAGGGCGGATACGGCGACGGTGCTGAGCACCGCGCCGACGCGGACGAACGACATGCTTCTCCTCGAGGGACGGGCGGCGGGCACCGCGGATGCTTTCTCGGCTACCGCACGTTCGTCCTGTAGCGGATTGCCCGGATCGGTTCCCGCGGATTCGCGACGATGTCGTCGGTCGCGCACTCGCGGGTATCATGGATGGGTCAGTGACGTCGTCCCGAGAGGTCGAACAGGCCGTCAGGCCGCCCATGAGAGATCCATCTGCACCCGAGGAGTCCCGGTCCGAGGGACCGTCCGCCCCGCATCCGGAGGCGGCATCGGGCCCGCACACGATCGTCATCGCCCCCGACGTCGCCATGGTGTCGCTGCTGGGGCCGGCCGACGAGCTGCTGCGCACGATCGAGCGGGCCTTTCCGCGACTCGATGTCCACGTCCGCGGCAACGAGATCAATGTCACCGGTCCGCCCGGTGAGGTGGCGCTGCTCGAGCGGCTCGTCGACGAGATGCTCCGCGTGATCGCCGTCGGCCAGGCGCTGACCCGCGACGCGGTGGAGCGCTCCGTCGCGATGCTGCGCCAGCAGACCACCGAGCGGCCGGCCGACGTCCTCACCCTGAACATCCTGTCCAACCGCGGCAAGAAGATCCGGCCGAAGACGCTGGGCCAGAAGAAGTACGTCGACGCGATCGACGACAACACGATCGTCTTCGGCATCGGCCCCGCAGGGACCGGCAAGACCTACCTGGCCATGGCCAAGGCCGTGCAGGCGCTGCAGGCCAAGAAGGTCAACCGGATCATCCTGACCCGGCCCGCGGTCGAGGCGGGCGAGCGGCTCGGCTTCCTGCCCGGCTCGCTCACCGACAAGATCGACCCGTACCTGCGCCCGCTGTACGACGCGCTGCACGACATGCTCGACCCCGACTCGATCCCGCGGCTGATGGCCGCCGGCACGATCGAGGTCGCGCCGCTGGCGTACATGCGCGGCCGCACGCTGAACGACGCCTTCATCATCCTGGACGAGGCGCAGAACACCTCGGCCGAGCAGATGAAGATGTTCCTGACCCGGCTCGGCTTCGGTTCGAAGATCGTCGTGACCGGGGACGTCACGCAGGTGGACCTGCCGAACGGCACGGTGTCCGGGCTGCGGGTCGTGCAGGACATCCTGGACGGCCTGGACGACGTCCACTTCTCGATGCTGACCAGCCACGACGTCGTGAGGCACCGGCTGGTCGGCCAGATCGTCGACGCCTACGCGGTGTGGGACGCCGGGCGCGAGGGCGGTGCGTCCGCGGCCGCCCCGAACCGCGCGACCCGCCGAGCTCAGGCCCGCAGGTGAGCGCGGGCCGGGTATCCGGGTGAGCATCGAGGTCAACAACGAGACGACGTACCGGGTCGACGAGCACGAGCTGGTCCAGCTCTCGCGGCACGTCCTCGACGCGTTGCGGGTCCACCCGCAGGCCGAGCTGTCGCTCGTGCTCGTCGACGAGGGCGCCATGGAGCGTTTGCACGTGCAGTGGATGGACCTGCCGGGCCCCACTGACGTGATGAGCTTTCCGATGGACGAGCTGCGGCCCGGCCGGGACGACGAGGAGCCGGAGCCGGGGCTGCTCGGGGACGTCGTCCTCTGCCCGTCCGTTGCCGAGCGCCAGGCGGCCGAGGCAGGGCACACGGCGGCCGAGGAGATCCTGCTGCTCACGACGCACGGCATCCTGCACCTGCTCGGCTTCGACCACGCCGAACCGGACGAGGAGCGGGAGATGTTCGAGCTGCAGCGCCGGTTGCTGCTGACCTTCCTGGCCGGTCGCGGCCGCTCGCGGCAGTGAGGCGGGGACGATGAGCACGCCAGATCTGCGGCTCGCCCTGTTCGCCGTCCTGCTGGTGGTCTTCGCGGGGGTCCTGGCCGCCGCCGAGGCCGCGATCGCGCGGGTGTCGCGGCTGCGCGCCGCCCAGCTGGCCGAGGACGGCCGCCGCGGTGGGCCGACCCTCGTCGTCGTGGCCGAGGACAGCGGTCCCTACCTGTCCGTCGCGACGTTCGTCCGGGTGGTCTGCGAGTCGTTCGCGGCGGTGTTCATCACGATCGGGTGCGTGAGCCTTTTCCAGGAGCGCTGGGTCGCCCTGGGGGTCGCCGCGGCGGTCATGGTTGTCATCTCGTTCGTGCTGGTGGGGGTGAGTCCCCGCACGCTCGGCCGCCAGCACGCGGACTCGGTGGCCCTCGCCAGCGCCCCGCTGCTCGTCTGGCTGTCCCGGCTGCTGGGGCCGCTCGCCCGGCTGCTCGTCGTCGTCGGCAATATGGTGACACCGGGCAAGGGTTACCGCGACGGTCCGTTCTCCGACGAGGCGGAGCTGCGCGAGATGCTCGACCTGGCCGGGGAGAACTCGGTCATCGAGGCCGACGAGCAGCAGATGCTGCACTCGGTGTTCGAGCTCGGCGACACGATCGTGCGCGAGGTCATGGTCCCGCGCACGGACATGGTGACGATCGACCACGACCGCGTGCTGCGGCAGGCGCTGTCACTCTTCCTGCGCTCCGGGTTCTCGCGCATCCCAGTCGTGCAGGACGGCCCCGACGACGTGCTCGGGATCCTGTACCTCAAGGACGTGACGGGGCGGGTCTTCCGCGACGCCAGCAGCGAGCAGAACGTGCTCGTCCGCGACGTCATGCGTCCGGCTCAGTTCGTCCCCGAGAGCAAGCCGGTGGACGACCTGCTCCGCGAGATGCAGCGCGACCAGAACCACGTCGCGGTGGTGATCGACGAGTACGGCGGCACGGCCGGGCTGGTGACGATCGAGGACGTCCTCGAGGAGATCGTCGGTGAGATCACCGACGAGTACGACCGGGAGGACGCTCCGGTCGAGCAGCTCGAGGACGGCTCGGTGCGCGTCCGGTCGAACCTGCACCTCGACGACCTCGGCGAGGTCTTCGACCGGGAGATCGAGGACGAGGACGTCGACACCGTCGGGGGCCTGCTCGCCAAGGCGCTCGGCCGCGTGCCGATCCCTGGGGCGTGCGCCGTCGTCGACGGCCTGGAGCTGTCCGCCGAGCGGTTCGCCGGACGGCGGCACCGGCTGTCGACCGTGCTGGTCCGCGACGTCTCCGCCGCCTCCGACGGCGCCTCGGACGCCGACGTGGAGGGCGACGGCTCGACCGGCAGCACCGGCGAGCCGACGGAGGGCGACGCGCATGACGACCGCTCCGATGCACGCGCGGACGGGCGGCCGGCGGGGCGCGACCACAACCGGTCCTCGGGGCGTACGGTCCCGCATGGCGCCACCGCCGCCGGTCAGGGCACCGGCTCGCGCGGCGCCTCGTGACGCGACGGCTTCCCGGCCCCGCCCTCGTCGTCCTCGCCGCCTCCCTCTTCGGCACCATCGGGACCGCCCGGGTGCTGGGCCCGGCGGCTCCCGCTGCCGGCGTCGGAGCGCTGCGGATGCTCGGAGCGGGCCTGCTGCTGGCGTTGCTGGCCCGCCGCTGCCCGGCCGAGAGCTGGCGGGCCGAGGCCCGGCGGCCGCACACGCTGCTCGCCGGCCTCGGGCAGGCCCTGTTCCAGCTCACCTTCCTGGCCGCGGTCGTCTCGACCGGGGTCGCGGTCGGCACCCTCGTCGCGATCGGCTCTGCGCCGCTGCTCGCCGGACTCGTGTCGCGTCGGGTGTCGCCGGCCTGGGCCGTCGCGACGGCGGTGTCGGTGTGCGGCCTCACCTTGCTGGTGCTGGAGGGTGGTGGGGCCCGACTGTCGGGGACCGGCGTCGCGCTCGCCCTGGGCGCGGGTGCGTCCTACGCCGGGTACACGCTGGCGACCGCGCGCGCCCTCGACGACGGCGCCGAGCCCGCAGTGACCGCCGCGGTGGCGTTCTGCCTCGCCGGCGCCGTGCTGCTGCCCGCGCTCGCGGTCACCGACCTGCGGTGGCTGGCGTCGGCGTCCGGCCTGGCCATGGTGGCCTACCTGGCGCTGGTGCCCACCGTGCTCGCGTACCGCATCTTCACCGCGGGCCTGCGCGGTATCGCGCCCGCCACGGCGTCGACCCTCGCGCTCGCCGAGCCGGTGGTCGCGACGGTGCTGGGGGTCGTGGTGCTGGGGGAGCAGCTGGGTCTGCTCGGCTGGGTAGGTGCGGCGCTCGTGCTAGCGGGTCTGGTGCTGGCCGGCCGTGACGCGGTGAGCCGCCACCAGGAGCGGGTGCCCGCGTGATGCTGGGAGGATGGGCGCCGTGAGCGACCGTTCCGCGTCCGAGGCCACACCGGAGCGTCCGTTCCGGTCCGGGTTCGCGTCCATCGTGGGGCGGCCCAACGCCGGGAAGTCCACGCTGACCAACGCCCTGGTCGGCGAGAAGGTCGCGATCACGTCGAGCAAGCCGCAGACCACCCGCCACGCGATCCGCGGCATCGTCACCCGCCCGGACGCCCAGCTCGTCCTCGTCGACACCCCTGGCCTGCACCGGCCGCGGACCCTGCTCGGGCAGCGGCTGAACGACGTGGTCCGCGAGACCCTCACCGAGGTCGACGTCGTCGGGTTCTGCCTGCCCGCCGACCAGAAGGTCGGTCCCGGTGACCGGTTCATCGCCACCGAGCTCGCGGCGATCCGGCGCGAGGGGCGTGGCACGCCGGTCGTCGCGATCGTCACCAAGACCGACACGGTCGACCGGGCTCGGCTGGCCGAGCACCTGCTGGCCGTCGACCAGCTCGGCTCCTGGGACGACATCGTCCCCACGTCCGCCGTGCGCGGCGAGCAGGTCGACGTCGTGGCCGACGTGCTGGTCTCGCACCTGCCTCCGGGACCGCCGCTGTATCCGGGCGGGGAGCTCACCGACGAGCCGGAGGCGGTCATGGTCGCCGAGCTCGTCCGCGAGGCGGCGCTGGAGGGCGTCCGGGACGAGCTGCCGCACAGCCTGGCGGTCGTCGTCGAGGAGATGCTGCCGCGCGAGGGGCGCCCCGCCGACGACCCGATGCTGGAGGTCCGGGTCAACCTCTTCGTCGAGCGGCCCAGCCAGAAGGCGATCGTCATCGGCCGGGGCGGGTCGCGGCTCAAGGAGGTCGGCACCAACGCCCGGCGCGGCATCGAGGCGCTGCTGGGGCAGCGGGTGTTCCTGGACCTGCACGTGAAGATCGCCAAGGACTGGCAGCGCGATCCCAAGCAGCTGCAGCGCCTGGGCTTCTGAGGGTCGCCCGGCCTCGAGCGGCCGGGCATGTCGCAAGCCGGGATATCCTGGACGCATGCGCGTGGGAGTCTTCGGTGCCACTGGTCAGGTCGGCGGGGTCATGCGGACCCTGCTGGCGGAGCGTTCCTTCCCCCTGGACGACGTGCGGTTCTTCGCGTCGGCCCGGTCGGCGGGCACGACGCTTCCCTGGGCCGGCGGTGAGGTGACGGTCGAGGACTCCGAGACCGCGGACCTGTCCGGCATCGACATCGCGCTGTTCAGCAACGGCAAGGAGGCCTCCAAGGCCTTCGCGCCGCGAGCGGCGGCGGCCGGTGCGATCGTCGTCGACAACTCCTCGGCCTGGCGCATGGACCCCCAGGTGCCGCTCGTCGTCAGCGAGGTGAACGGCGACGACCTCGCCGAGACCCCCAAGGGCATCGTTGCCAACCCGAACTGCACCACGATGGCCGCGATGCCGGTGCTCGCCCCGCTGCACGCCCAGGCCAGGCTCGTGCGGCTGCACGTGTCGTCGTACCAGGCGGTCTCGGGCAGCGGCGGCAAGGGCGTCGCCGAGCTCGACCAGCAGGTCCGCAAGGTCGCCGACGAGGCTGCTGCCCTCGCCTTCGACGGCCGGGCCGTGCAGCTGCCGGCGCCGTCGACGTACGTCAAGCCGATCGCCTACAACGTCCTGCCGCTCGCCGGCTCGATCGTCGACGACGGCAGCGGCGAGACCGACGAGGAGCAGAAGCTCCGCAACGAGAGCCGCAAGATCCTGCACATCCCGGACCTCGCGGTGGCCGCCACCTGCGTGCGGGTTCCGGTGTTCACCGGGCACAGCATGGCGATCCACGCCGAGTTCGCCGAGCCGCTGTCGCCCGAGCAGGCGCTGGACCTGCTCCGCACCGCGCCCGGTGTCGAGCTCGTGGACGTCCCGACGCCGCTGGACGCCGCGGGGCGCGACCCGAGCTACGTCGGCCGCGTGCGCACCGACCCGACGGTCGACGGCGGCCGCGGGCTGTCGATGTTCGTCGTGGGCGACAACCTGC
>Ga0126311_10001352_pt1 | contig 11867 bp, 14 predicted proteins | sample Plot61_FD_92539 | JGI IMG/M metagenome (GOLD analysis project Ga0126311, IMG submission 92539) | Serpentine soil microbial communities from UC McLaughlin Reserve, CA, USA - Plot61 | ecosystem: Environmental > Terrestrial > Soil > Grasslands | place: USA: UC McLaughlin Reserve, Lake County...
GCCGACTTCCGCGGCGACCCGGCGAGCGCGATGCTCGAGGTGCTCGACCCCGAGCAGAACAACAACTTCCGCGACCACTACCTCGACCTTCCGTTCGACCTCTCGAAGGTGCTGTTCATCTGCACCGCGAACCAGCTCGAGACGATCCCGGGGCCACTGCTCGACCGGATGGACGTGATCCAGCTCTCCGGCTACACCGAGGACGAGAAGCTCGGGATCGCGCGCAAGTACCTCGTGCCGAAGCAGCTCGAGGCGCACGGGTTGGCGGACAAACAGGTCACGATCAGCGACAACACGCTGCGCGTCGTGATCCGCGAGTACACCCGTGAGGCCGGTGTCCGCAGCCTCGAGCGGCGGATCGCCGACCTGCTGCGCAAGGCCGCACGCGAGATCGCCGGCGGCAAGACCGGGAAGATCCAGATCGATACGCGCAAGACGCACGCCTGGCTCGGGCCGCGGCGCTTCCCGGCCGACCCGCACAAACGCACGGCGGACGCGGGTGTGGCCACGGGCCTCGCCTACACCCCCGTCGGCGGCGACGTGCTCTTCATCGAGGCGACCGCCTACGCGGGGAAAGGCAACCTGACGATCACGGGCCAGCTCGGCGACGTGATGAAGGAGTCCGCGCAGGCGGCGCTGTCATGGGTGCGAGCGCACACGCAGCACCTCGGCCTGCCCGAGAACTGGTTCGCGGAGCACGATGTCCACATCCACGTCCCCGCCGGCGCAGTGCCGAAGGACGGGCCGTCGGCCGGCATCACGATCGCGACGGCGATTGCCTCCCTCGTCCGCGGGGAGACCGTCGCCGAGGACGTCGGCATGACCGGCGAGATCACGCTCACGGGCCAGGTACTCCCGATCGGGGGCCTGCGCGAGAAGGTGCTCGCGGCACAGCGGTACGGGCTGAAGCGGATCGTCGTCCCTCGCGACAACGAGCCCGATCTCGAGGAGTTGCCGCCGGAGGCGCGTCAGGAGCTCGAGTTCGTCCTCGCGGACTCGATCGAGGACGTCTTCGCGATCGCGTTCTCGGCGCCGGGACGCTCTCGGCCGCACGCGGCGCCCGTCGCGGACCGCCAGGCCGCCGCCTCCGTTTAGCGCGGAGCTCGCCCAGGGTAGAGAATCCCCGCGTAAGCAACGCGAGCGAAAGGACGGCCGTTCATGGCCAAGGCAAGGGACAGGGTCGAAGACGTCAAGCCCTACGTGAAGCGCGCGATCCAGGACGAGGAGCTGCGCGAGAGCCTGCGCAGCGCGTTCTCCACCGCACGTGACGTCTACGACGAACTAATCGGGAACCGCGGCGTCACAGGCGTGGCGACCAGGGTCGCGAGCGACACGGAGATCCAGGACCAGCTCCGCTCGGCGATCCAGGATCTACGCTCTGCCGCCGATCGCGTGCAGGGACGCGACGCCCACACCGGCCGCAACAGCACGCTGCTGCTGGCGGGCATCGCGCTCGGCATCCTCTTCAACCCGCTGACGGGGCCCGAGACCCGCCGCTGGCTGAAGGACAGGATCTTCGGCGAGGACGAAGAGTTCGGCTACGGCGGCTCGAACTCGAGCTAGCCGCTACGGCCGCGGCGCCCTCGGGCGCAGGCCGAGCGCTCTCGTCACCTGACCCTCGCCGCCGCTCGAGCGGCGCGCCAGCGCGCGCTGCAGCGAGCCGGGGTCGAGCCCGCTCGCAGAGGAAATGTCGGAGACCTGGAGCAGGATCGCGGCAGGCTTCGGCGCCGGATCCGAGATTCCGGTGCTTGCAAGCCAGCCGGCGACATTCGAGAAGTGGACGTCCTGGAGGTGCTTCCAGGCGCTCAGGTACGGCGTCGGGTCGACGGCGCCGTCGTAGCCCATGAAGAGGAGCGAGGACGGGTGGACCTCGAAGTGCAGGTGCGGCGGCGTCCCCTGCGCATCGCCGCTGTTGCCGACGAAGCCGAGCATGTCTCCGGCCTTGACCTGGAGGCCGTTCTTCGCGAGCGGCGTGAACGCCGAGAGGTGGGCGTAGTAGAACTCGTTGCCCTGCTCGTCCCGCAGCCAGAGTCGGTTGCCGCCGACGTCGTTCCAGCCGACGGAGAAGACGGCTCCGTCGGCACAGGCAAGGATCGGCGCGCCCAGCGAGGCGAAGATGTCGTCGCCGTGGTGCCAGTTCCCGGAGACGTCGCCGCGGAAGGCGCCGAACGTGCCGATGAAGGACGCGGGGCCGTAGACCGGAAAGACGTAGCCGCCGGCGGTCAGCTGCGGCTGGAGACCCGTCAGGGCCGGCCTGAAGGGCGTGGCCCCGGGCGCGCGGCTGGTCGGCTCCGACACGGCAGGGGGCTTCGAGCTGCGTCCGCCCGAGTCCTTCGGCGGCTGCTTCACCGGCCCGGGCACGACGGGCTTCGGCGGCGGCGCTGCACTCGCCTGAACGCTAGCCTCGGCGTAGCCGACCTGGATCTCCGAGCCCGCCGGCAGCGGCCCGTGCGGCGCGGTGACGTGAATCGCCAGCGCCGTGACGAAGCCGTGGAAGCCCTGCGCGCCGCCGGCCGCCGCGCTCGTGTCGGTGCCCTCCTCGAGCGTCACGGCGTAGCCCCAGTCGCCGAGCGCGACGCGGCCGTTCGGCGCGACCGAGACGGCGGAGCCGAGGACCGTCAGCCCCGAGATGCTCGCCCCCGAGAAGTCGCCCCTCGCGGTGCGCTGTCGCGTCGAGCCACGGGCGGCTCCCTTCACGACCGACGCGGTGATCTCGCCTCCGAGCACGTTCAGCGACTGCACCTCGCTCGTCGCCGCCGCGGTGGCGGCGGCGCCGGAGGCGCTCGAGGCGGAGGTGCTGAGCGAGCCGGTCGTGACGACGGAGCCGTCGGCCGGATACGCGAAGCTCGAACCGAAGGCGGCGTGGTCGGGCGGCGAAAAGATCGTGCCCGCCTGAGCGCCGGCTTGGCCGGGAACCACCACGCGGATCGCGATCGCGCGCGCAGAGCCACCTGCAGTCGAGGCTGCTCCGCCGGCGCCGCCGGTCCCGACGACCAGGACGGTCAGGCCGGCAAGCGCGAAGATGATGGTGAGCCGCTTTCCCACCGTCCCCGCATTATCGGCAAAGAAGGCCGCGGCGTGACGTCGACTTGCCCCGCTACGCGTCAGCGCCGAGCCGGCGCTTGGCGAACTCTGCAAAGCGCGCCCGCTCCTCTTCGCTCGGGCCGAGCGCCTCGGACGCGTACCCGGGGTCGGCCGCGACCTCCTCGGCGACCGCCCGTACCTCCGCGACGACGCGCTCCCGGTGCGCGGTGTCGCGCATCAGCTGCTCGGCCCACGTCTCGCCGTCGTCGGCGTCCACGTCGTGCTCGACGAGCAGGCGGCCGAGGAGGACGCCGACACGGATATACGCGAACGTGCGGAACGCCAGCAGGCGGCGCGGCGAATCGACCAGCTCGGCGACCTCCGGATGCTCCTCCTGGATCCTGGCGACGATCGAACCGATCGGCTCGTCGACGAGCGGGATCCAGAAGTCGTCCGGGCGAGCCATCTCAGGAAGGATAGGACGGCTTCCGCCGGGTGCGCCAGGCCAGCTGCGCCGCAACCGCGAGCATCAGCAGCGCGAACAGCCGCCGCAAGGCGTGTTCGGGAAGCGCCTCCGCGATCTGAACGCCGGCCTCGACTCCCGCGATCGCGGCGATCCCCAGCACGAGCGCGGCCTTCCAGCGGACGTTGCCGTACTGCCGCTGGCGCCACGCCCCCGCGACCGCGGTCGGCAGGATCGCGAGCAGCGAGGTCGCCTCGGCGTGGAGCTGCGTCAACCCGAGGACCAGCGTCAGCGTCGGCACGAACAGGATCCCGCCACCGACACCGAAGAGGCCCGCTAGGACGCCCGCGAGCAGGCCGATCGCGCCGGCGAGCACGAGAGAGGTCAAACGAGCAACCAGACGGCGATCGCAGCCAGCAGCGCGGCAAAGGCGAGCGATAGCGTGCGCGAGGTCAGGCGCTGCTGCAGCGAGGCGCCGAAGACCGCTCCCACCGTCGCCGGTATGCCGACGACGGCGGCTGCGCCCGGCTTCACCTCGCCGTGTAGCGCGTAGGTCACGGTGCCGACGAGCGCGATCAGCCCGATCGCCGCGAGCGAGGTCGCCATTGCAGGCCGCTCGCTGTAGCGGCCGAGCAGGATCAGGAGCGGTACGACGACGATCCCGCCGCCGACGCCGAAGAGAGCGCTGAAGAGGCCGGCGGCCAGACCGATGGCGACGAGGCGCACAGCCGTATTCTGCGCGGTGTGGACGACCGGCTGGCGCGGCTGCGCGACGAACCGCGGCTGGCGGCGGTTCTCCTCGACGTCGACGGCACGCTCGCGCCGATCGTCGAGCGACCCGAGCTGGCCTCCGTACCTGAGGAGACGCGAGCGGAGGTACGCCGCCTGACGGCCCGCTACGCGCTCGTCGGCTGCGTGAGTGGGCGCAGGGGCGAGGACGCGGCGCGGCTCGTCGCCGTCGACGGCGTCGTCTACGTCGGTGTGCACGGGCTCGAGCTCGCGCCCGACGCAGAGCGCTGGCGCGAGACGCTGCGCCGTTTCGCGGCCGAGCCGTGGCCACGCGTCGAGGACAAGGGGTTGACGGTCGCGTTCCACTGGCGCGGTGCGGCGGACGAGGAGGCGGCACGGCGTTCGCTCGAGGCGGTCGCGACGCGTGCCGAGCAGGCCGGGCTCGAGGCGCGCTGGGGACGGAAGGTGCTGGAGCTGCGGCCGCCGGTCGCTGCGGACAAGGGGACGGCGGTGCGCTCGTTGCTGGCCGACCGGCGCCTGCAGCGGGCGCTCTACGCCGGAGACGACACGACCGACCTCGACGCCTTCCGTGGCCTGGACGGGCTCGAGCTGGGCGTGCGCGTCGCGGTCGCCTCGCCCGAAGGGCCCCCGGCGCTCGGCAACGCCGCCGACATCGTGGTCGGCTCGACCGCCGAGCTGCTCGAGCTCCTGCGCGAGCTCTAGGAGAGTGCGAGCATGGCGACCCCCGCGACCACGATCGCCGCACCGGCCAGTCGCGTGCGGCCGACGTGCTCGTGCAGCACCGCGGCGGCCGCGGCGGTTGCGATCACGACGCTCGTCTCGCGGATCGCCGAGACCGCCGGCGCGCTCGCGATCCGCAGGGCCAGCAGTACCAGGAGGTAAGCCGCAGCCGAGGCCGCCCCGATCAGAATCGTGGCCGGCCTGACCGCGCGGCGCGCTCGCCGCACTCCGACGAGCGCCGGATAGACGAGCGCCGGCCCGAGCATCACGAGCACGAGGTACGACCCGGCCGACGCATGTCGGATGCCATAGCGGTCGACCACGGTGTAGCCGGCGATCGCGGCGGCGATCGCGAATCCGAACAGCAAGCCCGGGAGATCGCCGCGGGCGCCGCGGACGAGCAGCACTCCCACGGCGACCACCAGTACGCCGAAGACGCCGAGCGTCGAGGGACGGGCGCCGCCGGCCGCGACCACGAGCAGGAGCGCCAAGACCGGTGCGAGCCCTCGTGCGACGGGGTACACGAGGCTGAGCTCGAAGCGTTGATACGCCGTCGCGAGCAGCGCGACGTAGACGAGCTCGAGCGCGGCCGAACCGGCGAGGTACGGGACGGCCGCGGCGTCGACCCGCCAGCTCAGTGCGGCGGGCAAAGCGGCTGTCGCGACGAGCGCGACGAGCGCCACGGCCGTCGCGGCCTCGGTGTCACTCTCGCGTGCGAGGAGCAGGTTCCAGAGCGCATGCAACGCGGCGGCGCCGAGCGCGAGCGCCAGCGCGTCGACCGGCATGCGAGCGACCGTACCATCGGCGCATGCACCTGACCGAAGCCGTGCTCGCACCGCTGCGCGAGCGCTACGGCGAGCCGCGGCCGCTCCACTGGGAGGGTGAGCTCAGCCCGCAGGAATTCAGGCTCGCCGGAAGCTCGCCGGGACGGCGCCACGACGTCACGTTCTTCGTCTTCGACCCCCACGAGCGGCTCGCGCTGATTCAGAAGCCGTCGTACCCGGCCGAGGTGTGGCGGCCGCCCGGAGGCGGCGTCCGCGCGGACGAGCCGTTCGAGCACGGCGTGCAGCGCGAAGCGCGCGAGGAGCTCGGGATCGCGATCGAGCTCGAGCACTTCCTCGTCAGCTCCGAGGCGACCTTCCGCGCGGGCGACGACGTGATCGAGTGGCGGACGCACGTCTTCTCGGCGTGCACCGACGAGGAGCACCTCGACCCGATCGACACCCGCGAGATCAGCGCCGCGCGTTGGGGCAGCGCCGCCGAGCTCGCAGGCCCGCTACGGGTCGCGCTGCTCGCGACCGGCCGCGCCCTCTGGCGCTACCGGGTCGCGTTGCACGACACGGCCCTGGACCAGCTCCAGCAGCTCCGGTAGGTGGCGGATCCTCGCGCCGGCCCAGTCCGGCGGAAGCTCGCCGCCCGGAGACTCGACGCCGATCGCGCGCATGCCGACGCGCTCGGCACCGCCGAGCTCGTCGTTGGCGCCGTCGCCGACGAACACCGCCTCCTCGGCCTCGACCCCCAGCTGCTCCAGTGCGAGCCGGTAGATGCGCGGGTCGGGCTTGCGCAGGCCGCAGGTGGCGGAGAACACCTCGGCGTCGAACAGCCCGTGAAAAGCCGTCTCCTCCCAGAGCCTCGGCACGTCCTCGCTGCAGACGGTGATCAGGCCGATCAGGAACCCGCGCTCGCGAAGCTCGGCAATGGTCTCCGCGGCGCCCGGCACCGGCACGAGGCCGCGTCGCGTCACGCCGCCGCGGAGCTCGAGCACCGCCTCGGAGGCCTGGGGCGAGAGGTCGAAGCGCGCGAGCACGTCCGCGATCGGCCCGGTCTCGCGCAGGTGCGCTAGCTCGCCGTACCACCGCTCGTCGAACTCCGCGGGTGTCAGGCCCAGCCGCTCGGCGACTCGCGGCCGCACCGCCGCCCACTCGTCGTGCGGCCATTCCGCGATCGTGTTCCAAAGGTCGAAGATGACCGCCCGCAGCGCCACTTACGTCTTCATCAGCTTCTTCAGCTGCGGCCACGTGCGCGTGTTGGCGACGTGGTCGGGCGCGAGCCACGCGCGGCGGGCCTGCGCGACACCGAAGTCGACGTAGTCGAGCGCCTTCAGCTGGTGCGCGTCGCTCGAGATCACGATCGGAACGCCCGCCTGGGCCGCGAGCCGCGCGTTCACTTCGCGCAGGTCGAGCCGGTCCGGCTGGGAGTTGATCTCGAGGAACGTCCCGGTCTCAAGCGCCTTCTCGAGCACGCGCTCGAGGTCGATCTCCATCGGCTCGCGCCGCGTGATCTTCCGGCCGGTGAGATGGCCGATCACGTGGACGTGCGGGTTCTCCATCGCGGCCAGCACCCGCTCCGTCGGCGAGCGGTCGAAGGCGGTGTGGATCGAGGCGACGACCCAGTCGCGTTCGGCGAGCACCTCGTCCCGGACGTCAAGCGTCCCGTCGGCCTTGATGTTCACCTCGACACCCTTCAGCAGCTTCAGCGGCGCGGCGCGCTCCGCGAGCCTGTCGATCTCCTTCGCCTGCTGCTCCATCCGCCCCTCGCGCAGGTAGTGAGAGTGATCGGTGACCGCGTAATAGGAGTAGCCGCGTGCCTTGGCGGCCGAGACCATCTCTTCGAGCGTGTTCTTGCCGTCGGCGGACCAGTGCGAGTGCGTGTGCAGGTCCCCGCGCAACTGCCCCGGCTCGACCAGCTTCGGGAGCGCGCCCGAGCGCGCCGCCTCGAGCTCGCCGGCATTCTCGCGCAGCTCCGGCGGGATGTAGGCGTAGCCGAGCCGTTCGTAGACCTCCTCCTCGGTCGCGGCCGTGTACACCTCGCCGCTCTCGACCTCCGTGATGCCGTACTCCGAGACCGAGAAGCCGCGGCGGACGGCGTCCTCGCGCAGCGCCAGGTTGTGCTCCTTCGAACCGGTGAAGTGCTGCAGCAGGTTGCCGTAGCTCTCCGGCGGCACGACGCGCAGGTCGAAGCGGAAGCCGTCGTGCGAGACGACCGTCGCCTTCGTCGCGCCCTTCGCCACCACCTCCGATACCCAGGTCAGCTTCGTGAAGTACTCCGTCAGGGCCTTCGGATCGCTGGCGGTCGCGATGATGTCGAGGTCTCGCACCGTCTCCTTGCGCCGGCGCGCGCTGCCGGCCTCGCAAACCCGATCCGAAGCCGGGTGCTCGCGCAGCACCTCCACGACGGCGAGCAGGGCGGGCAAGGCCTGGCCGAGCAGCGTCCGCGCCGGTCCCGTCGCCTTCTTCTTGCGCGCGGTCGACTTGAGGATCGTCTCCTCGAGCCTGGCGCCGAGACCTGCCAGCGTCCGCAGCCGCTGAGCGCGCGCTGCCTCCTTCAGCTCGGCGAGCGTCGTCACCCCGAGCTCCTGCCAGATCTTTCGAACCGTCTTCGGTCCGAGGCCCGGAATGTGCAGGAACTCGACGACCTCGGGCGGGATCGTCTTACGCCGCTTCGAAAGCGCCTCGATCTCGCCCCTCTCGACGATCTGGACGATCTTGTCCTGGATCGTGGCTCCGATTCCGGGCAGCTCCTTCGCCGTCCCGTCGAGCGCGAGCTGCGCGACCGGTGTCCCCGTCTCGCGCACCCGTGAGGCCGCCCGCCGGTACGCAAGCACGCGGAAGGCCGCCTCGCCTTCGATCTCCAGCAGGTCGGCCAGAAGCTCGAGCTGCTCGGCCACATCCGCGTTGCGGGGGAGCGCCTTCGCCACGACAGCGATCATAGGGGCGTGAAGACGGTCGTCTGCCTGCCCACCTACAACGAGCGCGAGAACCTCGAGCGCATGCTCCGCGCGCTCGAGGGCAAGGGCGTCTCCGTACTCGTGATCGACGACAACTCACCCGACGGGACGGGCGACCTCGCCGACCGGCTCGCAACCGAGCTCGACCACGTGCAGGTGCTCCACCGCGAGCACAAGCAGGGCCTCGGCCCTGCGTACCTCGCCGGCTTCCGGCGCGCGCTCGCCGACGGCGCCGAGCTCGTGCTCGAGATGGACGCCGACTTCTCGCACGACCCGAGCGACGTGCCGCGGCTACTCGCGGCCGCTCGCGGCGCCGACCTCGTGCTGGGCTCGCGTTACGCCGCGGGAGGCTCGATCGCCAACTGGGGGCGGATCCGCCGCTTCGTCTCCTCCGGCGGCTCCCTCTACGCCCGCGTCCTCCTCGGCGTGGGCGTTCGTGACCTCACCGGCGGCTTCAAGTGCTTCCGCCGGGAGGTGCTGGAGGCGCTCGATCTCGAAGCAATCGCCTCGCGCGGCTACGCCTTCCAGATCGAGACGACCTACCGCGCCCTGCGCGCCGGCTTCCGTGTGGTCGAGATCCCGATCTCGTTCACGGACCGGGAGTACGGCGGCTCGAAGATGAGCCGCAGCATCGTCGCCGAGGCCATCTGGAAGGTGCCGGCGCTGCGGCTCCGCGCGCTGACCGGGCGCTTGTAGCATCGAGCGCGTGCTGGAGCTGACCGACGCGACCTTCGACGAGCAGGTCCTCGGCTCGGACATGCCGGTGGTCGTCGACTTCTGGGCGCCCTGGTGTGGCCCCTGCCGGGCGGTCGAGCCGATCCTGGCGGAGCTCGCGGCAGCGCACGAGGGCCGCGTGCGCTTCACGAAGCTCGACATCGACGAGAACCCCAAGACGGCCTCGCGTTACGACGTGCTCTCGATCCCGACGGCGACGCTCTTCGAGGGCGGCGAAGCGCGGGAGACGGTGGTCGGCGCCCGCCCCCGCTCCCACTACGAGCAGGCGTGGGCGAAGTGGCTCACGGAATCGTCGCCGACTCTCTGACGCGGGGCTGCGCCCGCAGCTCGCGGCGAAGCGAGCGCGTCGCGGCGACGGCCTCGCCACGGCCGCGCAAGCGGACGCGGGGGTCGAGGATCGAGTAGGCGATGTCCACGAGCAGGTTCGCGATCACGACAGCGAAGCTGACGACGAGGACGATGCCGAGGATCATCGCCAGATCGCCGTTCGCCAGCGAGCGAACGAGCAGCTGGCCCATTCCGGGCAGCACGAAGATCGTCTCGATGAACAGGGCGCCCGCGAATGCGACGCCGACGTCCATCCCGAGCATGGTGATCACCGGCAGCATCGCGTTCCGGAAGACGTGGACCCGGATCACGCGGAAGCTGCTCGCGCCCTTCGCGACCGCCGTGCGGACGTAGTCCTCGCCGAGCGACTCGAGCACGCTCGCCCGAATCATGCGCGCGTACAGCGCCGCGAACAGCAGGGCGAACGTCGTCCACGGCAGGATCAGGTGGTACGCCCAGTAACGAGGACCGCCGCAGAGGTTCGTGCTCCCCGGGTCGTAGTTGAGGTCGCAGTAGCCGCCGACCGGGAAGAGGTGCGCCTTTACCCCCAGTAGATACGAGAGGACGAGGCTGAGCCAGACCGGGTGCGCCGACACGCCGATCAGCACGAAGAGCATGAGCAGCCGGTCGAGCCACGACCGGGGCCGTAAGGCTGAGATCAACCCGATCGGGATGGCGATCAGGATCCAGAGGACGGCGCCGCCGATCACGAGCGACGCCGTCACGGGCAGTGTGCGCCGGATCACGTCGGTGACCGCATCCCGCGACCGCGTCGAGTCGCCGAGGTCGGCGTGCACGACCACGCGGTCGAGGAAGTGCACGTACTGCTCGGCGAACGAGCCGCGGAGGTTGAACTGCGTGTGCAAATCCGGCGCGAAGCCGCGCTCGTTGCGCTGCGCGTTCGGGGAGTTCCCAGGCAACGCGAAGAACATCACGAACGTGATCAGCGTGACTACGAAGCAGAGCAGCAGCGCCCACAGCAGGCGCTTGCAGATGAAGATCAGCACCGCGGGCTAGCGTCGTCGCTCGCGCCGCTCAGCGCAAGTCGGCTGCCCCTCGCCCGCCGAAGTGATCCCACCCTGGAAGTCGTACCGCCTCGTCCCCACGGCGGATTTCGACGCCTTCGCCCTCGGTGCAGAGGCCGATGACGGCGAACCCGAGCGGCTCGGTCGTCGCGGCCAGGAGCTCGTAGTCCTCGCCGAAGCCGATGTCCTCGATCGTCGCGCCGGGCGCCAGCGGGACGCGCTCGAGGTCGATCTCGACTCGACACCGGGAGCGGGCAGCGATGTGCGCAGCCTCCACGGCAAGCCCATCGGAGATGTCGGTCAGCGCATGGGCGGCGACCGCGAGCCGGCGACCCTCGTCGAGGCGCAGCGGAGGCCTCGCATGGCGGCCCGAGCGGAAGGCCGCGCCCGCAGCGCCGAGCGATCCGGTCACGACGACCGCGTCGCCGGCAACCGCGCCCGCACGACCGGGCACTCGCTCGGAGCGGCCGACGGCCGTTACCGCGAGCGTGAGCTGCGGAGCGCCGGTCGTGTCTCCGCCGACGATCGGCACGCCCGGCTCGTTCAACCCCGCGTAGAGCTCGAGCACCTCTTCGAGCGCCGTCTTGTCGGGCGTGGCGAGTGTGACGAGCAGCGCCCGCGGCTCCGCCCCGGAGGCGGCGAGATCGCTGAGGTTGACCGCGGCCGCTCGATAGCCGAGCTCGCGGTGCGTCGTCCAGTCGAGCCGGAAATGGACGCCCTCCACGAGCGCGTCCTGGGTGACGACGAAACCGTGCTCGAGCTGCGCCGCGTCGTGCTCGATGCCCCGCGCCAGGCCCCGGCGCTCGAGCTCCGCGAGCAACCCGCGCTCACCGAGCTCAGAGAGCCGCATCGACTGCGGCGCGCAGGGCGCCGATCTCTCGCGCGGCGCGGATCACCGCAACGCCCGCCGCTCCGGCGCGGATGCAGTCGGCGGCGTTCGAGGCGTCGACCCCGCCGATCGCGACGATGGGCAGCGAGACGGCCTCGCAGATCTTGGCAAGGCCGCCGAGGCCGATGGCGTCGGCATCCCGCTTCGACGGGGTCACCCAAACGGGTCCTGCGCCGATGTAGGCGGCACCGACGCGCTCGCCCCGAC
>Ga0126311_10001353_pt1 | contig 11866 bp, 8 predicted proteins | sample Plot61_FD_92539 | JGI IMG/M metagenome (GOLD analysis project Ga0126311, IMG submission 92539) | Serpentine soil microbial communities from UC McLaughlin Reserve, CA, USA - Plot61 | ecosystem: Environmental > Terrestrial > Soil > Grasslands | place: USA: UC McLaughlin Reserve, Lake County...
CATCCCTGAAGATACGAGGCTCGCTGCGGGGGTTGCGCCGCTCGAACTCCTCCGCCTCGGAGACCGGGGAGGTCTTGGCCTCTTGCCCCCAGCAGATCAGGGTCCGCTGCGGCACCCGCGGCCAGTAGTCGGCTAGGCCTAGGTTCAGCTTGCCGGAGACGAACGCCGCCGGGAAGTACTTCGCTCCTCCCCGATGGCCGGTCCTGTAATAGTCGTCCACTAGATCCTCCGTGACGAGCCCCGGGTCGTGGTAGGCGATCCTCTCGAGGTAGTAGCGGATGCCCCGCCGAGAGACGATCGTGTGGTAGAGCGAGTCACCGACGATGGGGACCAGGAAGAGGCCGTAGATCGCATCCCCCAGGTAGCCGGAAGGCCTGTCCAGGCTCCCGTAACCGGTTGGGCAGACGAGGACCGCCTTCTTGAAGAGCCGCGGGCTCCTGACCAGCGCGGGCACGCTTAGAGCGCCGGAGAGCGAGCTGGCGACGAGGTGGGCCGAACCCCCGATCTCCTCCCGCACGAAATCCTCGACCTGCGCGGTGACACCCTCGGGCGCGTAGCGCCGCCGGGGCCTCTCCGAGAGACCGCACCCTAAAAGGTCAAGCGCGTAGACCCGGAAGTTCGCCGAGAGCTCGCCGAAGTTCTTGCGAAACTCGAACGACGAAGCCCCCGCGTAGACCCCATGCACCAGCAACAGGGGCTCCCCCTCCCCGGCGACCGCGTACGCGAGATCCCCACCGCTCCAGCGGTAGTAACGCGTCTCGCCACCGAGACGGCTCGAGAGGGACCCGCCGCCCCGCTCCAGCCTCCAGTTCACCGCAGCGAGGACGCCGAGCGTCCCCACAGCCACCAGCGCCTTCCTTCCTCTAGCCAACCGCGTCCTCCGCTTCTAGAAACCTTCGGTCGCCCAGATCGTACCCCTTCCTTGCCGGAAAAGATCGTCCGACCCTTGACAATCCCGACTTTTATTCAATAATTGAGAAATTAAGTGGCTTAAGTAAGTAGGAGTTGTTATTTGAAGCGAGAACGGCTCATCGACGAGGTCTTAATGTTGATGCCGACCTTTATGCGGTCGATTGGGGGTCCGGACCCGGCTGAGATGGCTGAGTTCGCGAGCCGGGGTGTGCCGGTGGACGTGCGGGTCTCGCCGGGGCACGTGCAAATCCTGATCGCACTCTCTCGGGGGCCGCACTCCGTGGGCCAGTTGGCCGACGCCCTCGGGGTCTCGCCACCAGCTGCCACCCAGCTCGTGGACAGGCTGGTCGAGCACGGGATGGTCGAGCGCAGACACGGGACGGCGGATCGTCGGGTCGTGTTGGTGGACTACGCGCCGCAGATGCGCGAGGTGGCGCTCCGGCTGATGGAGGTCCGGCGGCGGAGGCTGGCAGAGGCCTTTGCGCGGCTCACCGACGAGGAGGCACGGGCGTTCGTGAAGGGCTTGAGGGCTTTGACCGAGGGCTTCGGCGCGACGCCGGGGGAGAAGAACTGATGGGAGCGGTCGTCCGCTGGTGTCTCAAGAACAGGTCCGTCGTCTTCCTCGGAGCCGTCATCCTTATAGCGAGCGGCGTGTACGCCACCACGCGCCTCAACCAGGAGCTGCTGCCCGACATAGAGTTCCCCATCGTGACGGTCTCGACGCCCGTGCCGGGCGCGGGGCCCGATCTGGTGGACGAGGAGGTCACCCAGCCCGCGGAGGTGGCCGTGGACGACGTCGAGGGCATAGAGAGCATCCAGTCCACCTCTTCGGCGGGCTTCTCGGTGGTCCTGATCGAGTTCGCGCTCGACACCGACACCGAGGAGGCCGAGGCCGAGCTGGGCAACGCCCTCGACGGCATAACGCTCCCGCAGCAGGCACAGGAGCCCGAGGTGCGGGCGCAGTCCGCCTCCGAGTTCCCGATCATGAACGTGTCGCTCTCGGCGGAGAGTGGGGAGCTCACCAGCCTCACCGACTACGCCCGGGACGAGGCCGTGCCGCTCATAGAGGACGTCGAGGGCGTCGCGAGCGCCAACCTCGTCGGCGGCGCCGAGCGCCAGATAGAGGTGGAGCTCGACCCCAAGGCGCTCGGGGAGAACGGTCTCTCGGCCGACGCCGTGGTCGGCGCCATAAGCGGGGCCGCTGGTGTCAACACGCCCGTCGGTGAGGTGAAATTAGATGGCCTCGCCACCCCCGTGCGCACCGCGAGCGATCTCGCCGACTCTGGAGCCCTCGCGGAGCTGCCCGTCGGCGTCGCGGGGGGAGCGGCGGCCGGCGCGCCCACCGGGGCAGTCCCGGGAGGGGTGGCGGGTGGGGCCGCGGAGAGCGCACCACCGGTGGCGGCCAGTGCTCCGACGCCAGCCGGCGGAGCGGCGAGCGCGGCTCCGGAGCCCCCTTTGCTCGGCGACGTGGCCGAAGTGCGCGAGGTCTCGTCCGATATCGCCGGCGTCTCGAGGACCAACGACGAGCCGAGCCTCGGCATCAACGTGACCAAGGAGCCCGACGCCAACACCGTCGAGGTCGCCGAAGGAGTCGAGAAGGCGCTCCGGGAGGTCCGCGACGACCTTGGTGAGGACCGGGTACTCGTGCTGTTCAACTCCGCAGAGGACGTCGAGGAGTCCGTGAGCGGCCTAGTGGACAAGGCACTCATCGGCGGAGCTCTGGCGATCCTTATCATCTTCCTGTTCCTTGGGTCCGTGCGCGCCACGCTGGTGACCGCCGTGTCGCTGCCCACCTCGATACTGGCCGCCCTCCTCTTCTCCTGGGCGGACAACCTCACCCTCAACATCATCACGCTCGCGGGCCTGACCATCGCCGTGGGTAGGGTGGTGGACGACGCCATCGTGGTGCTCGAGAACTCCTACCGCTACGTCCAGAAGGGCTACGAGCCCGAGGAGGCGGCGCTCAGGGGGTCCACGGAGGTGGCGAGCGCGATCACCTCCTCCACCCTGACGACGACCGCCGTCTTCGTGCCCCTGGGACTGGTGGGCGGCATCGTCAGCAAGTTCTTCCTCCCCCTCTCCCTGACCGTCGCCTTTGCCCTGCTCGCCTCGCTGCTCGTCTCCGTAACTATCATCCCGGTCCTCGCCAGCGCCTTCATAAAGCGCCGGCCTCCCAAGGACGATCCCGCCGAAGACCACGCACTCTACACGCAAGAGGACCGAGATCCTCCTGCGGATGAGAAAGACGACTTCTTCGAGACGGAGAGCAGGCGGCTGCGGCGGGCCAGGAACGGACAGAGAGGCTTTGTGCGGGTGCTCTTCGGGATGCTCGTGTTCCTCGCCGCGCTCGGCGTGGTCACCGTCGTCGGCGTCGTCGCGGCGTGCGCCGGCGTGCTCGAAGAGGTCCCCGGCGTGCCGCCGGGCGCTGTGGACGCCTTGAACGGGTGCGCCGACGCCGTGGTGGGCGCGGTATCAGGCGTGGACACTGGCTCGCGGGCTTTTCTCGCTGCCGCCGGTGGGCTGGCGGCGCTCCTGATCGTGGTCTGCGCCTTCTTCGCGGTGCGCGCGGTGCGCAGGGGGCGCGGGAGGCGCGGCGAGAACGGCGCAGGTCTCCTCGGCGCCCTGTACACGTCGGCGCTGCGCTGGAGCCTGCGGCACCGGCTCGCGGTCGTGGTGCTGGCGTTGCTAACCTTCGCCGGCGGCCTCGCCGCCATACCGTTCCTCGCGGTCAGCTTCTTCCCGCCGAGCGAGGAGCGGCTGTTGCAAGCCACCGCCGAGCTACCCTCGGGGACCGCCGTCGAAGAGACAGCGGACGAGCTGCGCCCGTTCGAGGACTCCCTGCTCGACGACCCCGGGGTCGAGGGCTACCAGCTCTCCGTTGGCGGGGAGGACAACTTCAACCCCGACACGCCCCTGCGCGCCGGCAACCAGGCGCAGGCTTTTATCACCGTGAAGGAGAACGCGGACGTCTCGAGAACCTTAAGCCGCGTAGACGAGCGCGGGCGCGACCTCTATGGGGAGGATTTCCAGGTCGAGGTGCTAAACCAGGGACCGCCCACTGGCGGGCTCGAGGTACTTATCACCGGCGGCTCCGAGGGAGAGCTGCGCGAGGCGTCGGAGCTCGTCACCGAGGAGCTCCAGAGCAGCGACGGCGTGACCAACGTCGAGAGCGACCTCTCCGACGTCAGCCCGGAGGTAGAGGTGGCCCTGGACGCCGAGAGGGCAGCCCGGGCCGGCCTCTCCCCGACGCAGGTCCCTACCTCCCTGGGGGCCCTGCTCGGCGGCGGCGCGCAGCTCACGGTCGGCGAGACGCTCGTCTCCGTCGGCGTGCCCGAGGGGTCGGTGGACTCGCTCGAGGAGGTCAGGAACCTCCCGGTCGGCCCCGGCGCCGCCGTTGAGGACGTGGCGGAGGTCAGGGAAGTCGAGGCGCCGGCCGCCGTGAGCCGGGTTGACGGGGACCGGGCGGTGACCGTGACGGGCACCATAACCTCCGAGGACACCAACTCGGTGTCTAGCCACGTGCAGAGCTCCCTTACGAAGCTCGACCTGCCTGAGGGTGTTGCGGCCCAGGTCGGGGGCGAGTCCGAGGACATCGAGGAGAGCTTCAGGAACCTCATACTCTCGATCGCCGTGGCGCTCGCGCTCGTGTACCTCATCCTGGTCGTCTTCTTCGGGTCGCTGGTGGTGCCCCTGATCATATTGCTCGCGGTCCCGCTCACCACGGTGGGCGCCTTCGGGGCGCTGTTGCTAACGGACACAGCCCTGAGCGTCCCATCCCTGCTCGGGGTCCTGCTCCTGATCGGGATCGTCGTCTCGAACGCCATCCTGTTGGTTGACTTCGTCCAGAACGCCCGAGACCGGCACGCCTCGCTCGACGAGGCGATCGTGGAGGCCGGCCGGACGCGTCTTAGGCCGATCCTCATGACCGCCCTGGCGACGATCTTCGCCCTCACGCCGCTGGCCTTCGGTTTCGGCGGCGGCGGGAGCGCCCTCATCTCGAGCAGCCTCGCCATCCCGGTGATAGGCGGCCTCGTCACCTCGACCTTCCTTACCCTACTCGTGGTGCCTGTGGGCTACTCGCTGCTCGGGGGCCGCCGCAAAAAGCGAGGATAGGCCCGAAGCGCAGGCTCTAGAGAGGAGGGCGGCCGACTACACACGTTAACCTCCCCGATCGGGGTAACATGGTGAGCCGCACCACGGCGACCGTAGGACCGGTCGCCGTGGTGATCGCGGATAAGGGCTCCAACGTATCAGGTTACTAACGGAGAAGAGCGGCGTTGAGTGTTTTGTACGACAGATTTGCGCGGTAGCGGGGCGCAGACTGGCCCCGGCAGGACCAGGAAAGGAGATCGGTGGTCATCAGAGAAGGAAGGTACCGGACCCCCGACAGGCAGGCTCAGATCCTGATGCGCGAGGCCCTCAAGCAGAAGCTGAAGGACTGCCCGGTTCACGTCCTACGGAGCGAGGTCGAGGCGATGGGCGAGGAGATGGGGTTGGTGGGCAGCGAGGCCGCCCGGCTCTTCGACCGGCTCAAGGGCGTCTCGTGGAGGGGCGACTACGTAAGGTCCGACGGCGGATGGGTCGCCGCCTGGGTGAGAGAGGTCAGCTAGGTCTTCCTCAGGCCACCCTTGGACGCCAAAACATACCCTTATGACACGCCGCTACCTCGGATCGGGCCACAAGATGTAGCACCCGGTTTCGGGGCGATCCATCATGTTGGGCGCCGCCCGGCTCGTCCGCCCGAGACCGTACCTGGATCACTGCCCGCGCTATATAATTTGGTTACCAGGGCACGCGCGGTCGAAGGTGGTGAGGCGCTGGAAGCCTCGGTTGGAACCCTCTTGGGGGGTCGCTACAGGGTACAGAGCACGCTGGGCGCAGGCGGTATGGCGGTCGTTTACAAGGCTGAGGACGCCATCCTTGGGCGTACAGTCGCGCTGAAGACGCTCCACCAGCGCTACGCCGAGGTGCCTTCTTTCCGCGGGCGCTTCAGGCAGGAGGCGCGGGCGATGGCCTGCCTCGACCACGAGAACATCGTCAAGGTCTACGATATCTCCCAGGACGGAGAGTTGCCGTTTATCGTGGCCGAGTGCGTCGCCGGACATGACATCGGGCAACTCCTCGGCGGGCACCGCAACGGGCACCTGAACGAGAAGTTCGCCCGCAGGGTGGCGGCGCAGCTCTTGCGGGCGCTCTCCTATGCCCACCGGCGCGGCGTCATCCACCGGGACGTAAAGCCGTCGAACATACTGGTGACGGCGGCCGGGACCGTGAAGGTGGCCGACTTCGGTATCGCCAGGATAGTCGAGGAGGATGGCGTCGATGTCGGGAAGCCGGGAGAGATCGTGGGCAGCGCCCGCTACATGTCCCCGGAGCAGCTCATGGGCATGGAGGCTACCCAGCGCAGCGACGTCTACTCCGTCGGGGTTCTGCTCTACCACTGCCTTACTGGCAGACCGCCCTTCTCCGGCGGCGTCAGGGAACTCGCCCAGCAGCACATCCACAAGGACCCCACGCCGCCGCGCAAGCTGGACAAGAAGATCTCACCCCAAATGGAGGCGGTCATCCTGAAGGCCCTGGCCAAGGACCCGAAAGACCGATACCCTTCGGCGAGCGCGATGCTCGAAGAGATAGACGTCGGGCCCCCCGTGAAGATCGAGAAGACGGCCGAGGTTCCCCACTCCGTCGCCCACCGCGGGGGCCGCAAGGGGCTCCTCGTCCTCGCCGCGACGCTCGCCCTGCTGGTGGCGCTGGCCGGCGGCGCCCTGGCGGCCGGCCTCGAGCCTGCGGACCTACCGTTGCTGGATCGCAGCGCGGGAGAGGGAGCCCTCAGCCGGGCCGAGCCCATCGAGACCGGAGAGGTCCCGGCGGCACCCGAACCTTCCCGCAAACCGGAGCCCGCGGAGGCGCCTGCCCTGAACTTCGCGACCTCGGCCGAGGCGTCGTCTGCGGAGGCTTCCGCCGCAGCCTCGGCGCCCGCGCGCCGCGACCTCGTCCGTGTGCCGGACGTGCGGGCCTTCTACGACTACTTCGCCGAGGAGACCCTGGCGAGCAAGGGGTTCGAGGTGAGGTTCGTCTACGACTACCAGAGGGGCTACGCCAGCCGCGGTGTAACGTGGGCCACGGAGCCCGCCATCGGTACTCTTGCGCCCCGGGGATCCACGATAACCGTTTACGCCACCCCCGAGGACTACCGCCAGCCGCAGTTCTAGAGGGTCCTCCTCGCGCCGCCGTCTATCCTGTCGGCGATAAACGGGTAGCGGTAGTTCTCTCCCTGGCCGACCCTGTAGGCCGCGTAGCACCCGTGGAAGAACGGTACGAGGGATGCCAACAGCATCACCGGCACGAGCAGAAGCCCTATCAGCATCAGGCTCAGGACGAGCGTCGCGAACCAACCCACGACGAGGATGGCGACCCACGCCAGCTGGTACCAGAGCGCTTGCAGAGCGTGGAACGCCACCCGCGGCGAGCGGTCTTTGTATGCCAGCCAGACGATGAGGGCGCCGAGCGGCATGAGCCCCACGAGCCCCGCGAGCACGCTCAGGTGTGCCAGCACGGACCAGGCGCGCTCGTCCTGGGGGCTCATCGCACCGCCTGACGGATCGCCGCTCACCGGGTCCCCCGTCGCGTCGCCCGGTTCCGGCGACCTTCCGTAGTTCTGATCTTCGTGCACCTGTCCTCCTTCCGTGGTTGTCTCTCCGGGACGGCGCTTTACCTACGGGCTCGGGACTTCGCCCCCTCGGGCACCCGTCAGAAAGGCCCGGCGCCGCAGCGCGACGAGGCGGTAGAGGAGAAAGAAGGCCACGGGCAGCGACCCTTCGTCCCCGGTGTCGAAAGAGGCCTCGTAGCTACGGTTCGTGAGGCCGCCGGCGATGCGCGCCGACTCTACCTCATCAGAGGAGCGGGCGACGGCGGAGTTGCGCAGGAGACCGAGCCGGACCTCGTAGACGCGGCCCCCGCACCTCACCTCCAGGGCGTTCGCGGACCCCGCGGTCTCGGCCACGAGGATCTCCACGCCGTCGGCCAGCATTCTGTGGCGCGAAGGTCCGGCGCCCTCGATGGTGGCCCCGACGTCCCCCGCTTCGATCTTCGCGCCCTCCGGTCCGTGCGCGCGCAGCCGGCCGAAACCCTGGCCGTCCCGGCGAGCCAGGGCGAGTCCTGGCGCGAGCAGCCCCCGGGCGCGGGCCGCGAAGTACCCGGCGAGGTCCTCCCGGAGCCTCTTCCAGGGCGCGAGCGCGGGGTCTTGCGGCGCATTCGTCATTGCACCCTTAGTACGCGCGGAGCGCGGTGGAGTTTCGGGAGGGGAGCGGGTACATTACGTGGGCCGAAGCGGAAGAGAACGTGGAGCGTCATGGAGCTAAGAGACAAAGGGCAACTCAGAAACGAGATCCTGCAATCCTGGCTCAAGAACGCCTGGGTCTACCCACTGCAGGGCCCCGAAGAGAGGACCTACCTGCGCCTGACCCCCGGCGGCCGGCTCAAGATGCGGCGCAAGATCGGGGAGCTGGAAAAGACCCTCGGCGTCGGGGGGGAGGACCTAGCCAGGCAGGAAGAAGCCGGTACGCTCCCCGCCGAGCGCGACAAGCTGGAGCTCGCGATGATGGTGCAGGCCTACACCTCGGAGCGCCAATTTATACAGAGCCAGGGCGGATCTCTGGGGACGCCGGTCGTGACGTTGGAGGAGTCCGGCGGCGAAGACACCGACGAGTAGCCTCAGGCCTCACCTAGATGTTGTGTTCGCCCGGAAGACAGACACCCGCAGAGGTGGCGGACCCCTGGGTACCGTGTTAGGCTTTCGGGGCGAAGCCTCGTCGCGGAGTTTAGGGCGCGGCATCGTTGGCCCGCAGGAGGGACCCTTCTCCGAAGGCGTGGCCGTCGGTCGAGTGCGAGTAGCGCGTTATCCCGCGGAGGGCAGGTATTGAGTCTCAAAAACCGGCGCGAGAGGCAAGGAAGCAGTCGCGACGGCGGAGGCATCTCCCCGAACGGCGGGTTCGGCACCAAGACCTTCGGTCGCAAGAGGCGTAGCATCGCGGGTCCCATCCTCATCGCGTGCGCCGTCCTCGCGGTGCTGGTCGCGGCGGACCAGTTCTTGAACTCGGGCAAGATCTACCGCGGCGTGGAGGTCGGCGACGTGGCTTTAGGCGGCAGCACGCCGGCGGAGGCGCGGCAGATCGTCCAAGAGCGCGCCACGGGCGCGGTCAAGGAGATCCAGCTCAGCGATCCCGAGCACCAGTTCACCCGCACCTCCAGGGAGATGGGCGTCCGCTTCAACGTCGATGCCACCGTGGATGAGGCCTACGCCGTAGGCCGGGAGGGGAACATCCTCGAGCGCCTGGGGCAGCGCGCGAACGCGCTCGTCGGCGGGGTGACCATACCGGCCGATGTCAACTACCGTCCTGGGAAGGCGCGGGTCGAGGTGGAGGAGATCGCATCGCAGATCAACCAAGAGCCGCGGGAGGCCTCGGTGAGGGTCGTGGGCTCGCAGGTCGAGGTCGTCGATTCCGCCGAGGGCTACGAGCTGGACGTCTCGGCCACCATGCGTAGCGTCGGCAGCGCCGTCGAGGATCTGAGCGGGCAGGCGAGGCTCGTGGGAGACGTGCTCGAGCCCCAGATCACCACAGCCGAGGCCGAGACGGCGGCGGAGAAGGCCCGCGCGGCCGTCTCCGAGCAGCTCGTGTTCGACGCCGAGGGCAAGAGCTGGACGCTCTCGCCAGCAGACATAGGCTCGTCGCTGGAGGTCACCAGGGAGAAGGGGGCGATAGAGGTTGGCCTCAACCGGGCTCGCCTGGAGGAGCGCCTGGCCCACGTGTATGCCGACCTGAACGTGAAGCCGGTGGAGGCGAGCTACGACTTCGACTCGCGCGGCGCCGTCATCGTCACGCAGAGCAAGGAGGGTCAGAAGGTCGAGGAGGACAAGTTCTTCGACGCGATAAGCGACGGCCTCTTCGAGGGAAAGCGCGAGTACGAGGTGCCGATCACCGTCGACAAGCCGACGTACACCACCGCCGAGCTCGAGTCGATGAAGCCAACCGAACTGCAAGGCTCTTACCGCACCAACTACGAGGCGACCACCGATCAGGGCCAGACCCGGGTGGAGAACCTCCAGATCGCCTCGAACGCCGTGAGCGGGACGTTCCTCGCGCCGGGAGAGACCTTCTCGATGCTCGAGCACGTCGCCGGCCTCGACTACCACCAGACGCACGTCATCGTCGACGGCGCCGAGACCACGGACGAGGGGGGCGGCCTCTGCCAGGTTACCTCCACGCTCTACAACGCAGCCCTCTACGCCGGCCTCGAGGTGACGGAGCGCACGGCGCACGCCTCGCAGTTGCCCTACATTAGGCCGGGGATGGACGCGACGGTGTGGTACGGCGATCTGGCGACGACGGCGGACGACCTGGACATGAAGTTCAAGAACACCACCGACGGCTTCGTGCTCCTTCAGGAGTACGTCTCCGACGACGGCTACATCTACGCCAACGTCCACGGCGTCCCGGACAACGTGGAGGTGGAGATGAGCTCCGAGGAGGTCTGGATGACCGAGGACGCCTCCGAGTGGACCACGTACTACACAAGAACGAAGAACGGCGAGGTCCTCTACGAGGACCAGTGGAACACTGAGTACGACGCCCTGATAGACGATAAGGGGAAGAAGATCCCCACCCCCAAGGTGCCTATCGCGGAGGTCGACGGGACCTACCTTGGACCGGAGTTCTAGAAAACAGCCGTTCAGCACTTCAGCCAGTCAGCTGGAGATCCCCGTCCGCGGACGGGGATCACTTTTCTTGCGCGCCAGCCACGCTGCGCCCGTCCGATTTTCTTGCTGACCGGGGCTGACTAGCCCTTCAGCGCCTCCTGGCCGTCGAGGACGTCCTCGGGCTTGCCGCCCGCGCGCAGTTGGTGCGCCTCGCCGCGCCAGAGGAGGACCTCGGCGGGCGCGGGGTGGCTCAGGAAGCCCAGGTTGCTCGCGGAGAAGCCGTACGCCCCGCTGTAGAAGACGCCGATGAGGTCTCCGATCTCGGGTTCGGCGAGGGAGATGTTGGAGCCGAACATGTCGAGCGGCGTGCAGCAGGGGCCGGCGACCGCGACGCTCTCCTCGGGCACCCCGTTCATGCGCGTCAGGTTGAGGAGGGGATAGGACTTGCGGAACACCTGGCCCATGTTGCCCGTTGCGGTGAGGTGGTGGTTCATGCCGCCATCGGTGACGACGAAGGTCTTGCCCCGCGTCTGCTTCACGTCGACCGCCCGCGTGACGTAGACGCCGGCGTCGGCTACGAGGTAGCGGCCCAGCTCGAAGAGGAAGCGACACCCTTCGAGGCGCGAATCCGCCCGGTAGGTTTCCAGCAACTCCCGGAAGCCTTCGCCGAAGCCTGCTAGGTCGAACTCCGACATCTTCTCGAAGTAGGGCACGCCGAACCCGCCGCCGAAGTCGATCATCTCGAGCGGCCGTCCGGCGTAACCCGCGGCCTGGAGCGCTATCTCGAAGATGTTGCGGCAGTGCTCCAAGAGCGGCTCGACCTCGAAGACCTGGGTCGCGGTGTAGACGTGTACGCCGCGCAAAATCAGCTCAGGGTGAGACAGGGTCTTCGCAACCGCCTCATCGAGCTCGGCCTGGTCCATGCCGAACTGCCCGACCGTCCCGCCCATGCGCATCTGCGAGCCCATGAGCTGCGCGGCGGGGTTGATGCGGAGGCCCACCCCGATCTTTCGTCCCATCTCCCCGGCGATCCTCGCGAGGCGGTCGATCTCGCCCAGGGACTCGACGTTGTCCGCGAAGATGCCCTCCTCAACGACCCTCTTTAGCTCGTCGTCGGTCTTGCCGGGGCCTGCGAAGACTATTTCCTCGGGCTCGAAGCCCGCGGCCCGCGCCACGGCCAGCTCGCCCGAGGAGGCGACCTCGGCGCCGGCCTCCCTCTCGCGGGCTATGAGCTGGCACACGCCGAGGCTCGGGTTC
>Ga0126311_10001355_pt1 | contig 11855 bp, 6 predicted proteins | sample Plot61_FD_92539 | JGI IMG/M metagenome (GOLD analysis project Ga0126311, IMG submission 92539) | Serpentine soil microbial communities from UC McLaughlin Reserve, CA, USA - Plot61 | ecosystem: Environmental > Terrestrial > Soil > Grasslands | place: USA: UC McLaughlin Reserve, Lake County...
GATTGTGAGTAACGATCTGACCTGTACAGCCAACGGCGGAAGTGTGACGTTTGATTCGAATCTCGGCGCCAGCAGCTTTGAAGTTGTATTCAGTGCGACGGCGCAGGCAGTCGGTACGTATCAGAATCCGCGTACCGGAGGTGGTATCGCGAAGATCGATCCAAACAACGGGCTCGCCGAAAGCAACGAGACCAATAACTCGCCGGCGACCAACACGGTGACGGTTGGTAAAGCCAACACGACCACCACGATCAACTCCGACAACCCGGATCCTTCCGTGGTGGGCCAACCGGTGACAGTGACGTGGAGCGTCACCGTAAACTCGCCGGGCACACTCGGTGCTCCGCTAACGGGCAACGTCACAGTCAGTGACGGAACAAACCAGTGCGTCGCTGCAGTATCCGCGGGCCAGTGCGATGTCACATTCACTTTAGCCGGCGCCAAGAACCTGACCGCCACGTACGCGGGCGACAGCAATTACAACGGCAGCGCGTCAACGCCAGCCACATCGCACACCGTGAATAAGGCCGACACGACGACGACGATCACATCGGACAATCCCGATCCATCGACGCCAGGTCAGTCAGTACTTGTTACATGGACCGTGACGGTGAATTCACCTGGAGCCGGAACTCCGACCGGCACTGTCACCGTCAGCGACGGTGTAGACAGTTGCAATGCTCCGGTCGCGACAGGTCAATGCTCGATTACCTTGAACAGCACGGGCCTGCGCACGCTCACTGCCACTTATCCGGGTGACACGAACTTCAACACCAGTTCCGACACTGAGGATCACACGGTTTGCGGTTCCAGTATCGTTACTACAACTGCCGACAGTGGAGCCGGCAGTTTGCGTCAGGTAATTACCAACGCTTGCGATGGCGCCACCATCACGTTCGATACGGCCGGCGCGTTCTCAACCCCGCAGACAATCACGCTCACTACTGGTGAACTGGCCATCACCAAAAACCTGACGATCGCCGGACCCGCTTCAGCCGCGAACGCAGTGACAATCAGCGGCGCCAATAACACTCGTGTGTTCAATGTCAATTCCGGCAAGTCCTTCAATATCGTCAACCTCACCATCAGCAATGGCCGAAAGACAGGCAACGGTGGCGCTATCCTCAATGACGGTTCGCTAACAGTTGTCAATTCTACTGTGACCGGCAGTACTGCCGATCTCAGCGACGGCGGCGCGATCGCTACGACCGGGACTGCGACGCTCATTAACACGACCATCAGCGGCAACAACGCGACTGCCAACGGTGGCGGTCTCTCTGTGCTGGGTGGAACCGTAACAATCATCAACAGCACCATCACGAACAACAGGTCTGATTCTGAGGGCGACACCATCGGCGCCGGCGGCGGTATTACCGTCAGCGCTGGTACGGTCACCCTTAAGAACACGATCGTTGCCGGCAACTTGCACGGCACAGGTAATACCGCGGACGACATCGACGGCACAGTCGATCCGGCCAGCTCGTTCAACCTGATTGGAACCGGTTCGGGAGGTCTGACAAACGGAGTCAACAGCAACCAGGTTGGCGTTGCGGCAGGTCTGGGACTACTAGCCAACAACGGTGGTCCAGCCCAAACACACGCGTTGCTGTCGGGAAGTCTGGCGATTGAAGCGGGCAGCAATGCAAATCTGCCGGCAGATTCGTTTGACCTCGACGGTGACTTAAACACTGCCGAAACGTTACCGGTCGATCAGCGCGGCACGAACTTCCCGCGCGTCGCTGACTCGGCGGACGCGAACATAGTCCAGACGGTTGATATCGGTGCGTACGAGGCGCATCCAACTGTTGAGGACGTCGTGGACCAGACCACTAACGAAGACACGGTTAAGAACGTTACCTTTAATCTTGGTGACGATACCGGCTCTTTGATCAGTACAGTCACAGCGACCTCTTCGAATACGACGCTCGTGCCGAATGCCAGCCTGATCCTTACCGGATCAAATGGCTCGCGCAACTTGCAAATCACTCCGGCGGCAGGCCAGAGCGGTACGACCACGATCACGATTACTGTGACCGCGACCAACGGCCGGACTGCGACCGATACATTCGATCTGCAAGTGAACGCAGTTAACGATCCTCCGTCGGGAACTGACAACACCGTGACCACGGCTGAGGACACCGCTTACACGTTTACAGCGGCCGACTTTGGCTTCAGCGATCCAAATGACACGCCACCAAACACGCTGCTGGCAGTGAAGATCACTACGCTGCCCGGCGTCGGAACCCTGACGAATAACAACATCGCAGTCAACGCCGGTGACTTTATTCCGGTGGCCAACATCAACGGCGGCCTGCTGAAATTCACTCCAGTGGCGAATGAGTTTGGCACCCCGTACACCAGCTTCACCTTCCAGGTGCAGGACAACGGCGGCGGTTCCGATCTCGATCCAACGCCGAACACGATGACCATCAACGTTACGGCCGTTAACGATCCACCCTCATTCACGATTGCGGCAAATCCGCCGGCCGTGAATCAGGACGCTGGACTGCAGACCGTTCTTAACTTCGCGACCAGCATCTCCCAGGGACCAAACGAGTCTGGTCAAATATTGACCTTCAACGTTAGCCCGACGGGATCAACCGGCACGCTAACCTTCTCGACCGCACCTGCGATCGATGCAACCACGGGCACGCTGACTTACACGGCTACCAACGGCACCAACGGCACGGCGACCTTCAGCGTGACTTTGAGTGACAACGGCAGCAACACGCCGCCCAACTCGAACACATCAGGCGCGCAGTCGTTCACGATCACGGTGGTCTCGCCCAATGCGACTCCGGTGGTAACCACTACAGCAGGCAACCTCGCTTATACAGAGAATGCCGGCGCCGTAGCGATTGATCCGGGTCTGACAGTGACGGACAGCGACAGTACGGATCTGACAGGCGCGACGGTAACGATTACCGCCGGCTTCGACAGCACACAAGACACGCTGGCGTTCACGAACCAGTTGGGTATCACTGGTAACTACAACAGCGGCAGCGGCGTGCTGACACTAAGCGGCACGACGACGGTTGCTAACTACGAAGCGGCGCTGCGTACCGTGACTTATGCGAACAGCAGCGACAACCCAACGGCGTCGCGAACGATTCAGTTCTCAGTAACTGACGGCTTCACCATCGGGTCGGCGACTCGTGGCATCGCCATCACTGCTGTGAACGACGCACCCGTGAACACCGTACCTGGTCCACAGACCACGAACGAAGACACGGCGAAGGTATTCTCGAGCGGTAACGGAAACCAGATTTCCGTCGCCGATGTCGATCTCAACGCCAATCAGATCAAGATCACCTTGACGGCAACAAACGGCACGTTGACTCTCGCTTCAATCGCAGGACTGTCGTTCAGTAACGGCGACGGCACAGCGGACACGACGATGGTCTTCACCGGAACGCTGGCAAACGTCAATACCGCTCTGAATGGCCTGTCATTCAATCCAACGGCGGACTTCAGTGGCCCGGCGTCACTCCAGATCATCTCAGACGATCAGGGCAACACGGGCACCGGTGGCGCCTTGACTGATACAGACACTGTCAACATCACAGTCACTGCTCAGAACGATGCTCCAGTCGTGACCACAACCGGCGGCAATCTCTCTTACACGGAAAATGCCGGCCCCGTGGCGATCGATCCGGGACTGACCGTCACGGACCTCGATAGCGCAAACCTGACAGGAGCAACAGTGGCCATTACCTCCGGTTTCGTTAGCGCCCAGGACACCCTCGCGTTCACGAACCAGCTTGGAATTACCGGTAACTACAACAGCGGCACAGGCGTGCTGACACTTACCGGTACGACCTCGGTTGCTAACTACCAGACAGCGCTGCGTTCAGTGACTTATCAGAACAGCAGCGACAATCCAACCGCGTCACGTACGGTGACCTTTACCGTCGATGACGGTACGAGCACCGGTTCGGCGACGCGCGGTATCACGATCAATGCCGTGAACGATCCGCCGGTCAACACTGTGCCGGGTTCGCAGGGCACGCCGCAAAACACGCCGCTGACATTCTCGAGCGGCACCGGCAACGCGATCTCGGTTGCGGATGTTGACGCCGGATCGAACAGCATGCAGGTGACGCTCACAGCCACCAACGGTACGCTGACCCTCAGCGGCACGAGTGGGCTGAGCTTTAGCTTCAGTGATGCCAACGGCACCGGCGCAGGTGATGGCACGGCCGACGCGACCATGACGTTCCGGGGCACACTCACGAACGTCAACGCCGCTTTGAACGGCATGACGTTTACGCCGGCTCTGGGCTTTACAGGCAGCGCCGTCTTGACGATCACGTCCAACGACCTTGGTAATACAGGCTCGGGCGGACCGCTCAGCGATACTGATACCGTGAACATTCAGGTTGGAGTTACGAACGTCAGCATCGCGGATTCGCAGGTTGCGGAACCGCAATCGGGTTCAGCCAACATGGTGTTCACTGTCACGCTGAGTGTGCCGGCGCCTGCTGGTGGCGCGTCGGTGGACTTCACCACGCAGGACCAGGCGCCTGCACTTAACCACGCGACTGCGGGGCAGGATTACACGACGACGTCAGGTACGATTAACTTCGCACAAGGCGAACAGTTCAAGACGATCTCGGTGCCTGTCTTGTCGGATAATGCACTGAGTGAAAGCAACGAGACGTTCCTCGTCGTGCTATCGAATCCAGTGAACCTGACCATCACCGATGGCAGCGCCACTGGCACCATCCTTATCACAAATCAGGCAGGAACTATCCTGATCAGCGAATTGCGAACGAGTGGACCAGGTGGTGGTGGCGATGACTTTGTTGAGATTTATAACAACACTGACACGCCGCACACGGTTAACGACGCCTCGGGTGGCTACGGCTTGTTCAAGATGGGGGCTGACTGCAGTGCAAGTCCGGTTCTCATCGGAATTATTCCGAATGGCACAGTCATCCCGGCTCGCGGACATTACCTGTTCACCGGATCGGCCTACAGTCTCGCTAACTACGGTGGAACTGGAGCAGCGGCCGGCGATCAGGTGCTGAGTCAGGATATCGAGAGTGACCGCAACGTCGCGATATTCAGTACGACGTCACTGTTAAGTCTCTCGACTCTGACGCGTCTGGATGCGGTCGGCTTCGGCACCAATACCGGTGGAAGCTGTGACCTGTTACGCGAAGGAACTACCCTGACGCCGATGAGCGGAAGTACTCTCGAATACAGTTACTTCCGTGATGAGTGTGGCAAGAAGGGTAACCCGGCAATGTTTGGTTTATGTCCAACTGGCGGCTTCGTGATGGATTCGAACGCTAACAACAACGACTTCATCTTTGCCGACACGGCGGGTACGGTCACCGCTGCGGGTCAGCTTCTGGGAGCTCCAGGTCCTCAGAATTCAGGCGCACCGCGGCTGAATCTGTCGATTCCGGTGTTGTTGCTTGATACAACGATCGCAGCAACCGCGTCGCCAAACCGAGTCCGCAATCTAGCGCCAGTCGCCAACGGGGCAAACGGAACGCTGTCGATTAGACGACGCTTCGTTAACAACACGGGTGCAAACGTCACGCGGTTGCGCTTCCGTGTCGTTGATTTCAGTGTTCTCCCAACGTCTGGATCTATCGCTGACTTGAGAGTGCTGGATTCACTAACAATCACGGTCAACGGCATTAACGACTCAGCGACGTGTGCGGCATCGGGCACGCCGGCTACGCCGCCTTGTTCGGTGTCGGTGTTTGGCACAACGCTCGAACAACCGCCTGCTCAATCGATCGGTGGCGCGCTCAATAGCAGCTTGACTGCGGGAACAATAACGCTACCTACTCCACTGGCTCCCGGACAAAGCATTAATTTGCAGTTCCTCCTCGGAGTGCAGAACCCGGGTTCGTTCAAGTTCTTCTTCAATATCGAAGCGCTTCCGTAAACACACAAAAGCCATCCACAGATTACGCAGATCTGTGGATGGCTTTATCTCTTATCCCTTAACGATCAATGGCTGTGGCTCGGGATCGGGATGACGGCCCGCGCGCGCGGCATCTATTGCTGCAGGTGATGGCGGTGGGTTAGCTACCAGCACCTCGAGGGCGGCATCGAGCACTTCCGCGATTCCCGACACGAACACTATCTGCAAATCGTTTCGAACGTCTTCGGGAATGTCGTCAACGTCCGCCTCGTTCCGACTCGGCAAAATAATGCGTCGAATACCGGCGCGATGCGCGGCCAGTACTTTCTCCTTCACGCCTCCAATCGGAAACACCAGGCCTGATAACGTGATCTCACCGGTCATTGCTGTGTCCGGCCTGACACGTCGGCCCGTGTACAGTGATGCCAGTGCCGATGTGATCGTTACGCCCGCGCTTGGTCCATCCTTCGGAATCGCACCGGCCGGAACGTGCAGGTGAACGCCAAACTCCTTGAAGATCCCAGGCTCGATGCCAAACTCAGCCGCGTGTGACCACAAGTACGATTGCGCTGCACGCGCCGACTCCTGCATAACTTCGCCAAGCTGGCCGGTGATCGTCAGCCCGCGTCCGCCGGGAAGCAGCGTGGCCTCGATAAACAGCACTTCGCCGCCCATCTCCGTCCACGCCATTCCGGTCGCGACACCCGCCGGTAATTCCTTGCGCGCCTGTTCCGGGTAAAACCTTGGTGGCCCAAGATACTCGCGCAACTCGTTAGCCGTAACTGTCACGTTCTCGGCCTGAGCCTGCGCAATCTTCAACGCGACTTTACGAGCGATACTGCCGATCGTTCTTTCCAACTGCCGAACGCCTGCTTCGCGTGTGTAGCGCGCCGCAATCAACTCAACCGCATCGTCAGTAATCTTCAACTGCCCGGTATTCAAACCATTCTCGGCGGTCTGTCTCGGAATCAGATAACGGCGCGCGATCTCGAGTTTTTCGCGATCGCTGTAACCGGCCAGCGGAATGATCTCCATGCGGTCGCGCAGCGGCGCCGGAATCGGACCAAGCTGGTTCGCGGTCGCGATAAAGAAGACCTTCGAGAGATCGAAAGGGAGGTCGAGATAGTGATCGCGAAACGAGTTGTTCTGTTGCGGATCGAGAATCTCGAGCAGCGCCGCAGCCGGATCCCCGCGATAATCGTTGCCCAGCTTGTCGACTTCGTCGAGCATCAGCACGGGATTGTTCACGCCCGCACGACGAACCGATTGGATAATGCGACCCGGCATGGCGCCGATGTACGTGCGGCGGTGACCGCGCAGTTCAGCTTCGTCCCGCACGCCACCGAGCGACATTCGTTCAAACTGCCGCCCCAACGAACGTGCAATCGATCTGCCCAGCGAGGTCTTGCCGACTCCCGGCGGACCGACGAATAAAAGTATCGGACTCTTCGTGTCCGGACGAAGTTTGATAACGGCCAGAAACTCGAGAATGCGTTCCTTGACGTCTTCGAGCCCGTAGTGATCTTCATCCAGAATCCGGCGAGCTTCGGTGAGTTCGAGTTTGTCTTCCGATGACTTGAGCCACGGCAATTCGAGAATAAACTCGAGATACGTGCGAATAACGTGATAGTCGGGCGCGGCCGGCGGCAGTCGTTGCAAACGCTTCAACTCACGATCGGCCTCCGCGCGCACTTCTTCAGGAAGTTCGGCTTTTTCGAGACGTTCGCGCAGCAACTCAGTCTCGGCAGCTTCGCCGGTCTCGTCTTCGCCAAGCTCCTTCTGGATCGCGCGCATCTGCTGGCGCAGCACGTAGTCGCGCTGGGCCTTGTCCATTTCGGTTTGCGCTTCAGAAGCGATCTTCGAACGCAGTTGCAGGATCTCGACTTCGCGCACGAGACTCGCGTGCGCCAGGCGAACGAGTTCGTCAGCAGTGTTCGACTCGAGCATCTTCTGCTCTTCTTCGACGCCGAGATTCAGGATTGACGCGAGGAAATAGGACAATCGCGTCGCTTCGACCGAACCGAGCACGGCGATTCGCACTTCGGGAGGCACGTTTGGCAACAACGCCAGCGCCTCTGTGATCAGTTCCTGGAGGTTGCGCTTAGTCGCTTCAACCTGTTCCGCGTCGACAGTGCGCGGTGGCGGCAGAACCTCAACGACGGCGCGCAAGTGTGGGTCCTGCTGTTTCCATTCGACGACGCGAATGCGTTCGGTTCCCTGGACGATAATTCGTATGCCTTCGCCGGTGCGCTCCATGCGCTTGATCATCGTGAGCGTGCCGACCTCGTAAATATCAGCGGAAGTCGCATCAGTATCATCGGAGCGATCGGGGCGAACGGTTATGCACGCCAGCAGTTTTTCGGGAGTCGAAAGTGCGGATTCTACGGCTGCAATTGAACGTGGCCGTCCGATACCGAGCGGCACCACTGTTTCCGGAAAGAGAGTCAGGTTTTGCAGCGCGAGAACTGCGACTTCAAAAGGTTCTCCGTTGGCTTGCGCTGAAAAGCGCAGATCTTCGTTTGTCTCGGGGGTTGGCGGCGCGTTTTCGGAAGGTTCCGGCATTCGTTTAATCCTGTTCCCTACGCACGTTGATAATCAAAAATCCATCGGTGTAGTCATGTCGTATCGACGCTCCTTCAATCGGAGCGGGAAACTGGATGGACTTTTCGAAACGGCTGTAGGTGATTTCCATCTGATGGAAAACAAAACCATCGCGACAATGTGTGTCGCGTCGACAACCGCTAATACGTAGCATCGAGTCGCGTATCTCGATTTCCAACTCATCCGAACAAACGCCGGCCAGATCGACCTTCACGACCCAGCCATCATCAGAACGATAGACGTCCGCCGCCGGGTTCCAGAGCCGGCCAGACGGTATCACCCGCCGATCCGTTCGGATCAGCGAGAACTCCTTTTCGATGTCTCGCATAGCAAGAGAATAAAAGAAATCAGACAGTTCCGCCACAGATGAACGCGGATAACGCGGATTTGACCCGCGTGTATCCGCGTTAATTCGTGGCTAAAAATTACCCAAAGATTCGATTCCAGAACGATGTACCCTTCGAAATGTCCTCGATCGCGTCCGCGAGCTCGCGGTCCTGACGCGTTTCAATCGCCACGTCAGCCATCGAAACCATGCCCACCAGGTAGCCATTGTCGTTGGTGATCGGAATGCGACGTACCTGCTTGTCGCCCATCTTTGAAATCACATCGACTATGCGATCATTCGGATTCGCCGTGTGAATATCAACTGACATCACGTCTTCGGCGCGAACGCTTGCACAATCCTTGTTCTCGGCAACAGCACGCACGACGATGTCGCGGTCAGTGATTAAGCCGACGAGTTTGCCGCGCGTGTAATTGCGGCCTTCATATTTGCGTTCGTTAGGATTGACGTCTGTTCTGCCGTTGCCCTGCGTGTCGTACTCGACGACCGGGATCACGCCGGTGTCTTCCTGTTTCATCATCAACGCGATTTCCGGCAGCGTCGTGTCGCGGGTTGCGACCGCCAGGTCACGAGTCATGATGTCGCGGCAACGTAGGCGCGAACGTTCCGGAGCCTGCTGGTAATCGCGGTCTCGCCAAATATTTGACGAAAAATCGTCGCGACCTTCGTAAAGAGAACTGCGCCTGTTTTCGTCACGATAACGCTCGCCGCCGCCACCGCCTCCGTAATTGGCGTAACGTGGCTCATCCTTGTTGTACTCGGCGCGTTCGCCAAATCTACCGCGGCTATAGTCCGGCTGTCGCTCAGTGTTGAATTGACGACTGGAACGGTACCGGTCGTCGTAACCGCCGCCGCCACCACCGAAATTCTCGCGTCTGAGATTTTCGTCGCGTCCGTAATAGTCCCTGTCGTCATCCATATCGTTTCTGTATCTGGCCATTGCTTCCCTCCTTAGATTAGCCGCGGCTCAACGCGGCTTCATAAATTGCTTTCCACTTCAGCGATCACTTGCACTCGCGAAGTAATCTCCAATGATCCAACTTCAATCGGCGTCGCTGCTTTGCCCGCCACAAGACCTTCGGTTTGATAGATCGGAACTGGGGGCCTTTGCTGAAAACCTTCCTCCTGCACTTCAACAATTCGCACCACTCGTCCACCCAACGCGTTGGCAATCATTCGGGCCTTGCCGACGGCTTCCTGCGTTGCTTCACTGAGCGCGCGGTCACGTGCCTGCCGATCCTGGCGCAACGTGAATGCGATGCCGGAAATGTCGTTTGAACCGGCTTGCGCCGCCGCATCGATGACGGCTCCCAGTTTGTTAAGGTCACTCGTAGTCACGGTAACGCTGTTGCGCACTTCGTAACCGGTGATCGTCGGTGGCTGACCTTCCTTGTAAACTCGTTGCGGTTGCACACTGTAACCGCTCGTTTTCACTTCCGCGCCCGCCCCCGCCACAGTCTTCAACACGCTCACAACAGCGTCAGTCTTAGCGGCGTTTTCCTGTTGTGCCTGGATCGCTGCCCTATTTTGTGTAACTACTGAAATCGTCAGGATCGCAGTGTCAGGCTGTGCCTGAACGATCGAGTCGCCGGCAACCATCACGCGCGTCAGTCGCCTGTTTTCATCGCGTGCCGGTGTGGCTACCGCCTGATCGGCCGGCTGCATCGACTTCACCTCGAATGGAGTGCCCTCCATGAAGCTCGTCATCACTTCCTTCACTTCGCCAACGGCTTCGACGTTAGTCGACTCCTTGAACCAGGCGTTGCCCTGGAAATTGCGCGGGTTGAGAATCAGGTACTTGGTGTCGCCGTTGACGATTAACCAGCCGCCCGATTCGACAGTTTTCTGAAGTTTGCCGCGAACGGTGATCTCTTTTGCTTGCAGGATGGTGGCGGCTCCGAGCATGAGCGCCATGATGATAAGTAGTCGTTTCATAATCTCTCCTCTTCTGGTCCTAGGATCTCACAGCCGAGGGAGAGTTGAAATCGGATGCAATAAAGAACGAGTGAGAGACGAAAACTTGCTGGCGACTTGTGATTCTGGTTCCACACAACGTGTTTTGTTACCATCCAGCCATGCAATCATTCGATACTAAGCAAACTTTTATCGTGGGCAGAATAGAGGACATTCCTCCAAGTGCCTGCGTTAGTTTTGAGCTGCCCGACGGCAGCGAGCTTGCTGTATACAATGTGGATGGCGAATTCTATGCCACCGAAAACTTCTGCCCGCACAGGGGTGCGCTGCTATCAGAGGGAACGATGTGCGGACACATTGTCGAGTGTGGCTGGCATGGGTGGCAGTTTGATGTGCGGAGTGGGGAATGTTTGACGGTGAAGGAGAGGATTAAGACTTACGAGGTCGTCGTGGAAGACAATTTACTAAAGGTAATTTTAGCCACGGATGACACGGATTTTTAAAAGCAGATCTGTTCTAAAAATCCGTGTTATCTGTGGCTAAATTAGCCGTCGTTGCCTATAGCCTCAACCGGACAACAGCACATCGCTTCATCACAAAGCGCTCGCTCCTCATCAGTCTCCGGCTGCTTGTAAACAAACGAATAGCTGTTTTCGTCGGAGCGCATAAAGTTCTCCGGCGCAGTGTCGCGGCAAACGTCGCAATCGATGCACGACGTGTCCACGTAGAAAGTACCGCAGACGTTCTCTTTTACTTTGTCGTTTTTGTCAGGCACGCCAGTCAGGGATGCGTCATCTCTTCCGGGATTACCAACTTGTCAAACTCTTCATCAGTCAGATAACCGAGTTCCACGGCTGATTGACGCAAACTGATGTTCTTCTTGTGAGCGTTCTTCGCAACCTGGGCAGCTTTGTCGTAACCGATATGAGGGTTCAACGCGGTCACGAGCATCAGGGAGTGTTTTAAGTGCTTGTCGATCTGTTCCCGGTTGATCTGAATTCCGGAAATACAAAACTCGACGAAACTGTGTATCGCATCGCGCAACAGACGCACCGAGTGAAGAAAATTGTGAATCATCACCGGCTTGTAAACGTTCAACTCGAAATTGCC
>Ga0126311_10001356_pt1 | contig 11855 bp, 10 predicted proteins | sample Plot61_FD_92539 | JGI IMG/M metagenome (GOLD analysis project Ga0126311, IMG submission 92539) | Serpentine soil microbial communities from UC McLaughlin Reserve, CA, USA - Plot61 | ecosystem: Environmental > Terrestrial > Soil > Grasslands | place: USA: UC McLaughlin Reserve, Lake County...
CCATCGCAAGTCCCCGGGGAAGATCTTTCCGGGAGCACTCCAGCGGCGCGTGTCCAGCCCGACTGGACCGGCGACACGCGGCCGGACGGCGGGGCCCGCAGCAGGGCCTCACCGTCCGATCCGCACGAGCGGCGTCAGCCAGCCGTCACTGCTCGGACGGCACCAGCCGGACGACGTTCCACGACACCGGGGGCAGCACGGCCCGCAACACGCCGTCGTCGACCGTGACGTCCCGCGCCGGGCGCGGCGCGACCCGGTCCGGCTGGTCGGCCGTGTTGGCGGCCTTGATGTCGTCGTTCGCGAGCACGGTGGCCTCCCCGAGCCGCAGCCCGTGGAACCCCTTGAGGTCGGCCGACAGCTCCACCTGCTCGGTCTGCGAGCGGTTCACGGCCAGGACGACGACCTCGCCGGTCTCCTCGTCGTGCGTCACGACGGAGTCGACTACCGGGACCTCGCCGTACTTCTCCGTCTCGTACTTCGGCGACTTGATCTCGACGACGAGCACCGTCCCCTTGGCCAGACGGGACGCCTGCGCGAACGGGTGGAAGATCGACTGGCGCCAGGCCGGACCGCCGGGCTCGGTGCGGATCGAGGAGATGGTGTTGACGAGCTGGGCCTGACAGGCGGAGGTCACCCGGTCGCTGTGCCGCAGCAGAGTGATGAGGAGCGACCCCACGACGACGGCGTCCGCGACGGTGTACGCCTCCTCGCTGATCCTCGGGTGCGGCGCCCACGTCTCGGGCAGGCTCGCCGGTACCCGGCTGAGGTACCAGACGTTCCACTCGTCGAAGGAGATGTTGATGCGCTTCTTCTTGTTGAGCTTCGCCCGGACGTGGTCCGCGGTGGAGACGACGTCGTGGATGAAGTCGTCCATGTTCGCCGACGAGCCCAGGAAGCTGTCGGTGTCGCCGAGATCCTCGTAGTACGCGTGCGCGGAGATGAAGTCCACATCGTCGTACGTCTGCTCCAGGACCGTCGCCTCCCACGCGCCGAACGTGGGCATGTGCCGGTAGGAGCTCCCGCAGGCGACGAGCTCGAGGCCGGACTCAAACTGCCGCATGGCCCGGGCGGTCTCGGCGGCGATCCGGCCGTACTCGGACGCCGGCTTGTGCCCGAGCTGCCAGGGCCCGTCCATCTCGTTGCCCAGGCACCACATCCGGATGTCGTGCGGCTCCTTCGCCCCGTGGCTGCGGCGCAGGTCGGACCAGTACGTCCCCTCCGGGTGGTTGCAGTACTCCAGCAGGTCGATCGCCTCCTGCAGCCCACGGGTGCCGAGGTTGACCGCCATCATCGGCTCGATCTCGGCTTTGCGCGCCCATCGGATGAACTCGTTGAGCCCGAACTGGTTGCTCTCCACGCTTCGCCAGGCCGGGTCCAGCCGCACCGGCCGCTCGGACGCCGGCCCGACGCCATCCTCCCAGCGGTAGCCGGACACGAAGTTGCCACCGGGGTAGCGGACCACCGTGACGCCCAGCTCCCGGACGAGGTCGAGTACGTCCTGCCGGAACCCGTCCTCGTCAGCCGTCGGGTGACCCGGCTCGTAGATTCCCGTGTACACGCACCGGCCCATGTGCTCGACGAACGAGCCGAAGGTACGGCGGTTCACCGGGGCCACGACGAACCCTGGGTCAATGGTCAGTGATGCGTTGAGCACAAGTCCTCCGCAGACGGATGGTTATCGGTGGAGCCGGACGTCGGTCAGCCCTTGAGGCCGGTACCGGCGATGCCCTCGACGATGTTGCGCTGGAACAGCAGGAACACGGCGATGAGCGGGAGGGCGCCGAGGATGGCCGAAGCCATCGTGTCGGCGTAGCGGATGCCGAACTGGCCCTGGACCGTGGCGAGGCCGACCGGGATCGTCATCAGCTTCGGGTTGGTGAGCACCAGCAGCGGCCAGAGCAGGTTGTTCCAGGCCTGCACGAACGTGAAGATCGCGACGGCGGAGACCGCCGGACGAGTCAGCGGCATGATGATCGTCCGGTAGATCCGCCAGTACCCGGCACCGTCGACACGCGCCGCCTCGTTGAGGTCACGCGGCAAACCGTCGAAGAACTGCTTGAAGATGAAGACGGCGACCGCGGTGGGCACCTGAGGCAGCACCACGGCCCAAAAGGTGTTCAGCAGGCCGATGCTTTCGAACTCGCGGAACTGCGGAACGATGAGCACCTGGCCGGGAATCATCAGGCCCGCGAGGATGAACCAGAAGATCGCGTTCTTGTACCGGAAGTGCAGCTGCGACAGCGCGTACGCCGCCATGCTCGCGGTGATGACGGTGAAGACGGCGGTCATCGTCGCGGTGATGAAGCTGGCCGCGTACCACCGCAGGATGTCGGTGTCCTGCAGCGTCCGGGTGAACGCCGCGAACGTCGGGTTCTCGATCAGCCACGTGGTTGTCGTGGTCTCCGCGTTCGGCTTGAGCGCGGTGTCCAGGGCCCACAGCAGCGGGATCAGCCAAACGATCGCGAACGCGATCAGGACGCCGATGCAGATCCGGTTGAACAGCTTCGTCCGGCTGGTCACCTGTCCGACGGTGACGCCACCGCCGGTGCGGGCGCCGGCGCGCTCGAGAGTCGTCGATGCCATCGTCAGGCCTGCCTTTCCTGGGAGCGGACGATCGCGAACCAGACCGCCGAGACGGCCAGCACGACGACGAAGAACAGCATCGAGATCGCCGCTGCGTACCCGACGCGGTAGTTGGTGAAGCCCTGGTCGTACACGTACTGGAGGACGGATCGGGTGCTGAAGTTCGGTCCGCCAGCGGTCATGATGTACATCTGGTCGAAGACCTTCAGCGACGCGATCACCTGCAGCACCGCCACCAGCGTGGTGGTGCGTCCCAGCAGCGGGATGGTGATCATCCGGATCTGCTGCCACGGTCCCGCGCCGTCCATCGACGCGGCCTCGTACAGCTCGCGCGGGATGTCCTGCAGCCCGGCGAGGTAGAGGACGAAGTTGAAGCCCAAGGTCCACCACACGGTGGTGATGGCCAGCGACGGCATGGCCCACGTCGGGTCGCCGAGCCAGTTCGGCACGGTGATCCCGATCTTGCCGAACATGCTCTCGAGCAGGCCGAGGCCCGGCGTGTAGATCCAGATCCAGATCAGCGCGACGACCGCGGAGGGCAGGATGTACGGGGCGAAGAAGGCGAGCCGGAAGAACCAGCTCCCTCGCGCCACCCGGTTCGCCAGGAGCGCGAGGACGAAGCCAAGGGCGATCAGCGGCGGCGTCGTGAGGATGGTGAACCAGATGGTGTGCCACAGCGAGGACCAGAAGTCACTGCTCTGCAGCGCTTCCGCGTAGTTACCCACCCCGGCGAAGGCGGACAGCCCGGGCTTGACCAGGCTGGTGTGGAAGAAGCTCATCAGCAGGCCGTACAGGGCGGGGCCGATGATGAACAGCAGATAGAGGGCGACGAACGGCGCGAGGAACCACATCGCCGGACGGGCCTGGTCGTGACGGATCCCGCCGCGGTGCGGGCCGGGACGGGTCGCCGAACGCGAGTCGGCGGCTGTCATCGTTGACATGGGACGACCTCCGGGTCAGGGCTGGACGCCCAGGGTCAGAGCGGGGAAGCGGTGCCGGCGAGCCGGCCGAGCTTGTCGTGGATCTGGTCGATCGCGGCCTTCGGGGTGAGCTGGCCGGACTGCACGGCACCGATGGAGGAACCGATGTTGATCTCGAAGTCGGACCCCGAACCCGAGTACCAACCTTCGGGGTCGTAGACGGCGCTGTCGGCCGCCGCGGCGTACTGGGACTGCGGCTCCAGCTTCTTGTACTCCGCGCTGTTCACATACGGCTGCCATGAGGGCACGTGACCGCCCGCCGCCCAGATGTCGCTCTGGTTGAGCATCGACCGGATGAACTTCAGCGACCGGTCCTGCTGGGCCTGGTCGTTCGTCGCCTGCTTCGGGATGACCAGGGTGTGCGAGTCGGCCTGGCAGGCGTACTTGTCGCCCCCGAAGACGTTCGGGAACAAGGTCATCGAGAACGGCGTCTTCGCGGTCTGGAAGGTGGAGATCTCCCACTCGCCCTGGAAGATGAAGCCCGCTTGGCCGTTCGCGAACATCGCGATCGAGCCCTGGTAGTCGACGCTGGTCGGGAACAGGCCCTTCTTGCCTAGCCCCTGCATAAAGTTCAGGACCTGCATCGCCTTGTCGTCGTCGAGCACGACCTTCGTGCCGGTGTCCGCGAGCACCTCACCGCCGAGCTGGGAGTACAGGGACTGGAAGACCCGCCAGGGCGTGGCGATCTCGTTGTTGATGGCGCTGACCCCGCCGAAGGCACCCGTGACCTTCTTCGCTCGCTCCATCGCGTCGACGAAGGCCTCCTCGCCCTGCAGCGGCTTGAGGTTCCCGTCCGAGCCGAGCAGCCCGGCCTTCTCGCAGACGTCCTTGTTGTAGAAGGTCACGATGGGGTGGGTGTCGATCGGGACCGCGTAGGCGCGACCCTCGACCAGCCCCGCCTCCCACGCCCGCTTGTTGAGCTTGTCCGGCGTGATGCCGACCGAGCTCAGCGCGTCGGGCGTCAGCTCCTGCAGCAGGTCGGCCTGGACCAGCGACTTCATCCGAGTGAGGTGGGCGACCGCGACGTTCGGGGGCTTTGCGCCGAGGGTGGCCAGCGACAGCTTGGTGTAGTACGGGTTGCCCCAGGCCAGGGTTACCGCAGACAGCCCGATGGCCGGGTTCTGCTTGCGGAAGCCCTCCAGCATCTCCTGCAGCCGGACGCCGTCACCGCCGCCGAACAGGTTCCAGAAGTCGACCGACCCTGCCTCGCGCCGTGACGCGGTCAGCCCGCTCAAGACGTTGTCCGACGAGCAGCCGGACAGGGCGAACCCGAGGCTGGCGGCGAGCCCACCGCCGAGGAACCTCCTGCGGCTCAGCCCGGGGGCCGCCGCACCACCGCGCCATTGCGGGTTGCTTGCCATCTGCTTCCTTCCCTCACACGTGGATGGGAGAACGTGCCCTCACAGGCCCTGGGCGAGCCGGAAGTACGCCTGGTTCCAGCGGATCTCCTTGCGGAACTGGGAGAGCCGGGTCCCGGCGTCGATGGTGAGCAGCTCGGTGCCGAGCATGTCGGCGAGCTGGCTCAGCTCCTCGGCGCCGATCGCGGTGCTGAGGACCGTGTGGTGCGGACCACCTGCGAGCAGCCAGCCCTCGGTCGACGTCCGCAGGTCGGGCGCCGGCTTCCACACGGCGCGGGCGACGGGCAGTCGCGGCAGGGGCTCGTCGGGGTCCACGACCTCGATCTCGTTGGCGACGAAACGGAACCGGCTGCCGACGTCGGCAATGCCGATGACCACGGCCGGTCCGGGCGAGGCCGTGAAGACCATCCGCACCGGGTCCTCGCGGTTGCCGATTCCCAGCGGGTGGATCTCGACCGAGGGGACCTCACGAGTGATGGTCGGGCAGACCTCGAGCATGTGCGCGCCGAGGATCTTCGGCTCCCCCGGGCCCAGGTGGTAGGTGTAGTCCTCCATGAAGGACGTCCCGCCGTCCAGGCCGGCGGCGACCACCTTGAGGGTGCGCAGCAGCACCGAGGTCTTCCAGTCCCCCTCACCACCGAAGCCGTAGCCGTCCGCCATCAGCCGCTGGACGCCCAGGCCCGGCAGCTGGCGCAGGCCGCCCAGGTCCTGGAAGTTGGTCGTGAAGGCCTTGAAGTCGCCGGCATCGAGGAAGCCGCGCAGGCCGAGCTCGATCCGCGCCGCGTAGCGCAGCGACTCGCGGCGCTCACCGCCGGGCCCGAGTTCGGGTGCCACCCGGTAGGTGTCGTCGTACTCGCTCACCAGCTTGTCGACCTCGGAGTCGAGCACGGAGTCCACGACCTCGACCAGGTCGTTGACGCCGTAGGTGTTCACCGAGACGCCGAACCGGATCTGGGCGTCGACCTTGTCGCCCTCGGTCACCGCGACGTCGCGCATGTTGTCGCCGAACCGGGCGAGTCGAAGGGTGCGGATCGCCTGCCGGCCGGCAGCGGACCGCGCCCACGACCCCACCCGGCGCCCGACGAGGGCGTCACTGGCGTGGCCGGTGACGATGGTCCGGCTGATGCCCATGCGGGACTGGATGTACCCGAACTCGCGGTCGCCGTGCGCGGCCTGGTTCAGGTTCATGAAGTCCATGTCGATCTCGGACCACGGCAGGGACACGTTGGCCTGCGTGTGCAGGTGCAGCAGCGGCTTGTCCAGGACGTCGAGCCCGGCGATCCACATCTTGGCCGGCGAGAAGGTGTGCATCCACGCGACGACGCCGATGCAGGCGTCCGAGGAGTTGGCGTCCAGGCAGACCCGGCGGATCGCCTCTGCGTCGGTCAGTACCGGCTTCCACACGACGCGCACAGGTACCGCGTCCTGGCCGTCCAGCAGCTGGGCGATCTGCCGGGACTGGTCGGCCACCTGCTGCAGCGCCTCGTCGCCGTAAAGCCCCTGGCTGCCGGTGAGGAACCAGACCTCGGCGCCCTCGAACGTTTCGATCATCTGCAGAGCCTCAGTTCTGTCCGTAGACGTTCTGGTACCGCTCGAAGAGCCGGTCGACGGCCTCCTGCGGGATCGGCTGGGGCGTTCCCAGCTGGAAGGCGAGGTGCGTGCTCCGCGCCACGTCCTCGGCCAGGACCGCAGCCTTGACCGCGTCCTTGGCGTCGCGGCCGATGGTGAAGAAGCCGTGGTTGCGCATCAGCACCGCACGCGAGCGGTGCCCGTCCAGCGTCTCCACGATGCCCCTGCCGATGGAGTCATCGCCGATGATGGCGAACGGCCCCATCGGGATCGGCCCGCCGAACTCGTCGGCGGTCATCGTCAGGACGCACGGGATGTCCTCGCCCCGGGCCGCCCACGCGCACCCGTACGGGGAGTGGGTGTGCACCACACCACCGACGTGCTCCATGTGCCGATACACGTAGGCGTGGGCCGCCGTGTCGCTCGACGGCGCCAGTTCACCGTCGACGAGGTTCCCGTCGAGGTCGCACACCACGATGGACTCTGCGGTCAGCTCGTCGTAGGAGACGCCGCTCGGCTTGATGACGAACAGGTCGGCGCCGGCCACCCGGCCGGAGACGTTGCCCGCCGTCCAGACCACCAGGTTGTACCGGACCAGCTCGGCGTGCAGCGCGGCGACGGAGCGGCGCAGCTCGGCGGTCGCCGCCCGGACGTCGGAGAGCACGCTCATGGCGCGACACCGTCCCGAGAGGCGCTGTCGCACTGCCTCGGGGACCGCCGTCCGCAGGACTGGTGCTCGGTCGGCCCCGAGGGGACGGGCGAGGAGGTCATGCGCTCTCCCTGTGTCTTCTGGGTTTCGCTGACGCCCCAGGATTGTTAACGTGAACATGCTGTTGGGTCAATACCCTGTGCCGCCCGCGTTACATACCCCGGGAGGCACTCGGCTAACCCGCCCGGCGCGCAGCCACGGGAGGCAGGTTGGGACGCCAGGGGCGCTCGCCCGTCATGAAGGACGTGGCCAGGCTGGCCGGCGTCTCGCACATCACCGTGTCGCGCGTCGTGAACCAGGCGCCGAACGTCCATCCCGTCACCCGGGAGCGGGTGATCGCGGCGATGATCGAGCTCGGGTACCGGCCGAACCTGGCGGCGCGCGCGCTGGTCACCCGGCGGTCGCACACACTCGGCGTCATCGCTGTCAAGGGGACACTGTTCGGACCGGCCAGCACCCTGCTGAGCATCGAGCAGGCCGCCCGGGCCAGGGGCTACTACCTGAGCATCGTGAGCGTCGACGACGTCACTCCCGGGGTCCTGCAGGAGGCGTTGGAGCGCCTCGCCAAGCAGGGCGTCGAGGGGCTGGTCGTGATGGCGCCGCGCCGGCACGCCATCGAGTCGCTCGCGCAGATGCCTCCCGGGCTCCCGGTGGTGACCGTCGAGGGGGGTGGTGCCCCCGGCACCGGCGCGGTGCTCGTGGACCAGGCCGGTGGCGCCGCCGCAGCGACCAGGCACCTCGTCGAGCTGGGGCACCGGCGCGTCGTGCACCTGGCCGGGCCCTCGGACTGGCTGGAGGCCGAGGCCCGGCAGGAGGGCTGGCGGGCTACCTGCCGGGAGGCCGGGCTGCCCACTCCGCGGCCGTTGCGCGGGGACTGGAGCCCTCGGTCCGGCTATCGCGCGGCCCGGCGTCTGCTGGGACGCCTGGAGGAGGTCACGGCGGTGTTCGCCGCCAACGACCAGATGGCCCTCGGTGCCCTGCGGGCCTTCGCCGAGGCGGGCGTCCGCGTGCCGGAGGACGTCAGCGTCGTCGGCTTCGACGACATCCCCGAGGCCGAGTTCCTGCACCCGCCGCTGACCACGGTGCGGCAGGACTTCGCGGCCGTGGGCCAGTGCTGCGTGGCGCTCCTGACGCACGCCGTCGAGCAGGCGGACGGGCACGCGGAGACGGTGGTCGTCCCCGCTCAGCTGCTGGTGCGGTCGAGCACCGCGCCACCCCGGCCGGCTGGCGTCCCGGGGTGGCGTGGGTGAGGCCTCAGAAGTTCGCCTCCTCCACGGCCTGCTGCGAGCGCCGGGCCGCATGGACGATCTGCACCTCGGCGATCGCGTCGGCCGGAACGGCCGCGGAGACCCGGCGGTTGATCTCGGCGATCCGGGCGGGGTCGACCTTCGGACGCCGGTCCGCGAACAGCAGCCCGTTGCGCTCCTGCGCGGTGTCAGTGAGCTGCGTGTAGCAGAAGCCGGCGACCATCGGGCTGTCGAGCAGCGCCGCGACGAGCGCCTCGTACCGCCCGGCCAGCTCCTCGGCGTCGTCCACGGCGCCGTAGCCGTTCCAGAAGGCGTCGGACTCCGGGTCGTAGGTGACGCCGCCGAACTCCGTGATCATCAGCGGCACGTCGGCCAGCTCCAGCTGACGCAGCAGCAGCGAACGGTAGTACGGCTCCGTCTCGCGCAGGGTCCGCTCCACCGCCTCCCGGCTGCCGTAGCGCTCCTGCAGCACCTCGGCGTCCTGGCTGTAGTCGTGGACCCCGAGAATGTCGCTCACCTCGTGCTCCCAGCCGTCATTCGCGACCACCGGACGGCTCTGGTCGATCGCCTTGGTCAGCGAGTAGAGAGCCCGAACCGCGGCCTGCTGCGCGGGGTCAGCGGCCAGGTTGGGCACGCCCCAGCTCTCGTTGAAGGGCACCCAGGCGATGATCGACGGCGCGCTCACGTCCCGCTCGAGCACCTCCAGCCACTCCCGGGTCAGCCGGACGACGGTGTCCGTCTGGTAGTCGAGGGCACTGGGCATCTCCGCCCATGCCATGACGCCCAGGACGTCGCACCAGTACAGGAAGCGGGGGTCCTCGACCTTCTGGTGGATGCGGACCCCGTTGAAGCCCAGCTCCTTGACCAGCTCCACCTCGCGGCGCAGCGCGTCGCCCGACGGCGCCGCCAGGTGCGACTGCGGCCAGTAGTTCTGGGCCAGCACCATCCGGAGCACGGTGGCGTGGTCGTTCAACCGCAGCCGGCCACCGGTCAGGGCCACACTACGCAGGCCGAGATAGCTGCTCACCTCGTCCACGACGTCGTCGCCGGACAGCACGGTCACCGTCGCGTCCAGCAGGTTGGGGTGGTCCGGCGCCCATAGAAAGGCACGGCGGTCGTGCGCGATACGCGCGCGGTCCAAGGGGAGGCGCAGGGTGGCCCTCGGGCTGGAGACCGCGAAGGTCGCGTCCACCAGCGGCTCGTCCCCGAGCGCTAGACGCACCCTCACGCGCAACGGGAAGGCCTTGCCCTCGATGCCGACCCGCAGGGCCACCTCGGCGCGGGCGAGGTCGGGGGTCCATCCCAGGCTCCCGATGCGGGTGGCGGACACCGGCTCCAACCACACCGGCTGCCAGATCCCGGTCGTGCGCTCGTACCAGACGCTGTGCGGCCGGGGCCGCCAGTCCTGCTTGCCGCGGGGCTGCGTCATGTCGGTCGCGTCGTCCTCGGCCCGCACCACCACCAGCTGCTCGCCGTCCGGGCGCAGCGCCGGCGTGATGTCGGCGGAGAACGGCGTGTGGCCGCCCTCGTGCGTTGCGACCTGGCGTCCGTTGACCCACACCGCCGCCCGGTAGTCGACGGCGCCGAAGTGCAGCAGCAGCCGCTCCCCCGGCTCCTGTGGCGCGGTAAAGGTCCGGGCGTACCAGACCACCGGGTGGTAGCCGGTGTCGCCAACGCCGCTGGCCGGGGACTCCGGCGGGAAGGGCACCTCGATGGTGCGCCCCAGCGCCTCCGGCCGCTCCGCCCAGCCCTCGTCCACGCCCACGTCCTGGTCGTCGTAGCCGAACCTCCACTGCCCGTTCAGGTCGATCCAGCGGCTGCGGGCCAGCTGCGGGCGCGGGTGAGCGTCCCTGACGGGCGCTGGGTCCATGAGCTCGTCCTCCTCGGCGTCGACGACCGGGCGTCACCTTCCCACCCGGGCGCCGCGCCGGCACGACCGGCCCCGCTACCGCCGCGCCCCCGTCGCACGGCGTGCGGTCCGGCCGCCGGGTGGGCAGGCTGGGCGGCATGACCAGCAGCGAGCACGAGCCGACCGCAGGTACCGAGCAGGACGCCCAGGGGCACGAGGCCGAGGAGGCCCAGGAACCCGCCAAGAAGCACGGCGACCCCCTCTTCAACGAGGCCGAGGGCGAGCACGGCCCGGCCGACGTCCCCGAGGTCGGGAAGGGCACGGCCACGTCGGCGTCCGCCGGGTAGCCGGCCAGCCGTTCTCGACCGGTCAGCGGGCTCGTGCCCGGACGAGGGCACTACCGAGGCACCCACAAGGGCGGGAAGGGTCATCGCGACCCTTTTAGCCCTGCCCGCGCCGGCAAACTGTTGCAGCGTCGCGCGCCCCGTTGCACATAGGAAAATTGTTGATCATCTGTGCGATGCTGGCCGCTCGACAGAGGCCGACCCCGCCATGCCTGAGCGCACCCGCGACTGTCTCCGATTTGGGCGGATCGTCGCCGCGAAAGTCATGATTTCCGCTTATCAACCGTCGGCCCATGGCACATCTATGGGCAGGATTGCGACTCGAGCTCACCGGTGCGGTGACGCTGGAGTCCTGCGCGTCGTCAGCGGCCGCGCCGGCCACCGGAGTCAAGAGCGGTCTCAACTTCACGGTCACGGTACCGGCGATCGCCCCCGGCGCCGTCTAAGAGACGCGGGCCCGGGTCTACACCCTCGATGCCAGTGGCAAGCAGAACTTCTCCACCAAGCGGGTCCGAGTGAACAACGTCTCCGACGTGGGCAGCGGTTCCGTGTTGCCCGGCCAGCACATCTGGCGGCTGGACGTCACCAACACCACCGCTGAGGCCGCGGGCCTGCCCGCGCTGGCCTACACCTCGGCCGGCTTCGTGAACTGCGACTGAGCCTCCGGCCACAGCACGAGACCCCCGTGGGCAGGACCGGGGGTCTCATGCTGCCCGCTCGAGGTTCCACTCGGGGCACGACGCGCGATGGATTTCCCTCGACGGACTCACCACGTCCACGCCAAAGGCGGGGAAAGCGGAATTGTACCTACCTAGTCGCGTCTCGGCACCAGATAGCGGACATTCGGCATGGTTGCCGCGAATGTGGCTCACGTCTGGGCAGCACTGTGACGCCACGACTAGTCCGTCGGGGCTAGTCATCCGCGGCCACCCCATTTGGGCGCTAGCAACGCCCCGACGGGGGAATGTCGACGAACTGTCCGACAGGCAAGGTTTCACCCAGTCGATCGGATTCCTCCGAATCGATCCACATCCGACAAGGTCACGCCAGACAAGTGGCCCTGCGCAGGGGAGTTCCCATGTCCAAGATTTTCCGCATCGCCGTCGCCTCCGCCGTCATCGGTGGCGTCGCCGCGCTCACCCCGATGAGCGCCCAGGCCAAGTCCGTGCCGGAGATGGTCGGTGCGTACGAGGCGGCCAGCTGCGCCGGCGCCGCG
>Ga0126311_10001357_pt1 | contig 11852 bp, 9 predicted proteins | sample Plot61_FD_92539 | JGI IMG/M metagenome (GOLD analysis project Ga0126311, IMG submission 92539) | Serpentine soil microbial communities from UC McLaughlin Reserve, CA, USA - Plot61 | ecosystem: Environmental > Terrestrial > Soil > Grasslands | place: USA: UC McLaughlin Reserve, Lake County...
TCGCTGCGAGCGGCGGGAGGTAAGCGTCACCAGCCCTGCCCGCGACCGCCCGGCCGAAGGCATCCGACTCGCTGAAGTGGCGGACACCGAACGCAACTTTGCTGACGGTCGCGGAGGCCCGCCGCTAGCGGGAGCGACCGCCGACGAGCTGTCGGTCATGAGGGGTTGTCCTTCCACCTGCGGTGGCGGGTCAGGAGGTGCGGCGGTGAGCCCGGAGGCGCGGGCGGGCGACGGCCGGTCCGGTCACGGATCTGCCGGTGCGGCCCACCGGTGCGCTGCCCCCGAGCTACCCCAACGGCCCCGACCCGCGTCCGCAGGCCGGGGCCGTTCTGGATCAGCCGCTGTGGGTCAGACCGCGTTTGTGTAGTGCGAGGCGTCCCCAGTCAGTGCCCGGCTCCGTCCGCCGTCCAGGCCGATCGGGACGTCACCGGCGACGGTCACCCGGTGCAGCCGGCGCGGCAGCCGGTCGTAGTTGTCGGACGCGTAGTGCTGGGTGATCCGGTTGTCGAACACCACTAGCTGGTCGGGCTCCCACCGGACCTGGACGACGTTCTCTGGCCGGGTCACGTACGACTGCAGCAGCCGCAGCACGTCTCGGCTCTCGCTGTGCGACAAGCCGACGATGCGCTGCGCGAACCCGCCGATGAAGAGCCCGCGCTCACCGGTCCGCGGGTGCACCCGCACCACGGGGTGAACCGTCTCGTACCTGGTCGAGGTGAACACCTTCCGCCGCTGCCAGGTGGCGTCGTCCCAGTCCTCCGGCGGCTGCGCGTAGTCGTAGTCGTTGGTATGCACCGCCCACAGGGTGTCCGCCAACGTGCGCAGCGGCACCGGCAGGTCCCGGTAGGCAGAACCGGTGTTGGCGATCAGGGTCTCCCCGCCGTACGGCGGGACGACCTTGCTGGCCAACGTGCTGACGGCTGGTGGTGCGGGCACGAATGTGACGTCGGTGTGCCAGTGGTTGGCCACACCACCCTCGCTGTCGACGGGCAGCACCCGCGGCGCGCCGTCCACGGACGGGACCGTCGGATGGGCCGTGGTCAGCGCGCCGAAGGAGGCGGCGAGCCGCTCCTGGCCGGCGTCGTCCAGCGGTGCGCCGCGGAACACCAGGGCCTTGTGCTCGTGCAGCGCCTGGGTGAGGAACGCGATGGTCTCGGCGTCCAGCGTGCGGGTGACGTCGACGCCGGTGACTTCGGCTCCGATCCGCGCGGTGAGCCGGCGCACGTCGCGGTCGGTGGCCGGGCCGCTGGTCGTAGAGGTCTTGCCGATGGTGGTCATGCGGCGTTCTCCTTCGACACGGTGTTGGAAAGGCTGGTGCTGGCGCGACGGGCGCTGACCGGTCGGTCCAGGCCGTAGTGGTCGCGCAGGGTGGTGCCGGTGTACTCGGTGCGGAACAGCCCGCGGCGCCGCAGCTCGGGGACGACGTGGTCCACGAAGTCGGATAGCCCGTCCGGGAGGGTCGCCGGCATGACGTTGAAGCCGTCCGCGGCGCCGTTCTGGAACCACAGCTGGATCTGGTCCGCGACCTGCTCAGGGGTGCCGGCGAGCACTCGGTGCCCGCGACCGCCGGCGAGGCGCTCGATCAGCTGGCGGATCGTCAGCTGCTCGCGGCTGGCGAGCTGGGTGACCAGGTCGAACCGGCTCTTGTTGCCCTCAGTTGACGGTCCCACCGGCGGCAGCGGGCCGTCCAGGTCGTGACCGGAGAGGTCGGTGTCGAGCATCGAGGACAGCTGCGCGACGCCGTACGCCGGGCTGATCAGCGCGTTGAGCTCGGCCTCGCGTGCCTTCGCTTCGGCTTCGGTGCCGCCGAGGACCGGGCTGATGCCGGGCAGCACCAGCAGGTTCTGCGCCCGGCGGCCGTGGGCCACCACCCGACGCTTGAGGTCCGCGTAGAACTGCTGCCCGTCCTCGAGCGTCTGCTGCGCGGTGAACACGGCCTCGGCGAACTCGGCCGCGTACTCCTTGCCCGCCTCGGACGAGCCTGCCTGCACGAGCAGCGGATACCCCTGCACGGGTCGCCGGATGTTCAGCGGGCCGCGCACCTGGAAGTGCTCGCCGCGGTGGTTGACCGGCGTGATGAGGTCGGTGTCGGTGTAGATACCCGACTCCTTGTCGGCCAGCACCGCACCGTCGTCGAAGCTGTCCCACAGGGCCTGCGCGAGCTGGACGAACTCCGTCGCCCGGGCGTACCGGGCCGCGTGGTCCGGGCGCCCGGTCAGCCCGAAGTTGCGGGCCTCGTCCTGCCCGGCCGATGTGACGATGTTCCAGCCGGCCCGCCCACCGCTGAGGTGGTCCAGCGACGCGAAGGCCCGTGCCAGGGTGTACGGGTGGTTGTAGGTCGTCGAGGCGGTCGCGATCAGACCCACGTGTCGCGTGCTGGCCGCCAGTGCGGCCAGCAGGGTCAGCGGCTCGAAGGCGCTGTGCGTGTTGTGCTTGACGTTGCCGTGCAGCGCGACGGCGTCGGCGAAGAAGATGGAGTCGAGCAGACCACGCTCGGCGGTCTGCGCAATCCGGACGTAGTGCTGCAGGTCCAAGGCGGCACCCGGGTCCACGCTCCGGTGGCGCCAGGCTGCCTCGTGGTGGCCGTTCGCCATCACGAACGCGTTGAGGTGGAGCTGTCTGCGGGGGGTCGTCATCGAACGGTGCCTTTCGGGGAGGGAGGTCAGTGGCCGTCGGCGAGGCCGCGCCAGCGCGAGAAGTGCCGCTCGAGCCGCACCAGGACGGTGTTCACCAGAAGACCGAAGACCGACACGGTCAGGATGCCGGCGTACATGTCGGGGATCTGGAAGCTGCTCTGCGCGTTGATGATGAGGTACCCCAGACCGGCCTTGGCACCGACCATCTCGGCCGCGATGAGGACGAGGATCGAGGCGGTGCCGGCCATCCGGACGCCGGTGAAGATGGTCGGCACGGCCGACGGCAGCACTACCTTCTGAAATAGTTGCAGGTTCGACAGTCCGAGCGACCTCGCCGCTCGGAGGAGCAGCGGGTCGACCGTCCGCACCCCGGCGATCGTGTTCAACAGCACTGGGAAGAAGCTGGCGTAGGCGACGATGCTGATCTTGCTCGTCTCGCCGATTCCGAGCAGCAGCGTGAACACCGGCAGCAGGGCCAGGGCCGCGGTGTTGCGGAACAGCTCCAGCAGTGGGGTGAGGAGCTCCCGCAGCCCTCGGTACCAGGCGACGAAGAGCCCGGTGACGACGCCCGCGAGCACCGCCAGCCCGAAGCCGATCGCCGAGCGGGTGAGGCTGGCCTGCAGGTGCTCCTGCAGCTGGCCGTTCTCGACCAGCCCCCACCACGCTTGCAGCACCTCGTGCAGCGGCGGCAGGAACACCCGTCGCTGGGCGTCCAGGAGGTGCTCCGGGCCGAGCTCCCACAGCAGAAGGAACAGCCCGACGGCGGTGCTGCGGCGCACCACCCGGCCGGCTGATCGCGCCGTCCGGTCTACCGCCGAGGTCCGGGGACGGGCGTCCGCGGTGGTGGGTGTTCCGCTGGTGCGCCTGGCGGCGTCGACGTCCTCGGTGTGATCCACGGTGACCGTGCTCATCAGGCTGCCCTCTCCGTGCCGTCCGGCAGGATCTTGCGGTCGCCGGCGCGCTGGGCGCGCTGCAGCTCGTCGTGCAGTTCGGTCCAGACCAGGTGCCGGTAGTGCACGAACTGTGGGTCCGAGCGCAGGTCGCCCGACCCCAGGCGGTCCCCCAGGTCGATGCTTACGAGGCTCTTCAGTCGTCCCGGCCGCGAGCTCAGCACCGCCACCCGCTGGCCGAGGTAGACGGCCTCCTCGATGCCGTGGGTTATGAAGACGACCGTCGTGCCCGTCGTGCGCCAGATCCGCAGTAGCTCGTCCTGCAGCTGTTCGCGCGTCTGGGCGTCCAGTGCGGCGAACGGCTCGTCCATCAGCAGGATGCCGGGTTGGTAGGCGAGGCTGCGGGCGATCGCGACCCGCTGCTTCATCCCGCCGGACAGCTCGTGCGGGTACCGGTCCTCGAACCCCTCCAGGCCGACCAGGGCCAGGACGTCGCGGGCCCTTCCCTGGCGCACGCGCCGGCCCACCCCCTGCTGCTCCAGTCCGAACGCCACGTTGCCGAGCGCGGTGCGCCAGGGGAAGAGCGCGTACTGCTGGAACACGATGCCGCGGTCCAGGCCCGGACCGGTGACCTCCGTGCCGTCCACGCGGACTCGCCCGCTGGTTGGCCGGGTCAGCCCACCCAGGATGTCCAGCAGTGTCGTTTTCCCGGAGCCACTGGGCCCCACAAGCGTAAGGAACTCGCCGTCCGGGACGTCGAGGGTGATGTCGTCCAGGGCCCGCAGCACCCGCGCGGCGGGTTGGTCCTTGCTGGGGCGGACGACGAACTCCTTCGTCACCCCGCGGAGTTCGAGCTTGGCGGTCATCGGGTCCCCGCTCCGGCTAGAGCGTTGAGCTCGTTCGTGTAGAGCTCGCTCGGCTTCAGCGCGCCCTTCGCGACGATGCCGCTGCCCTCCAGCCAGCCTTGCCAGCGGGTGAAGTCCCTGTCAGTGATCACGCCGCCTGGCGCTGGGACGCCGACGCTCTTCCAGTACTTGAGGTTGTCGGTCTTCTCGTTGCGGCCACGCTTTTCGATGATCGAGGTGAAGCGGGCGATCACCTCGCTGCGCGCGGTGGTGCGCTCCCACTCGATGGCCTTGGCGACGCCGGTGACGAGCTCCTTGGCCGCCCCCGGGTGCTGGGCGATGAAGTCCTCGCGCAGCACGTACTGGCCGCCGTTGAACGCCCCGAACATTCCGTAGTCGCTGAACAGCGAGCGGAGCCCGCCGGTCGCCACCGCGTGGTCCTGCAGCACCCCGCTGAGGGACCCGACGTCCACCTGACCGCGCCGGATGGCCTGCTCGGTGTCGTTGGGCGGCAGCACCACCAGCTGTACCTGGTCGATCTCCTTCGGGGTCAGCCCGTTCTTCGTCAGGTAGGTATCGATGACGGCCTCCGAGTGCGCGCCCAGGGTGTTGACCGCGATCTTCTTGCCGATCAGGTCCCGGGGCGTGCGGATCCGGCTGTTGTCGGTCACGTAGAAGCCGATGAACGACTTCTGGTCCGAGCCGTAGTAGTTCACGACGGCCTTCACCGGCGCGCCCGCCTGGATGAGCTTGACGACCGCGCCCGAGAATGCCCCGCCGATGTCGGTCTGGCCGGTGGCCGCCGACTGGATGTCCTGTGGGCCGCTGATGGTGCTGCCGACCCACTTCAGCCGGATGTTCGAGAAGTACCCGAGGTCCTGGGCCAGCTCGGGGAGTGTGACGTTGTTGGCAGAGCCCTGGTAGCGGACGGTCACGGGACCGGTCCCGCTGCTGGCCTGGCTGGAGCCGCCGCACGCGGCGGCCATCGCCACCGCGGCGGACAGCACGCCGAGTCGGGCCAGCGTGCGGACCCGGACGCAGCGGCGCGGGACGAGGCGACGGTCGAGGGCGCGGCGGGCCATCAGGCGACCGCCTCTCGCACCGTCGCCAGCTTGAGCAACGAGCGGCCGGCCACGACGTCCAGGAAGACGTCCGCCACCTCCTTCAGCGGCCCGGCGGCGGACTCGTCCAGCAACACCTCGCCGTCGTCGAAGACGTTCACTTGCGAGGCCAGCACGAACCAGCCGGGCGTGATGGAGCTGGCCGCCAGGCTGGCCAGCACGGGGCGCAGGGCGTAGTCCACCGCGAGCACGTGCGCCGACGAACCTCCGGTGGCCAGCGGCAGGACGACCTTGTCGCGCAAGGCGAACTGGGGCAGCAGGTCCAGGAAGACCTTGAGCAGGCCGCCGTAGGCGGCCTTGTATACCGGCGTACTCACCACGACGGCGTCCGCCGCGGCGATCGTGTCGACGGCCGCAGCGATCTGCGGGTCAGTGGTGTCGGCCTGCAGGAGGGCCGCGGGCGGCAGGTCGCGCAGGACAAGGGGTGCCACGACGTGGCCGGCGCGCTGCATCCGCCGAGTGACGTCGGCCAGGACGGCGTCGGTACGGGACGTCGTGGATGGGCTGCTGGAGATGGTGGCGATGACAGCCATCAGGGTCCTTTCGGGTAGGGGGTACCCCCGGTGGTCCGACGCGGACGTCGGGCACCGTGGTGCGAGGGCGGACCGTCGTGCGGGGCCGGACGGTCAGGAGGTCCTGCGGGGCCGAAGCTGGCGTGAGGTCAGCGCACGCCGGGTGCCCCGAGCGAGGGCTGGTCGTGCTGCAGACACTGCGCGCTGCAGACGCGTAGCAGGTCCACGTGCCGGCGCTGCGTGTGCCGGTCGCGTGGCGGCCTTGTTCTGCGGAAGGTGTTGCGGTTCATCGTGCTGCCGTCCTCGACATGAGGCCTTGGGACCTCGCGCTTGCGCCGACCAGCTGGCCGGCGCCTGGTCCTCACCCGGAGCACCCCACCGCGAGTGGGAGGGTTGCTGTCAAGCCAGCCGGGGCTTGTCGCTTGATCTCGTGACCTGGGAAAAACGTAACCAGCCGTGGTTGTCCTAGTCGACTGGTAGGGATTAGATCTCGCATGGTGGGACGTCCTCGGGGACCGTGCGCCCGCTCTCCTCCAGCACAGCATCGCCCCCTCGGCCCTCAGGTCCGAGGCCGCGAACACGGCGTCGATGTCGGTGACGGGGTCCAGCAACGAGCCGTTGCGGCTCGTCGTCGGACTGGGCCATGGCCAGCAGCAGTAGCTGCCGCTGCGAGCCGGTGATCGCCGAGCTGACCCCCCCGACGATCCGGCGAAGAACGGTTGCGAGATGAAGCGCTCCTCCGACTCGGAGACAAGCAACGCCACCACGTCGGGCGCTCCGCGGCGACCCGCCGCAATCAAGGGCGACCGCCGCAGACCCAAAGTCGGCCGCCGCTGTGAACGGCCGGCGCACGCAGAACGGCGGGCGGCGCCGTTGCAGCGCCGCCCGCCGTCCCACACACCAGGTTCAGCCCCGGCGCGACCGCGTCCGCGACCAGGCCGCGTCCTGGTCCGCGACGAAGGACGCCACCCAGGACATCGACGCGTTCCAGTTGATGGTGATCTCGTTCGTCGACCACGACCCGATGTCGTCGATGTAGCAGAACTGCGCCGCGCACCCATTCTTGAACAGCGGCGTGGCCACCGGGTCGCCGGTGCTCGCCGCCGTCGAGTTCGGGCCGCCCGCCACCGTGCCCGCGGGCGGGTTCGGCAGCGTGGCGTCGAGTTGGTGCGCGTACATGCGGCTGTGCTGGTTCTTGCTGAAGACGTCGCCGTAGCCGGTGATGTACGACCGGTCGAGGGCGTTGCGACCCAACAGGTAGTCCATGCTCCGCAGCACGCCGTCCCGGTACCGGGTACGACGGGTGAGGTCGTACGCCGTACCAATCACTTGCATGTTGTTGAGGATCTGGCTGTTGGATCCCCACAGGTACTTGCCGCCCTCCGGCGCGTACGCCTGGCCGAACGGCTGACGGGCCTGGTCGGCCAGGTACCGGTCAGCGGCCTTCACGACCGAGCGACGGACTGTCTCGCGGCGGGGGAGGTGGCTGCGAACCGTGGCGAGGTCCAGGCGGCCGAGGGCACCCACGTGACCCCAGTCGAAGCCGCCGGCCGGGAAGACGTCGGCGGTGTGCACCGGCGAGCCGAGGACGTCACGCCGGTAGCTCTTCGCGCCTGTCGTGAGGTAGAGCTCGGCAGCCGCCCAGTAGAACTCGTCACTGACGTCCTTGTCGTCGTACGGACCGCTGCCCGGATTGGGGTCGACCGCCGCGTTCGGTGCCGGCGCGTACACGGCCGGGTTGGCCTTCGCCGCCCCGTAGGCGGTCGTGGACGCCCCGAGGAGGCGCCGGGCGAAGTTGCGGTCGTAGTGCCAGAACAGGCGCGCGCCCTGGGCCGCCGCGGCCGCGACGTTGAGCGTGGCGGCGGTCGAGGGGCGGTAGAGCACCCGCTGCTGCGGGTCCGTCGCCGGCGACTGCGGCAGGCCGGTCCAGTCGACGTCGGCCACCTTGTGGAAAACCATGCCCGCCATCGGACGTCCGGGCTTGACCTGCATCTTCAGCATCCACTCGAGCTCCCAGCGGGCCTCGTCGAGGATGTCCGGGACGCCGTTGCCGGCCTCGGGCACGCGCAGCGTGCCGTCGCGGAGCCGACCGCGGTCCGCCGACCTGGCCGTGCGGTTCCGCTCGTACTCCTGCATCAGCTGGGCCACCGAGATGCCGCCGTTGACGACGTACTTGCCATGGTCGCCGGCGTCGTACCAGCCGCCGCTGACGTCGGTGGTGTAGTCGCAGGTCCACGGCTTGTCGTAGAGCTTCTGCGAGTCGTCGGTCAGGCCCCGGCACGGGACCGCGGTGTCACCCTTGTTGGGCGCTACGCCGACGTGGCCAGCGGCGCGACCGTAGCCCGGAGCGATCGCGTCGGAGATCGCGATGCCGCTGCGCTGCGTGTAGAAGAAGGTCTTCGTGTCCTTGCGCAGCGCCTCGTAGGCGGAGGTGGAGATGTCGAACGGGTAGCTCGTCTCGCCGTCGGCCACCAGGGTGTACCCCCTGCCGCGGTGGGTGAACCCGCTGAAGTCGATGGTGTGCACGTTCAGCCCGGCCGAGGAGTCGACGCCGCGGGGGGTCGTGCGGCCCTTGGCGACGACGCGCCCGACCGCGTCCTTGAGCGCCCACGGGGTAGCCGTGGTGGCATCGGTCACCAGCGTCGCGCCCTTCGGGCCGCCGGGCAGGTAGCCGACCTGGTTCACCCGGACGCGCGGGCCGGTGTCGGGCTTGTACTCCTCGGGCGCGGCGCCACCGGTGAGGGAGACGTCGTCCACGCACAGCCGGTACGGGGCGGTGTTGTCCGTGGACTGCTGGAAGGCCAGCTCGGCATTCAGGATGCCGTGGGCCGAGGTGAAGGTGAAGGCGAAGTCCTTCGAGGTGGCGGTGAGGTCCAGAACCTTCTCCGGCAGCGCCTGGGCGTAGTTCTGGTCCGCACCCGCCTGGATGACGGCGCGGATCGTGCCGGACAGGCCCGGCGAGGCCGACGCCGTGAAGCGCAGCGCGTAGGTCTCGTCCTTCTGCATGGGGAGCGGCCTCTGGCTGATCGCGGCAGAGTAGGGACCCGCGTGCGCCGGCACGTCGATGCAACCCTTGCCGTCAACGAAGGACGGCTGCGGGTAGGCCGTCCAGCCGGTGAGGCCGTCCGTGAAGCCTCCGTTGGTGATCTGTTCCGCGCCGTCGGCGGAGGCCGCCGTCGCCGTCGTCCCGGTCATGACGAGCGCCAGGCCGGCAGCGACCGCAACCGGCGCGGCCACCCCCTGCCTGCGCCAGAGCGTGCGAGGACCCACCGAACCAACCTCTCGACGTCGTCGTCCTGGGAGCGTTCCCAACAGGAGTGTGAGGGCAATCTTCGGTCCCAATTGTCCCGAGTGTCAAACCTCGGTGGGGTTCCCGACGGCGCGGTCGACGCCGACGGCCCGGTACGCCGCGATGACCCGGCCGAGGGCCTCCAGGTGCGGCTGGTGCGTGGTGATGCTGTCGAACCCGTACGCCTGACGGCGATGCCGGAGCTCCTCGGCCGCCTCCTCCGGGTCGCGTGCGAGCAGCACGAATGGACTGTCGAGCAACTGTTCCGGGGTCAGTCCCGGTGCCTCGGCAGCGATCCGGGCTGCGGCTTCCGTGGGCTCCTCGTCGACGAGGACCACCTGCAGCAGGACGTCGGAGCGGTACGCCCGCCCGCCGGCCTGCCGCCGTACCTCGGCGACCCGGTCGCGGGTCTGCGCCGCGGTCGACAACATGAAGGTGCCCGGCGGCGCGCCGCGGACCTGACGCAGCCCGGCGAAGCCGACGACGTCCGCCTGGCGTGCGGCCACCGCGAGCCCGGCTGCGGACATCGCCCCGACGAGGACGGGCACCGGCCGCTGCACCGGTGCGGGCTGGTGGTCAGGGTCGGCCAGGCGACCGCGAACCTCCGTGAGGGTCCGCTCGAGCCTCTCGACCCGCTCGGCGAGCGGCAGCCACGGAAGCCCCGCGTCCTCGTGCTCGGTGCGCATGTGCCCGGCGCCGAGCCCGAGCTCGGCCCGCCCGCCGGAGAGCAGGTCCAGGGTGGCGACCTCGCGGGCCAGCAGCGCCGGGTTCCAGAAGCCTGTGTCGAGCACGTAGGTGCGCAGCCGGAGCCGTGGGCTGACGCAGGCAGCGGCGGTCAGGGCGGCGAACGGCGCGAGGAAGCCCAGGTGGTCCGGGGCCGCGGACACGTCGTAGCCGAGCTCGTCCGCACGACGCACCAGCTGCGCGAGGTCGTCACCGGACCCCACGGCGTGGACGTTGACGCCGAACTGCATCTCGTTCATGCGGCATGCTTGCCGATGCGGCGGACGGGCGTCACGACCGGGGGGCGTCCGAGCACGCGGCTTCCACGTCGGCGAGCAGCTCCGCGGCGGTACGGATTGCGGCAGCCAGCTGGTCCGGCTCGCTCCCGAGGTGTGCGAGGACGCCTTGGGCCCGGGTGGCGAACTTCCTCGGCGCTTCCGGGAGGCGGCCGGCAGCGGCCACGGCGCCCTTCTCGTTGACCAGCCAGCGCCCGGCCCGGCCGTGCAGCGCGTGCGCGCACAGCTCCACCGCCCGGAACACGCAGCCGGCCACGTACGCCGTGTCCGCCCGGGACACGGCCTTGCGTGCGATGTCGAGGCAGAAGCCGGCCTCCCACAGGCGGTCGACCAGCGCCTTACCCAGCGCCGGCGGGTAGTGGCCGACCTGCCGGCGAAGCGCTTCCAGCTCCCCAGATGGGTCGGCCAGCGGGATGCCGAGAGCCAGCTCGCCGGCGTACGCGAACCCTGGGACGCCCAGCGGGTGCCCCACCTGGAAGAAGAAGGTGACCTGGCCCTGGCGCGCCTCCTCGTAGGAGGCGCGGACCCGGTCGACGTCGCGGTAGATCCAGTCAACCGCCGTGCCGTCGACGTTGAGCCACGCGCCGCCGTCCACCCAGGGCCCCCAGGCGCCGGGCAGGCTCACCTCGGCTCCGGGTCCTGCCACGTCCCGGGCGAGGGAGCCCAGCGCGACCACGTCGAGCGGCGCCCGGTAGTAGAGGCCGAGGTCGACGTCGGACTCCGGCTCGTGCTCGCGGCGCGCCCTGCTTCCACCGAGCGTCACTCCCACCACACCGCCAACGGTTGTCAGCCGCGCGGCCAGCTCCTGCAGTCGAGCGTCGCTGAGCACCTGGTCATCGTCCCCGGTTGGTCGGCCCATCCCGACGCGAGAGGAGCACTCCTCAGACCGGCTCGGCGGCCCGAGCACGCAGGAAACGGGCGATGTCGTCCCGCGACTCGGCAACGATCCGGGCGGCGGGGGCGTCCAGCCCAGCGTCCGTGAGCAGCCGCTCGGCCAGCTCGACGGTGGAGGGGTGCACCCGGACGGTGGGGAAGAAGAACCGCCCGAAGGTCTGCACGGTCTGCGCCGACGCGGAGGCGGACAGCTGCGGGAAGTCCTCGGCGAAGCGCTGGACGTACGGCTCGAGCACGTCGTCCTGGTCGACCTGCCAGAACCCACGGCCGACGGCGAAGAGCTCGTGGTTCGACAGCGACCCCTCCATCGCCCCGCGCCAGGCCGCCTCCTTCGCCTCCGGAAGTGGGCGCGCCGCGCGGGCGGTCAGCGAGTGCAGGTGGCCGGACGACGAGTGGTCCCGTTCGTACTCGGCCTCCAGGTCAGCGTCGTCGGCTGCCCCGAGCGTGGCGAGCCGCTGGACGGCACGCCAGCGCAGGTCGCTGTCGACCCGCAGCCCACGCCAGCGAGCCTGGCCGTCGAGCAGCGCCTGCAGGGTCGCGGGGTCCTGGCAGACGTCGACGAAGGTCCGCGCCAGCTGCAGCTGGCGGTCGCCACCTGGTTCGGCGGCGTCGCCGGACCGCCGCGCGAACGCCGCCAACGACGCCA
>Ga0126311_10001358_pt1 | contig 11851 bp, 11 predicted proteins | sample Plot61_FD_92539 | JGI IMG/M metagenome (GOLD analysis project Ga0126311, IMG submission 92539) | Serpentine soil microbial communities from UC McLaughlin Reserve, CA, USA - Plot61 | ecosystem: Environmental > Terrestrial > Soil > Grasslands | place: USA: UC McLaughlin Reserve, Lake County...
ACAGATGCGAGTTCGCGTCTCTTCTGGACCAGAATCCCGTCTGGTCGGTAGCCCGGCTTGGATCACGTAAGTCGCTGATTCCATTTAACTTACGTTGCCCTTGACTTGCCTATAGGGAGGGTCGTTATTCACCGGCAGGACCCAACTCTGGTGGTCCACTGAACGCTTGTCCGGCTGCATCCAGCGGTCGGAGATTGATAGTTTTGGATGTCGAATCCGCATCGTACTCTGGCCCCGGCGCTCGCTCCTGCCGGCCGTCCCCTGCACTACTCCGATGTTGATGTTGTTGCTCCCCGCGAGCCTGAGGTGCCCCCGGTCGCGCCCATCATGCCGCGGCTGGACAGGGCCCACGGCGAGACCCGCATCGATAACTATCACTGGCTGCGCCATCGCGATAATCCGGAAGTACTGGCCTACCTCGAGGCCGAAAACCGGCATACCGCAGCCGTCATGCGACATACCGAGGCCTTGCAGGAGCAGCTCTTTCAGGAGATGCGCGGCCGTATCAAAGAGGCGGACCTCTCGGTTCCCGAGCGGCTGGATCATTACCTGTACTACAGCCGGACTGAGGCGGGAGGACAGTATCCCATCTTCTGCCGGAAGGCCCTGAGCCAAGTCGGGCCCGAGGAGGTCCTGCTGGATCAGAATCCCCTGGCGGAGGGCCTCGACTACTTCCGGATCGGCATGATGCAGGTGAGCCCTGACCACCGGTTGCTAGCGTATTCGGTCGATACCAGCGGTGCCGAAGAGTTCACGATCTTCATCAAGGACCTCACTACCGGTGAGCACCTAGGCGAACGGCTTCACCGGACCTCTCACCGTCTTGCCTGGGCGAACGACAGCCGAACCATCTTCTACGCTGTGCTCGATGCCGCCCGCCGTCCCTGGCAGCTCTACCGGCATCACCTCGGCGCCTCGCAGCAGGAAGATGACCTGGTTTACTGCGAGCGCGATGCCTCGTTCTATCTCGATATCAGTCGCACTCGCAGCGGGCGATATCTGCTGCTGGACCTCTCGAGCCACTCCAGCTCGGAGGTCTGGTTTGCCAGTGCGGATAACCCGCGCGAGCCCTTCAGGCTGGTTCAAGCTCGTGAGTGCGGGAAGGAATACTCGGTCACTCACCACGGCGATCGCTTCTTCATCACCACCAATCATGCTGGACAGAATTTCGGACTGGTGGAGACTCCGGTAGAGCAGCCGTGGCGCGACCAGTGGTCTCCGGTGCTCCCCTACCGGCCGGAGGTCAAGGTGGACTCTACCGATGCCTTCCGGGACCATCTGATCGTCCATGAGCGGGAGAGCGGACTGACTCGGATTCGGGTGCTGGATCTTACCACAGGATCAGAGCACGTGATCCCGTTCCCCGAGCCGGTTTACACAGTAATACCCCACGCCAACCCGGAGTTCCACACCGCGCTCTACCGTTTCACCTACAGTTCCCTGGTCACCCCCAGCTGCGTGGTCGATTACGACCTGATCCAGCACACCTGGACGGTTCGCAAACACACCGAGGTGCGCGGCTACGACTCGAGCCATTATCGCAGCGAGCGCCTGTACGCCAGGGCCCCGGACGGAGTCGACATCCCGATTTCGCTGGTTTACCGGGTTCCGCTGGACCTGGACGGCACCCGGCCACTATTGCTGAACGGGTATGGAGCCTATGGTCTGAGCTACGATCCGGTCTTCTCGTCCAATGCCCTGAGCCTGGTGGACCGGGGGTTTGTGGTGGCCATTGCGCATGTCCGGGGAGGTGAAGAGCTGGGCCGCCAGTGGTACGAGGCAGGACGACGGCTCAGCAAACAGAGCAGCTTCACTGATTTCATTACCGTCGCCGAGCACCTCGTAGCCGAGGGGTACACCAGCTCTCGGCGGATGGTGATCAACGGTGGCAGCGCGGGCGGACTCCTCATCGGTGCGGTCACCAATATGAGACCCGACCTGTTTCAGGCGGTAGTGGCCGAGGTGCCTTTCGTGGACGTGGTGAATACCATGATGGACGCCTCTCTGCCACTGACTGTGATCGAATACGATGAATGGGGAAATCCCCAGGATCCTGAAGCCTACGCCTACATTCGGTCGTACTCGCCGTACGACAATGTCACGGCAAAGGACTATCCTCACATGCTGGTTACGGCCGGTCTGAATGACCCGCGGGTGGCGTACTGGGAACCGGCCAAGTGGACAGCCAAGCTTCGGGCAACCAAGACCGACCAGAACCGCCTGTTGCTTCAGGTGAACATGGGAGCCGGGCACGGAGGCGCCTCGGGCCGCTACGATCTCCTGCGGGAGATCGCCTTCAAGTATGCCTTTATTCTGGATGTGCTCGGGATGGACTAAGCGGCTTACCAGAAGGGCGAACGGGCCCGGCGCTTGGCTAGAAGTGCGTCCAGCCCGAAGGTTCGACCGGCTGCTCCGATAATCAGCGCCAGTGCCACGCAGCCCCAGGCCAGCTCCGGCTGCGATAGTATCTCCACCTGCAAGCCTTTCGTGAAAAGAGACTGGGCGACGATCAGGAGCGCAGCGGCGGCCGATAATCGGGTCAGTAGACCCAGAATCAGAGTACTTCCCACCAGCAGCTCGGCCCACGGGAGCAGAGCGAGACCGCCTGACTGATATTGCTGAGTCCCGAGCCAGCCCTGCAGCACAAGGACTCCCCCCAGATAAATCCGGAGAAATGTGAGAGCTGCGCTAGCCAGGATGCCCTGGAGAATAGTACCGGGGAGGCGCATGGCCGGGCGAAAGTTACGCAGGTCACCGCGGGCCTGGCGAGACACCCCAGATTGGAGACATCCATAACCCCGGAGGGACAAGTGAAAGTACGGGATATCATGACTCCCGATCCCGCATGGTGCACGCCGGAGAGCACCGCGCGTGAAGTGGCAACCCTGATGCGCGAGCACGATTGTGGCTCGATCCCGGTAGTTCAAAATGAGCAGAACAGGAACCTGGTAGGCACTGTCACCGACCGGGACTTGGCGATTCGCGGCCTGGCGGAAGGCAAGGGTCCCGAGGTCCGGATTGGCGAGCTGATGACCTCTTCACCGGTGACCTGCGATCCGGACGACGAAGTCGAAACCGTTCGCGAGGTGATGGTGGCCAGTCTGGTACGCCGAGTGCCGGTGGTGAACGAGGACGGAGCGCTCGTCGGCATCGTCGCCCAAGCCGACATTGCGCGGGAGGAGGGAGCGGCCAGCGACCAGGAGGTGGGTCGTATCGTCGAGGCCATCTCCGACCCTCGAGCAGACCTGGAGGAGTAGACCGGGAGTGTCTAGCCGTTGATGGTGCGCATGCCGGCCTCATGATAGCGCTCGCCGGCGGCGACTCCCTTCGGGGCAACCTCCTCGATCTCCTGAAGATCCGAGGCAGTCAGCTGGACATCGAGCGCGCCGATATTTTCCTCCAGATAGCGGCGCTGCTTGGTTCCGGGAATTGGAACCACGTCTTTGCCCTGGGCCAGTAGCCAGGCCAGTGCGAGTTGTGCCGGACTGCACCCCTTCTGTCGGGCGATCTCTTCCACTTTCTGCACCAGATCGAGATTTCGCTGGAAGTTCTCGCCCTGGAATCGAGGCTGATTGCGACGATAGTCATCCTCCGGCAGATCCTCAAAAGTGCGGAACCGTCCAGTAAGAAATCCTCTGCCCAGCGGACTGTAGGCCACGAAGCCGACACCCAGCTCGCGGCAGAGGGGCAGCACTTCGTCTTCGGGATCCCGGCTCCACAGGGAGTACTCCGTCTGCAACGCGGATATGGGGTGCTCCTCGTTTCCCCTCCGGATGGTGGCCGGAGCCGCCTCAGAGAGTCCCAGAAAGCGGACCTTGCCCTCGCGGATCAGATCGGCCATCGCTCCCACAGTCTCCTCGATCGGCACGGAGCGGTCCACCCGGTGCTGGTAATAGAGGTCGATGTAGTCCACCCCCAGCCGCTGCAGCGAGGCATCGCAGGACCGGCGCACGTACTCCGGCCTCCCGTTCACGCCCAGAAAGCTCCCATCCTCACCCCGCACGTTGCCGAACTTGGTGGCCAGCACGATAGCCTCTCGCCGGCGGCCACTGACTGCTCTGCCGACCAACCGCTCATTGGTGAACGGGCCGTACATGTCTGCCGTGTCCAGGAAATCGATGCCCAGATCGAGAGCCCGGTGGATAGTCGCGATTGACTCGCGGTCGTCCCGACCGGCGTAAAAATCCGACATACCCATGCAGCCCAGACCAAGGGCGGATACCTCGAGGCCCTGGCGGCCGAGTGCGCGATGTTCCATCGGTGACCTCCGTGTACCGGCTCTAGACTCTGGACTCCAGCCCCCTAGACTCTACTCTTGTTGAAATAGTCGACCCGCGCGCCCGAGGCAACCAAACATGGCCGACCGCACTTTCAATCGACTTTGCGTCTTCTGCGGGACGAATGCCGGATCACGACCGGCGTATGGGATCGCGGCCCGAGAGCTGGGCCGGGTTCTGGCCGAGCAGGGCGTCGAGCTGGTCTACGGCGGCGCCAGCGTGGGCGTGATGGGTGAATTGGCCGACTCGGTGCAGGAACATGGCGGCCACGTCACCGGGATCATTCCCCAGCAGCTGATGGAGAAGGAGGCGGCCCACACCGGAATTCGGAACCTGATCGTGGTCGCATCGATGCACCAGCGGAAGTCACAGATGGCCGATATGTCCGACGGGTTCATTGCCTTCCCCGGTGGGATAGGAACGCTGGAAGGATTCTTCGAAGTTCTCACCTGGGGTCAGCTGGGGATCCACTCGAAGCCGGCCGGCATCCTCAACGTGGAGCGATACTTCGACGGATTGACCGGGTTCCTGGACCACGCGGTGCGCGAGGGATTTCTGACTGAAGCCCATCGCCAGGCCATCATTGTCGAGTCCGATCCCGGCGTACTCCTCGACCGCCTGCGATCCTATGCGCCCCTGGAGGGGGAAAAGTTGATGGGGAGGACGCATAGGTAGGGCGGGAAAGACGGGAAAGACGGGAGAGGACGAGAAAGACGGAAACTGGGAAGAGTGTGACGTTCAGACTTTTCCGGGCTTTACCGTCTTTTTTTCGGCATACTCTTCGGTCGCTGGGCGGCCACCGAATTCATCTACGTAAGCCCGGGTAAACTCTGCGCCGAGCAGAACGATCTGCGCCGAGTAGTAGACCCAAACCAGAATGACGACGACGGAGCCGGCGGCACCGTAGGTCGAGGCAATGCTGGCGGTACCGAGATATAGGCCGATGACCAGCCTTCCAATGCTGAAGAGCCCAGCTGTGACGAGAGCCCCGATCCATACATCTCTCCAGGACAATTTGACGTCCGGCAGGACCTTATAGATCAAGGCGAACAGGAGCGTAATCACAGTCAGGGATACGATTACATTCAGCGCCTCCCAGAGCACGACCACGCCAGGGAATGCATTGCCCATGTAACGGTGGATCGCCGCCAGGGCTGCGCTCACCAGCAATGAAGTGAGCAGGAGAAATCCCAGCGCCACGACCAGCCCGAACGAGATCACCCTCTGCATCACCAGCACTCGCCAGTAGCTGCCATCGGATTTTGGCTCGACGTGCCAGATGGCGTTCAAGGCAGTCTGCAACTCCAGGAACGCGCCGGTGGCCCCGAGAAAAAAGGTGATGATGCCGGCCACGGTTGCCGCTATGCTGGAGCCCGGCTGGGAAGCGCCTTCCAGCATGGCCTGTACGGCTTCGGCGCCCTCTCGCCCGATCAGCCCCTGAATCTGACCGACGATCTCGCCCCGTACCGCCTCCGGCCCGAAAACAAGACCACCAATAGCGATGGCCACGACAAGAATGGGCGCGAGAGCAAAGAGGGTGTAGTACGCGAGGGAGGCACCCAGCCGGGGCACATTGTCGCTCCACCAGCCGGCCACTGAGCGCCGAAGAATGACGCCAAGCGCTCCTGGCGTAATGCGGGTTCTTCGTCTCGGAGCGGCGCTATCACGATGGACCGACGGCATAAGGTCAGTCAGCCGACATCAGTGATTACCTGGTGCCACCGAGCCCAGCGGCCTCAGGGACACCGGATCGAGCTTGACGAAATCGTACGGCGTTCGTTCCAGAGACAGGTAGAAGTCATCCGCCGAGGGGGGAACCGAGGCACCATAATAGTGACTCAGAATTCGCTGGAGCACGTTCACCACGGAAACGCTGTCCGCGAACAGTCGCCCTCCGTCATCCGGTAAATAATAGGCGCCAAAGGCGCCAAACCGCTCTCGGGCCTGGGCCGGGGTCACTAGCGATGCTGACTCTGCCTCAGAGTAGCGGAGCAGGTTGGTTCCATGGTCGCCCTGGAGGACGATGATCGGAGGCACGGCTGAGCGGTGAAGGATTTCGGTCACCGTCTGAAGAACCATCTGATTGAGGCACTGGAGCTGCCCGGTGTACGCCTGTCTCCGGCCTACCTTGCCGTCAAGCGAGGTCTCTTGGGACACATGACAGTCCGGCCGGAACACGTAGGGCGAGTGCGGGCTCACCACATGAGCGAACGCAAACGTCGGCTCGGGCTGGGTGGGCACCTGCTCCAGACGGTTCAGAGTCCGACGGATGTAGTCCGCGTCCCAGTGGTCGTCCCGCTTCAGGAAGGCAAATGCTGTGGTCGCGAGGAGAGAGCGGCGAAGATCGGACCGAGTGGCAGCACGGGCCGGGCTGAATCCAGGCCAGGCATCGAATTGCCAGTCTGCGTTCCGGTTTCGGTCGGTTGAAGGCCACCACTGCGATGGAAAGAAGAGGAAGCGATATCCCTGCCGCTTGAAAAAAGCGACCGCCCGATTGTTCTCCAGCAAGTAGTTGGGCAAAGTTGCATCGGTCGAGCGGCGGCCTACCTCCTCGCTGAGACGGGTGAGATGGCTGAAGTTCAACAGCGATGGCAATGACAACAGCGTGTGGACGTAGTTGCTGTGCACCGATCGAGGGATGGTAAAGCCGAGGTGGCGCAGGCTGTCCTCGAATACCCTGTTATCGAACTGGAGAACGTCGCGGAGAACGGCGGCGTTGGCATACTCATCCAAGACAATCACGTACACGTCTCGTTGAGAGGACCCTGCAGCGCCTGACCCCTTAGTCAGGATCGGCTGGGCAAGCTGTCGGATCAGAACACTGTGCTTCACCACCGAACCGGCGTGGAGCAGGTCGGTTACCATCCGAAAGCCCAACCAGCCCACCATCAGCAATCCGGTCAGGGTAAAAAAGGTGTTGGCCCGATCGAGCAAGAGCGGCCGACGCGCGAGCCAGAACAGGGACAGGAGTAGGATGGCGCAGACGGCCGCCAGCATCACCACAGGAGACGCTCCGGCCACCCGTCGGCTGAGACCCCCCAGGACGGTTTTCCCGTAGATGAGCAGGAGGATGGCGAGCACTACCACCGGCAGGAGCGGGCGCGGCGCTCGCCGAAGTGCCAGGGCGGCCATCAGGTACACGGCACCGGTGATGATCAGTGCGCAGACCATGACCACGGCTATGTCGTCGAGCCGAGAACCACCCGGGTTGCGGGTGAGAATGTTCAGGATGGGAATGAGCGCAAAGAAAAACGGATACCAGGGCTTGAGCCAGCCGATCATGACTCCGCCGCGCCGCGAGCGATCATAGCATAAAGCCAACGCTCCGAGTCAGCGATTCGTGCCACGGACTGTACCTGGTAATGTCGCTGGAAGGCCGCTTCGAATCCCTCTTTGGTGTAACCGGGAAAGATGTCTGGACGACTGAGCAACAGGCGAGACACCTGAGAATCGCTTTTGGGCACGAACTCGATGACCAGATGGCGCCCCAGCCGGCTGAGATACGCAGCAATCCGCTCGAGCGGCAAATTGTTTCCGATTGCCAGGTGATGCACCAGCGCCAGCGCCAGAACGGCATCGGCCGGGCCCCGTTCTTCGAGGGACAGTCTTTCCCGTCCAGCCCATCCCTGGGCCGGCGAGGGATTGGTCAGGTCGAGCAGCAACGGAAGGATGCCGTTTTCCCTCTCCGATCGAACCCGCCGATAGTTCCGCTCGACCGCCGCGGGGTCGACATCGAAGGACACCACGTAGCCAGCCACTTCCCGGGCGGCCCGGCTGTACTCCCCGGTGTTGGCTCCGAGGTCCCAGACGGTTTTCGGCTTTGCTGCGGCAAGATGCGCCAGAACCATCTCCCGCTTCGACCGGCTGGCCGCATCGCTGTAATTGTTATCCGTGGTGTAGTCGGCCCATTCGGTTCCGGAGGGCCGCCAGGACAGCCGCTGGGTGGCCGTGCTCAGGTTTTTGACCAGCGTCAGGAGCGAGCGTTGGCTCATGCTCCGGCCTTTGGCTGCCGACGTTACGGCCGAGCCGGCGTATCGTCCTTGGGCCCAGGCGTGAAGGTGAATGTGCAGCACCGCGCTCAGAGACGCCCAGCTTCGGTGCGGCAGGAGCCGGCTGCCCAAGTCCAGGGGAATGCCGTCCACATAGGAGCGCAACAACGTCCCACAGCGTATGTCGGTCGAGCTCATCAGTGTCAGCGGGAGTAGAAAATGCTCGCAGAACTGTTTGTAAGCCGCCCACGGCTTCCCCTCCTCCCAAGGCTCGAACGAAAGGGTGTCGATGAAGACGGGGCGGCCGCCCTGGAACTGAATGTTGTACGCGCTGCTGTCCCGAAGGGTGAACCCTTTGCGTAAGGCCCTCTCCTGGATCTGCAGCGTCAAGCCGGCTGCGTCCTGCAGCTGCCCGAAGGACCATTCGTAGGGGTACGAGATGAACGGAAGACGTTCCGGCCGGAGCACCGCATAGGCGTCAGGCGTCGCGGAGTACTCGAGGCCCACCCGTTCGTGGGCCACCAGTAGTCCCTCCCGGACCAGCTCGTCACAGAGTCCCGAGGCCAGGAAGGCCTCAAAGGTCTGGCGAAAGCCGGCGTTGACTTGGCGGAGGAGAGTGCCGTCTCGAGTGTAGACGAAGCCGCTGGGATCCCGAAACGACCCCTCTACGGCCTGCCAGCTCATCGACGGCGGCGAGGAACCAGCATTCTAAAGAAGGACTTCAGCGCCTCGCGAACCCGGGAAACCATGGCGAGGACAGAAAGGACGCCTGCGGCAATGAACTGGAGCACAAGGCTTCCAGTCGTGGGGTCGATATACATCGGTCCGTTCCCAGTTGGTGGGATGCCAGTCTGTTGCTTCCTGAGGGATAAAGAAGTGTAACAGTCCTGTCCCGGTAACGTCAGTGAGGCAGGCCACAGGCCCTATTCGGAGTCCGAAAGGCGGGCCGGGGAGCCTCCCTGATCGAGGTCCTGGACCCAGACGGTCTTGATGTTGACGAACTCGTGGATTCCGTAGTGGCTCAGTTCCCGGCCATATCCGGATTGCTTCACCCCCCCAAACGGGAGCCGTGGGTCCGAGGCCACCATGGCATTGATGAAGACGAGCCCCGCCTCCAGCTCGGCCACGAACCGGTCGCGCTCCTTCGGAACCTGAGTCCAGGCGCTGGCGCCAAGGCCAAACTCGGTATCGTTGGCCAGCCGGATGGCCTCGTCTATGTCTTTAACCCGGAACAACAATGCCAGCGGACCGAAGACCTCTTCCCGGTATGCCGGTGAATTCTCGGTGATCCCGGTAAGGACCCCGGGACTGAAGTAAAAGCCGGGCCGCTCGAGGCGCCGCCCTCCCGTCAGCAGCCTGGCCCCCAGACTCACGGAGCGGGAAATCTGGTCGGCCAGCGTCCTGACCTGAGCCTCATTCGCCAGGGGGCCGACATCGGTGCCAGGGTCCATGGGGTCGCCCACCACCAGCTTCTCCATCCCCGCTACCATCCGGCGCTCGAATTCGTCCGCAATCGGCTCCGCGACAATGAAGCGTTTGGCCGCGATGCATGACTGGCCATTGTTGATGATGCGCGCCTTGACGGCGGTGCGAGCCGCGGCATTCAGGTCGGCAGAGGGCATGACGATGAACGGGTCGCTTCCGCCCAGTTCCAGGACGGTGCGCTTGATCTGTTTTCCGGCGGCACTGGCCACATGGCTCCCCGCTCCAGTGCTGCCGGTGAGGGTTGCGGCCGCTACCCGTGGGTCTTCAATGACTCGCCGGACTCGGTCGGTCTCGATCAGCAGGGTCTGGAAGCACCCCTCGGGAAATCCCGCTCGCCGAAAGATGTCCTGGATCGCGAGAGCGCACTGGGGGACGTTGGAGGCGTGTTTGAGGAGACCCACGTTTCCCGCGGCAAGCGCCGGAGCGGCGAAGCGAAATACCTGCCAGAAAGGAAAGTTCCAGGGCATAATGGCCAGGACCGGCCCGATCGGCTGGTAGGTGACGAAGCTTCGGCTGGCGTTGGTCTCGACGACCTCGTCGGAGAGAAAGCGCTCTGCCTGTTCCGCATAGTAGCGGCAGCCCCAGGCGCATTTCTCTACTTCTTCGACCGCGGCCTTGAGGGTCTTGCCCATCTCCATCACCATGATCCGCGCAAACTTGTCCTTGTCTGCATCGAGAATCTCGGCGGCGCGCTGTAGCATGCGGGTTCGTTCGCCAATCGCGGTACGGCGATAGCGGCGGAAAGCATCAGCGGCACACTGCAGACGCGCGTCCAGCTCCGGCTCTGAGAGCGGGCTGAAAGTGCGAATCATCTGTCCGGTCGCGGGGTTGACGGTTGCGATAGTCATGCCCCAGCTGCCTTTCTCTCGCTATAATGATCCAGCATGAGTGCCATCCACGCCTTGTTGCGCCACAGTATCGACTACGCGGGTCTGTTTCCTCCCGCTGGGCTCCCCATGAGTGAAGCGGTCGACAACTTCGCCCGCTATCTGAACAACCCAAGCTCCTGGGCCCTGGGCCGGTTCGTGGTTCCGGCTCAGCGGCTCGGCGAATTCGAGACCGCCGCGCAGCCTCACCTCACCGAGCCCGGCGCCCGACCATGGCGGCTCTCTGCCCTCCTCGGCGGAGACCTGGAGCGGGATATTACTGCGGTTGCCGAATTCAACCGGCGCGGCGAATCCCGGAGCGAAGTGGTTGCTCTGATCGACAGCCTCGAGCTGAAGGCCGATTCCACCGACAGCCTGCAGAAGGTCCTCCCGCGCCTCCCCCAACACCTGCAAGCATATATCGAAATCCCCATCGCTGGCGACCCGGCAGATCTGATCCGCTTGATAAACCGGGCGGGGCGCAGGGCCAAGGTGCGGACCGGCGGGACGGAGCCGGTAGCCTTTCCTCGGACAGCCGATTTGGCCCGTTTCATCGTGACCTGTGTTCGGATCGGCATACCATTCAAGGCCACTGCGGGGTTGCACCACCCCTTCAGAGCCGAATACCGGCTCACCTACGCTCCCGACAGTCCCCGTGGAACCATGTTCGGCTTTCTCAACCTGTTGCTTGCCGCGGCCTTCGTCCGGCTGGGACTGGACCAACGGAGTGCCCAAGGCGTGCTGGAAGAAGGCTCGCCGGAGGCATTTCAGATCGAAGATGAAGCGATTTCCTGGCAGGGCCATCGGGCGACTTTGGCCGATGTGGAGCAGACCCGGGATCAGGTCTTGGTGTCGTTCGGCTCCTGTTCCTTTACCGAGCCGCTGCAGGAGCTCCACGCCCTTCACCTGCTTCAGCCGATAGTACCTCAGCTGTGAATCAGACCCATGATCCCGGGTTGACCTCATGGGTCGAATCTGCTCAGGGCCACCCAGACTTTCCTATTCAAAATCTGCCGTTCGGTGTTTTCCGCCGGGACGCGGCCGACACACCGCGGATCGGCGTGGCCATCGGCGATCAGATTCTGGACCTCAGCGCAGCGGCTGAGGCGCTGAGAACTACGGACGGCATACTGGCCGCGGCGTGTCAGGAGCCCTCCCTGAATCGCCTGATGTCATTGGGCCGGCCGTATTGGGCCGATCTCCGGGCGCAGATCAGCGCCCTGCTTGCCTCCGG
>Ga0126311_10001359_pt1 | contig 11850 bp, 13 predicted proteins | sample Plot61_FD_92539 | JGI IMG/M metagenome (GOLD analysis project Ga0126311, IMG submission 92539) | Serpentine soil microbial communities from UC McLaughlin Reserve, CA, USA - Plot61 | ecosystem: Environmental > Terrestrial > Soil > Grasslands | place: USA: UC McLaughlin Reserve, Lake County...
GGGGCCTGCGAAGGCCATCGCGGGCAAGAAGAAGTAATTCGCGTTTCAGGGACAGTCAGAGGCTCAGCCGGGCTTTCCGGAGCGAGCCGCAACAGGGTCGAGCATGGGCAAGGAAGCCACACAACGCGTGCGCCGCCGCGAACGCAAGAACATCGCGTCCGGCGTCGCGCATGTTAATGCATCGTTCAACAATACGATGATCACGATCACCGACGCGCAGGGCAACACGATCGCCTGGTCGTCGTCGGGCAGCAACGGCTTCAAGGGATCGCGCAAGTCGACGCCGTTCGCCGCGCAGATGGCGGCCGAAGATGCGGCCAAGAAGGCGATGGAGCATGGGATGCGCACGCTCGAGGTCGAGGTCGCAGGTCCCGGTTCGGGCCGTGAGTCGGCATTGCGCGCGTTGCAGTCGGCGGGCTTCACCGTCACCTCGATCCGTGACGTAACGCCGATCCCGCACAATGGCTGCCGGCCGCGCAAGCGCCGCCGCGTCTAACAGCTTTATCCGGCGGGTGCTTGCCCGCCGCCGTTTTCCTTCCCGCTGAGCGGAGCGGGATGCGTGGGTAAATCCCGCACCGAATGAATCGAGATGGTGATGACTGTGATCCAGAAGAATTGGCAGGAACTGATCCGCCCCGACAAGCTGCAGGTCGCGACCGGAAACGACGCTAAGCGCGTCGCCACGGTGGTGGCCGAGCCGCTCGAGCGCGGGTTTGGCGTGACGCTCGGAAACGCGCTGCGGCGCGTTCTTCTCTCTTCGCTGCAGGGCGCGGCCGTGCAGTCGGTGCACATCGATGGCGTGCTGCATGAGTTCTCGTCGATTCCCGGCGTGCGCGAGGACGTGACCGACATCGTGCTCAACATCAAGGACATCGCTATCAAAATGCAGGGCGAAGGCCCCAAGCGCATGGTGGTGAAGAAGTCCGGACCATCCACGATCACGGCGGGCGACATCCAGGTGGTCGGCGACATCGTGATCCTCAATCCGGATCATGTGATCTGCCATCTCGACGAGGGCGCCGAGATCCGCATGGAGTTCACGGTCGCGACCGGCAAGGGCTATGTGCCGGCGGAGCGTAACCGTCCCGAGGATGCGCCGATCGGCCTGATCCCGGTCGACAGCCTGTTCTCGCCGTGCCGACGCGTGTCCTACCGCGTGGAGAACACCCGCGAGGGCCAGATCCTCGACTATGACAAGCTGACGATGCAGATCGAGACGAACGGCGCGCTGTCGCCGGAAGACGCGCTCGCCTACGCGGCGCGCATCCTGCAGGACCAGCTCAATGTGTTCGTGAACTTCGAGGAGCCGCGCAAGGAAGTCGTTTCGGAAGTCATTCCGGATCTCGCTTTCAATCCGGCGTTCCTCAAGAAGGTGGACGAGCTCGAGCTCTCCGTGCGTTCGGCCAATTGCTTGAAGAACGACAACATCGTCTACATCGGCGACCTCGTGCAGAAGACCGAGGCCGAAATGCTGCGCACGCCGAACTTCGGGCGGAAGTCCTTGAACGAGATCAAGGAAGTGCTGGCGCAGATGGGTCTGCATCTCGGCATGGAAGTGCCTGGCTGGCCGCCGGAGAACATCGAAGAGCTGGCCAAGCGCTTCGAGGATCATTACTGAGAGACGCGCTGGCCGCACGCGGCCGATCTGCGTTCGGGGGCTTTAGGAGCACGCGATGCGTCACGGCAATGCACACCGCAAGTTCAATCGGCGCTCCAACCAGCGCACCGCGTTGTTCCAGCATCTCGCCTCCGCGCTGATCAAGCACGAGCAGATCGTCACGACGCTTCCCAAGGCGAAGGACCTGCGCCCGATCGTCGAGAAGCTGATCACGCTCGCAAAGCGCGGCGACCTCCATGCGCGCCGTCAGGCAACCGCAGAGCTGCGCGATCCGCCAATGGTGAAGAAGCTGTTCGACGTGCTTGGCCCGCGTTATGCGTCGCGCAACGGCGGTTACACCCGCGTGCTCAAGGCGGGCTATCGCCACGGCGACTCGGCGCCCGTCGGCGTAATCGAATTCGTCGACCGCGATGTCGATGCGCGCGGCCAAGATTCGGGGCCGGTCGAGGCGCGCACCGAAGAGGCGAACGCCGCGGCGTAACGTCATTGGGCGGCAATCAGATTTTTCTCAGGGGCGGTTTTCGATCGCCCCTTTTCGTTTTGTTTATGACGTGTAGTCTTTGCCTCCTGAATCGGAGGTGACTATGATTGCACGCGTCGTTTTCGCTACTGCCGCGACACTGCTTGCCGTTAATGCCGCATACGCGCAGGCGCCGGTTGAGCGCGGCAAGTATCTCGTCAACACCATCATGACTTGTCAGAATTGCCATACGCCGAAAGGCGAGCGCGGCGCGCCGATATTCGAGCGTGACCTTTCCAGCGGGCTTACCTGGGACGAACCGCCGTTCAAGGTGACTGCTTCGAACATCACGCAGGACAAGGAGACCGGCATCGGCAACTGGACTGACGCCGATATCAAGAAAGCCCTGCAGAAAGGCGAGCGGCCGAACGGGGTGCGGCTCGCCGCGATCATGCCCTCGGACTTCTACGAGATTCTCACCCCGGGCGACCTCAACGCCATCGTCGCCTATTTGCGCACCGTCAAACCGGTGAAGCAGGAGACGCCGATGCCGATCTATCGCATCGCGTTGCCGCGCCACATTCCGCCGGGAGCCGAGAGTCCGTTCTCCGAGGCCGACATGGCCGACAAGGTGAAAAAGGGCTTTTATCTCGTCACCATCGGCCACTGCTTCGAATGCCATACGCCGATGGGCGCGAAGGGCCGCGACTTCGAGAATTCCTACGGCAAGGGTGGCTTCGAGTTCCCCGGGCCATGGGGCAAGTCTGTTTCGCGCAACATCACATCGCACAAGGAGAAGGGCATCGGGGCGTGGAGCGACGACGAGATCAAACGTGCGATCACCAAGGGCGTGAGAAAGGATGGCTCGCCACTGAAGCCGCCAATGGGCTATGGCTTTTACGCCAACATGACCGAAGCCGATCTCGACGCGGTGGTGGCGTATCTGCGCACAGTGCCGGCTAAGGAGTAGCTAGCTCTTCCGCTTCTTCTGGCCGATGGTGTCATAAGACTGGGACAGCTCTGCTCGAAGCGGTGATCCCTGGCGATGGGGGCCTGTGCACACAGAGATTCTGCGGCTGCTGGTCGCGGCAGGCGCCAACGTCAACATCGCGGACCGGGAGGGCGTGCGGCGCTACAGCACGCAAAGCGGCGTCGTTTTCGCGAGATGGTCCGGATACTGGAAAGCCGCGGCGCGCGCTAACTAGCGTACCCGGTTCTGATCCAGCGCGCCCAGTCGTCACGCCCCTTGGCGGCGGCGCGCTCGGCGGCGCCGTTCCAGTCATAGGCAACAACCCGGAACGACACCTGCCAAGGATCGCTCGCCTTGCGGCGCTCAAGCACCGCGTAGCGCGCATGCGGCGCACCCATTTCCATCGAATGCCTGACCGGCTCTGTGTCGGTATAGGCCGGCAGCCCGACGCTGCCGGGATTGACAATGAGCCGCCCATCGGCGAGCGCGACCAGGCGCGCCATGTGGCTGTGGGCGCAGAGAATGATGCGCGCACTCGCCCCATCGAGTCGGCGAACGATTTCGGCCTGTGTGGCCAGCCGCACGCGTCCATCGGGCTCCACCGTTTCGTTCAGGTAGACGAGATCGCTGTTCGGCGTGCCGTGGCAGAGCAGCAGATCTTCAACCTCGGCGCTGGCATCAAGCGTGGAGAGCCATGCGCTGTGATGGTTCTTCAATTGGGCCGCAGCGGCCTTGTCCGACGAGCCCATCTGCTCGACCGGATGATCGAGCAATTGCCGGTCATGATTGCCGCGGATCGTGGTCCAGGCGAGGCTGATCAGCACGTCGGCGGTTTCGGCGGCTTCGAGCGGGCCCGACACGCAGTCGCCGAGATTGACCACGGTGTCGGGCGAGACCTGCTTCAGGTCCTCCATCACCGCCCGCAACGCGCGCACGTTTCCATGGATATCGGCAAGGGCCGCGATGCGCATCAGGCCGCGTTGTCCTTGGCGTATCGCGCGACGTCGGCATGGGTGGCGAACCACACATCCGGCCGCGATTTGGCGTGGCGGATCAGTTCCTCGATGATCCAGATGCGCGAACGATAGCCGATGATATGCGGATGGCAGGTGATCTGGCAGATGCCGCCTTCCTCGTAAGCGGCATCGAACTCGCGGCGGAAGATGTCGAACACGGCCTCGGTCGGCATTTGCGGGCGCAGCGACTGGAAGCGGTGCATCAGGAAATACACCGCGTCGTCCCGCACCCACTCGACCGGCAACTCGACAACTCCGGTCGGCTCTCCCTCCAGGATAAGCTCGTAGCAATCCTCGTCCGCCATCAGCGAAGAGTCGTAGAGCAGCCCCATTTCCTTGGTGATCCGCAGCGTGTGCGGCGAGAAGTCCCAGGAGGCAGTACGCGAGCCGACCGGCCGCACGCCGGTGATCTTCTCCAGCGTGTCGGCGGCGCGGTTCATGATGTCGCTTTCCGCCTCATAGGAGAGCACGGAGTTCAGTTCGTGGATCCAGCTATGGATGCCGATCTCGTGCCCTTCGGCGATCACCTGACGCTGCTCGTCAGGATGGATCAGGGCCGCGACCGCCGGCACATAGAAGGTCGCGGGGACGTCGTAGTTCTTCAACATCCGGAGAATGCGCGGGACGCCGACCCGGTTGCCGTACTGGCCCCAGGCCATACGGCCGATCGATTTTCCGCCCTCGCGCAGCTCATTGGTCTCGTGATCGCTGTCGAACGAGATTGCAAAGGCGCAGCGCGCGCCGTTTTTCCAGGCCTGCGGGCGCAAACGCCTGCCCGCGCGCACCTGACTGACCAGCTTGCGCCAGTGTTGTTCCGGCCACTGCCAGGGCTCCAGCGGCTTCTGTTCGGTCATGATCAGCTCCAGGGGATATTCTAGTTCGGTGAACCCATCACGGGAAGGATCTGGCCGGTGATCCAGGAAGCATAATCCGACGCCAGGAACATGACAGCGTGCGCGATGTCATCGGGGGTCCCCATGCGGCGCATGGCGATGCGCTCGATAAACGCTTTTTGGCCCTCCGGTCCCCAGCCCTCCCATTGCGGCTCGTAATCCGGGCTGGTGCGCAGGAACCCGGGCGCGACGGTGTTGACCGTGATGCCGAACTGCCCGAGCTCGTGAGCAAGCTGCCGCACCAGTCCAAGCTGGCCGTGTTTGGCGGCCGCATAGCTCTGAATGCCGGTGAGGCTTGGCGCCACCGCGGCGCGGCTGGAGATCGTGACGATCCGGCCCTTGCCGGCGCGCTTCATGCCGGGCGCGACCGCCTGCGCGAACAAGAATGCGCCGGTCAGGTTGGCGTCCACGATTTGGTGGAAGTCCTCGACCGGGACCTCCTCCAATGGCTTCGGCCGCTGTCCGCGAATGCCGCCCGCCACATAGACCAGCACATCGATCCGACCGCCCGCCTGCGCCAGCACGGCCTCGATCGACGACCTGTCGGTCACGTCTACTGGTGCCGCACGGATCGAGCCGCCGCCCGTTTTCGCCGGCCCCGCGAACCGCTCGACCTCCTCGAACAGCCGGTCGCAGGCGATGACCTCGCCGCCGTTCTCGGCGAAGGCCACCGCGATGCCGTGACCGATGCCGCGTGCGGCACCGGCCACGACCACGCGTTTGCCTTCGAACGTGATCAGCATCGGATCATGCGCTAGGCCAGCGGCCGATGCGCAGTCTCGCGCAGCGTTGCGATTACGATCGTGGACACGATCGCCGCAGCGATCAGGTAGAAGCTGTGCGCGATCGGAGAGTTGAACGTGCTGATCAGCCATACTGAGATGAACGGCGCGAAGCCACCGAAGATCGCCACCGCCAGCGCGTAGCCCGATGTCATCCAGGTCGAGCGGTTGCGGGTCGGAAACATCTCGGCGATCGCCGCCGGTCCCGCCCCTGAGAACATCGAGATCAGGATCGCAAACACGATCTGCACGAGAATTAGCTCGGTATAGGAGGCGCCGCCCGCCAAGTAACTGAACACCGGGTAGGGCACCACGATGTAGGCGATGCAGCAGGCGAGCAGCAGCGGCTTGCGACCCCATTTGTCCGACAGGATGCCCATCACCGGAATAGCGACCATCAGCACGAGCAGCCCGATGGTATTGGCCCACAGCGCCGCCGCCGGTGTGATCTTGAGATATTGCCGCGACCATGTCGGCATGTAGTTGAGCAGCACGTAGAAGCACACGGTCCACACGATGGTGAAGCCGAACGCGCGCGCTGCCATTAACCACGGGCTGGTCTTGTCCTCGACCGCCGCGGCTGGCTCAGACATTGCCTTCTTGTAGGCCGGCGTTTCGTCGATCGTGCGCCGCATCCAGAGTCCCACAGGCCCAAGAATGCCGCCCAGCAGGAATGGAATGCGCCAACCCCACGAATCCATCTGATCCGTCGTCAGAAGCGTGGCGAACACCGCGGCGATGCCTGAGCCAAGCAGGAGACCTGCCACCACGCTCATCTGCTGAAAGCTGCCGTAGAACCCGCGTTTGTTCGGCGGCGCCCATTCGACGATGTAGGCGGTGGAAGAGCCCCATTCACCGCCGGCCGAGAAACCTTGCAGCAGACGGGCGACGACGAGGAGCAATGGGGCCAAGACGCCGATAGATGCGTAGGTCGGCAGAATGCCGATCAGCACGGTGCCGCCAGCCATCAAGGCGATGGTGATCAGGAGCGCGGTCTTCCGTCCATGCGTGTCGCCAACGCGGCCGAGAATGATGCCGCCGAGCGGGCGTGCGGCGAAGCCGAGGCCATAGGCCAGAAAGGTCGAGAGCAGGGCAGTGACGGGATCGCCCTGCGGAAAAAAGTTCTTCGCGATGTAGGCTGCCACATAGGCATAAACCGCGAAGTCATACCATTCGAGCACGTTGCCGATCACCGCGGCGGAGACGGCCCGCCGCGTCTGACTCTGAGTCGCTTCCATTTTCGGCTCCCCCAACCCCCAGAAAAGAACCATTCCCCGCGGCCCTTGGATGGGCCGTTCTCGCCAGTGTGGGATGATCCGGCCGGACACGCAATCGTGCCGCAGACGTCGCAACGTGGCCGTCCACACCTGATGGGTGCAGGCTTTCAGGGCGAGAAATCCTGCCCTTCAACTGCCTGGGTTAAGCCTCTATATCTCGGGCCGAAAAGGACTTAGGCCCGCCCCATGATTCTGCGCCCGATTTTTGTTTTTGCGATCGCCGCGGCCTCGGCGCTGCCCGCCGCCGCGCAGGACCGGCGCGTCCCGGCTTCGCCGCTCGAGCTGCGGATGTCCTACGCGCCGGTGGTACAGAAAGCGGCGCCCTCGGTGGTGAACGTCTATGCGGCTCGGGTGGTTGAGAACCGCAATCCGTTCATGGACGACCCGTTTTTTCGCCGCTTTTTCGGTGGCGGGGCAGGCGGCATGCCGCGCGAGCAGGTGCAGCGCGCGCTCGGGTCCGGCGTGATCGTCGACGCCGCCGGCCTGGTGATGACCAACAACCACGTGATCGAAGGCGCGAGCGAGGTGAAGATCGCGCTCGCCGACAAACGCGAGTTCGAGGCGGAGATCGTGCTGAAGGATGCGCGCACCGACCTCGCCGTGCTGCGCATCAAGGACGGACGCGAAAAGTTCACCGCGATCGACCTCGGCAATTCCGACGAGCTGCAGGTGGGCGATGTCGTGCTCGCGCTCGGCAACCCGTTCGGCGTCGGGCAGACTGTGACGCACGGCATCGTCTCGGCGCTCGCGCGCACGCAGGTCGGCATCACCGACTATCAGTTCTTCATCCAGACCGACGCGGCCATCAATCCAGGCAACTCGGGCGGTGCGCTGGTCGATCTCGCGGGGCGGCTGGTTGGGCTCAACACGGCGATCTTCTCGCGATCGGGCGGCTCGCAGGGCATTGGTTTCGCGATTCCCGTCAACATGGTGAAGGTGGTGGTTGCCTCCGCCAAGACCGGCGGAACGACCGTGAAACGGCCGTGGCTCGGTGCCAAGCTGCAAAACGTTACGCCGGACATTGCCGAAAGCCTCGGGCTCAAGCGCCCGGTCGGCGCACTTGTCGCAACCGTCACGGAGAAAAGCCCGGCGGCGCGCGCGGGCTTGAAGACCGGCGATCTGATTGTCGCAATCGACGGCCAAGGGGTCGATGACCAGAACGCATTCGACTACCGCTTCGCCACCAAGCCGCTCGGCGGCAACGCGCAGATCGGCATCGTGCGTGGCGGCAAGGAAGCGAAGCTCTCCATCGCGCTCGAGACCGCCCCCGAGACGCCGCGCGACGAGATCGTGATTGGCGCGCGCTCCCCGTTCATGGGCGTGAAGGTCGCCAACATGTCGCCTGCGCTTGCCGACGAGTTGCGGCTTGATCCTTCGGCTGAGGGTGTGGTCATTCTCGACATCGCGAACGGTTCGGTGGCGCAGAATCTTGGGTTCCAGCGTGGCGATGTGATCGCGGCGGTGAACAACGAGAAGATCGCGCGCACGCGCGACCTCGACCGTGTCGCCAAGGAGGCCAGCCGGCGCTGGAACATCACGCTGGTGCGCGGCGGGCAGACGATCTCCGTGACGTTCGGGGGATGAGCACGCGGCCGAAACGCGGCCCAAGCCTGTTCGAAGCCGCAGGGCTCGACGCCGACGCGCCGCGCCCGCTCGCCGACAAGCTGCGTCCGCAGAAGCTCGCCGAAGTGGTCGGGCAAGATCATCTGCTCGGCCCAGACGGTGCGCTCACCCGCATGCTGGAGACGCGCTCGCTGGGCTCGCTGATCTTCTGGGGACCGCCCGGCACCGGCAAGACAACAGTGGCGCGGCTGCTGGCCGATGCGACGGCGCTGCATTTCGAGCAACTCTCGGCCGTGTTCTCCGGCGTCGCCGACCTGAAAAAGGCATTCGAAGCGGCGCGGGCGCGGCGCGAGATGGGGCAGGGAACGCTGCTGTTTATCGATGAGGTGCATCGCTTCAACCGCGCGCAGCAGGACAGCTTCCTGCCCGTGATGGAAGACGGCACGGTCGTTCTGGTCGGGGCGACCACGGAAAACCCGTCGTTCGAACTCAACGCCGCGCTGCTGTCGCGCGCGCGCGTGCTGGTGTTCAAATCCCTCGATGCAGTGGCGGTCGAGCAGTTGCTGTCGCGAGCCGAGGAGATCGAAGGCCACAAGTTGCCGCTCGAAGCTGAGGCGCGCGCCTCGCTGACGCGCATGGCGGACGGCGACGGGCGTGCGGCGCTGACGCTCGCCGAGGAAGTCTGGCGCGCGGCGCGCAAGGACGAGACCTTCGACGCCGCGCAACTGCAGGAGATCGTGCAGCGGCGCGCGCCGATCTACGACAAGTCGCAGGACGGGCACTACAATCTGATCTCGGCGCTGCATAAGTCGGTGCGCGGCTCCGATCCGGACGCGGCGCTCTATTATTTCTGCCGCATGCTCGACGCCGGCGAGGACCCGCTCTATCTGGCGCGTCGGGTGGTCCGCATGGCGGTGGAGGACATCGGTCTCGCCGATCCACAAGCGCTGGTGATCTGCAATGCCGCCAAGGACGCCTATGATTTCCTTGGCAGCCCTGAAGGTGAACTGGCTATCGCGCAGGCTGTGATCTACATCGCGACCGCGCCGAAATCGAACGCCGCCTACACGGCGTACAAGGCTGCGATGCAAGTCGCCAAGACAGCGGGCTCGCTGCTGCCGCCGAAGCACATTCTCAACGCGCCGACCAAGCTGATGAAGGAAGAGGACTACGGCGCCGGCTACGAATACGACCACGACGCGCCGGATGCTTTTTCGGGGCAGGACTACTTCCCGGAACAACTAGGCCGCCAGCAGTTCTACGATCCGCCCGAACGCGCCTTCGAGCGCGAGATACGCAAGCGGCTGGAATTTTGGGCCAAGAAACGCGCGGAGCGGAATTCGTGAGAGTTTGCATTGTGAGCTTGCTGATGGCCGCTTTAGTGACTCCCGCGCTCGCCAACGAACCCCAGTTCGGTCAATGGACCACCGACTCGCAAAGCTGCTCGGGCGCGGCATCGTTGACCGTGACGGCCACCACGCTGCGGCGTTCGGACGAGACCTGCACGATCGGCAAGATGTACAAGGCGGAGCGCGCGCTCTACATCGAAGGGCGGTGCTCGACGGGCGGCGCCATGGTCAGGCATCCGATCACCCTGGCGATGAAGGGCGAGCGCCTCGCCGTCACCTGGAACGGCGAGCATTTTGAGATGCAGCGATGCCGATGAAGCGCGGGGCTGGACGCGGTGGACGGGCCGGCGCGCGGCAGGGTCAGCCGGGCAAACCCCAGTCGCGTAAGCCGAAGGGGTCGTTCGGTGCGCGCGAGTCCAAGGCGCATTCGTTTCAACCGCAGGCTTCGCGAGGGAATGCGCGGTCCGAAGGGCGCGAGCGACCAAAGCGAGATGCGTTCGGGTCTCGCGATGTCGGCGGCGCGCGAGAGCGCAAGTTCGAGCAGCGCCCTCGCCACGCCTCGCCGGAAGCGAAATCCGCGCCGCCGCCGCCCGAGATCGCGACCGGCGTGCAAACCGTCACGGTCGGCGCCGACGAGGCTGGCATGCGGGTGGATCGCTTTTTCGAAGCGCGATTTCCCGGACTGTCGTTCAGCCACATCCAGCGCATCGTGCGCAAAGGCGAAGTGCGAGTCGACGGTAAACGGATCGATACGAAAGACCGGCTCACTGTCGGCCAACAGGTGCGCATCCCGCCGCTCAAGCTCAACGTGCCGAAGCGCTCGCATCTCACGCCCGCAGATGAGAAGACGCGCGACTTCCTCAAGTCGATCACGCTGCACGAAGACGCCGACGTGATGGTGCTGAACAAACCGATGGGTCTCTCCGTGCAGGGCGGCTCCGGCACCACGCGCCATGTCGATGGCATGCTCGAAGTGTTGCGTCAGCCTGGACCGGACGGACAGCGTCCCCGCCTTGTCCATCGGCTCGACAAGGACACAGCCGGCTGCCTGCTCGTCGCGAAAACACGCTTCGCCGCGGCTGCGCTTGCGAAAACGTTCCGCACGCGCTCGGCGCGCAAGATCTACTGGGCGCTCACCGCCGGCGTGCCGAAACCACGACAGGGTCGTATCTCCACCTTCCTCGCCAAGGAAGAGCGCGAGGAAGACTCCTTCATGCGCATCGCGCAGCACGGCGAGGAAGGCGCGAGCCACGCCGTCACCTACTATGCGGTGGTTGAAACTTCGGCGCAGGCGCTCGCCTGGGTGTCGCTCAAGCCGGTCACCGGACGAACGCATCAGCTGCGCGCGCACATGGCGCATGTCGGACACCCGATCGTCGGCGATCCGAAATATTTTCAGATCGAGAACTGGGAGCTGCCCGGCGGCTTGCAGAACCGCCTGCATCTACTCGCTCGCCGCATCGTCGTGCCGCATCCGCGCGGCGGCACGATCGACGCGACCGCGCCACTGCCGCCGCACATGCAGCAAAGCTGGAATCTGCTCGGCCTCGATGCCAGCCGCTACGATCCGATCATCGAGGCGCCGGAGGAGTGAGCTCCATGCGCGGAAGGCGGAGCGTTTCGATGCGGCGCGCATTGGCGATGCTCACGGTCCTGTCGGCGGTCGGCGCTCCCGGCGCGCTCGCCCAAGGTGTGCCACCGCTTTTGATTCCAGCTCCGCCGGCGCCAACGCCGCCGCCGCTGTTCGTTCCGCCTGCCGTGCCATCGGTGGTGACTCCCTTGCCAACGCCGAGCTACGGCGTGCCGCCGGGTGTCACGAATACGCCATCATACGGCAGCGGGCTCGCGCCGACCCTGCGCTATCGGGCGCCGGTGAAGCCGCGCAAGCCGAAGCGTCGCCCGCGCGTCAGCAGCTACTAGGA
>Ga0126311_10001360_pt1 | contig 11848 bp, 11 predicted proteins | sample Plot61_FD_92539 | JGI IMG/M metagenome (GOLD analysis project Ga0126311, IMG submission 92539) | Serpentine soil microbial communities from UC McLaughlin Reserve, CA, USA - Plot61 | ecosystem: Environmental > Terrestrial > Soil > Grasslands | place: USA: UC McLaughlin Reserve, Lake County...
CGCGATGTATGGCGTGCCGTTGTCTTCGCCGACTTCGTAAATCGTCAGAATGTGTGGATGGCTCAGCGCCGAAGCAGCGCGTGCTTCCTGAAAGAAACGGCGGCGGCGATCGACTTGTGAGACATACTCCGAAGGGAGCAGTTTGAGTGCGACGACGCGCTGGAGTTTGTTGTCGTAAGCTTTGTAAACCGCGCCCATGCCACCGGCGCCGATTGGTTCGACAATCCGGTAATGCGCAATTGTTTTGACGGGCAGGGGCTTCATCGAGGGACGTGCAATTGTACTTAATCAATTCCCTAATTAGAACCCGAATCGTAGAATTGTCGTATCCATAACGATTTTCCCGAACAGGAGCTGCTTATGCTGTGTCCACGTTGTACCTCAAACCAGAGTGACGAGATCAAGTTTTGCACGTCGTGCGGGGCTAATTTGCAGGCCGTGCGCGAAGTGCTCGACCCGCCCGAAGGAAAGAAGTTTGACTGGGGTAACACCTGGGTGGCCGAGATGTTCATGTCGGGCCAGGCTGCCGAAATACGCAAGCGCGAGATGGAACGCCAGCTCGGCATCACGCCTGAAGTGAAGCGTTACAACGAGATTAAGGCGGGGGTGATCGTGAGTTGCGTTGGTATTGCTGTGACGATCTTTCTCCTCGTCCTCATGCAAGGGATTGCCGCGCACGCTCGGCCGGAAGACGCAGAAATACTCACGCGTGTGTGGGTGGCGGGGCTTATTCCATTTATGGTTGGGTTGGCACTTATCATCAATGGTGTGTTCGTGAGCAAGAAGATGATCCAGGTCATGGAGCGTGGACGGAAGGAAACTGACGCGCTCGAGGATGGTGGTCCAACTCCTCGCGGGCTGCGCGCACCAGACACGAGTGAGTTTATTCCCGCGAACATGAGTAGTGTTACCGATGAAACTACCCGGCATCTTGAAAACGTTGAGCGGAAGATTCGATGAACAGGATTTCAGGATTAGAGAAGAGTCAGGCGCCATGGCATCTGCGCTGGTTCTACACGACGATGCGCAAGATGTTTGGCAAGGATCTAACGCCGGTCAAGCAACAGATGCGGCTGCCGGGAATGGTTTGGGGCAGCATCGCGATGGAAGCGGGACTGGCACGCAAGCGCAAAGTTTCGCTGAGGTTTATTCAACTGGGTAAGGTGCGAACCGCTTCGCGTATTGGGTGTCCGTTTTGAGTTGACATCAATTCTGCCGTTGGCAGAAAAGCGGGTTTAAGTGATGAGAAGTTGCTGGCCGTCGTGAAGAATGATCTGTCGGTGTTCTCGGATGTCGAGAAGCTCGTGATCGAGCTCGCGGATGAAATGGCTAACACGCCGGCGAATATTTCTGACGAGTTGTATGCGCGGCTGCGTGAGAAGTTTTCCGAGGAGCAGTTGTTGCAACTAAGCGGACAACTCGCGTTTGAGAATTATCGCGCCCGATTGAATCGCGTGTTCGATGTCGGGAGTGACGAGTTATATAAGCCGCAGATAAACGCGAATTAACGCGGATCTTTGGTCAGATTTTCTAATTCTTCAGGCGTTCGGGGCCAGTCGTCTTTTAGTAAACGCGAGAGGGCGCGGTCGGCGAGTAGGCGTCCTCCGGTCTGACACGCCGGACAGTAATTCGTTTCATTCGATCCGTAACGAATCCTTTGAATCTTACTCCCGCAACGCGGACACGGCTCACCGTATTTACCATGTGTCGCCATATCCGGCCGGAACGCCGTCACCTTCTCCGGAAAGCCCTTCAATGCTTCCGCGCGCAAACGCTCTAGCCACTCGGTCAAGGTTCGCTTGATTGCGGCAAAGAGGCGTTCAACTTCTTCATCGCTGAGTTTTTGTGTGAGCGTAAACGGAGATAACTGAGCGTTGAAGAGAATCTCGTCTGAGTAAGCATTGCCGATGCCGCTGAGGATGCGTGGATCGGTGAGAGCGCGTTTGAGCGTGTGATTCTTCGCGCGGATCGCTCGCGCAAACTCTTCAGCGGTCGCGTCAAACACTTCGAGACCACCCGGATTCAAATTCTCGAGTCCCGCCTCACCCTGAAGCACGTGCAACGACGCACGTTTCTGCGTGCCCGCTTCAGTCAACGTGAGACTGCCGGTGCTGAACTCAAACACGGCCACACTACGGCCTTTGGCAGCCCTGGCGCGCTCATCGTACCAGTGCAACCTGCCCGCAATCATCAGGTGCAACACGAGCCACAGATCTCCTTCGAGCCCGAAGCAGATCCTCTTCCCAAGCCTGCGCAGCTCGACGATCTTTTTGCCTTCGACGCTGGACAGAGGCGGCACGGCGGTGCGCAACAGAAAAGGACTTGCGACGCGCACGCGTTCGAGAGTACTGCCTTGAATTCGCTTCTCGAGAGCCTCGATATAAACGACTATGTCCGGCAGTTCAGGCACTAATTCTTATCTGCTTAGACGGTATTTCGGCTCTTAATCATCCGCCAAATCCAAAGCACAAGAATAGCGCCGAGTACCGAAAGCAGCAGACCCGCGGGTTGAAATCCATCCGTGTTATTGCGCCAGATGGCCATACTCACCAGGCCGCCGAGAATCGAGCCGACAATGCCCAGCACTATGGTGGCGATGATGCCCATTGGATCTCTTCCGGGCATGATCAGACGCGCCAGTGCACCCGCGATTAACCCGATGATTAACCACCAAATGAAATTCATCATTCTGTCTGTCCTCCTTGTGTGCCCGCGTTTATACCACTCCTGCGGGACGTTGGCCACCCAGCGCGGCTTACTTAATCTTTTTTGCGGCGTATAACTCAAAGAATAGAAACTCGATCTTTCCGCTCTTCCCGGGGACGAAGACTACCTCGTTCTCGTTCTGTTCACCGAAGGTAAACTTGCGCTCGCCGCTCATTGTCATTACCGATTCTTTACCGTCAAATTTCATGTACAGCTTTCCGTCTTTCAGCGAAACGTCCCAGGTGTTTGGCGCGTGCGAGTAAACGCCGGCGTATTCGTTCATCTCCGCGGCGGTCAGTGGTGTGACCGAGGCGGGCTTATCGGGTGCTTCGTCTTTCAGTCCGAGCGCGAGTTGTGTTGCTTTGTTCAAAGTCTTGCGCATGGTCTCGCCGCTTTTGTTAGTCAATACAATCACGGCGAACTTCCGCGACGGCACCATCTGGATCATCGAACCATACCCACGGCTGAATCCGCCATGTGCGACAAACTCGTAATCTTTGTACTTGAAGATCGTCAGGCCATAGCCGTAGTACGAATCGGTCTCACCGGGCACAGGTACGTGATGTTGGACCATTTGTTTAATCAGCGACGTTGAAAGTACCTGTTTGCCCTCAACTCGGCCGTCGTTCATCAAAGCGACTACCCAACGCGACAGATCTTTCGAGTTGGACCAGATCGAGCCGGCCGGCCACATCGCGACGTTATTGAACAGCGGGCGCAGAATTGTTGGTTTGCCGTTTTCGACTGCGTGACCGATGGCGAAAGGATAAGTGATTGCCATCAATGGGCGCAGTGTGGTGCGTTCCATACCGATGGGTTTGAAGAGCAGTTCGTTCATCGCATCGGCGTAGGGTTTGCCGTATAGCTCTTCGACAACAAAACCCGAGAGCCAGAAGCCGGGGCTCGAGTAGGAATAAATCTCACCTTGATCGGCGAAGAAGATGTCGTCCTTCCACGAATGGACCATATTGGCGAGTGCGGAGTCGTCACTCGAGATCACGGGCGCGGCAAAATCCCGTACGCCGGCGGAGTTGCTCAACAGGTAGTGTGGTGTGACCTGGCCCACACGGCTGTTCAAACCTTTGACACGGTTCGCTATTGGTTCGTTTATCTTGATCTTGTTTTGTTCGGCGAGTGTGAGGAGTGCAGCGGCGGTGAACATCTTTGTCGTTGAGCCGAGTCGAAAGAACATCTCCGGCTGCATCGCCGCGTTCGTCTCCACGTTCGCGACACCGAACGCCTTCTGATAGACCACCTGATCGCCGCTGATCACCGTAATCACCGCGCCGGGCGTATTCTTCTCTTTGAGCTCCTCGGGCACGAGTCTGTCGAGTTCGCTGAAATCAATCGGTGGCGGAGTGGCGGGCTTAGCACTGGTTGAGTCATGTGGTTTAGACGTCGATTGCGTAACAAAAATACTTAGGCACAAAGTGATCAAGCATAGTTTGCCGGCGACTCTTTTCATGCTAGATGAGCTCCTGAAGGATTTGGCGCGAGCATCGTGCATACGCATGGTCTAGTCGCAAAGTTCTTTGGATAAGAGTCCAGAAAAATGGAGGAGAGCTTTACTTAGGCTAAGTCCAGCGCTGCCTTGAGCCCGTTTTCAACCAAGCTAAGATCTGTCGGACTCAATTCTCCGATTCGCTTCGTCAGTTTTGTTCGATCAAGTGTCGTAACTTGATGACACAGTACGACACTGTCTTTCCTCAACCCGGCCGTGCCCTGCATTAAGAGGACAGCGGATGGACCACGTGCGGCTTGGATTGCTGAAGTTGAGATCGGTACGACAATGATCGATCTCCAGCTTTGCGCATGGTTGAAGGCGTTGTTAGAGATCACAACGACTGGACGACGGCCCTGTTGCTCGGATCCTGAGCGAGGAACAAGATCAGCCCAGTAGACTTCGCCACGTTTCAATCAGACGTGAGGAGTTGCTCAACGGCGGCCGCCTCTAGGTCAGGATCCAGGTCGGCCTCTGTTCCTCCGTACTCGTTGGCATAATCACTGAGAGCCTCATGTAAGGCATTTCGATCGAGACCCGGCTGTTGCGAAAGCGGGTCGACGAATGCTTCGACCTCAGCTCTGCGCTCGTGAGGGAGTCTTTTGATTAATTTCTGTTTCATGGACGAAAGTATAGCACGAGCTTGCTTTCAGACACCTTATCCTTGCCGGTGCGTTTGACTAATTCCGCAAGCGCCTCGTCACGGGTGCCGTGTCCATCGAGGTAGGGTTTCCAAATTTCTTCGAGCGGTGTTTTGAACGGCGCGATTCCTCTTTGCCAGACGCCGAATTTTTCCGCATAGGGAACGTGATCCGGATAGATGTGACGCACTGCTTCACCGGCGGTGAAGAAGATCATTGCGTGTGACAAACCATTCGGCACGAGTCTCTTTTGCTTACGAGCCTCGTTGCGCAGAGCCTCAAACACCTGCTCGTCCCACTGGTGCATGCCTTCGTGAAAAATCGTCTCCAGTCCGTAGTTACCTTTGATGTCTTCACCGAGACTGGATAGCACGAGCAGTTCGCCGGTAGTCGAATATGCGCCGGCCCAGTTTGTGTAGCCGGAGAGATGGACGTGAAAACCCGCGGGGTTCCAGTCCAACTGGTAAACCTTAGTGATGAAACTGAGAATCGCCGTACCGTGTTGGTCCACTAACTTCTGAATCATTCGCTGCCATTCAACATTCGCTGCGTGATGAGCAGGCCACCACGACTTGTGATAGATCGGCGCTGCGCGTTCCAGAGACGACGCAACTGAAGGATCAATCTTCGCTGCGGCGAGCGACTTCGCGTCACCCGCTTGCGCGAGTGCGTTCGTAATCGCCGGCAATGGTTCATCGAAGATTGCATCCTTCTTGCTGAGGTCCTTCGCATAGAAAGAGACTGCTTCACGCCAGATCGCACGCTCCGCCTCAGTGAGTTTCGCGAGCCCCTGTTCCTCATCCTTTGGCGCATTCACGACCGCGCTGCGTGACGAGTCTCGCGTTTTGTTTTCAGCGCGACCAAGCACGTAGAGAAAGTGATGCAGGTTGAGCCAGAACTCGTCGGTGTGAAAGATGAAGATTGTCTGTTTGGTTTTGGCTTGCAGCGTCGGTTGTCCCAGCGTGGCAATAATCAAGATCAAAAGCAGAGCTCGTCTCATGAATGACAGCATAGCCACAATGAGGCACATATGCGAGCACCATGCCCAGAGGTGCCATTCAGGTTGGGCAGGGCGCAGATGCTCGCTGGTGACGCGGATCAGATCCGCGTCAACCGGCGAAAATCCGTGGCTAAATGGATCACGGGCCGAGGGCGCCGCCGTTGATCCAGTTCAGAATCTCCGTTGAATCGTTGATTCCGTCCAACGGAAGGTCTGTATCGGTTATCTCCAGGTTAGGGCCACCCTGTGGCATCCGAGATCCGCCATTCCCAAGGATTCGTTGGTATAGCAGACTCGCTCCGGGATTACCGGCAACGATGTAATGCGACACCCCATCCTTCGCGATTGCGTTGAGTATACTGTCGTAAACGTCATCGACCGTTCCTCCAACCGCGAAGTTCGCGTTACCTACAACACTGTGACAACCGGTGCAATTGTTAGTAAGTATTGGATAAATCTCAGTTGCGAACAACGACGTAGGCGTACTGCCCGGCTGGAAGAAGAGACCGCACTGGGAATTTCCCGCCGCGGACCAACCCGCAAAATTCTGCCCATAGAGCTGGAGAAATCCCGGCATGTTCGGGCCCAGACTGGTCCAGAAAATGTCGTTTGTTCGTTTCGCATGCGGCATGATTTTCTGGTTGCATACTCTGGCCTGCACCGTTCCAATCGAATTCTGGAAGTCAACCATGTTCGTGAACGCCGGCGCACTGAATGGTAGTGCGACGTGACACGTACGACACGTGCGAGCGAAGACGTCACGATAGAACTTGTGATTGTCAGACGCAGGATTGGCGCCATCCCAGTTGGTGATGACTGCGTTCTCCAGTTGCGAAGCTGCCGCCGCCGGATTGATCACATCGATCATCTCGACTATCGCAGTGCCCTGACCACCGTTAGCAGCAGCTACTTCCCTGACAATATCTCGATTCAGGTTCTTGAAAGCCGTCTGCTGCGCGGCTTTTGTTTTGCCCGCCGGGAAGTTGTAGAGATGCAGATCAAACGGCAGGAAGTTTGACTGCATGCTCATGATGTCGTTACGACCGGCGAACGCGCCTTTCTGTGGTCCGGTTGGATCAAGCGGGTTGGCTGGTTCACTAGACACCTGACCGCCGTGGCATATCACACATAACTGCGGTACAGGTCGTTCGCCGAAGCCATCGAGATCCGCCTTTTTGATCGTTGGCCCAGTAGGATCGTTAGTGTTGTAGACGTAAAACTTAACCGCCCGGTTGTTATCAGGAAACTCAGTCGGATTGGCTAGCTCGTTTTCGACACGTGAAAACTCCATCGCCACCGTCGCGTCAGGATTCAAGCCTGCAAGCGCATGATCGGCATCGATCTGGTCCACCTCGAAAATCGGTGGCTGCCCGAAATTCGTCACGTAACACGCAATGTCGAAAGCGCCATCACTCGCAACGTTGCGGCGGCAATGCATGTCTCGACCAAAACCGAGGTCACCGGAGTTTGCGTATTGAGCATCCCACTCAACTTCATTTGGATCGAGCGGTTGTCCAAAATCGTTCTTCGATTTGAACAGGTTGAAACTGGCGCGCAACGAACGCGGATCAGCTTGCTCGTAGTAATCCTCCGCTCCCGTTACGACAGCCGCAGCCACCGTCGGATCGGTCCCATTCAATTCAGTGATGTTGCTCGCCTGAAAGTAGAAGCCTTGCAAAAATTCGAGTCCACCACTCAACGGCGGGACGCCAAGGTTGGTAAGCGTCACTCGCGATCCGCATGGACCAGTAGGTACGCCACCACTTTCAGCGTAATAAGTACCATCCGGATTCGCAGGCGGAAGGTTGCTGGCGGAAATCTGTGATCCACCTGTGTTCACAACAAATATTCCGGCCGGGACATCGCCGACAGAACCATCGGGCTTAGTACCGGAAATGATCGGCGTCAGCACGATGTTAGTGTTGTTCGGCAGGTTGTAGATGACGTTGGTCTTCGCCGAATCAACGCTGAGTGTGCGCACCTGAATCACATTGGGATTGACGACTGACGGTGGCAACGTCACCTCGACGTTGAACGGCAGTGTGAAACCTGCGCCAGGGTCAACTTCAACCGCCACACAGGATTGTCCTGACTTGAGAATGTCAGCATTCATCGTGGAGAAGTGTTTGATCTTTTTCACGTATGCGGCAGTTCCGCCTGATCCGGTAAGTGTGGCAACACCGTCCTGCTCCCAAACACCTGTTTGCTCGTTGTAATAGAGGAAGGGTATTGTGGGTGGCGGAGTAGCGCCTCCAACAATTTGCGTTACATCGACCGGAATTCTCATCGTTGCTTCCATACCTGCTTTGAGATTGAAGCGCTGATTGCCGGCTCGAATCTCAACACTGCCCGCGCCAAAACTTTCCATACTGCGAGCGTTGCCGGTTTGATCCGTCGCGGAATAATCACCTGGCATTGAACTCCCGTTGGTCAGGTCTACTGTTGAGAGCGCGACCTCTACGTTGCCGCTGGGAGCTTGTTTTGTAGTCACACTTTCCAAAGCGTTCGCAGGAATCTCCAACTCGATACCATTTCTACACGGCACGGTCGTGGTCGTTTGAGTGTCGCCTTTGAACTTGGCCAGTTGAGCGAATGTCCGTGGCAACAGCGGATTATTCCTCCCCAACAATCGCATGACACCCTCGAATGCTTTCCGATCTCGACCTCCGACTTCCGAAAGCGAACGAGGATTGCCTCGGCCATCCTGCCATTCAAAGAGACCCTGGCCCAGGTATTTACTCCAATCCATCTTGCTTGTTACTGAGCCCTGGCAGTCCTTTTCCGTGCGCCGATGCTGAAGTTTGTTCGGTTGAGTAGGATTTATAGAAATGATCTGCGCCGGCCGAAGCACCCAACGTCCACCGGTAATCGAGCCCGTGTAGACAAACGAGACTGTCCCGTAAGTAGGTTGGTTCGGACCTCCGCCCGCAGTGCTGCGAGCTGTCAGCACATATTTGTCAGCAAGGGGAACCTCAAAGCTGAATTTGCCGGCGCTGTTTGCGTTCGTGGTGCGCCCGTTGACTTGCACCTGTGCTCCAGCCACGCCGTTTCCATTTGGATCGACTATCGTTCCACTAAACGGCACACCGCCTGATTTGGCCATTACGGAAAACGAACTTCGCGCGTAACCACCGCGGTTGTCACTTACGAGTACCGTGACAGGAAAGCGTCCGGCACGACTCGGAACAGTCCATGGCACTTCGGAATCTGTTGTTGGTCCAACTACAACTCCGCCCGGCAAGACCCAACGATACTCGAGCTTGTCGCGCTCACGATCTTCGGCGACGGTCTTCAACCTCACAGCACTGCCTGGCGCCGCTAGTTGTAATCGCTGGCCGCCGTTGTTTGCCGACATCACACGAATCTTCGGCTTGCTGTTACGCAGTTGAAAATCGATCGGGTAAGCGCGGCCTGGAAGTAATTTTGTTTGTCTGCGAATACGTCGGTCGAGCGTCTCTTTCTCGATGTTGGCGCTCAAGGTAAAGTCACGATCAATGGGCACTGACGGCACGATGTATTCGCCGAGGTTATTAACGAAAGCGTCATATCTCGTCGAACTACCTACGATAAGTTTCACACGTCCGAATGCATTCACTCCGAGAAACGGATCGAAGCCGCGCGGAACACTGCCGTCAGCTAACAGCACGTCGCCAAAAATTGCTGCGGCTTGTGAGTTTCGCGGCAGCGGCACCCGCAATGTGCCGAGGTATTGCGATGTGCGGAACAACCTGAACTGGTTTTGTGGACAGAAGCGTGGGAAACCCTCTGCTTCAATACACACCATGAACGTACCGGTTTTTTCAGTCTTGATGGCGAAGCGACCGCTCAAGTCAGTTAACGCCGAGTCAACCGGTTGATTGGGATTATTGAACGGCACGAGGAAAACTTTCGCGTTTGGCAGCGCGATATCTTTAATCTTTATGGCAGAGGCGCCCTCGACGGTGTTGGTGACACCGGCAGCGACGAAGCCTCGAACAAAGAGAAATTTATTTGGGCCTTGTGCCTCAGTCGGGCGAGGACGAGTGACGATCCAACCACAGATACAGGAGAGGATCAGGATAACGATCAGCTTTATTTTGAGAGAGTTCATAGTGACCTCGTAAGGTAGAAGATTTCAATTTGGACACGATTGGTGTTAAGGAACGGAGGTCCGATCCATTTGTCATGATCTTTATGAGTTTGGAGCTCGAAAACGTGTCAGAGGAAATACGCCGGAGGCGTTGTCGCGTGATTTAAACAACTAACCCAGGGTTTTCGCTGCGCTCAAACCCTGGGCTGAAATTAGCGAACGCCTTCGGCGTAATTTTTGCCCGATTCGGCGTTAATTCCGTTTTTTCTTTTTCGAGATAGAACCGGGCTATTTCGAGTTGGGCCAGGCCGCGGACTTCGCGGGTTTTGAGAGTGTCTGTTAGATTCACGAGGTTCTCAAATTCCGCTGCAACCAGCGGCTCGATAGCACTGCGAGAGCCAAAGCCGATGCGAGGAGTGTCGGCGAGACTCTCGGATCTCCACGATCCTTTTATCCCCAGCCTCGGCGCGGAACTGTTTTTCAGATCGAAGTGGTCCACCTTATTCCGGCGTTTCGAGTGGTAAAGGCTGCGTGAAGAACGTTTGATATGCAGCCAGAAGAAATCGATGAGCGCGCTCCGGCTCACTCTTGAAAGCGGCCGGCTCGTCTCGCAGCATTGGGTTCATTGTCATAATCACCGTCCCCGCCGCATTCGATGAAAAGCTCATGCCCGGTTGAAAGAGGTAGCCGGCCAGGACTTCTGCTTCAGACGGATCCGGTGCGCCGCTACTGAAACGTGCGAGCGCAAGATCGAAGAGCTGGTTCGCGAGTGCAACGTCCTTCTTTCGCAATCCGGTCATCAGGTTTTGCAAAGTGAACGAGATGCCATCCGTGAGGCTGCGCTGTGCGAGATTGAACGCAAGCTGCGGGTTGGTTTCGAGAGCCTGCTGCGCCAGCCACAATAGTTGTTCGCTGCGGGCACTTCGATCGTCGAAGGCGCCGCGATCCTTCTTTTGCTCGGGTTGTTCTTCTGCGATCTGCTGCACGAACTTGTTCGGCGAGTTTTGGATCGTGGTTGTGGGCCACTCGCAGCACGATCGACTTCAACTGTGCTTTGTCTGACTGTCGTACGAAGTCTTTCAGGAGTGGATTCTGTTCACTGCTTTCAGTTACTTGATCGACTAAGTCCCAGGCTTTTGTCAGCCACTTACTGGCGCGTGATGGATTCCGATCCCAAAGCAAATCGGCCGCATTGGCCAAAGCCTCAACTGCGGATCTCTTGTCGTCCCATAGTTCAGCTTCCGAGCCGACTTGCTCGATCAGCGCTATCGCTCTTGCTTGTTGCTGCTGTCGCTTGAGGTCTTTTTCGTTAGTGGGCGTCGAGCGTTGTTGGACGAGTGGCGCAAAAGAGGCGATTCCGAGAATGACCAGCAGGATTTTCATGACGAGTCTCGGGAGAGTATATTCAATGAGACGTTTCATTACTAAGTTATGAATACCACCGTCCCTACTAATTTGCCAAAAGAGATGCAGTCGCATCACTATCCGCTCCTCTACCAGGTTGAGGAGAGGCACTGGTGGTATGTAGGACGACGGCGGATCATTCAGAACCTCGTCGAAAAGATTTGCACGACCATGGATAATCCGAGCCCGAGAATTCTCGATGTCGGGTGTGGCACGGGCGCGAACCTCAAGATGCTGGCACACTACGGCAAAGCAGAAGGCATTGATATTTCTCAACAAGCCATCGACTTCTGTGGCGAGCGCGGTTTGCAATCGGTCAAGCTCGGAGCCGCCGAAGACCTGCCATATGAAAACGATTCTTTTGAACTCGTAACTGCACTCGACGTCATCGAACATCTTGATGACGACGTCGCCGGACTGCGAGAGATGAGAAGAGTCTTACGTCCGGACGGACGTCTGCTGTTATTTGTGCCGGCGTTTATGTTTCTTTGGGGCGTTCAGGATGATGTGAGCAACCACCGGCGCCG
>Ga0126311_10001361_pt1 | contig 11846 bp, 10 predicted proteins | sample Plot61_FD_92539 | JGI IMG/M metagenome (GOLD analysis project Ga0126311, IMG submission 92539) | Serpentine soil microbial communities from UC McLaughlin Reserve, CA, USA - Plot61 | ecosystem: Environmental > Terrestrial > Soil > Grasslands | place: USA: UC McLaughlin Reserve, Lake County...
CAAGCTCTCCGCGGTAGGGCAGGCCCTCGGACCCGACGGCAGCAAGATCGCCATGGAGCACGCCTGGGACATCTGCCAGGCGGCCAGCGAGGCCGGCACCACGGTGACCCTGGACGCCGAGGACCACACCACCACGGACGCGACCCTCGAGGTGCTCGGTCAGCTCCGGGAGGACTTCCCCTGGGTCGGCGCGGTGGTGCAGGCGTACCTGCGACGAACCGAGGCCGACTGTCGCGATCTCGCCACCGAGGGGTCACGGGTACGGCTGTGCAAGGGTGCGTACGACGAGCCGGCCTCGGTCGCGTTCCAGGAGAAGGCCGAGGTCGACAAGTCCTACGTGCGGTGCGCGCGTGCGCTGATGGCGGGGTCCGGGTACCCGATGCTGGCGACGCACGACCCGCGGCTGGTCGACATCGGCGGCGCGCTCGCGGTCCAGCACGGCCGCAGCCAGGGCAGCTACGAGTTCCAGATGCTCTACGGGATCCGCCCGGACGAGCAGCAGCGGCTGGCCGACCAGGGGGAGAAGGTGCGGGTCTACGTGCCGTACGGGGACGAGTGGTACGGGTACCTGGTACGCCGAATGGCCGAGCGCCCGGCGAACACGGCGTTCTTCCTGCGCGCCCTGGCGACGCGCTCGTGAGCGAGCGGGGGCTCGTCGCCGTCCTCGGCGCCGGCGTGATGGGGGAGACGCTGCTCTCCGGCCTGCTGCGCGCCGGTCGGCCGGCCGGCTCGCTGCTGATCAGCGAGCGCCGGCCCGAGCGCGCCGCCGAGCTCACCGAGCGGTACGGCGTCCGGGTGGTCGACAACCCCACCGCGGCGCGCGAGGCGTCCACGGTGGCGCTCGTGGTCAAGCCGCAGGACATGTCGTCGGTGCTTGCCGAGATCCGCGACCACGTCTCACCGGACACCCTGGTGGTGTCCCTCGCGGCCGGCATCACCACCACGACGCTGGAGGCGGGGCTCCCGGAGGGGACCCCGGTCGTGCGGGTGATGCCCAACACACCCGCGCTGGTCGACGAGGGCATGGCGGCGATCAGCCCGGGGGCGCACTGCGATGAGGGGCACCTGGCCGAGGCCGAGGAGCTGCTGCGGTCCTGCGGGCACGTGGTTCGCATCGCCGAGCAGTACCAGGACGCGGTCACCGCCATCAGCGGGTCGGGGCCGGCGTACATCTTCTATGTCGTCGAGGCGATGATCGAGGCGGGTGTGCTGCTCGGGCTGCCCCGCGGCACGGCCAGCGAGCTGGTGGTGCAGACCCTCTACGGCGCCGCGACCATGCTCCGCGAGACCGGCCAGCACCCCACGGTGCTGCGCGAGCAGGTCTCGAGCCCGGCCGGCACGACCGTTGCAGCGATCCGCCAGCTGGACGACCACAAGGTTCGCGCGGCCTTCCTCACCGCGATGGAGGCCGCGCGAGACCGCAGCCGCGAGCTGGCCGCGGGCAACGCTTAGGCGCCACTCAGGACTGGGCGGAAACCAGCGTTCCCGCGGCAACCCGGGCCCCGCCCGACCTCCCGGTCGGGCACCGGGGTCTGACAGGCTGTGCCCATGAGCGACGTGACCGTGAGGGCCCTCGAGGGCGAGGACTGGCGGGCCTTTCGCGAGGTGCGCCTCACCGCGCTGAAGGACTCCCCGGAAGCTTTCGCGTCGTCGTACGAGACCGAGGCCGAGTACGACGAGCAGCTCTGGCGGGCCCGGATGGCGCGGTCCGAGCGGCTGATCGCGTGCGACGGCGACGAGCCGGTGGGCATCGTGTCGCTCGGGCAGGCCGAGGAGGAGGGCGTCGCCGAGCTGTTCGGCATGTGGGTGCGGCCGGACCGGCGAGGAACCGGCGTGGCCTGGAAGCTCACCCACGCCGCCGCTCTGCACGCCCGGGCGAACGGACGCCGAGCGGTGAAGCTCTGGGTCTCCACCGACAACGGTCGGGCGGTGGCGTTCTTCAGCAGCTACGGCTTCCGGCCCACCGACCAGCGCCGGCCGATGACGACCGACGCGGACCTCGAGGAGCTGGCCATGGTCGCTCCCCTGGGCGACGACCCCGGATGGGTTCCGACCACCGAGCTCTAGACGCGCCGGGTACCGTGCGCGCATGGTGGCGCAGGCCCGGGTGATCTGGGACGAGCAGTTCGCGGGGTACGACTTCGGGCCGGGGCACCCCATGGCGCCCATCCGCCTGGACCTCACCGCACGGCTGTGCCGGGAGCTGGGCCTGTTCGACGACCCCAGCCGGGTCGAAGTCGTCGGCGCCGACCCGGCCGACGACGCCCTGCTGACCACGGTGCACGACCCCGCCTACGTGGCGGCGGTTCGCGTGGCGTCGCAGGACCCGCGCAGCGCGGACCCCGCCCGTGGGCTGGGGACCGAGGACGACCCCGCGTTCCTGGGCATGCACGAGGCGTCCGCCCGGATCGTCGCCGGAACGGTCGACGTGGCGCGGGCGGTCTGCGCCGGCACCGCCAGGCACGGCGTGAACTTCTGCGGTGGGCTGCACCACGCCATGCCGGACAAGGCCAGCGGGTTCTGCGTCTACAACGACGTGGCCGTCGCCATCCGGGCCCTGCTGGCGGCCGGCGCCCGCCGGGTCGCGTATGTCGACGTCGACGTCCACCACGGCGACGGCGTGGAGCGGATCTTCTGGGACGACCCGCGAGTCATGACCATCTCGGTGCACGAGAGCGGCCGTGCGCTCTTCCCCGGCACCGGCTTCGCCGACGAGCTAGGCGGTCGCGCGGCTGAGGGCGGCGCCGTGAACGTCGCCCTGCCGGCGGGCACGGGTGACGCGGGCTGGCTGCGCGCCATCCACGCCGTCGTCCCGCAGCTCGTCCGGTCGTTCGCCCCCGACGTCCTGGTCACCCAGCACGGCTGCGACAGCCACGTGCTCGACCCGCTGGCCCACCTGACGGTCACGGTCGACGCCCAGCGGACCGTGCAGACCAGCCTGCACGAGCTGGCGCACGAGGTCTGTGAGGGGCGGTGGGTTGCCACCGGTGGTGGCGGCTACGAGGTCGTGGACGTGGTGCCGCGGACGTGGACCCACCTGGTCGCGATCGCCGCGCACCAGCCGGTGCCCCCGGAGACCGAGGTGCCGCAGGCCTGGCGGGACCACGTCAGCCACCTGCTGGGGCGGCCCGGACCGGCCCGGATGACCGACGGCGCGACGCCGTGGTGGCGGTCCTGGGAGGTGGGCTACGACCCGCAGGACGCCGTCGACCGGGCGATCATGGCGACCCGCAAGGCCACCTTCCCGCTGCACGGTCTCGACCCGTGGTTCGACTGAGGACCGAGGCCCGCGCGAGCCCGGCGGCGACACGCCGGTCGATATGCTTGACCAGGTGCCCCTCGGGTACTCACGACTGTCCAGTCGTCACAACAGCCCCTACGGTGTTGCCGCGCCTTGAGAGTGTGGACGCGCCACGGGGCACCGGCCGGCGCCAGGCGCCCGGAAGATCGGTGGAGCATGCCGAAGGACAACCCGTTCGCTGAGGTGCGGTTCCTCACCGTGGCCGAGGTGGCCGCGATCATGCGCGTGTCGAAGATGACCGTGTACCGGCTCGTGCACGCCGGGGACCTGCCGGCGGTCCGGGTGGGCCGGTCCTTCCGCGTGCCGGAGCAGGCGGTCCACGACTACCTCCGCACGGGGTTCATCGAGACCGCCTGACCGCTGGGTCAGGACGAGGCCAGAACGCGGCGGTTCGGACGGGGCGGTGCCGGACTCGGCGGTCCGGGCGGTCCCCGCTGCTGCGTGACACGGTACGATGGCGCAGATCGGTGGGGCCGCAGCCTGCGCCCGGCCGCTACGACGACATCCGGACGACGAGGTACACATGGGCTCGGTCATCAAGAAGCGCCGCAAGCGGATGGCTAAGAAGAAGCACCGCAAGCTGCTTCGCAAGACGCGTCACCAGCGTCGCAACAAGAAGTGATCGTCCCGACGGCCCCCGACCTCTGCGGTCGGGGGCCGTCGGCTTTCGAGAGCTCCGCACCGTGCTGCCAGACGTCTGGCGGCTGACCCGGGCGAGTGCGGCCGACTAGGATCGCCGGACGAGGCGGCGAGGGACGGCGGTGATGCGGGTGGGGCAGGTCGTGCTGGTCACCGGGGCCTCCCGGTATCTCGGCGGCCGCTTCGCCGAGCTGATGGCGACGACTCCCGGGGTGGACCGGGTCGTGGCGGTCGACGTCGTCCCACCCCAGCGGCCGCTGCGGCACGTCGACTTCGTGCGGGCCGACATCCGCAACCCGATCATCGCCAAGGTCATCTCCCAGGCGGAGGTCGACACCGTCGCGCACCTCAACGTCATCGCCACCCCGCTGTCGGCGGGCGGCCGCGCGTCGATGAAGGAGATCAACGTCATTGGCACCATGCAGCTGCTCGCCGCCTGCCAGCGGGCGCCGGGCGTGCGGCGGCTGGTGGTGAAGAGCAGCGCCGCGGTCTACGGCTCCTCGCCGCGAGACCCCGGGCTGTTCACCGAGGACCAGGGGGCGCGCTCGCTGCCGCGCGCCGGCTTCGGCAAGGACTCGGTCGAGGTGGAGGGGTACGTGCGCGGGTTCTCCCGCCGCCGCCCCGACGTCGACGTGTCCGTGCTGCGGTTCGCGAACGTCATGGGCCCCGGCATCCGGACGTCGCTCACGGACTACTTCACGATGCCGGTGCTGCCCACCATTGTCGGCTACGACGCCCGGTTCCAGGTGGTGCACGAGGACGACGCACTGGCCGCTATGCGGACGGCCACGGTGCGCGGTGGCGCCGGGATCTGCAACGTGGCGGGGGACGGGATGCTGATGCTGTCGCAGGCGGCCCGGCTGGCCGGGCGGCCGGTGCTGCCGGTTCCGATGGCGGCCGGTGGCTGGGTCGGCCAGGTGATGCGCAGGTCGCGGCTCGCCGACTTCTCGGCCGAGCAGATCCAGTTCCTGGCCTTCGGTCGCGGCCTGGACACCACCCGGATGCGCGAGGTGCTGCAGTTCTCTCCGGCGTACAGCAGCCGGGAGGCGTTTCTGGACTTCGTGCGCGTGGGCCGCGGGCCGTCCCCGTGGCTGCTTCCGACGATGGTGCGGGCCACCGAGCAGGCGGAGCGCTGGGTGGCCGTCGCGTTCGCGGGTTCACGTGGAGGTGCGGCATGACCGGCACGGCACGGCCCGGCGCGGGTACCAGGCAGCAGGAGGGGCGGGTGATCCCGCTCGAGCGGTCGCGACGACGCTCGGTGCCGGCCGGTCCGGACGTCCACGTCGTCCCGCTGCCCGCGCCCAGCGGCGACGAGGGCCTCACCCGGCTGCTGCGCTACCTGGTCGAGGCGGTGGTCGAGGCGCTGGTGGCCGAGGGACGCCGGGCCGGCGTTCCGGACGTCGACCGGCACGTCGCGTCGGCGCTGGCCTTTCTGCGCCGCCGGCTGCAGGGCGACTACACCGTGGACGAGCTGGGCTTCGACGCCGAGCTGACCGAGGCACTGCTCCCGGCGCTCCGGCCGCTGTACCGCAAGTGGTTCCGGGTCGAGGTACGCGGCGTCGAGAACATCCCTGCAACCGGGGGTGCGCTCGTCGTCGCCAACCACTCCGGCACCATCCCGCTGGACTCGCTGATGACCCAGCTGGCGGTGCACGACGAGCACCCCGGGCACCGGCACCTGCGGATGCTCGGCGCCGACCTTGTCTTCGCGATGCCCGTGGTCGGTGAGCTGGCGCGCAAGACCGGCACGACGCTCGCGTCCACGACCGATGCCGAGCGGCTGCTGCGGTCCGGTCAGCTGGTCGGCGTCTGGCCCGAGGGGTTCAAGGGCATCGGCAAGCCGTTCGCGGAGCGCTACAAGCTGCAGCGGTTCGGCCGCGGGGGCTTCGTCTCGGCGGCCCTGCGCACCGGCGTCCCGATCGTGCCCTGCTCGATCGTGGGCGCCGAGGAGATCTACCCGGTGCTCGGCAACCTGTCCTCGCTGGCTCGGCTGCTCGGGGTGCCCTACCTGCCGATCACCCCGACCTTCCCCTGGCTGGGGCTGTTCGGGCTGGTGCCGCTGCCGAGCAAGTGGATCATCGAGTTCGGTGCGCCGATCGACACCGCCCACCACGGGGAGGGCGCCGCCGACGACCCGATGCTGGTGTTCGACATGACCGACCAGGTCCGCGAGACCATCCAACAGACCCTGTACGCCCTGCTGGTCCAGCGGCGCTCGGTGTTCCTCTGAGACCGGGTTTCTCTGAGACCGGGTGCGTGGCCGTGACATCGCGGCAACCTCGCAGCCGCCCGCCTTTGCGTGCGCTATGCCGGTGGAAATCGCTCCCTTGGGCTCGCGCAACCGGCACGCGGTGCGCAAAGCCACCGCACCCCGCCGCCAGGGCCTGTGCGCATCGTCGTCCCGTCGGACCGCTCAGCAGGTAGCCGTTCCGGCCGGCACGGACACCGCCGCCCACGCCTGCTGCACCCGGGTGCACTGCAGGCTGCGCGTCCCGTAGAGGTCCCGGGCCGCGCGGGTCGTGGCGTCGCGGGCCTGCCGGTAGGTCGTCGTCGACGTCATGTACACGGTGAGCGCCCGGTACCAGATCCGCTCCGCCACTGCTCGTCCGACGCCGGTCACCGTGGACCGGTTGCAGGTGGGGCTGTTGTAGGCGACCCCGTTGATGGTCTTGGCGCCCGACCCCTCGCTGGCGAGGTAGAAGAAGTGGTTGCCGATGCCCGACGACAGGTGCGGGTCCATCCTGGCGACACCGGTCGACCAGCAGTCCGGGCTGCGGCCGTCGCGGGAGGGACGGTCGAGGTAGCGCAGCGGCGCTCCGTTCCCGAAGTAGTTGACCTTCTCGCCGATCAGGTAGTCCCCAGGGTCCTTGGGGTTGGCGGCCCTGAACTCCACCGCCGTTCCGAAGATGTCGCTGGTGGCCTCGTTCAGCCCGCCCGCGTCGCCGCTGTAGTTCAGGTCCGCCGTCGCCTGGGTGACGCCGTGACTCATCTCGTGCGCCGCCACGTCGATGGAGGTCAGCGGCCGCCTGTTGTCGGCGCCGTCGCCGTACGTCATCTGGGTGCCGTCCCAGAACGCATTGTCATAGTTAAAGCCGAAATGCACGCGTGACCGGACGCCCACACCGTTGTTGAAGATCCCGTTGCGGCCGAACATGCTCTTGTAGTAGTCCCACGTGAGCTGTGCGCCGTAGTGGGCGTCCACCGCGGCGGACGTCCGGTCGCCGATGGTGAAGTTGCCCCACACGTTGTCCGCGTCGAAGACGGTGGTGCCGTTGCCGGACCTGGCGCCCTTCAGGTCCGTCGTCCTGTTCCCGCCTCGGGCGGCGTCGACCAACCAGAAGCCCGTCGTGCCCTTGGTGGTGCCGATGGTGACCGAGCCCGAGTAGATCGACCGACCGGTTGCCTCCTGGACGTCGTCCCACTGGGCGAGCTGCCGGCCGGTGCGGGCGTCGACCACAGTGTGCAGCCGGCTCGGTGTCTGGTCAGCGCGAACGCCCTCGGTGACGACCTCATAGGCCAGCCGTGGCGTCCGCGCGGCCGCGTAGACGACCAGCTCGGCGTCCGCACGGTCCGCGGCATAGCCGGCCCGCGCCCGCGCGGTTGCGGTGACAGCGGTGGCGGTGACCGCCTGCCGGGTCAGGGTGGCGGCGGTCGAGGCGACGTCGACGCGTCCGGACCCGGCCCGGTCGGTACGCCGGACCGCGCTGGAGGGCGTCCGGTGCACCACCACGTCGCCGCCGATCACTCGCAGGCCGGCGAACGTGCGGTCGTACCGCACGTGCGTTGAGCCGTCGGAGTCCTCGACCACGTCCCGGACGCGCAGCCCCTCGCGGCGATCGAGCCCGAGGGCCTGGGCGGTCGTCGTGGCCTGCCGCTGCTGGGCAGACAGCGTGCTGGCCCGCCGGGTCGCCACGCCGGCCTTGGCCACCGCAGCGGCCGACGCGGCACCGGCTGAGGACGCGGCAGCAGTGGATACGGGCACGACGGCGGGTGCGGCCAGCGCGGTGGCGATCATGAGCACAGGTGCGAATCTCACGGGTCCCCCCTCGAGGAGTACGCGGTCCCGACCGGGGCCATCTGCACAGACTGACGGTGTATGCCTGGGTACGCATAGTTCAACGACAGATGTGGCGACTTGACCGCTCTCGGCGAAGATCTTCCCTTCCTGGGCGCCGCGCAGACTAGTGACGAAGTCGGCAGGCTTGTGCCAGGACGGCCGCCACTGACTCTGCTCCCCCGACCTGGCGGATGTCGTCCGGTCCCCTGAGCTCAGCTGGTCGTGACGGCCGTGTCGTCGACGACGAAGCTGGTCTGCAGGCTCACGTCCTCGGTCGCCACCAGCCGCACCGTCACGGTCTTGCCCTTGTAGGCGGCGAGACTCAGCTGCTTCTGCGCCCAGGTCGCGTTCGCCCCGACGTTGGAGTACGTCGCGAGCGTCGTCGCGGTGCCGGCCGAGACGACCTGCACCTTGAGGGTGTCGTACGCCGTGGAGCCGGACTCTGCCGTGTCGGTGCGCAGCCAGAACGACAGCGTCGCCGAGGACGCCGTGGAGGGGATGGTGACCGACTGGGCCACGTTCTCGCTGGCGGACGTGCCGTTGCCGCCCAGCCACGCCTTCCAGCTGCCGCTGTGGGCGGGCCGGCTGGCCGAGCTGGTGATGCTTCCGGCCGTCGACGACCACGCCGTCGCGCCGGACTCGAACCCGGCGTTGGCGACCAGGTTGCCGCTGCCCGACGGCGGAGTGGCGCCTCCCGAGCAGGTCGCGGAGCCGGCCGGCACGGACACTGCCGCCCACGCCTTCTCCACCCCGGCGCACTGGGTGCTGCCGGGCCCGTACAGGTCCGTGGCTGCGCGCATCGTGGCGTCGCGGGCCTGCGAGTAGGTGGTGGTCGACGTCATGTACGTCGTCAGCGCTCGGTACCAGATCCTCTCGACCGCCGCCCGGCCGATGCCGGCGACCGTCGACCCGTTGCAGGTGGGACTGTTGTAGGCGACCCCGTTGACGGTCTTGGCGCCCGACCCCTCGCCGGCCAGGTAGAAGAAGTGGTTGCCGACGCCCGAGGACTGGTGCGGGTCGAGGGCGGCGGTCCCGGTCGACCAGCAGTCCGGGCTGCTGCCATCCCTGGACGGACGGTCGAGATACCGCAGCGGCGTGCCGTTGCCGTTGATGTCGATCTTCTCGCCGATCAGGTAGTCCCCGGGGTCCGCGGGGTTGCCCGCGGCAAACTCCACCGCGGTGCCGAAGATGTCGCTGGTCGCCTCGTTCAGCCCGCCGGCGTCGCCGCTGTAGTCGAGGTTCGCCGTCGCCTCCGTGACGCCGTGGCTCATCTCGTGGCCCGCCACGTCGATCGAGGTCAGCGGGTGCGTGTTCGCGGCGCCGTCGCCGTATGTCATCTGGATGCCGTCCCAGAACGCGTTTACGTAACCATTGCCGTAATGCACGCGCGAGCGGACGCCGCGGCCGTCGTTGAAGATCCCGCTACGACCGTGGGTGGTCTTGAAGTAGTCCCAGGTGAGCTGCGCGCCGTAGTGGGCGTCGACGGCTGCGGACGCGCGGTCCGTCGTCGTGCCGCTGCCCCAGACGTCGTCCGCGTCCATGAACGTGGTGCCGCTGCCCGAGGTGGCGCCGCCCAGGTCGGTGGTCCAGGTGCCGCCGCGGGTGCCGTCGGTGAGCGAGTAACCGGACGTCCCCCGGGTCGTGCCGATGGTCACCGTCCCGGAGTAGACCGAGCTCCCCGTCCCGTTCTTGACGTCGTCCCACTGCGCGAGCCGGCGGCCGGTGCGGGCGTCGACCACGGTGTGCAGCCGGCTCGGCGTCTGGTCCGGGCGGATCCCCTCCGTGACGACCTCGTAGGCCAGCACCGGCCGGCTGCCACGGGCATACACGACCAGCTCCGCTTCCTGCCGGTCCGGCGTGTACCCGGCCCGCGACCGCGCGGTTGCAGTGACAGCAGTGGCGGTGGCCGCCTCCTGGCTGACCGTGGCCTCGGTGGAGTCGACGTCGACCGCTCCTGACCCGGCTCGGTCGGCGCGACGCACCGCACCGGACGGCGTCAGATGCGCCACCAGGTCGCCGCCGACAACACGGAGCCCCGCAAACGTGCGGTCGTACCGGACGTGGGTGGAGCCGTCGGCATCCTCGACGACGTCCCTGACGCGCAGCCCCTCTCGGTCGTCAAGGCCGAGGGCGTGGGCGGCCTGCGGGGCCCGCTGCTGCTCCGCGGACAGGGTCTTCGCCCGGGTGGCGGCCAGGGCGACACCGACGGGTGGCTGGCCACCCGTCGTCGCTGCGGCGGTGGCTGCGGGCGCGACGGCAGCGGCCGCCAGTACGGCTGTGGTGGCGAGAATGGATGCTCTTCGCACGGGGACCCCCAAGAAGCAGACGCGCGCCCCGGCCGGGGCGCGCGAAGATGCAGACTGTGATGGTCTCGACACGCTCGGTTCAAGGCCTGAGTGCCTGACGTAACCCTTTCTTGGTCAAGGACTTCCGCCTCTTCCGCAGCGCGCCGAGGGCCGCCGTACCGGGCATGCTGGACCTACGATCAGCCGGCCCGGGAGGACCCATGACGACGATTGACGACCCCCAGGTCGCTCGGCTGCTGCGCGAGCCCAACCACGCGGTCATCACGACGTTCCTGCCGAACGGCTCCGTGCACGGCACCGTGGTGTGGGTCGACGTGCTGGACGGCCGGATCGCTCTCAACACGGCCGTGGGCCGGGTCTGGCCGAACAACCTCGAGCGCGACCCGCGCATCACCCTGGTCGTGTACGACCAGGCCAACCCGTACGAGTACGTCGAGGTGCGAGGCCGCGCCACGGGTCGCACCGAGGGAGCCGACGCCCACATCGACCAGCTGGCGAAGAAGTACCTTGGGGCCGACACGTACCCGTTCCGCCAGGAGGGCGAGCAGCGGATCAGCTACCTGGTGGACGCCGAGCGCATCCGGCACGTGAAGCAGTAGCGCGGCCGTGCCATGACCATCGAGTTCCGGTCGTCCGAGCGGGCCACGCTGGGCGTCGAGTGGGAGCTCGCGCTGGTGGACCGGTCCTCCCGCGACCTGGTCAACCAGGCTCCCGGCGTCCTGGACGCGCTCGCCGACGTCCCGGGACTGCGGCCGAACTCGGTGCACCGCGAGCTGCTCCTCAACACCGTCGAGGTGGTCACCGGCATCTGCGACACGGTGCCGCAGGCCATGGCCGACCTGGACGAGACCGTCCGCGCCGTGCACAGCGTGACCGACTCCCTCGGCTTGGAGCTGTTCTGCGCCGGCACGCACCCGTTCGCCCGGTGGGCCGACCAGAAGGTGACCCCCGGCGAGCGCTACGCGCGACTGATCGACCGCACCCAGTGGTGGGGACGCCAGATGCTCATCTACGGCGTCCACGTGCACGTCGGCGTCCGGTCGGTGCACAAGGTGATGCCGATGCTCGACACGCTGCTCAACTGGTTCCCGCACCTGCAGGCCCTGTCGGCGTCGTCGCCGTTCTGGGACGGCGAGGACACCGGCTACGCGAGCAACCGGGCGATGATGTTCCAGCAGCTGCCGACCGCCGGGCTGCCCTTCCAGTTCGACGACTGGGCCGGGTACGAGCGCTACGTCGACGACATGTTCAGGACGGGTGTGATCGACGAGCTGGGCGAGATCCGGTGGGACATCCGGCCGTCCCCGCGGCTGGGGACCATCGAGGTGCGGGTCTGCGACGGTGTCCCCAGCCTGGAGGAGGTGGGTGCGCTCACCGCGCTGGTGCACTGCCTGGTCGACGACCTGGACCGGCGCCTGGACGACGGCGAGGCGCTGCCGACCATGCCGCCCTGGCACGTCCAGGAGAACAAGTGGCGGGCCGCGCGCTACGGCCTGGAGGCCGAGGTGATCCTGGACGCCGCCGGCCGTGAGCGGCTGGTGAC
>Ga0126311_10001362_pt1 | contig 11836 bp, 2 predicted proteins | sample Plot61_FD_92539 | JGI IMG/M metagenome (GOLD analysis project Ga0126311, IMG submission 92539) | Serpentine soil microbial communities from UC McLaughlin Reserve, CA, USA - Plot61 | ecosystem: Environmental > Terrestrial > Soil > Grasslands | place: USA: UC McLaughlin Reserve, Lake County...
AATAGCGCTGCTGGTTGTAAACCTGACAACCACTGCGGACGACAGCTCGCCTGGATTCAGTTGCAGGTTCTGAACGAAGAACATCACGCGCGTATTCTTATCAACCGACGAAAACCAGTCAGGAATACCCAAAACGCGGAACGGATCCCTCACCGCAAAGTAAGCGTCGATAGCTGCCGCCAGATTGGGCTCCGGCCCGGAGTCCTCGAGGATCAACCCAAGCACGTCGTCATTAACGATCGCGCCAACTCCCAAATTGGTGATAAACGTCGCACCAGAAAGATTCGAAAGAATAACTCGGAAAGTCTCATTCGCCTCCGCACTGGTATCGCCGCAGATCTTCACCGGAATTATAAACGTCGTCGTGCCGGGTTGGAACGAGAACGTGCCCGACTTGCTTTCGTAATCAACGCCCTGCGTACCACATGTCGCGCCGCCAAACGCACTAACGTTCGCGGTGACATAATTACCAGTAACCGCCCGTCCAGTCGCTGCTGAAAGATTGATCGTAAACACCGCATCTATCGTCGTGCCGGTATTCCCTTCAGTGACAGATGCATTAGTTATAAATATCTGCGGAGTTGTCGAACGGTCCTGAACCGTAACAGTCAAGACGCCGGGCGCGCCGATAGTCTCAAGATTCGAGCTGCGTAACTCCACCGTGAAGATTTCATCCGTTTCCGTCGTTGCGTCATCGAGGATCGGAATCTGAATGGTCTTGCTGGTCTCACCAGGATTGAAAGTCAACGTGCCGGAAGCCGCTGTATAGTCCTGACCTGCGATCGCGGTACCATCGAGGGTTGCATATTCAACCGTCAGACTGCCTGAGGAGCCGCCGGTGCGAAGAGCGGTTAGCGTGATCATGCCGACATCTTCGATGACGAACATCGAGCTCACGCTGAACTGCACGGTGCCTGTCGTTCCGGTGGCGTCAGCCGCCGAAAACTCCGATGTGTTTCCGTTAGGATCAGTCGCCGTTGCCGTGATAACCCGGCCCGGTGTCAAAGCAACGGGGACCGTCACGTTTATGGTGGCGTCACCGTTGACATCCGTGTTTACTGCGGCCGTGTGGAAGAACTGCGCTCCTTCTCCATTGCCTGAAGGATCCACAGCAGCATTCGAGAAGAAGTCGATCTGAAATGTAGTGTTGGGTATCGACTTCAAATTTCCCTGAATGGTCGTGCTGTTGGCAGACGACAGCACCGTCGTTATCACCGGGAAGTTTTGCAGGTGGTTCGCACCAGTGTCCGCATCGTTAGCGTCATTGGCAGTAACGCCGTTCGCACCGAGATCTATTCCTAGACCGTTGTTTGAAAAAATGGAGTTGCCGCGAATGGCATTGCCGGTTCCGGAAGATATCGATACTCCCGCGCCACCGTTGAAAACGATCTTGTTCCCTGCTCCAATCTGAGCGCCGCCGATCGTGTTATTCACTCCGTCGGAAATCGAAATGCCCTGCTGAGTATTTGGCAACGGCGCCGTTCCTGCTGCGTTCAGTCCGATGAAGTTTCCCTGGATGACATTTCCCACTACTCCGCCCGAGGAGAAGCCACCGACCTGGATACCGATGGAATTTCCCGAAATGACGTTTCGCACGCCGGCAACAGTGCCACCGATTATGTGGTTGCTGGTGAAGATATTGATTCCAGTCACTAAGTTGGGTGAAGTACCGAGAGCACGAGTGCCGGTGACGTCAGTGCCGATATAATTACCCTGCACAGTGGCCGCTGAGCCGGAGTTGTTGTGACCCAACACTACGTTTCCAAAATTGCCGTTTGCCGCGATGATGTTTCGCGCTTCGGGCACGGTGCCGCCAATCAGCGCATTCTCACCGGCGACAACGCCATTGCCGTTGTTACCCAAAGCCAGAGTGCCGGTAATGTCTGTTCCGATGTAATTGCCTTGCAGCTTATTACCGGCACCGCGGATGTAAACACCTTCTCCCGTATTACCTGAGATGACGTTCCTGGCTCCCGGTGTGAGGCCGCCAACCAGAATGTTCAGGCCAGTGGCCTGGATGCCGGCCCCGTTGGGAATCTTCTTCGTGCCGGTGACATCTGTACCGACCAGGTTACCCTGAATTGTCGTGTTGTTGCCGCTAGCCTGAATGCCGAATTGATTTCCGGAAATAAGATTGCCTGCGCCGGCAGCAGTGCCGCCGATGAGGTTGTCCGTAAGGTTCGAGCTGAAGATCGACACGCCACCGGGTTGGTGAAGCTCTGCCGTTCCGGCGGCATTCGTTCCGATAAAGTTTCCCTGGATGACGTTGCTGTTACCGCCGACTTCAATACCGCCGGCTGAGTTTCCGGAGATGACGTTGCGTGTGGCGGCAGTCGTGCCTCCGATCACATTGTTCGATGAGTTGCTCAGGGTAATTCCACGGTTATTTGGTTTAGCGGTGGTTCCGTCGGCAGCAACGCCGAGGTAATTCGCCTGAATCACGTTATTGTCGCAGCCGTTCAACCAGATGCCGATGTCACTCCGGAAGTTAACAATCGCGAGACCACGCACCGTGGTACCGCCGGCTTTGATAACCAGACCAATACTGCTGCCGAGAGTTAACCCATCAACTTCGATGAGCGGTGCGCCCGCGTATCCCGGTTGAGTCGTTGCGTCGATAACCACTCGATCCGTGATCTCGGGCAGGGCAAGCAACAGATTAATCACCTTCACTCCCGGTCCCGGGATGTTAAAGACGATCGTGTCTGTGCCGAGCGTGGCGTTCGCGTTGATGATCGCCTCCCGCAGCGATCCAGCGCCGTGGTTGTTAACGTTCGTTACTACAAAACTTTGGCGGTTGGCGTTGAAGTTTGCAGTTTGATTAGTGTTCAGGTTGTTGAAGGTTTGGCTGGGCGGAGTAAAGTTGAAACCAGAGAGCGATGGAGTAACGGTGTAGTTGCCATTGATGATCAGCTCATAGGAGTAGTTTCCGTTGCTGTCGGTTGTTCTTAGACCAGACTGAGATCCGCTGAGTGTCACAGTCACACCAGCTAACCCGACGCCGTTCTCTGTTACCTGGCCGCTGATCGTGTGAAACGGCGAATCGCTGGTGAGGGCGGAAAAGTTCAAAACCTGATCGCTGTTGAGATTGTTGAACGTCTGGCTCGCAGGTGTCATTGTGAAGTGAGGCTTGGCTGCGCTTAATGTGTAGTTTCCTCCTTCACGCAATCTCGAGAACTGGTAAGAGCCGTCGCCTTCGGTGAACACGCTCGTTAGCGACGCGCCGTCGTTCAAAACAATTTCAACCCCGCCCAGCGGTGAGTCGGCGGCGCCGTTATTCAACACGCGACCACTGATGATGTACGACGTACCGAGCTTCGAAATGAAAGCATCATTGAAACCACGGACGAAAGGCTGATAGGAATTAGGCGTGGCCGGAAACCCCGGCGCTGAAGTCAACCCGGTGACGTAAGCATTGCCAGAGGTGTCAAGTGCGATTCCGAAAGCTTGGGCATTGATGTTGGTAAAATTCTGCGAGCTGGGAGGACCACCAATAAAGGTTGAGTAAATCAAACCACTGCCGGCCGGATTGATTTTGGTGACGAAGGCATCGGAGCCGCCAGCAGGCGATGACGCGAGATAAAGGGTTGAAGGCTTCGTAGGGTCGATCGCAAGCGCAAATGCCTGGGGCGTGTTGAGTCCCTTGTTCATCGGAATCCATGTTTGCCCGCTGTCAGTGCTCTTGAAGAGGCCTTCCGAATTGAAGGAGAACGGAGTCGTTAATAAATAGAGTGTCGAGGAGCTTACCGGATCGAAAACGATCTTCCCTGCTTTGGGAAAAATCGAGGACCAATTAGTACCGCCATCAGTACTTTTAAATACGGCCTGGTCGGTGCCGGCGTACAGAAGTCCCGGTGTAAGCGGACTGACTGAGATAGAGCGGGCGATTGAAACTGCCGACCCGAGAGCTGGCCATGTCGTCCCGGCATCGATGCTTTTGTAAATCGCGCCCGGGGTGGCTGCGTCCGCCGCATAGACCGTCGTATGGTTCAGCGGGTCGACAGTCAATACTGCGGGAACGAAGGGTGGTGAAGTTCCTATCGGCGCCCAATTATCTGCTCCATCCGTGGTCTTGTAGATGCGACTACCGGCGCTACAACAGAAACTCACACCCACATAAAGCGTATTCGGTGTAACCGGATCGATTGCGAGACTATGAATCTCCTGGGCAAATATTCCGTTGCTGCGCTTGGTCCAACTACTTCCGCCGTCAGTCGTCTTATAGACGCCAGTGTTGCTCGTAAGATCACTAATTGCTACGTACAGTGTCAAAGGCGCCGACGGATTGATAACCAGCGCAATCACGCCGTGGGGAAGACCGTTGTTCATTGCAGCCCATGTTCTACCGCCGTTTGTAGTCTTGGAAACGCCACCGCCCGTCCCGGCGTAGAGGGTTGAAGGTTCCGTTGGATTGATTACCAAACCCGAGACCGAAGTGGTTCCGATAATGGCCGAAGCGCCTGTGAAACCGTAATTGTCATTACTCCAGTTTGCGGCGCCATCGGTGCTCTTATACATCGGACTCTTCGTGCGCAGTGCACCCGCAACGAGTGGAAAATCAACAGAGTCGCTAAGCCCGGTTACATAGGCATTGTTTGCTGAGTCAACCGCAATCCCGCGACCTTGCTCGAATCCTGATCCACCAAGGTACGTGGAGTAAACCAGTGCTGAGCCCTGACTGTTGAATTTCGTTACAAAAACATCTCCACTATTTCCCCCGCTGCTTACCTGGATTGGATTGAGGGTGGGAAAATCCGTTGAAGTAGTGGAGCCGGTGACGTAAGCATTTCCGGACGAATCTGCCGCGATGCCGAAACCAGTCTCACTACCATTACCACCGCCAAGATAAGTTGAATAGATGAGTGATCCGGCAGGCGTGAGCTTAGTGACGAAAGCATCCGCGCTGACGAACGGTCCCGAGCCGGCGAGAGCCGGTTGAAATGCGTTTGCAGTCGGAAAGTCTGTGGAGCTCGTCCTGCCAGTTACATAAACATTCCCGGAGCTGTCCGTAGCGACGCTATTCGCGACATCGCAATTGCCGCTGCCGAGATAAGTGGAGAAAACGTATGACGGAACAGCGGGGTTCAACTTCGTCACGAAACCACTCGTGCAGTTGCCATTAAAAGTCACTGAAGACTGGACGGCGTTCGCAACAGGAAAATTTGAAGAGTTCGTCTGGCCCGCGACAGAGATGTTTCCACTGCTGTCGACTGCGATGCCGTTGCCAGTCTCATCCTTACTCCCTCCGAGAAAAGTCGAAAACAACAGGCCGGAGCCCGACGAATTTAACTTAGTAACGAAGGCGTCTGAGAAACCAGGTCCGAGTGTTCCCGCGTATAAAGTCGCTGGATCAGTAGGATGAGTCACGAGCGTAAGAACACTCAGGCTCCATAGACCAGCATTAGCGTCCGTCCAGCTACTTCCACCATTTGTACTCTTGATAAGTCCGTTGCTGTTGATTGCCGCGTAAACCGCCGATGAGGTCGCAGCCATCGCAATGACCCCGGAATTCGGAACGCCGTTCGTGAGCGGAGTCCACGAAGCGCCGCCATTCGTACTCTTATTGATGCCTCCTGCTCCGAATGATGAACCATGGCCTGTATAAATCGTCGCAGTATTGGAAGGATCGATGACGATCGCGCTCACCTGGGTCGGATTGCCGCCGCCCATCCCATTATTCATCGCGGTCCAAACACCGCCGCCGTTTACCGATTTGAAGAGACCGTTATTGAACGTGCCGGCGTAGATCGTCAACGGCGCCGTTGGATCGATCGCGAGGGCACGAACATTCGGAGTGCCGGGTATGCCGAAGTTGTTTTGTGGAATCCAGGTGCTGCCGCTGTCAGTACTTTTAAAGACACCGCTGGCCGTACCAGCATAGATCGTCGAAGGCGTTGACGGATCGAATACGATAGAAAATACGCCTGTAGAGTTCAGCGGTGGAGTATTCACAGAGCTCCAGTTATTGCCGCCATCGGTTGTTTTGAGGAGGCCGAAAAAGTGTCCAAGGTAAACAACTGAAGAGTTGGTGGGATCGACTGCCATCGCACTGGCAACGCTAAAACTCAAGCCGGTCGCGGGTACCTTGATCCACGTCGCTCCGCCATCAGTGCTGCGATAAATGCCGGTCGAGCCTGCCGCATAGATCGTGTTTGGCGCGTTCGGAGCAACGGCGAGCGCATTTACGTTGCCAAGCAATCCCGTATTTTGATTGTTCCAGTTTGCAGCCGCGTCAGTGGTTTTGAAAAAGGCGCTCCCTGTTTTTAAACCGTTGACGATGGGAAAGTCGGGGGCGGTCGTGGTTCCCGTAATGTGAGCGTTTCCGGTTGAGTCTACTGCGATACCAAATCCGGTTGTGGAGCCATCTCCGCTGAGATACGTCGAGTAGATAAGCGTGCTGCCGGTCGGATCGAATTTTGTAACGAATGCCCCGCCACGTTGAGACGTAGATTTGAAAGCTCCGGGCGTAGTGGGAAAACTTGCACTGTCGGTCGTGCCGGTGACGTATGCGCTCCCCTGAGAATCGACTGCGATCGCGAAAGCATTGTCATTACCGCCGGATCCCAGCAGTGTTGAATACGAGAGCACGGGATCGATTACCAACGGCTTGCTGGAGTCGTATCGCTGGAGCTTGAAACTGACTTCGCTTCCCTTGATGACATACGCGCCTTTTACTTCGCTACGACTACCGTTCTCATCGAGCTGGTAAATCACCGGCTTGTTTAAAGAGACGTCCCCGTGCGTCAAACTGAGCAGTAGTCTTCCCGTCTTATCGAGACGAATCTGATCCGCGCCTTCAACACTGAACCTGATCAGTTTGGGGTTCGCGCCCGCAGCCACGATCAGGTCATACTCGACTTCTCGCTGTTTGCCGTAGTAGACCAGATCGATTCCCGGATAAACGTCTTTGAAGTGCGCTCTTCTATAGGTCGGAACGTTGCGGCGCCACTGCGCGGGATCGTTACCAACGAAGTAATTCACTTTGCCCGGCAGCTCCTCTTGACCTTCCACCTGCGGAGTGCTGTTGGCGCCGAGCATCTTCAATCGCAATACCGAACCTTCGCGCACTTTTTCCGACTGCGGTGCGCGCGGTTTTTGGACTCTGAGCACAGCCTCAGTCGAGGTCAGAAACAACTCGTAGCCAACTCCGTGCGAGAGGAACTTCACCCGCTGGTCTAACTGGCCTTTATTGATCTCAAAGCTGAGCGGCAACTTGCCGAATTGATCGGCAATTCTGGTCCGGGCCACAGCGTCCAATGGCGTGGCGACGATGGTTGCGGGGAGGTTGTCATCTTTGTGCGCGCCAACAAGACCTGCGCCGGCGAAACTTGCAAGCAGGCAGACCATTCCGATTACGAGCACAAGTAGACGGGGGCGCGATGGGAGGGGGATATTTGACTTCATAGTTACTAAGAAACTACTAACACTGCCAGAGGTCTAAAATTGGACGGACACCTTGGATCGATCAGAGGTCGGAGCCTGGGCTGACTGCGGAGCATTTTCGTTGCAGGCGGGAGAGAAGTCAATAAGGCAATTGTAGGGGCGGCCCTCCGTGGCCGCCCCAGGTTTGCCACATTGTGCTTCCACGCTGGGGCGGCCACGGAGGGCCGCCCCTACAAGTTGGCATACGTCGAGAATGCACAGAGTGCTGTCAACTAAAAGTAGCGGCGTGGAGGTCTTGTCAAACGGTATGCGTGGCGAGTATAAGAACGCTTGATTCTCACATCCCGCCAAGTCAATGAATGCTTGCGATGGGTGGAAGTTTATCGGACCGTTCTCTCATCCCCGGACAGGAGAATTCAAATGACTCCCATCAAATGCTCTCAGTGTGGCCTCGTCAATTGGCCGGGCGCTGAAGTTTGCGAGCGTTGCGGCGTGCAACTCGAACGCAGCCAGCCTGAAACTCATGCCTCGCAATCAGTGCGGCCTGATTTCCCTATCCTCACATACGGAAGCGATGTGTCGACAGCATCGAGAATATTGAAGCTCGTTCTGGTAGTCGTAGTCGCGCTTGCGGTTGGCGGCGCGGCGTGGGCGTTGTGGTACAAACGAGGCACCGGCTCACTGCGAAACAGCAGCGAAGCGAAGAAGCAGTTCGTGCCACCAACCCTCGACGAGCAAACACGCGACGCGCTGCTTTCCTGTCTTGCACAGCCTGGTTTCGTCGGCACAAAAGTTGTCGAGCAAGTGCTCGGCAAGGTCAAGCTGGAGTTGTGGCAAGTGCGTGATCGCGAAGTCTACTTCTCTGCCCCCGCACCTGAGAAAGTGGGCGAACAATTCGAATCGATGATCGCACGCTTTATCGTTGACTCGAAACGGATCGTAATGGCGGAGGATGACGGCACAGGCAGGCTTCGACTCGGCAATTACTCTCGTCTGCGATCAGAAGACAAGCACCTGTTTTTCAAGACACCGATGGACAACATCAAGTTTGATCCTGCGACTGTCCTCAAGTTTCCATTCAAGCTGGCAACCTACACGCTCAATATGAGCGAGCTAAGCGACTTCCTTCAGAACAAGACCATCTTCGGTGGTCATATGAACGCGCGAATGGAACAGACCCGAGCGGGACTGCCCGTCATGTTTGCGAACCACGGAGCATTAGTCGCACGGCCCCAGGAAACTTCGCTGCGACGCTTCGTAGATGAGCTGACTCGCGACATCCCGGCGAACGGCGAAGGCGCGCGCGAGGCTCGCGTGCAGCGTGTGCTCGATTTCGTCTCGCGCGAGATCAAGTACGACATGCGCGAGACAACTTACAACTTCGAGTTGTTGAAGCGACCTAACGAGGTGTTGATGTCGGGGCAGTCGGATTGCAGCAACAAAGCGATCCTTCTCGGTTCACTGCTTGAGCAACTCGGCGAAGATTACTTGTTCGTGTACACGCCCGACCACATTACTGTTGCAGTCAAGCAGGGTGGTTTTCCTGTGCGCAACGGACTCTTCCTCGCCTGGCAGGCGGAGGTTTGGTTGATTGCCGAAGGGACCGCGCCGGGCTTCCGCATTGGTCTTGACAGAGTCCGTGAAGAAAAGCGCCTCAAGCAATTTCAACACGTGCAGCGGCCCCGAGATCGAGACATGATCTTTGATCTCGCCTCTGGCAAGCAGTTGTCATTCAACTAGTGTTTGATTGCTACTCCCGAAGAGCAACTCGGAAACTGATCGCTCTTGATGTTGTCTCAACATCCAAATCGTCCGTCGCCACAGCCCACACGAAACATGGGCCGAAACTGCATTCCCACGTTAGACTTTTGAAAGTCGCAATATACTCATCCTTGCTCACGAATTGAGCAGTTTGTTTTAACTGCGAGCCGCTCCCTGCAGAAATATAGACAAAGATGTTCTTGATCTTTCCCTTTGGGTTCGTAGCTCTGAGTTTTACAACAAACTCATCGCGCGGCGGGTCGAGTAAGAAATCTGGTTTCGGATCGGTGATCTGAATCTGTATCGGACCATTAACAAGAAAGCCGGCATACTGACTCAGAGCCGGGCGTCCCTGGTTGTCAATTGCGAGAGCTCTGAGTAAGTGCTGGCCAAACGTCTCCGTTTGATAAGGGATTTCGTAGGTGTTTGGTGCAGTGAGTTTACCGAGCCCAATCGATCCTGTCTCATCAAAGAACTCGACTTTGCTAATAGTGCCATCCGGATCGTGAGCCTTTGCGACGACACTCATATTCACCTTCGGGCCGACCAAAAACGTTTGGTCCTCGGGCTTGATGATACTGATGACCGGCTTGCGATTGGGGTCTTCCTTAACAGGCGTACTCAGAAAGACCTCGTTGTTGTGAGGATCCGAGTCCATTTCCGCCGCGCCCACGCCCGAGTTGGCGGACATGCCGTTGGATTGAATTGGCTGTCCATTGAAAATGAAATCCCACTGACACCTGCCGCGATATGTGATGGTTGCCGTCGCCCCTTTCTTCAGATCACCAAGGTTGCAATAAATGTTTTGGGCGTCGAAGCGACACTTTCCCTGGCTCTGGTCCAAAGAAACAAATAGAGGATCTATTTGACTTGCAAACGAGATGGCGGTCGCTGTATCGGGTCCGTGGTTAGTAATCTCGAAGGAGTAGTTGATCTCTCTTCCTTCCATAATGGAGTCAGTCGACACTGTTGTTTTAAGTTGTAGATCTACTGTGAAGTTATCCCTCGCGATGTTTTCATCTCTCAAGGCCACCAGCAGCACGCGAACTGCGTTTCCAGTCACCGCATTCAGCGTGCGAGTGGCGAAGTTTGGAAGTAGCGCAGGTTTGGAAAAACCCGGATGCAAGATTTGATCTGGCACTGCTGGCGTTACGGTGATATCAACCCACCGCGGCTTCTCAGGCTCCGCCGGATCAACGTCTGCGGCGAGAATTCGGAGTTGGTTGAATACTTCAGCGTTTGCTGCTGACGGAACACGAAAGACGATCTGATTGGGACCACTGAATACTGATTCAGAGTCGACGATGTAAGCGAGATTGTTGAAAAGCGTGTAGCCTGTGGGGAGCTTAACTTCGCTATCGTAAGGTTTGACGCGTGTCACGCCCTGTTTGTAAAGATAGTAAATCTTGTAGGAAGTTAATCCTTCGCCGTCTGGTTTGAGGTTTGGCTTACTGCCATCAAGACTGAGGAGCTCGATGCGTGGCGGCGGCACCGGCTCGTTGTCACGAGGCTTTTCTTGTGCGCTGGTGGTGAGGAGATGCAGTGTCAGGATTAACGACAGTAGCATGAACCGCAAGGTAATCGATCTGAGATTTTTACTCATCCTGTAACCGATCCTCTGACATGAAGAACGCTCGCTGGTTGATTTTAGTTCGCGCATTGCCAGTTGGCGCAAGTGAGGCAGTCATACTAAAAATAGCGCCGTCACAACACCGTTACAAGTGAAATTTTGCGCGCTTCGATGGGTAGCGGTAAATAGTTGGTAATCAAGGCATGACAACCTGCCTACAACCGCTTCAGAGATTCGTTTGTTCTACCAGATTTGGGTTACACGTGTGCTTCTTTTCAAATGACAGTTGATCAGAAAAGGAGTCACTGGCGCGCGAACGTACACTACTCAGTCATTGTTTCCGCGGTATATTTTCGCCGAGTTCAATGCTCGTGACAGCTACCGCAGATCCGGTTCACGCACGGAGTTCACAACGTAGTTTGTTTCGGTGAGAGTCCTGCTCCGGTTGATCAGGACATCATAGATATCATTCGCGGTCGCAGCGACGAGTATGGTTTTGTTAAGGCGAATGACGAATTGAAACCGGAGACATTGTGATTGTCAGTGCGGGGCCGTTGAGGAATTTGAGCGGTATCTTTGAGCGTGAGATCAAAAGGAGCGACCGTGTCATGATTCCAAGTTTTCGTTAACTCCTTTGCGTCAGGAGCGTAGCAGCCTCGAGCAGGTTGGCGACATACATCGGAGCGGTTGACGGAGAGATCAAGTAGGACCAGGCGTACCATTGATTGAAAAGGCTCGATCATCAAATTAGGTACATCTTGTCGTTCTGGGTGCTCACTGTCTTACCTCCCAGCATGGATTAGATTACTTGCCACAAAACGGCACAAAAATCACAAAATTATTTTATTGATTTGAGAGCGTCTGAAGGCTTTCTGTTATGTGCTTTTGTGCCTTTTGTGGCTAATTTCTCGACAAAGTTACGTGGACCTACATTCTCTGTGCATAGACCATTCGGTTGTTATTCCGCTCCTCCAACCGCTGCCGCTCAGCTTCACTAAGCAACAGAGGCAAGGCTGACAACGACTGTTCCGGGTCGGCCACTGCCGCTGCCAGCAACTGCTGCCAGTGCTGCAACATCCGCGCAATGGTCGTCTCTTCGAACAACTCAGTCCGGTAGTTGCA
>Ga0126311_10001363_pt1 | contig 11835 bp, 8 predicted proteins | sample Plot61_FD_92539 | JGI IMG/M metagenome (GOLD analysis project Ga0126311, IMG submission 92539) | Serpentine soil microbial communities from UC McLaughlin Reserve, CA, USA - Plot61 | ecosystem: Environmental > Terrestrial > Soil > Grasslands | place: USA: UC McLaughlin Reserve, Lake County...
CGTTCGAGGAGTAGGGCCGGTTAGCCGTTGTCCGTGCCGAGCGCCGCCAGCCGAGGCCACAGACACGCAAGCGTGGCAGCGCCGGCCTTCAGCATGTCGATCCGGACGCTCTCGTCGCTGTCGTGCCAGTTGTCCTCGGGCAAGCCGGTGCCGAAGAAGAGAATCGGGGCGTCGGTGACGTCGTGCAGGAGGGACGCCGGCGAGCCACCGGCGTTGCGCATGAGGCCGACGTCCCGGCCGAAGCCCTCGGCCATGGCCTCCCGCAGTGCCGCCAACGCCGGCAGGTCGAGCGGCGTGCTGTACGGCTCCTGTCCGCTCTCCTCCGGGATCGTGAGCTCGTAGTCGACTCGGTCGCTGATCCGCTCCTTCACCCAGAGGCGCAGCTGGTCGGCCACTCGGGCGACGCTCTGCCCGGGGACTGTGCGGATGCTGATGTCCGCGCGAGCCAGGGAAGGGATGGCGCCGCGTGCGGGACCGGCCGGGTCGCCGGCGATGATGGTCAGCACCTCGGCCGCGGGCCGCAGCCACAGCCGCTCCAGGACGGTGTAGCCCTCCTCGCCCCCGATGCTGGACGTCTCGGAGCGGGCCAGCCAGTCCTCGTCGCTGTACGGCAGCGCCGCGATCGCCGCGCGCTCCTCCTCCTGTGGTGCCAGCACGTCGTCGTAGAAGCCGGGCAGCGTGATCCGGCCGTGCTCGTCGTGCAGCTGACCGATCAGCCGAGCCACCTCGATCACCGGGTTGGGCGCGGGGCCGGACACCGCACCGCTGTGCACGTCCCGCTGCGGCCCGCGCACCTCCAGCTGGGCGCTGACCATGCCGCGCAGGCCGGTGCACACCGCGGGAGCGTCCGCGCGCCAGAGCAGGGTGTCGGACAGCACCACCAGGTCGGCGCCGATCCGGTCGCTGTGCCGCTCGAGCAGGTCGGCCAGGTGGGTCGAGCCCTGCTCCTCCTCCCCCTCGACCAGGAACCGGAGGTTGATCGCAGGGGCGTCGCGGCCGCTCGAGGCCAGGTGCGCACGCAGCCCCCAGACGTGGGCCAGGATCTGTCCCTTCGCGTCGGACGTCCCCCGGCCGTAGATCCGCCCGTCGCGCAGCGCCGGCTCGAACGGCGGAGCGTGGCCCCAGGTCTCGTCCTTCGCGGCCCGCACGTCGTGGTGGCTGTAGACCAGGACCGTCGGCGCGCCCGGCGCCTCGCACCACTCCGCGTACACGGCCGGCGCTCCCTCGGTGTCCCACAGCTCCACGGTGGGAAACCCGGTGTCACGGAGCACCCCGGCCAGCCAGTTCGCCGAGCGTCGCAGGTCCGGGTCGTGCTCGGGCAGGCCGGCGACCGACCGCAGCCGCACCCAGCCGATCAGGTGGTCGACCAGCTCGTCGATGTGGTCTGCGACGTAACGGTGCACGTCCGACGCGGTGTCTGTTCCGGTCATCTAGTCCTCGGTCCTGGGTTGGGTTGTTATGCCGACGTCCGTTCCACCGCATCGGCCACGACGTCGGACAGCCGACCGGTTGCCGCGGCCACCTGCCGCTGTCTTCGGGCGCCACTGCCGCGGACCAGCACCCGGCCCAGCTGCGCCTCGACCGCGCAGAGGTCACCGCTGGCCGACAGGGCCGGCCGGACGTGGTCCAGGAGCGACTCCACCACCTCGGCGGCCGGACGCAGCCGCTGCTCGGTGGGGTGGACGAGGCCGTCGTCCAACCCCGAGCGGCTGGCCCGCCAGGACATGAGTCGCAGCGCGGCCGCGCTCACCGGGGCCGGGGACACTGCGGCCCGCCACTGCGCCGCCGCCGTGTCAACGAGGGCGCGCGACAACGCGGCCACCAGGACGGCATCGTCGACGTCCAGGCAGACGTCGGCGACCCGGATCTCCACGGTGGGGTATCGCCGTGACAGCCGGGCGTCGAAGTAGACCATCGCCTCGTCCAGCAACGAGCCGGTGGCCACCAGCTGCGCCACCGTGGCGTGGTAGCCGGCCGCGGACCCGAAGAGCTCGGTCGGCCCGCTGCTGGGCCAGCGGCTCCAGGCCTGGGTGCGAAATCCCGCGTACCCGGTGTCGACGCCGTTCCAGAACGGCGAGTTGGTCGCTATCGCGGTGAACACGGCAAGCCACGGCCGGATCCGGTCCAGGACGGCCACGCCCTCCTCGTCGGAGGCCACCGCCACATGGACGTGACACCCACAGGTCAGCTGCTCGGCGCAGGTCAGCCCGAACTCACGGCTGATGGCCCGGTATCGCGGCGTGGGGGTCAGCCGTGGCTCGACAGGGAGTGGTGACGTGGCCAGGGCCGCCGCCCGTGCCCCCACGGACCGGGCCAGCCGGTCGGCCAGCGCCCGCCGGCGGCGCAGGTCCGCAGCCAGGACCTGAAGGTCCGCGCGAGGCGGAGTCGCCGTCTCAACCTGTTCCAGCTTCAGCTCGAGCTCCAGCGCTTCGAATGCCCCCGAGCGGAAAGCGCCGGCTGCCGACACGGCGCCGGGGCCAACGCGGTGGCGGCCCAGGACCTCCATACCCAGCGGCACAGCACGTCCGTCGTACTCGTCCACGAGGAGCAACTCTTCTTCAACGCCAATGGTTCGAACCGGATGCCGCATTCCGCGGTCAAAGCCGCGCTCGGTGCGATGGGCCAGGTCAGTCACAACACCCGCCGAGGGTCGACCGACCTCAACGTTCCCCGGGCCGGTATCCAGAGTCGGCCGCCGGGTTTGAGCCTAGCTGTGAGGCTCGCACGCGGCCATCGGCCGCGCAACCGGAGTGAGCCCCCGCGGGGACGCCGGCTACGGCTCGACGTGAGCCCGGAGCGCAAGCCTTGGAGTGGTCGAGAGTGCGCCGGACGAGTCACCCTCCACGACGCCGAGCGAGCCCTGTCCGACCGTGTGGACCGTCGCCGGCAGGACGACGTGCCGGGAGGGCTCGGTGGAGCCCTCGATCCGCTCATGGAGCATCCGGATGGCCGTCCGGCCCATCTCGCGGGCGGGCAGGCCGGCGGACGCCGCCGCCAGCGGCAGGATTCCGTAGGGTCCCGCCTCGTCCATGCTCGCCAGCTCGACCGAGCCGGGGAAGCGTCGCTCGAGAGCCAGCAGGTCCGAGACGACCACCGCCAGGGTGATCGCATTGCCGCAGATGACCCCGGTCAGACCGGCGTCCGAGTCCAGCCAGCCCCGCAGGCGCAGCCGTCGCTCGGCGGGAGGAAGGCTGGCGTAGACACGCAGCGCCGAGCGTTCCGGGAGCTCTGGCAAACCTCGATCACGCATCGCGCGGCGGTGCCCGGCCAGCCGATCCCGCACGCTCGTCACGTCGGCCTCGCTCCACAGCACGGAAATGCCGCTGTGGCCGCGGTCGAGCATGGCCGCCGTCACGTCGTAGCCGATCGCGAAGTCGTCGAAGACCACTGCGTCGGTGGGGACTCCCGGGAAGTAGCGGTCCACCAGCACGACCGCGGTACCTGATCGCCGGACCTCGTCCACGACCTTCGCGGCCGTGGATCGGTCGCGAGGGAAGAGCACCAGGCCGTGCACTCCGCTGGCGGCAACCCGCCGGACGACCTCCTCCTCGTCCTGGTCACCCCCGCTGTGCGCGACGACCAAGCGGTACCCGAGCGCGGCGCCCTCGGCCGTGAGTCCAGCCATCAGCTGCACCATGTGTGGCTGATGGTTGTCGTCGCACACCAGGGCAACTGTGCGCTCGCCTGCCGAGGTGATCGACTGCGTTCGGGGGCGGTCAGCGACGAAGGTGCCCCGTCCCCGGCGCCGGACGACGAGACCGTCAGCGACGAGGTCGTTCAGCGCCCGTACAGCCGTTGTCGTGGAGACGCCGAAGCGCTCCACGATCTCGCGCTGGGTGATGAAGGGCTCGTCCGGGCGGAACTGGCCCTGCGCTATCGCCTCGCGCAGCTCCTGCTTCACCCACGCGAACAGGGTCGTGCCGGGGGTCGGTCCCCCTTTAGCCCTTCGGTGGTGGTCACTCATGGTCGCCATCGTGCCTTGCTCCGCGGTCGTCACGCCTGGCGTTGGGGGCGTAATCGGGTATTGACACATTAACGTGTGAAATCTACGGTCGTGCCAGCCTTGAGCAGGCACCAGGCAGGGCCTACGCCTCGCAGGGCCGGTTCCGACACCTTCGGCCTCAATGAGGAGACCGCATGCACGACGACCGTGTTGTGGTGGAGCGGCGGATCGAGCGAGTCCTGCGCGAGCGGCTGCGACCGGCCGTGTACGCGGACGAGGTACCACTGACCGTGGAGGTGTGGCATGCCCCCGGTGAGCCCGTGCCGGTCAGCGAGGGACTGAACGCCGGCTACGCGCCGACCCGTCCGGGCGACGCCTGGGGCCCGGCCTGGGGCACCAGTTGGTTCCACGTCACGGGTTCCGTCCCCGAGGAGTGGGCCGGACGCACCGTCGAGGCCGTGCTGGACCTCGGCTTCGCCGTCGACCGTCCGGGCTTCTCCGCCGAGGGACTTGTGTACCGACCGGACGGCTCGGTGATCAAGGGTCTGAACCCGACGAACATCTGGGTGCGCATCGGTGAGCCGGCGCGCGGCGGCGAGCAGGTGGACCTCTTCGTGGAAGCCGCCTCCAACCCGCTCATCGAAGGTCCGGGTACGCCGATGGGCGACGTGCAGACTGCCGGAGATGAACCGTTGTACCGGTTGGGTCGCGTCGTCGTCGCGTTGTTCGCCCAGGAGGTGTGGGAGCTGGTCCAGGACGTCGAAGTCCTGACCCAGCTGATGCACGAGCTCAGCACCGACGACCCGCGACGCTGGAACATCCTGCGCACACTGGAACGCGCTTTGGATGCCCTTGACCTACAGGACGTCCCGGCCACGGCGGCCGCCGCTCGCGCCTTTCTGGCGCCGGCACTGGCGGCGCCTGCCGCTGCCAGCGCTCACCGGGTTAGCGCCGTCGGCCACGCGCACATCGACTCCGCCTGGCTGTGGCCGTTGCGGGAGACGGTCCGCAAGGTCGCCCGGACGGCGTCCAACGTGACCGCGCTGATGGACGAGGATCCGGGCTTCATCTTCGCGATGTCCTCGGCGCAGCAGTGGGCCTGGATGAAGGAGCACCGCCCCGAGGTCTACGCGCGGATGCGGGAGAAGGTGCTCACCGGTCAGTACGTGCCGGTGGGCGGCATGTGGGTCGAGTCGGATACCAACATGCCCGGCGGCGAGGCGCTGGCGCGGCAGTTCGTGCATGGCAAGCGGTTCTTCCTCGACGAGCTCGGTATCGAGACCCAGGAGGTGTGGCTGCCGGACTCCTTCGGCTACAGCGCCGGGCTGCCGCAGCTCGTCCGCCTGTCCGGCTCGAGGTGGTTCCTCACTCAGAAGATCTCGTGGAGCCAGTTCAACAAGTTCCCGCACCACACCTTCTGGTGGGAGGGCCTCGACGGGACGCGGGTCTTCACGCACTTCCCTCCCGTCGACACCTACAACTCTCAGCTCTCCGGCGCCGAGATGGCGCACCTGGTGCGCAACTTCGCTGACAAGGGTGTGGCCGGCCGCTCGATGGTGCCGTTCGGACACGGGGACGGTGGCGGTGGGCCGACCCGCGAGATGCTCGCGCGCGCCTCCCGGTTGCGCGACCTCGAAGGGTCGCCTCGAGTCGAGATCGAGGCGCCGGCGGCCTTCTTCGCCAAGGCGGAGGAGGACTACGCCGAGGCGCCGGTGTGGGCCGGCGAGCTGTATCTCGAGCTGCACCGAGGGACCTACACCAGCCAGGCTGCGACGAAGCAAGGTAACCGTCGCAGCGAACACCTGCTGCGCGAGGCGGAGCTGTGGTCCACGACGGCAGCGGTGCGCGCCGGTCTGGACTACCCCTACGAGGCCCTGGACGGGCTCTGGAAGACGGTTCTCCTGCACCAGTTCCACGACATCCTCCCCGGCTCCTCGATCGCGTGGGTCCACCGGGAGGCGAGAGACACCTACGAGCGGGTCGGCCAGGAGCTCGAGGAGATCATCGCCAAGGCTCAACGCACCCTGGCCGGGGACCCCTCCTCCGCCGGCCAGGTCGTCTTCAACGCCGCCCCGCATGCACGCTCCGGGATCGGGGCTGGGGCTGCGGCGCCGGCCGCAGAGGCGGAGGAGGCCACCACCTGCACCGAGGTCAGCGACGGCTACGTCCTCGACAACGGTCTGATACGCGTGGCGATCGACTCGCGCGGTCTGCTCACCTCAGTGGTGGAGCTCCGTACCGGCCGCGAAAGCATTGCGCCAGGCCAAGCGGCCAACCTGTTGCAGATCCACCCCGACCTGCCGGCGGAGTGGGACGCCTGGGACGTGGACCACTACTACCGCCGCACGGTCATCGACCTCACGGCCGTCGACAGCCTCGCCGTCGTCGACGACACGGCGCCGGGTACCGCAGCCGTACGAGTCGCTCGGAGGTTCGGCAAGTCGTCGGTGACTCAGGTCATCAGCCTCTCCCCCGGCGCCACGCGGGTCGACATCGACACGGAGGTGGACTGGCACGAGACCGAGACGTTCCTCAAGGCCGCCTTCCCCTTGGACGTCCGGGCTGACCGCTCGGCAGCGGAGACGCAGTTCGGCTATGTCGATCGCGCCACCCACACCAACACCAGCTGGGAGGCCGCCAAGTTCGAGCTCTGCGCCCATCGATTCCTGCACGTGGCGGAGCCCGGCTTCGGCGTCGCCCTCGTCAACGACTCGACGTACGGCCACGACGTCACCCGCGACGTCCGTCCCGACGGCGGAACCACCACCACGGTTCGGCTGTCCCTGCTGCGGGCCCCCCGCTTCCCCGACCCGCAGACGGATCAGGGACTGCACCGACTGCGGTTTGCCCTCGTACCCGGCGCCGACCTGTTGGACGCCACCCGTGAGGGCTTCTGGATCAACCTGCCCGAGCGCCGCGTGCCGGGCGACGCGCGCGTCGACCCGCTCGTCATGGTCGACGAGAAGGGTGTCGTCGTATCCGCGGTGAAGCTGGCCGACGACGGCACCGGTGACGTGGTCGTGCGCGTCTACGAGGCACTCGGATCCCGCGCCGAGGCCCGGCTCGAGCTGGGGTTCGCCGCCGGCTCGGTCACCGTCACGGACCTGCTCGAGCGACCGATCGAGGACGCCGGGCACGCGCCCGTCGCGGTCGAGGACGGCGGCGTGCAGCTGCGGCTGAGGCCGTTCCAGATCCTCACCCTGCGCTTCGCCGCCGCCAGTCAGCCCTAGTCCGCAGCCCGTCGCGGCCGCCTCCGGCGTCGGGTCGGCCGCGACCACCGTCACGCGACGCTGCGTACTGACCAAGACCGACAACGTCGTCAGATTGGATCAACGCACATGCACTCCAAGAGGATCACCTACGCCGCCTTGGCAGCCATGGTCGCCGCGACCGCGGCGGCCTGTGGTGGCGGCTCCGGCAACGGTTCCGCTTCGGGCTCCGGTGACTCGAAGGTCACCGTGACCTACCAGCAGTTCGGCGCGTCCCACGTCCAGCAGAACTTCCTCACGGGCGTCAAGGCCGAGTTCGAGAAGGCGCACCCGGGAACGACCATCGACCTGCAGCCGATCGTGGCGTCCGAGGACGACTACTACACCAAGCTGCAGCTGCAGATGCGGTCTCCGCGCACGTCGCCCGACGTCGTCTACGAGGACACGTTCCTCATCAACTCCGACATCGAGGCCGGGTACCTGCTCCCGCTCGACGACAAGATGAAGGGCTGGTCGGACTGGGACCAGTTCATCGACACGGCCAAGGGCGCGGCCAGGGCGCTCGATGGAAAGACGTACGGGATTCCTGACGGCACTGACACGCGGGGGGTCTGGTTCAACAAGGACCTCTTGCGCAAGGCAGGGCTGCCGGCCAACTGGCAGCCGCGCACGTGGGACGACCTGCTGTCCGCGGCCCGCGCCGTCAAGGCCGCCGCGCCCGGCGTCATCCCCCTCAACGTGTACGCCGGCAAGGGCGTCGGCGAGGCGGCCTCCATGCAGGGGTTCGAGATGCTCCTCTACGGCACTGGCGACACCCTCTACGACCACGAAAGCTCCAAGTGGGTCGTCGGCAGCAAGGGCTTCAAGGACGGGTTGCAGTTCCTCAAGACCGTCTACAGCGAGGGCCTAGGGCCCACCGCGCAACAGGCGCTGGACCCCAACTGGGCCAACACCGTCAGCCAGGAGCTGCTCCCAAAGGGGAAGGTTGCCATCAGCATCGACGGTTCGTGGGTCTCACAGAACTGGCAGAAGACCGGGTCGAACCCCTGGCCGCAGTGGCAGAAGACGATGGGCACCGCGGCCATGCCCACCCAGAACGGGCAGGCGCCGGGTAAGGTCAGCCTCTCCGGGGGATGGACGTACGCGATCCCCAAGAACTCCGACAACCCCGACGCGGCGTGGCAGTTCATCCAGCTGGTGACGAACAAGGCCAACAACCTCACCTGGTGCGTAAACAACGTACAGATCCCCGTTCGGAAGGACGTCGCGAAGGACCCGAAGTACACCAACGCCAACCCGACGAACGCCTTCTTCTCCGGCCTGGTGCCGATCACGACCTACCGGCCTGCCTACGCGGTGTACCCCCGTGTTTCCAACGAGATCCAGGTGGCCAGCGAGGCCGTCGTCACCGGACAGGCCGGCGTCGACGCGGCGGCCGCCCAGTACGACGAGCAGGTGAAGTCCATCGCCGGCGACGCAGTGACGAACGGGTCCGTCTCGTGAGCGTTGCCACGGTCGGCGCCGGGACCGCCGTCGGCCGCTACCAGCGGAGCCGCCGCGCGCTGCTGCGCGGCATGCCGGTGGCGCCGGCGGTGGTCCTGCTCGTGGTGTTCCTGGCCGGCCCCATCCTGTACTGCGTCTACTCCGCCTTCACCAACATGGCCCTGACCGGATCGAGCGGCGCGGACTTCGTCGGGCTCGCGAACTTCCAGAAGGCGTTCACCAGCGCCGAGTTCGGCCGCTCGGTGCTGTACACGCTCTTCTTCACCCTCGTCTCCGCGGTGATCGGTCAGAACGTCCTCGGGATGGCGCTGGCGCTGCTGATGCGGTCCGGCTCCCAAGTGGTGCGGGCCGTCGTCAGCGCCATCGTGATCGGTGCCTGGGTCCTTCCCGAGGTCGTCGCCGGCTACCTGTGGGCGGTCTTCCTGGGCAAGGGCGGCTCACTCAACGGGATCCTGCACTTCCTGCACCTGCCGACGCAGAACTGGCTGTTCACCACCCCGATCCTCGCGGTCTCGATCGCGAACATCTGGCGCGGAACGGCGTTCTCGATGCTGGTGTACTCCGCGGCGCTCTCGGAGGTGCCCAAGGAGATCGAGGAGGCCGCGACCGTGGACGGTGCCAGCGGATTCCGGCGGCTCACCTCGATCACGGTCCCGATGGTCAAGAGGTCCATCGCGACCAACCTGATGCTCATCACGCTGCAGACCCTGTCGGTGTTCGGGCTGATCTACACCATGACCGGTGGTGGCCCCAGCGGCAAGAGCCAGACGCTCCCGCTGTACGCCTACGAGCAGGCCTTCCAGTTCTCCCAGCTCGGCTACGGCACCGCGCTGGCCCTGGTGCTCCTGTTCATCGGTGGCGTCTTCTCGATCATCTACCTGCGTGCCTTGCGACTGGAGGACAGCACCTCATGAGCGACGTCACGGCACCCGCGACACCGAGGCCCGTTGGGGGCGCTACGACGGGCCGCACCGACGTCCGCACGCGCCGGCGCCCGAGGAGGCACCGCGTCGGGAAGGGCGTCGTCAACCTGGTACTGGTGCTCATCGCGGCCAGCTTCGTCATCCCGCTCCTGTGGCTCTTCCTGGCGGCGTTCGACGCCAGCGCGGGCCTGTCGGTCTCGCTGCCGTCCCCGTGGACCCTGGCCAACTTCGACGCGATCCTGACCCCGGAGATCACGTACCGGCCCATGGTGAACGGTGTCATCCTCTGCGGCGGCGGCACCATCCTCACAGTGGTCGCGTCGGTGCTGGCTGCCTATCCCTTGTCGCGCTACAAGTCGAGGCTCAAGCGACCGTTCCTGCTGACGATCCTGTTCGCCACCGGCCTGCCCATCACCGCCATCATGGTGCCGGTGTACGGCCTGTTCGTGCAGGTCAACCTGATCGACACTTATAGCGGCACGATCCTGTTCATGGCCACGACGGCCCTGCCGATCTCGATCTGGCTGATGAAGAACTTTATGGACGGCGTGCCCATCGAGCTCGAGGAGGCCGCCTGGACCGACGGTGCCTCGCCGATGCAGGGACTGCGGCACGTCATCCTGCCGTTGATGTGGCCGGGCGTCTCCGTGGTGGCGATCTACACCTTCATCGGCCTGTGGGGAAACTTCTTCGTGCCGTTCGTACTCCTGCTGTCCAACGACCGGCTTCCGGCGTCGGTCAGCATCTTCACCTTCTTCAGCCAGTACGGACAGGTCGTCTACGGCCAGCTCGCCGCCTACGCGATGTTGTACTCGCTCCCGGCCATCTTCCTCTACCTCCTGCTGTCGCGGCGTCTTGGCGGCGCGTTCGCGTTCGGTGGTGCCGTCAAGGGTTGACGTCGGCGGACTCGCCCTCCGTACGGTCGGGGTCGGGCTCGTCCTGCCGCGGGGAGCCCCAACGTGTCAGCGGGTCGAGCGATTGGCCCCGACCCCAGCCGACGGACTCCCGGGTCAGCGCCGTCCTCAGCTCGGTGCACAGCTCGGCAAGCGCCTGCGGCGCGCTCCGGCACACGTGCGGGAAGCTCAGGTAGCCGTGCGGCATCCCCACGTACTCGGTGAGCCGCACGGGGACGCCTGCTGCTCGCAGCGCCGCGGCGTAACGCAGGCCGTCGTCCCGGATCGGGTCGTGCTCGGCGACCTGCACGAGCGCGGGGGGCAGCCCGGAGTGGTCGGTCGCGTGCAGCGGCGAGGCGTAGGGGTGCCGCGGGTCCTGGCCGGCCAGGTAGTGGTCGCGGAAGGCGACGACGTCCGCTCGGGTGAGGATCGGGGCGTCCGCGTTCTCCTCGATCGACGGGCTGGACAGCGTGAGATCGGTCGCCGGGTAGAGCAGCCCCTGCAGAGCGATCCGTGGTCCCCCGCGGTCTCGCGCCATCAGGCTGACCACGGCCGACAGGTTGCCGCCCGCGCTGTCGCCCATCACGGCCACCCGGTCTGGGTCGGCGCCGAGCTCGGGGGCCCTGGCGACGAGGTCGACCAGCGCCGCATAGCAGTCCTCGGCCGCCGCGGGCCAATGGTCCGCGGGCGCCAGCCGGTAGTCAACCGAGACAACGACAACGCCCGCCTGTGCCGCGACGTTGCTGCACAGCCAGTCCGCCATGTCGAGCGAGCCGACCGTCCAGCCGCCGCCGTGGAACTCGACCACCAGAGGCAACGGTGCGGCGTCCGGGACGACCGGCCGATGCACGCGGACCGGCACCGGCCCGACCTGGCCGGCGGCTGTCGTGTCGGTCAGCTCCACGCCCCGGGCGACGCCGCCAAGGAGCAGGTCGACGGCCGGGTTGTGCCCGAGCCGGCGCTCCTTGAACCGGGCCAGCGCCTCGTCGTCCAGCCGGGCGACGGAGACCCGCCTCAGGGCGCGCCCCAGCAGCCGTACCCGCAGATCCATTGGCGCCACTACCGCTCCTCCCGCCCCGGCCCAGAACCCGGCCGCCCTCTGCCGTCCCGTCACCCGCCGCCTCGGCCCTCGGCCCTCGGCCGAAGACCGTACCGGCGCGTTCGGTTCGCGGCACGGTGGGTGGCCGCGGTCAGAGTGCGGTGAGCGGCACCGCGGGGTCGGCCAGCCTCTCGACGTCGACCTGTCGGCCGGAGCGGACCAGCTCGCCGACGTCCTCGACGACGTCCCAGACGTTGACGTTCATGCCGGCCAGGACCCGCCCGGACCTCAGCCAGAAGGCGATGAACTCGCGGGTGGTGACGTC
>Ga0126311_10001364_pt1 | contig 11828 bp, 8 predicted proteins | sample Plot61_FD_92539 | JGI IMG/M metagenome (GOLD analysis project Ga0126311, IMG submission 92539) | Serpentine soil microbial communities from UC McLaughlin Reserve, CA, USA - Plot61 | ecosystem: Environmental > Terrestrial > Soil > Grasslands | place: USA: UC McLaughlin Reserve, Lake County...
AGAGGATCGTCGCAGCGGACGCGGCGGCATCGAACGAGCTGGCGACCTTCACCGGCCGCTCGCTCGACACTGTGCTCGCCTACGTCGAGGAGCACGCCCGCGCGCTCGAGACCGTGAATGAACGGTTGGACGAGCTAGGCCGGCGCGTCGCGTTCGATCCCGACTCGCCGCACTCGTTGGACGAGCTCGACGACAACACGGCGCGGGTCCTGAACTACGCAGCGAGTCACGAAGGCTTCGCCGCGCAGGCGAACCTGTGGTTCAACCCCGCGCTGCTCGTGGCCTACAAGCCGAAGGGCGTCGAGCTGCGCTGGGTGAACGAACGCATCGTCGAGGTGCCGTATGCCTTCCGCGCGCTGGCGGGGCTCGAGCGGGGCACGAGCGTCCTGGACGTCGGGTCGGCGGAGAGCTCCGTCTCGCTCTCGCTCGCGACCCTCGGGTACGAGGTGACCGCCGTGGACCCTCGCCCGAATCCGCTCTCGCACGAGCGGCTCCACGTCGTGGAAGCCCGGATCGAGGAGTGGGAGCACGGCGCGGAGTTCGACGCCGCTCTCTGCCTCTCCACCATCGAGCACGTCGGCACTGCCGCGTACGGCCAGCCGGCGAGCGACGAACGGCTCGACCTCCGGGCGATGGCGCGGATCCGAGAGCTGACGCGGCCGGCTGGAGTGCTCGTGCTCACGACGGCGGTCGGTCGGCCGTCCGTCACCGAACACGGCCGCGTCTACGACCGCGCGGGGCTGGACGAGCTCCTGGAGGGCTGGGCCGTCGGCGACCTCACCCTCGTCCAGCGCCGGGACGCCAAGACTTGGGTCACCGTCGATCAGCCGATCGAGGAGCTGGATCCGCAGGCCGAGACGGTGGCCATGATCACGGCGACGAGGACGGACGTGTGAGCCCCGCGATCCAGATCCTCTTCGATATCCAGGCCTTGCAGAACCCGTGGTCGGCAGAACGCGGGATCGGCCGTCACGTGTACGAGCTCGCCCTGGCGCTCGCGCGTGACCACGCGGAATTCGAGCCGTGGTTCGTGACCAATCCCGACCTACCCGACAGCGCGGCGATCGCGGAGCTCGGTCGCCACGGCCGTGTGGCGCCGTTCGACGACGCCGAGCTGCACACGGACGCGATCTATCACGTCCCGTCACCGCTCGAGCCCGTGCCGCTCGACCGCCTGTGGCCACCCGGGCTCCGTGCGTCGGCGCTCGTCGTGACCTTGCACGATCTGATCCCCGCGGTCTTCCCCCAGGAGAACATGCCCGACCCGGCCGTTCAGCGTTTCTACTGGGCGAGGCTCGAGCTCGTCCGGCAAGCCGAGCGTGTCCTCAGCGTCTCCCGCGCGACCGCGCGCGACGCCGTGGCGCTTCTCGGCCTTCGGCCGGACCGGATGATCGTCACGGGCAACGGTGTCTCGGACGACTTCGCGCCGCCGCAGAGTCGCGAAGCGGCTCTCGCCGCGGTCCATTCACTACGCCCGGGCGTCGACGGCGAATTCGTCCTCTACACGGGCGGGATGGACTACCGCAAGAACGTCGGCGGACTGCTCACGGCGTATGCCGGGCTCCCCCCCGACGTTCGCAGCAGCTACAAGCTTGTGATCGTCGGGCGGCTCGGGTTGGAGGACCAATACGGTCGTTTCGCCGCCCAGGCCGAGCGGCTCGGAATCTCCGACCGGGTCATCTTCACCGGGCATGTCTCCGAGGACGAGCTAATCCTGCTCTACCAGGCAACCGCGCTGTTCGTCTTCCCGTCGCTCTATGAGGGCTTCGGGCTCCCCGTCGTCGAGGCGCTGGCCTGCGGCGCGCCGGCCATCGCAGGGCGGAACTCGTCGCTGGTCGAGTTGTTCGAGCAGGAGGAAGCGCTCTTCGATGCCGCCGATCCTTTGTCGATCCAGGCAGCACTCGAGCGGGCTCTCAACGACGGCGAGCTCCTCGAGCGCCTGCGGAGGCCCGATGTTCGGGAGCGCTTCGCGTGGCGGCGGATCGCCGACCGCATGGCCGCAGCCTACGAGGAGGTCGCAAACCGTACGGTGACGCCTCGGCGTCTCTCCGCAGTAACACTTGGTTGACACCCGACCGGGCTACGATCCCGCGGTGCGCGAAGGTCGGAGTATGAGTTCGGCGGCCGAGCTGGACCCGAGGGCGGCCGCCCCCGTGGCAGCGTCCGACGCGGCACCGGAGCTCTCGGTCGTCATGCCCTGTCTGAACGAGGCGCGCACCCTGGGGATCTGCATCCGCAAGGCACAGGACTCGTTCGCGCGCATCGGCATCTCGGGTGAGGTCGTCGTCGCCGACAACGGTTCGACCGACGGCTCGCAGAAGATCGCAGAGGAGCTCGGGGCGCGGGTGGTCCCCGTGGAGAGGCGCGGCTACGGCGCGGCGCTGGCGGGCGGGATCGCCGCCGCGCGCGGTCGCTGGGTGATCATGGGCGACGCCGACGACAGTTACGACTTCAGCACGCTTGAGCCGTTCGTCGAACGTCTGCGAGACGGCTACGACCTGGTCGCCGGGAACCGCTTCAAGGGCGGTATCCACCCCGAGGCTATGCCGAGGCTCCACAGGTGGCTCGGCAACCCGGCGCTCTCCTTCATCGGCCGCCGGCTGTACGGGACGCCTTGCGGCGACATCTACTGCGGCCTGCGTGGATTCGACCGAGAAAAGATCCGCGCTCTGGACGTTCGCTCGACCGGGATGGAGTTTGCGATCGAAATGATCGTGAAGGCGACGATGCAGGGCCTCCGCGTGACCGAGGTGCCGACGACGCTCTCGCCGGACGCCGAAGGCCGCGTGCCGCACCTGAACACGTGGCGGGACGGCTGGAAGTCGCTTCGGCTGCTGCTCCTCTACAGCCCGCGGTGGCTCTTCCTCTACCCGGGGCTGTTCCTGTTCGTGATCGGGCTCGCCGGAATGGTGTGGCTCGTGCGCGGTGAGCGCTCGATCGGAGGCGTCGGCTTCGACGTCAGCACCCTCCTCTACTTCGCGCTGGCCGTCATCGTCGGCCTGCAGGCCATATTCTTCTTCATCACCGCGCGCTGGTTCGGGGTCAGCGAGGGTCTCCTGCCCGAGGATCCGCTCATCAGACGCATCGTCGAACGGCCCCGCCGGCTCGAGTGGGCGCTGCTGGTCGGCTTGCTGCTCGTTGCAGCGGGGGTCGGGTTGTCGCTCTACGCGGTCTCGACCTGGAACGACGCCGGGTTCGGCCGGCTCAACTACCCGGACACGCTGCGCATCGTGATCCCGGGAGCAACGTTGATTGCCTGCGGCATGCAGACGGCGCTGTCCGCGCTCTTCCTCGGCGTGCTCGGACTGCGGCGCCGCTGACGGATCAGGCCGGCGTGGCGACGAGCGCCCAGCAGCAGCAGGCGACCCGGAATGTGGGTCTACTGACGATTCGCGGCCGCACGTCGCTTCTGGCGCTGGCGGCAGGCCTGATTCCGTTCGTCGTCGCGTTGATCGTCTACGTGGCGGTGTTCTTCTACATCAAGCCGGGCGCAACCGGCGACGAGCCGCATTACCTGATCACGGCCGAGAGCATCGCCTACGACCGCGACGTCGATCTCAGGAACGACTACGCCAGCGCCTACCGGGTGCTGAGGATCGTCAACGTCTTTCCGCTCGGGCCCGACGCTCGGGTTTACAAGAAGTCCGGCGAGTTGCGGCCGATCCGGGGCGTGGGGCTGCCCGCCGTGCTGGCGCCCGCGGTCGCCCTCGGCGGGCTGACCGGCGCACGCCTCGCCATGGTGCTGATCGCGGCCCTTCTCGCGGATCAGCTGTTCCGGCTGCTACGCGACCTCAGATTTCGTTTGCTCTATCGGGTGCCGGCCTGGGTGGCTGCCGTCTTCTGCCTCCCCGTCGTCGTCTTCACGCACCAGATCTACCCCGAGCTTGCAGGCGCATTGCTCGTCGTCGTCGCGTCACGGGTGATCGTCGTCGGCGCCGCCAGACCTGCGGCGCTCGCGCTGGGCTCAGTGGCTGCGGCCGCTCTCGTCTGGCTGCATGTGCGCTACCTGCCGCTTTCGCTCGGCATCCTCTTCGGTCTCCTGCTCGCCGCCTGCGTCGAGGGCTGGCGGCCGCGCCCGGAAACCCGACCGCTCGGCTTCAGGCGCACTGGCCAGGCTGCACGCGCGCTCGTCGTTCGCTGCGCCGTCGTCCTCACGCAGCGTTGGCGTACGACCACCGTGCCTACGCTCGTGCCGTACGCCGCCGTCTTTGCGTTGCTCCTCGTCGCCTTCCAACACTGGTACGGAAGCCCCGACCTACACGCGTCGTACGAGCAGTACGGAAGTCCGTCCGTCGGGACCGGGCACTGGGACTTCTGGTACCAGTTCGCGCTGCGGGACATCCTCGACCCTGTGGTCGGGTGGATCCCGTTTGCGCCGGTGCACTGGCTCGGATTCGCCGGCCTCGGCTGCCTCGTCGTCGCGTTCGGCTGGCCGGCGGCGGCGGGGATCGCGGTCGCCGCCGGGTACGAGCTGGCGATCTCGAGCGTCGGGACCGGCGTGGGCTTCGGCCTGCCCGCCCGCTATCCGATGATCGTCGTCCCGCTCATCGCCGTGCCGCTGGCGGTCGTCATCCAGCGGATCCGCATCGCAAGGATCGTCTTCGTGCCGCTCCTCGCCGTGTCGCTGATCTTCGCCGTTGCCGCCATACGGGAATTTCCGCGGCTGTATCCGGGCGACGTCCAGCGGATTTTTGGGATGCGGAGCACTGCGCCGGCTTTCCCCGAGCTCGCCGGCGTCGTGGCGCCGGTCTCCTTCACGCTCCCGCCGGACGGAGCGCCCGCCCCACAGACGGGGAGGGTTCAGGGACACAAGGTCGTCGCGAAGGCCGGTCGGGACAAGCCGGGGTTCGTTCGCTTCGGGCCGTGGGTCGGGCTGAAATCAGGTGCCTACGTGGCCACGTTCTCCCTGGCGGCCAAGGGAATCCGCCCTCCCGAGCCCGTCGCGACCATCCAGGTCCTCGGCGGCGGGACGCTTGCCGAGGAGGCGATCACCGGCCAAGAGCTCGAGCCGTCGCGCAGCGGCTTCAGCGAAATCGAGGTCCCGTTCGCCACGGCCGGCGGTCAGTTCGTCGAGACGCGTCTCTACTACCTCGGCCGAGGAACGCTCGAAGCCGGCCCGATCAACGTGCAGCCGATCCTGGCGCCCCAGCCTTCGGTCCACTTCCACGACTGGCCGCTCGTGTTCATTTGGGTGGGCGGAACGTTCCTCGTTGGCTGGCTGTTCGTCCAGATCATGCTGCTGACCCGACAACGCGACGCGCTGACCCGCCGCTGACCGGCTCCGCGGCCCCTAGCTCTCCGCCGGTGCGTATCTGCCTCGTCTACGACCTGCTCTTCCCGTACACGATCGGCGGCGGCGAGCGGTGGTACCGCAGCCTGGCCGAGCGACTCGTCGCGGACGGGCACCGCGTCACCTATCTGACCCTGCGTCACTGGCCCGAGAGCGAGGTCGCCGACGTTCCGGGAGTCGAGGTCGTACCCGTCGGGCCGGGCTCCGAGTTCTACACCTCGAGCGGACGGAGGCGGATCACGCCGGCGCTTCGCTTCGGCCTGGGTGTGTTTCGCCATCTCATGCGCACCGGCGATCGCTACGACGCCGTCCATACCGCCTCGTTTCCCTACTTCTCGCTGCTCGCGGCCGCGCTCGCGCGTCGCCGACACTCGTTTCGAATCGTCGTCGACTGGCTCGAGGTCTGGTCGGCGGAGTACTGGTGTGAGTACCTGGGGCCGGTCGCTGGGCGCGTCGGCTTCGCCGTGCAGCGTCTCTGTGTCCGCGTGCCGCACCGCGCGTTCTGCCTCTCCGAGCTACACGCTCGGCGTCTCCGCGAGCAGGGCTTTGAAGGCGAGCTGACCGTGCTCAAGGGCGTTTACGCAGGGCCGGCGGGCGTGGCTCCTGCTGCGGCGGAGCCGGTGGTCGTCTTCGCCGGTCGCCACATTCCCGAGAAACAGGCGCCGGCCCTCGTAGCCGCGATCGCGCGTGCGCGGGAGCAGGTGCCGGAGCTCCGAGGTGAGATCTTCGGCGACGGCCCGAACCGGCCGGAGGTTCTGCGATTGATCGCCGAGCACCGGCTCGAGGGCGCTGTGGACGCACCAGGGTTCGTTGACGAGAAGCGTCTCCGAATCGCAATTCGACGTGCGCTCTGCCTCGCGTTGCCGTCGAAACGCGAGGGCTACGGTCTCGTCGTCGTGGAGGCGGCGGCGCTCGGCGTGCCGAGCGTGGTCGTGCGCGGGCCCGACAACGCGGCGACCGAGCTCATCGAGGCCGGCGAGAACGGGGAAATCGCCAACTCGGTCGAGCCCTCCGAGCTGGCGGCCGCGATTCTCCGCGTGCATGCAGCGGGCCACACACTCCGCGACTCCACCGCCGCGTGGTACGAGCGAAACGCCGACCGGCTCTCGCTGGACCGGTCGCTCGAGACCGTCCTCGCGGCGTACGCCCACACACCGCAGTGACGCCGGCCGTCGGCCTCAGCGCGTTGCATCTCGTGCCCGGCGAGACCGGCGGGTCGGAGCTGTACGCGCGGCGCCTCCTGGGCGCGCTCGCCGCCGACGTCGACGCTCCGCGCCTCGTCTTGTTCGCGCCCCACGAAGCGGTTGACTCGCTCGGAGCCGAGCCGTGGGCGGACCGGGTCGAGATCGTTCGCCTTCCGGTGCACGCCCGCAGTCGCGTGAGGCGCGTGCTGGCGGAGCAGACGATCCTTCGCCGGGCGGTGGCACGTGCGCGGGTTTCCCTGTTGCACAACCTCTTCACGACTGCGCCGGTGCTTCCGGGGATACCGCAGATAACGACGATCCTCGACGTCATCTACAAGCGCTTCCCGCAAGCACATGGAGGCCTGCTCGCGCACGGAATGCGCCTGCTCGTCCCCCTGGCCGCTCGCCGCTCGCGTCGTGTCGTGACGCTTTCCCAGGCCGCCAAGGACGACATCGTGCGCTTCCTGGGCGTGCCTGCCGAGCGCGTGGACGTGACCTACCTCGCACCCGCACTGCCGGCGAGCGGCGCGCTTTCGGAGAAGGAAGTCCGCCGTCGGCTGGGGCTAGGGAGCGAGCCGATTATCCTGACGGTCTCGGCCAAGCGCCCGCACAAGAATCTGGAGCGGCTCTTCGAGGCCTTCCTCGGCGTCGCCGCCGACAGTCGACCGACGCTCGTCGTGCCTGGGTACCCGACCTTCCACGAGCCTGCCCTCCAGGCGCGCGCCGAGGCGCTCGGCGGTGGCGCGAGCATCCGCTTCACGGGTTGGCTCGAAGACGATCTGCTCGACGGGCTCTATCGAGCGGCGTCGTGCTTCGTCTTTCCCTCGCTCGCGGAAGGCTTCGGTCTCCCCGTGCTCGATGCGCTCGTGCGTGGAACGCCGACGGCGTGCTCGAACGCCTCGTCGCTACCGGAGGTCGGCGGCGACGCGGTGCTGTACTTCGATCCACTGGACGTCGGCGCGATGACACGGGCGATCGAACGGCTGCTCGTGGACGAGGTGCTACGTGAGCGCCTGGGCCGCGCGGGCCCGGAGCGCGCCCGGACGTTCACGTGGGAGCGAACCGCACGGTCCACGCTCACGAGCTACGAGCGCGCGCTGCGAGGCTGACGGAGGCGCCCGAGCTCCGCGAGCACCTCCTCGGGAACGACGCGCAGGGCCAGCGCGAGCACGCCGTAGAGCGCGACTGCCGCCACGGCAGCGACCAAGTTCGGGACACCGGGGACGGCCGCGAGCGGAACCGTCGCCAGTCCGGCGACCGCGACGCGCGGGAGGAAGCGCCACTCCGGGGCCAGGGCGGGAGCCTGCCGCACGAGCAGCCAAATCGCCGCCGCGGCCAGACACACTTCCGCGGCGACCACCCCGGCAGCCGCGCCGATTCCGCCCCACTCATTGCCCAGGGCGACCGTCAGCACGATGCTCACTCCGAGCGCGATCGCGTTTGCGAGCAGCAGCTCCCGGTGCAGACGGAGGCTCAGGAGCGCGTACGTGAAGACCGACGTCACCAGAGCCACGCCCAAGCCGAGGGCCTGGACTCGAAGCATGCCGACTGCATCAGCGAAGTCGGGGCCGGCGACGACGGCGATCGTGAACGGCGCGCCGACCGCCAGGGCGACGGCGAGACCACAGCCGAAGACCGCGGCGGCGCGGAAGGCCCGGTCGACGCCGTAGGTGAGCCGCTCGTGATCCTCGCTGGCGGCCCGGGAGAGAATCGGCAGCACTGCGCCCACGGCCAGCTGCGGAATGATCATCAGCACCTCGACGATCCGGAAAGCAGCGGAATAGAGACCCGTCTCACGCTCCGTCGAGACGAGCGACAGCAGCACGACTGCGACCCGGAAGTAGAGCAGCCCCGCGGCGGTCGCGAGTGCGTAGGGAACCACGTCGCGGAGCAGAGGCCGCCAGGCGCCCGTCCGAAACGACGGCGCGAGAGCAGTCTCACTGCGAACGAGCAGGATCGTCCACACGACGGCCACGACCATCACCGGAATCGGAACGGCGAGGAAGGCGAGCAGGCCGAGGCCCGCCCCGACGAACGCCAACACAAGGAGCACGGTCGCCGCCTGGCGAAAGAGCTCGATCGCCGTCACCGGGCCGAGCCGCAGTCTCGCGACGAGCGGAGCGGCGAGGATCAGCTGCACGCTCCACAGCACGAGCCCCACGCTCGCCACGGCCGTACCGAGGACGAGGGATCGGTCGTAGCCCACCAGAGCCGCGAGCGCGCTCGCCAGGACGACCGCCACCACGCCGAGCGCCAGGCGCATGCCGAGGAGATCGGGAATGACCGCGCGCCGGTCGGCGTCTCGGCGGACCGAGGTCTCGCGAACGGCGAGCGAGTGGAGGCCGCCGTCAAAGATGCTTCCGACGATCGCGACGATGGCGAGGACGGTGACGTACTTCCCTGCGTCGTCTGGGCCGAGATAGCGGAAGAGGACGGCGGCCGACACGACCGTGAGCAGCACGCCGGCGAGGTACCCGGCGACCCGGAGGACCCCGCCGCGAATCGCGGCCCCGCCGGCCGCGGGGCCGGCCAGGATGTCGGGCTGCGCCTCGGCCGGTCTCCGGCTCCGGGGGCCGCTCTTAGTCACATCCGGTCGACCTGAAGGGGACGATTAGCCCGCGGGCTTCGTCATCGCGAGACCTACGGACGTCCACTTCTGCGTTCGTACGGTCACGCCTCCGAGACTCCGCCTGACGCGGACGGCGACGTGAGGGTACGGATAGCCGCTCGTCGATGTGCGCCCATTGTTCTCGCGCAACTCGATGATGTTCTCAACGGGTGGCAGTGTCGTGTCGAGCGGCTGCGCGAGCTCGAGCCCGCTCGGCTCGACGATCTCCGAGACGAGCGTCTTGGGCTGGAAGACGCGCATCGCGCCGAACACCCGCCCGCCCGTAACCCTGCTCCCTGCCTCCTGGACGGCGCGTGTGACCAGGCTGCGCCCGAGGAAGCACTCGGTCGCGATGAATGCCGCTCCTCCCGGCCGAAGGACACGACCGACCTCGCGAGCCGAGCGCCGGATATCCGCCCAGGAGCCGAAATGCTCGATCGACGAGAGCGAGAAGACCGCATCGAACGAGCTGCCGGCAAAGTCGAGTGCTCTGGCGTCCATGTGTCGCACCTCGAGATGCTGCTCCCGGTAGGGGTACGGTGAGAATGAGGCAGGATCCGTGAACATCGTGCGGTCGGCCTCCCGCTGCCCGAAGGCTCCCTCCCCGTAGATGTCCGTCGCGACAACCTTCCGCACCCGATTCGCGAGCCAGAAAAGCACGGTCTCGTGCCCGGCGCCGACCGAGAGGATCGTCGCGTCGTCGCGAAGGAGCCCACAGTCCTCGAAGAACAGCGTGAGCATCGCGTACTCCCAGTTCTTGCGCTGCCGGACTGCTTCCGGTTCCAGGTCCGGGACGATGTCCTCGATTCGCTCGCGGATAATCGGATCGTCGAAGTCCCGGACATCGCAGAACTTGACGTACTGTCGTTGCAGCTGGGTCTCGGCGGTCTTCGCAGTCATTAGAGGATGCGCTCCCGTAGGCACCGAGACCCGCAGGCGGCCGGCCTCGACCATAGTCTCGGCGAGCGCGCACGATACCTGTCCCAGGCCAAGATGACCGCCGTCCACCAGCTCCTCCCCGCGGCGCAGCCGCGCGACGCAATCACGGGTCAGGCGTTCGCCTGGCGCGACCTCTTACGCGAGTGGGGCTACGCGAGCGAGATCCTCGCGGAGCACGTCCACCCCGATCTCGTCGGCGCAGTGGGCACGCTCGATCGCGCCGGCCGGCGGCTCGTGGGCGAGGGGGCCGTCGTCCTCCGCTACGCGCTCTGGAGCCCGACGGTCGAGGTGGCACTGCGGGGGGACGGCCCGGTCGCGCTCTCCTACCACAACATCACGCCCGGCGAGCTCCTGCGCGACTACAACCCGACCATCGCCGATCTCTGCGACCGGGGCCGAGCCGCGCTCTCACGGTTCGACGGTCGTGTCGCGACCTTGATCGCAGACTCGAGCTTCAACGCTGCCGAGCTTCGCGAGGCGGGGCTGGGCGATGCGGCCGTCGTCCCGCTGCTCCTCGAGCTGCCCGCTGAGGTGCCGCGCCGGGAGCCGAACCGCGAGCCGATCGTGCTCACCGTCGGGCGGATCGTCCCGAACAAGCGGCTCGAGGACGCGCTGAAGGCCTTCACCCTCTACCAGCGCCACCGCGCTCCCGAAGCGTCGCTCGTGATCGTCGGCTCGGACCTCGGGTTCGAGAGCTACCGGCATGCGCTCGACATCCTCGTCGCGCGCCTCGGAGCCCGGCGCGTGCATTTCACCGGTCCGATCCCGTCGGAAGCCCGGGACGCGTGGTACCGAACTGCCGACGTCTACCTCTCGATGTCCGTTCACGAGGGCTTCTGCGCGCCCCTGATCGAGGCAATCGCGCACGGGGTTCCCGTCGTCGCACGCAGCGCCGGTGCGGTGCCCGAGACACTTGGAGGCGCCGGGCTCGTGCTCGACGGCGCGGACCTCCCGCTCATCGCGGAGGCGCTCCACGAGCTGACTTCGCCGAGCTCGACGCGCGAGGCCTTGCTCACAGCAGCCGAGTCGCGTCTGTCCGAGCTGAGACCGGCCGCACTCGCGCCGCGTATTCGCTCGGCCGTCGCACCTCTCGTCGGCGGCTAGGCGAGCTCCGGCCGAGCGCCGGTGGCCGCCAGCCGCTCCATGTCGGTGTCGACCATCAACTCGGCCAGTTCGCGGAACGACACCCTCGGCCTCCAGCCGAGCTCGTCGCGGGCCTTGGAGGCATCGCCCACGAGGTGGTCGACCTCCGCGGGTCGGAGGAACTCAGGATCGACGACGACGTGCCGATCCGGGTCGAGCCCGGCATGCGCGAACGCGACGTCGACGAACTCACGCACCGTGTGCGTCTCTCCGGTTGCGACGACGTAGTCGGCGGGCTCGCGGACCTGGAGCATCTGCCACATCGCGAGCACGTAGTCGCCCGCATAGCCCCAGTCGCGGCTCGCGTCCAGGTTGCCGAGCCGCAGCTCGTCCGCGAGACCGAGCTTGATTCTCGCAACTCCGTCGCTGATCTTGCGCGTCACGAATTCGAGGCCGCGACGCGGCGACTCGTGGTTGAAGAGGATTCCCGACACCGCGAAGAGGTCGTACGACTCGCGGTAGTTGACGGTGATGAAGTGGCCGTAGACCTTGGCGACGCCGTACGGCGACCGCGGATAGAAGGGCGTGAGCTCGTTCTGCGGCATCTCGCGCACCTTCCCGAACATCTCCGACGAGGACGCCTGGTAGAGACGGATCGACGGATCGACGCGCCGGATCGCGTCGAGCAGCCGCGTCACGCCGACGGCCGTGAACTCCGCCGTCA
>Ga0126311_10001365_pt1 | contig 11827 bp, 8 predicted proteins | sample Plot61_FD_92539 | JGI IMG/M metagenome (GOLD analysis project Ga0126311, IMG submission 92539) | Serpentine soil microbial communities from UC McLaughlin Reserve, CA, USA - Plot61 | ecosystem: Environmental > Terrestrial > Soil > Grasslands | place: USA: UC McLaughlin Reserve, Lake County...
AAGCCGCGGTCTACACATGCCCGATGCACCCGGACGTCGTCAGCGACGAACCAGGCAGCTGCCCGAGCTGTGGGATGAAGCTGCTGCCGGCGGCACTCGTCGCGTCGGCGGGTCACGCAATCGACTGGCGCTTCCGCGTCGGCGATCGCCTCAAGCTCCGGCTCGTCAACGAGCTGGAGTCCGATCACCCGATGCACCATCCGTTCCACGTCCACGGCGCCGGGCGCTTCGTCGTCCTCGCGCGCGACGGCGCAGCCGAGCAGAATCTCGTCTGGAAGGACACCGTCCTCGTCCGCACCGGCGAGACCGTGGACATCCTGCTCGACGTGACGAACCCGGGCACCTGGATGGCCCACTGCCACATCGCCGAGCACCACGAGAGCGGGATGATGTTCAGCTTCACCGTCGATCCCGCGACCGTGTGACGCGGCGCGCGAGCTCGCTCCTCGCGCTCTGCGCCGTTGCTGTCGCAGTCGCAGCCGCATTCGCGCTGACGGCGGCGCCCTGTGCGCACGCGCACGGCGGCGCGCGCTCGAGCGGATACGTGTCGAGCTTCTCATCCCTCGACCCTGCCGTGGTCGGCGTCCTCGTCAACGTGTTCGGCAGCGACAACACGATGCAGCTCACCAACTACAGCGACAAGCCCGTCGTGGTACTCGGCCGCGGAGGCGAGCCGTACCTTCGGTTCACGCGCACCGCGGTGGCGGAGAACATGCGCTCGCCGACGACGTATCTGAACCGCTCCCGCGTGGTGCCTGCCGCCGCGAGTCCCGATGCGAAGCCCCTGTGGCGCAAGGTCGCGAGCGGGAACGGCTATGCGTGGCACGACCGCCGGATCGTCTGGACCGGCGCAAGCGCGCCGCCCGTCGTCGAGCAGGAGCCGGACGTCTCGCATCTGATCTTCAGGTGGTCGCTCCCGGCGACCGCAGGCGGCAAGCCGTTCCGGATCGAGGGCTTTCTCGGCTGGGCGCCGCCGGCCAAGGCAAAGGACGGCGGCACGAGCAGCGCGTGGGTCTCTGCGGCAGCGCTCGCTGCTGCCGCGCTTGCGGCTACGGTCGCGCTCGTTCTGGCGTTGAGGGCCCGCCGCGCGAAGCGGCAGGCCCTCTCCAGCTGAGCTCTAGGGCGAGCCGACCGGGCAGTTGTTGCCCGTGCCGGGATTCGGATCGGTGCAGTGGATCCGGCCCTGGATCGCCGGGCTGATCGAGCCGCCCTGCGCCGCGATGTAGTCGGCGAGATCCTGGTCGAGCGTGTCCTGCGTCGTCATCCGGCTCCGGAAGTTCGGATAGCCGTCGCCGCCACCGGCGGTGAAGTCGTTGGTGGCCAGCGTGTAACTCACGGCTGCCGAGAAGCTGATCGGCGCGCCGGTGCAGCTTCCGTCGGCAGCCTGCCGGACGGCGCCGACGACCCGGCTTCCCGTGCCGGGAGTGATCGTGGCGTTCGGTCCGCCGAACGTCGCCGCCGGGGCCTCGACATTGAACGTGGAGCAGAGCCCGGACACCTGTCCGAAGCGGCCGTTGCCGTTCGCAGGCAGCGACGAGACGGCGGTCCCGAGGTAGTCCTTCAGCTCGGCGCCGTTGATCGTCAGCGTCGCGGCGACGTTCCCGAACGGCAGCACCCCGAGCACCTGCCCGCGCGTGATCGGGTACTTCCCGCTCGCGTCGGGGATCGGGTAGAGGATCGGGGGGCAGAAGTCGCCCGTGTTCGGATCGGATGCTCCGACCGGGCAAGTGAGGTCGGCGCGGAGGCCGCCCGAGTTCGTGAGCGCGAAGTCGGTCCCGTACGCGCTCCGGATCGCGTCCGTGACGAGGTCGCCGATGAGCGACTCGCAGGCCCGGCCATCGACCTTCGCCGGCACGAAGAACGGGCCGCACACGTCGGCACGTGGGACGTACGCCGTGGACTTGCCGACCTCCTTGTTGAAGATCGGAGCCAGCTCGGCATTGAGAGCGTCGATCTTCGCCTGGATGGCGGCGTTCGGCGTGACGCCGATGTTCCACGGCTTGTGGAAGTCCGCCGTCTTGTAGACGACGCCCTCCTTCCCGGGCCCGATGACGAGGCGCACCCGCGTGAAACGGAGGCCCTTGCTCCGGTTCTCCGTCGTCAATACGCCCTTCAGCGTCGCCAGCACCTGCTGGTCGGTGTGGTCGCCGATCACGGCGTCGACGTTGGAGACGCCGTTCACCAGATCGACGAGCGGTCCCGTCGGGCTCGTGAGGGTCCCTGCGGTCGCGCCGAGGTGGCCGATCGCGACGATCGCATCGACCTTCTTCGCGATCCTCGCCGCCTCCGCGTTCACCGCGTCGAGCGAGTTCGCGACGTGGAACGGGTCGAGCGCGCCGGGCTTCGTCAGCGACGGGATGTCGTCGTTCGAGAACCCGACGATGCCGATCTTCGCGCCGTGCTCGAACTTGAACACGTGCGAAGGCGACCACTCCGCCGGCGTGTTGCCGTTGGCGTCGACGATGTTCGCCGAGACGAACGGGTAGTTCGCCTTCACTCCGTCCGGCGGCGTGCCGTTGATCAGGTTGTGGCGCATGAAGTCGGCGCCACGGTCGAAGTTGTGGTTACCGAGGCCGTCGATGTCGATGCCCATCATGTTCATGACCTCGATCGTCGGCCTGTCCTGGAAGAACGCCGAGATCGGCGGCGTCGCGCCCACCGAGTCGCCGGCGGCCATCTCGATCACGTACGGCTTGCCGTCCTTGCTCGAGAGCGCCGACTCCGCCTGGTACTTGTCGAACCAGGTCTTCAGGAACGCCGCTCCGCCGATCGCGAATGACGGCCCGAGCGTGTCCGACGCCTCGCTGAGCGGGATCAGCTGGCCGTGGAAGTCGCTGATGTCGAGGATCGTGACCTCGGTCAGCTTCTCGCCGCCCTTGACGAGGTCGTAGAGGATTCGGCCCTTCGCGTTCTGCGGGCCCGGAATGTCCATCAGGAACGCGAGCGTCGGCGCGATGTCGACCGCCCGGAGGCCGCTGACGTTGTCCTTGTGCTTGAAGCCGGGGCCACCCGCGACGAACGTCGCGTGCATGTTGATGTTGTTCGCGAGGTCGACGTAGTCCGGCAGGTAGCCGTGCTGGCCGAAGAAATGCGACAGCGCGATCGCCTGGTTCGGCGCGCCGGCGTCCGACTGGTACGGCGGCTTGAGGACGACGACGACATCACCGCTGCGGTTCGGGTGCAGAGAGTCGGAGCCGTCGACGTTGCTCAGCTCCTCCTTCTCCATCATCCGCAGCGTCACCTGCTTGCCGCCGGTGTTGAGCGCGTTGAACGCGTCCTTCACGGCGGCACGGACGGCCGCGTACGTGAGGCCGGCCGGCAGCGTCGGGCTGACGTAGATCTGAATCGTCCCGCCGGCCCAGCACGCCTTGGTCAGGTCGCCCGAGACGTACGCGCCGTTGGCCGCGGCGGTGACGAGATTGACGCCGCGGCAGTTCGACGTCGTGTTGACGCCGCTCGCGTGCAGCGAGACCGTCTGCGGCGTCGCGGGCTGGCCGCCTGCAGCAGGGACCGTCCAGCTGATCGTCTTGTCGAGCAGCACCTTGCGGGCGTTGACGGCGAGCGATTGCGGCGCGAAGCCGTGATCCGACGCTGCGAAGGTCGTCGGATCGCCGCCCATCAACTCGCGGGTGATCGCGAGCTTCTCGTCGGCGTCCTGATACGCGCTACGGATGTAGCCCTCGCGGATCGCGACGCGTCCCGCGGTTCCGCGCCCCGTGCACTGGACGTCGTCGAACCTCGGAGTCACGTCGTAGCACGGGTTCGGCACGCCGCCCGGCTCCGTCGGCGAGACGAGGCCCATGAACTGATGCGAGACCTCGTCCGTGAACGGGTAGCCGACCATCGCCAGGTCCGTGTCGGGCTGGAGCGTCCCGAGGACGTAGTTGATGACCTGGAGGCTGTACGCCCGCTCGAGGTCACGGCCCTGCTGGACGTACGTGTCCTCGTCGACGACGCCGCCCTCCTCGGGGGCGAAGTCGGCCGCGGCCCAGGGAAGGAAGTTGTCCGCGATGTACTTCTCGAGCCGGTCCTCGCCGGCGCCGCCGGCAGGCAGCGCGGCACAGGCTGCGACGCGACACGTGGCCGCGGCGCGGGCGAGCGAGGTTGCATAGAGCTTGTACTGGCTGAGGTCGCCGGAGAGGGAGATCAGCTTGACGTAATGGCCGACGGTCTGGCCGGCGCGCGAGCCGATCAGGCCGTTCGCGCCCATCAGCTTGACGGGCTTGAAGTCGCCGACCGCGAGGTCGACGGACGGGCTGGATCCGGTCTTGCCGACCGGGCTGACGATCGCGTGGTCGTACTTCACGCCGCCGCCGACGACGCTGTCGTAGAAGTAGACGTTGTACGTCCGGTTCGGGTTGAGCGCCGCGCTGCCCGTGGGGATCGACCAGATCGTCTCCTTCGGCGTCGCCGCGGGATCGCCCGCCGGGACGTTCGACCAGCCGCTCGCGACGGCGACGGCGCCGACGTTGTAGACCGTGCCGAACGCGGCTGCGCCCGCCTGCTCGACGGCATCGGGCGCGCCGACGAGGACGCCGCGGTTGTTGTAGAACGTCGCGAAGTCGACGGTCGGCCCGTTCAGCCCCGAGGGGATCCCGCCGACCCAGTCGATCGAGGCCACCTTCTTGCCCGCGCGCTCGGCCGCCGCGCCGATCGTGTCGGCCTGGAGCACGCCCGCGCCGGAGAACGACGTCGAGTTGGCGAACGAGTCGCCTGCGCGGTGGAAGGTGTTGTTGGTCGAGCCGTGCTCGGACGGGTAAGTACCGGTGGCCATCGTGTACCAGCCGACGCCCGTGTTCGGCGGGAAGGACTGAACCATCCCGTTCTTGCCGGTCACGCCGTGCTTCATCAATTCCTTGTAGGTCGGCAGGTAACCGGCCTTGGCGTACTTCTCCATGAGATCGGGCCGCATGCCGTCCGACGCGAACATGACGACCTTGTCGACCGGGCGGCCGTCGTCCTTCTTCGCGCCTGCAGCGCCGGCGCCGATCATGACTACAACGATCGCTGCCGCACCGCAGAGCATCGGCGCAAGCAAGCGGCGGCCCTTCTTCATGTACCTCTCCCTCCTATTTCCCCGCGCGAAATCGCGCCGCGGCCAAACTACTCTCCCTTCCGGCTGCCTGCAACTCGAAGTTGCAAAGCAGAGAATCGGGGCTACGATCCGCGCGTGCTCGTCAAGGGGATCCTCGTTGCCGTCACGGCGTTGGTGCTCGCGCCGACGGGCGCGAGCGTCCCTCCGCCCGCCCAGCCGGGCCCGTGGCAACTCGTCGGAAAAGCCTCGGTTTCGCGCATCGGCACGCGCCTGCACGTCTCGCGATCGGCGCAGAACATGAAGGCGCTCGCCTTCGTCGTCACGTCGAAGTCACCGCGCAAGATCCAAGTGACCTGGGCGAGCTACTGCGAGTTCTACAGCGACGACGACTACACCGAGTCGTACAACGGCACGCTCCGCGGCGTTGGCAAGATCACGTCCTACCCGCACGTCTTCGACGGAGCGACGCGCTGCGACGTGGCGGTCAACACCAACGCCGTCAAGGGCGCCCGCGTCACGATCGCCGTCTTCGCGTATTAAGAACTCGAGGCGAGACGCCGAGCGCGCGACCCGAATGGCGACGGCACCGTGCGAAGGCATGGCCACTATGCTTCGCCGCGTTTGAGACCGCTCTTCGCCACCGCAGGCGCCGTTCTCGCCCTCGGCGCGGCGGCGCTTCCCCTGAAGACCGTGGCGACGGTGCGACTTCCGGGCGGTAGCTCACGCCTCGACTACGCGAGCGTCGACCCGGGCCGCCACCGTCTCTACCTGGCGCACCTCGGCGGCGGGCTCGTGATCGTCTTCGACACGAAGAAGCGCCGCGTGGTCAGATCCATTCCCGCGCCCGGCGCGCACGGAGTCCTTTCGGTGCCGAGCATCGGCCGCGTCTACGCGACGGCGACGAACGACCGGCAGCTCCTGACGATCGACGAGCGCACGAATCGCGTCGTCGCGCGGGCGCCGGCGGGCGAGTATCCCGACGGCATCGCGTACGACTCCGCAGACCGTCGCGTCTTCGTCTCCGACGAATCGGGCGGAGCGGAGATCGTGTTCAGCGCGGCCGGGCACAGGATCGGCTCGGTCGACCTCGGCGGCGAGGCGGGCAACGTCCAGTACGACCCCGTCACGAGGCATGTCCTCGCGGACGTCCAGACGCGCAACGAGGTCGCGGTGATCAACCCGCGGACGAAACGGGTGATCAGGCGGATCCCGCTCCCGGGCTGCGACCACAATCACGGGCTGAACGTCGACGCGCCTCGCCGTCTCGCGTTCGTCGCGTGCGACGGCAACTCGAAGCTGCTCACGCTCGATCTGCGGACGATGAAGGTCACCGCGACTGCGAGCATCGGCGGCAGCCCCGACGTCCTCGCGTTCGACCCCGGTCTTCGCCGGCTGTACGTCGCCGCCGAGACGGGCGAGGTCGCGGTTTTCGAGGAGCGCGGCCGCGGGCTGAAGAAGCTCGGCGAGGACCTGCTCGCGCCCGAGGCGCACGTCGTCGCGGTCGATCCCGCGACGCATCTCGTGTACTTCCCGCTGCCGTCGGGTCCGACGCTGCGGATCATGAAGCCCTCGCGCTAGCGCCCCTTCGTCCGGGGCAAGGCGCCAGGCCCGCCCCGGACAGAAGAGAAAGAGCTCTAGGTGACGGTGAACGCGCCGAGCATGCCGAAGTTCGCGTGCTGGCCGACGTCACAAAGGTACTGGTACGAGCCGGCGGTCAGCTGGACGCTCCACGTGTCCGTCGCTCCCGTGGCGATGATCGCGCCGACGTGCTTGCCCTGGAGATCGAAGTTGTGGAGCTCCTGGCCGTTGTTCTTGATCACGAACTGGATGCAGCCGGCCGGCACCGACGTCTTGTCGAGGTCGTAGGCGTACTCACGCATGCCGACGTTGACCGTCGCGGTCGGCGTCGAGCACGCCGTGCCGCCGCCGCCACCGCCGCCACCGGTCGTGGTCGTGGTGGTGGTCGTCGTGGTCGTCGTCGACGTCACGCCGACGCCGAACTTGCCCGTCATGCCGAGGCGGGCATGACCGGAAACGGTGCAGACGTAGGTGAGCTTGCCCTTCTTCTTGAAGACGACCTTGATCGACTTGGTGTCACCAGCCTTGATCAGCTGCGTCTTCTTGCCGTTGATCTTGAAGTCGTGCGGAATCTTGCCCTTGTTGGTGACCTTGAAGATCACCGTGGTTCCGGTCGGGACCGAAGTCCTCGACAGCTTGAACTTGAAGTCCGTCTCCGTGACCTTGATCGTCACGGTCTTCGCCGCAGTCGAAGATGCGCCGATCGCCGGAATCGCGAACGTCGCCCCCGCGCCAACGACCCCCACAACCAAGAGCGCGAGCAAAATGCGAACGCGTTGCAACAGAAAACCTCCCTTGAATGACCGAGTAGACAGGCCTGCTCGAGGCTAGCAGAGCATTTGCGCACTCCAGTAAAGAGCCCGTAAAGACGACCGAGGCGGCGGCCGGTAGGCCGCCGCCTCGAGTCGAGAGCTGGTTACTGCTGACTACGGAAGGACGTACGCGTAGACGCTGTCGTTCCGCAGCCGCCGCGGGTCCGTCAAACCGAACGGACGCGAGACGTCGTTGTGGCTCTGCCCGCCGACCTCGATCACGATGTACTGCTTTCCGTTCACCGTGTAGGTGACCGGCGCTGCGCCGACAGGCGCGTCGAGCGCACCGGACTTCCAGAGGGAGTTGCCGTTCTTCGTGTTGACGGCCTCGAGGTACCCCTTGCCGTCCTGTCCGTTCGCCTGCTGGCCGAGGTGGCCGATGAACGTCAGGCCGGAAGCGGTGTTCATCGAGCCGCTGTAGCACGGGGCGTCCCACTTCTGGTGCCAGGCGTTGCCGCCGGAGCGCTTGCCCGTCGTCACGTCGAACGCCGTGAAGTTGCCGAGGTTCGACGTGGAGGTGTCGCCCGTGCCCTGGATGCCCGCGCCGATGCCGCCGTTGGCGCCGGTGACCTGCGAGGCCTTGGGCACCTGCAGGAAGCCGCGCGAGCGTGCCGAGACGCCACACGTGATCATCGTGTGGTTCTGCGGGCTGTACGAGCTCGCCGGCCAGTCCATCTCCTCGAACGGCTCGACGACCTGCTGCGTGGTGTCGTACGGGTCGTAGACGCAGCCGATCTTGAACGGCTTCTGCAGGATCGGATCCGTCGCCGTTGCGTACGGCTGGTAGAAGTTGGTCTGCGTGCGGTTGCCGTCGGTGCAGTTCCGGCCCGTGCCGTCCTTGGCGATCGGATCGTCGGTGACGAAGTCGACCTGCGGCACCGGCTGCGTCGGCCACGCGTTCACGTCCGGGGCGGAGAGCGTCGGGACCTTCACTTCCTTGATCGGGAGCAGCGGCTTGCCCGTTTCGCGATCGAGGACGAACGTCCAGCCGTACTTGTTCACGAAGGCGGTGGCGGGACGCGTCTTCTTCACGAGCTTCGTCTTCGTGACGGTCTTCGTCCTGCGCACCTTCACCGTCTTGCCGTGGCGCTTGACCTTGACGGTGTAGTGCACCTTCGCCTTGACCTTCGTGGGCACCTTGTACGCCGCGTCGAAGTTGACGCCGTTGTTCGGGAGGTCCGAATCCCACAGGTCGTGGTGCGTCGTCTGGTAGTACCAGACAAGCTGGCCCGTGTAGACGTTCAGCGCGACGATCGCGTCCGTGTACAGGTTCTTGCCGGGCCCGCGCGAGTTCCACGGCACAGGGTTGCCCGTGCCGAAGATCGCGAGTTGCAACTTCGGATCGATCACCGGCGACTCCCACATCGCGCCGCCGCCGTAGTAGTTGTCGTTGGCCGACCACGTGTTGCCGCCCGGCTGGTTCTTCGCCGGGACGATGGCCCACGTCCAGATCTCGCGGCCGGTGCCGGCCTCGAAGGCGTGCATGCCGTTCGATGGGCTGCCGCCGTCGCCGCCGCTGTCGCCGACGAGGACCATGCCGTTGAAGTAGATCGGCGCGTTCGAGATGCGACCGCCCTTCTTCGTCGGCAGCACCTCGGTCCTCCAGATCAGTCCGCCGAGCATCTGGTCGAGCGCGATGAGGTAGCCGTCGCGCAGGCCCGCGAATACCTTGCCGTCGGCGATCGCGACGCCCGGCATCCGGCCGCCGGTTCCGACGTTGAAGCCCTCGGCCGTGTACTGCGCCTGCGGGCTGTAGTGCCAGAGCTCGGCGCCCGTCGCGCCGTCGAGCGCGAAGACGTCGCCTTTCGGCGTCTGGGTGTAGAGCGTCCCCTGATACGCGACCACGTTCGACTCGAGGGACCCACACTGCGCGTCCTTCGTGGCGCACGTGCCGAAGTGGATGTGCCAAGCCTCCTTGAGCGTGCTCACGTTCGCGGTCGTGACCTGCGTCAGGGACGAGTACCTGTGGCCGTTCAGGCTCCCCATGTGCGACAGCCAGTTGTCACCCGCGGGAGCGGCCAGCTGATCAGCCGTGAACGCGGGCGCAGGTGAGATCGCGGATTTCGCGGCATCCGACTTAGACGAGGCTGCCGCACCTCCAACTACGACGAGCAAAAAACACAGTAAAACCAGCGAAAGCCGGCGCATTAAGCCCTCCTGAGATAGCGACTCGCTAACTAAACCACTGCGATCGGCCGTTTTCAACGACCGCTCACGGGTCTGCGGGAACCCGTACCCATTGACCCACCCCTCTTAATTGCCTTACCGATATGAGACGCTACACTGCGCGCCGTGCACCGCGCAATACTTTTAGCCGCCGCCGCCCTGGCCTTCGCGGCCGTCGCCGTTCCGGGCGCCTCGCCGAGCTCCAGCTCCCCGACCCGCGCGAACGCCGATTCGATCACGCTGCGCCTCCGCTACAAGAACGGCCCGTGGCTGAAGGTCCTCAAGCTCCCGCTCAACAGGCAGCACCTCAAGGAGTTCAAGCTCTGCGGCGTGTGGAACTGGCCCGCCGGCAAGGCGTTCACGTGCAACGGCGCGGGCGCGGCCCTGCCGCAGCGCACGGTGATGCGGATGGAGCAGACGCCGGTCGCCAACGCACAGAAGCGGCCCGAGAGCCCCGGTTGGGGACTCGTCGCCATGACGGGCGATCCGGTGCTGCGAGTCCCGCTGAGCAACACGGTCACGGGAGACAGATGGGGCACGTTCTACTACCGCGCGAGCCTGCGCGACCTCTCGGGCAAGGTCATGCTCACGTCGAACAGGGTCAAGCTCGTCTGGCGCAAGCCCTGAGCGTGGCGCAAGCCCTGGCGCTCAGGCCCGGCTGCGACGCGAATCAGCGCGGCTGCCAGGCGGGCGGCGTGTCGGCTGAAGGAATCGCCTTCCCCGTCGACAGTGTCGTCGGCGTGCCGCCCGAGATCGGCCACAGCGCGATTCCGCCGCGGTAGACGAAGACAAGACGCTTGCCGTCCGGCGCCCAGCCGGCCGGGCCGCCGTCCTTCACGAACCGCTTCACACGGCCACCGACCTCGGCCAGGTAGACGGCGAACACGACGCAGGACGTCTCCCCGCAGCCCTCGATCGAGGGCCGCGGGCCGTAGAAGGCGACCTTCTTCCCGTTCGGCGAGACCGTCGCCGTCTGCGGGACGTCCAACGAGGGCTGGTAGTGCTTCTCGAGCTTCCCCGTGCGCGCGTGGACCCGGTCGAGCGAACCGTGCGGTAGGTAGACGGCCTTGCCGTTCGGCGTCCACGACGGACGGCCGGCCGGCCCCGCCTCGTGAATGCGCACCTTGTGCGCACCGTTCGAGCTCATCATGTACAGGCGGTACGTGCCCTGGTACAGACGGGTGAACGCGATCGTCTTGCCGTTCGGCGACCAGACGGGAAACAGGTCATGGGCGTTGGTGGTGAGCCTGCGCAGCCCGGTGCCGTCGATGTTCAAGCTGTAGATGCCACGGCCGAGGCGGACGAACGCAACGCGCTTGCCGCTCGGAGAGATCGTCGGCTGCGTCGCGCTCGCGTTCCCCTTCGTCAGTTGCTGCAGGCCGCTGCCGTCGGTCTTGATGCGGAAGAGCTGGTTCGGGAACAGCCCGTCGGGCGCCGCCGGGAAGACCACCCACTGGCCGTTCGCGGCGCCGGCCGCGGACTGAGTGGCCGCGACGGCGAGCACGACCAGCACGAAGCCGATCGACAAGCCAACCCGGACCCTGGCGGAAGAGCGAGACACCGCGGGCGTCAGGTTACACCGAGCTTCGCGCTCGGATTGGCGGGGCGCCGATCTTTACACCGTGCTGACGACCTACGCAGAGCGGCCGACGTGCATCACGTACTCGTCGAGGTTGCGTGGATCCGGGGTCGTGCGGCGCCGCTCCGGCTGCTCGCCGTGCATCGGCTCGTAGCCCGCGAACCTCGATTCGAGCACGCCTTCGCCGCCCGTGAGTCCCGGCAGCCGTCGCTGGACGTCGTTGACGCGCGCGGCCGGAAGGACCGCCTCGACGACCGAGAGCTCGCCACGCACCGACGACGTCTCGACCGCCGCGCCGAGCCGCGCGAGCGCCGGCACGACTGCGCCGATCGTCTCGGTCGGCACCTCGACGGTCGCGCGAACCACCGGTTCGCACACGACGGTCCCACTTCGCTCGAGCGCGTGCATGAGGACGATCGGTGTCAGCTTGCGGAAATCGGCGGCGGTGCTACGCCCTTGCCGTGAAGGCGGCCCGTCGGGGATCGCGTAGACGCACTGCGTCATCGTGATCACGCAGTCCGTGACGTGCCAACCGAACAGCCCTTCGGCAAGCGCTTCGCGGACGTACGCCTCCATGTGCTCGCCGAAGCTCTCACGCGTCTTGAAGATGTAGAGCGGCACGACCAGCGAGGAGACCCCCAGCCGAAACTCGATTCC
>Ga0126311_10001367_pt1 | contig 11823 bp, 12 predicted proteins | sample Plot61_FD_92539 | JGI IMG/M metagenome (GOLD analysis project Ga0126311, IMG submission 92539) | Serpentine soil microbial communities from UC McLaughlin Reserve, CA, USA - Plot61 | ecosystem: Environmental > Terrestrial > Soil > Grasslands | place: USA: UC McLaughlin Reserve, Lake County...
ACGACCAGCCCCTTCAGCACGTCCGTTCGCGGCTCGCAGAAGAGGTCCTCGGAGAGATGCAGGTCGGACGTGAGCGTCTGTCCGCAGTCAACGGCGGGCGTCGTGAGCTGCTCGTCAGCTCCGCACCCGGGGCCGCCCTTTTGTTGCGAATCCTGTGCGCAGAAGCGGTAGTGGTAGGTCGTCGATAGGTCGAGTTGCGTGAGCTTGGTGACCACCCCGGTCGGGCTGTTCGGGCTCACCGCGCTTACTGTGTCGTGGGCGCTTTCCGAGCCGTAGGCCGTCGTGGGGCCGTATTCGACCCAGTACTCGACGTCGCCACCTGAGTCGCTGACGACCCGGCCCTCGACCAGCGCTTCGGAGCCGGCCACGTAGGCGGGCTTCTGCGTGACGCCCGCGGCGCAGCCGGCACAGGCCACCGCGAGGGCCACCGCGACGGCTGTCAGAGTCACCCTGCCGATTCGCGCAAGATATCTCCAACGGTCACCTGGTGCAAAGGCGAGCGGCCGGACATCAGGCTCTAGGATCCGAGCTGCGGCTCCGTAGCTCAGCGGTTAGAGCGCACGACTCATAATCGTGAGGTCGATGGTTCGAATCCATCCGGAGCTATCCAGGGCCTCTGCCGCGCCGCCTTGGTTGGCCCGTCGCGGCCCGGGTAGCCGGTCCGGGTGAGTTCCTTCGAGACACGCGACCCGGCCGTCCAGGCAACGGAATCCCACGGGCCTCGGGAGGCGGGCGGGCGTGGCGATCGGCCGCAGGGCATGGTGCCCGCCCGTGAGCGGCGTCGCACCAAGGCTGAGCGCGGCCTGATGCGGTTGGTCGCCACCGGCGGGATCGTCGGCGTCGATGTCCTCCTCGGCGCAGTCCTCGTCGGCCAGGACGTTGCCGGATGGATTGTCGGCCTGGTGATCGGGCTCACTTCCGTTGTCCTGGCTGCGCTGCTGTGGTCCTCCCGGCAGCTTTAGCCGGGCCCGGCCCTTACCTTCCCGTCCGCTCGTATCTCCTGACCGCCCGGGGCGAGGCACCCGGGTGTACCATCCTTGCGTCGGGCAAAGGCGGACCCGGGGATTCGTTCGAGGACTTGAGACTTCTCGGATAGTGCGGATTCCGAGAGGCCTCCGTGTGACCTGTGGACTCGGCTCCGTCGAGCCCGGCATCTCTCTCGCACACTTTGGTCTCGACCGCCTAGTCGCAGGCGAGGCCGTGGGGCGCTTGACGGACGCACTGGCGCTCGACTGGGTTTGGTCTCTGGTCCTTTCGCGTGCCCCACGCCAAGGAAGAGGCCAGCGAGGAACCGACGATGGACACAGAGACCAACCGATCCCGTGATGGAACGTCTGGAGGGCGCCATGGCGTCGAGGCCGCCGAGCTGTCGAACGCGATGGTGCGTCTCTACAAGGAGCTGTTCGGCCGCGGACCGACCAAGGCCCACACCGCGTTCGCGACGCCGGATCTCGTGATCTGCACGCTGGAAGAGACCATGACCCCCGCCGAGCGGAACCTGGTCGCGCTCGGCGAGCACCAGGCACTCAGGGACACTCGCATGCTCTTCCAGCACGCCAGCACCCGCGAATTCGTGCAGACGGTGGAGGCGATCACCGGGCGCACCGTGCGCGCCTTCGTCAGTGGGATCGACACGGAAGAGGACGTCAGCTCGGAGGTCTTCTACTTGCAGCCGCTCGCCGAGCGCCCGGCCGCCTGAGCCTGCAATGCCCGCGCTCCGGGGACGAGGCCGTCGTGGTCCCGGCTCCTAGTCGTCCGGGTAGGACCCTCGCCGCGCCGGCTCGGGTGTCTCCACAGCCGCTCCGCGCTGAAAGCGCGACGGCCTGCGCAGGCCTGAGGACGGGGCACCGAACCGCTCGAGCACCGGCGTCATCCGCTCCACCACTGCGTCCCAGTTCTGGTGGGTCTCCACGCGCGAGCGGGCGTTGGTTCCGAGCCGCCTGGCGTAGACGGGGTCGTCGAGCAGCCGCAGCAGCGCGTCGGCGAGGGCATCCTCGTCCTCGGGCGGCACCACCAGTCCCGTCTGTCCGTCCAGCACCACATCGGCCAGGCCTCCCACACGCGTGACCACGCACGGCAGCTCGTGGGCCATCGCCTCGGCAATCGACAGCCCGTAGGGCTCGTAGCGCGACGGCAGGCAGTAGACGCTGGCCTTCGCGTACAGCTCCGACAGCCGGCCTCGGTCCGACACGAAGCCGAGCACCTCCACTCCGGGCTCAGGGGCGGGCTCAGACGTCCCGACGATCTGGAGGCGCGCGTGCCGGTTTCGGGCCCGCACCTTGCGGAAGGCCCTGATCAGTACGTCCCCGCCCTTGCGCGCCCAGTCCGCGCCGACGTACAGGACCACCGGATCGCGCTGGGCGCTGGTCCGCTCCGGCAGCACGTCGAAGTTGGCGCCGCCGCCGACCACACTGACCCGATCCTCCGGCACCCCGTAGAAGGAGACGACGGAGCGCGCTGCCGGTGTGCCCTGCGAAAAGACGTGAAGCGCGTCCCGATAGAGCCTCCGCTCCCACGCGTACAGGCGCTCGAGCGCGCGTCCCTCGACGGCTACCCAGGCCGGCCAGTGCCGGCGGCTGAGCTCGGCCGTGTTGTCGACATAGAGCGCAAATGGCGCGCCGTGCGTGTGGAAGAGACCGAAGACCTGCAGAACGACGTCGACCGGCTCGTCCAGCCGGCGAATCACGCGGCGACTGTTGAACGAGCGCAGGTTGAGCGCCAAGTTCCAGTTCCAGTAGAAGCGCATCTGCCAGTCCTTGCGCGACGGCCGAAACGTCGCGGCGGCGAGGAGAGCGCGCTGGGGCCGCGTCAGGTCGACCCCGGCCCGATGGACGAGCTCGTGGCGACGCGCCACGGCGTCGAAGAGGTACTTCGCCGCGGCGCCTGAGCCGGTGATCGGAACGGTTGGATCGGTCTGGGCGAGACCGAGCAATCGCATCGTGCGCAGGCTACGCGTTTGGCCAGGACGTCGTCTTGCGCCGCTAGCTCCCGAGCAGCCGGGCGAACTTCGCCGGGGTGTCGTCCTCCGGCAGCGGCGTGTAGAGGACCAGCCGCTGCTCCGGTGCCTCGGCGGGGTTGAAGAGCGCGTGCTCGAACACCATGCGGCCCGCGATCGGGTGGTTGACCTCCTTGCGCCCCACCCCCGTCCCCGCGACCTCGTGGCGCTTCCAGAGCTTGCAGAACTCGGGGCTCGAGGCGCGCAGGGCGGCGATCAGCTCCTCGAACGCCGGGTCGCCCACGTGGTGCGCGCTGTCGGCGCGGAAGCGGGCGACCAGGAGCCGGATGCTGCGCTTCCAGTCGGGGAAGAGCTCACGCCGGGCGGGATCCATGAACGTCAGCCACACGTGGTTGCGCTCGGCTTTCGGCACGGCGCCGAAGTCGCCGAGGAGCGCGGCTGTCGCTCGGTTCCACGCCAGGTAGTCCCAGCGCTGGCCGAGGATGTAGGCGGGGTTGGCGCCGAGGTTCTCGACCAGCCGCCGCAGCGTGGGAGCAACCCGCTCCGCCGGCCCCCGGCGCGGCGGCGCCTGCTCACCGCGGCCCAGGAGGATCAGATGGCTGCGCTCCGCGGGCGTGAGCCGCAGCGCCAGCGCGATGGCCTCGAGCACCTCCAGGGAGGCGCGAACGTCGCGTCCCTGCTCGAGCCACGTGTACCAGGTGGTGCCCACTCCGGCGAGCTGCGCGACCTCCTCGCGGCGCAGACCCGGGGTCCGCCGCCGCCCGCCGCCCGCCAGCCCCACGTCTTGCGGCTGGAGGCTCGCGCGCCGCTGGCGCAGGAAGTCCGCGAGCTCCTCGCGGCGGAGCTCCCCGTTACGCCCTCCGGAGCCGTTGGAGGCGCGGGTGCTCGACTTGGGTGGTGCTGTTGATACCAGGATAAACCCCTCTCTTGTACCCCCATAACAATAGAGCAGACTGGGTGAATGCCGATCCTGCTCATCGTCGTCTGCCTCGCCCAGTTCATGGTCATCCTCGACGTGGCGATCGTGAACGTCGCGCTGCCGTCGATCCGCGACGGCCTCGACTTCTCGACGACCGGCCTCCAGTGGGTCGTCAACGCGTACACGCTCACGTTCGCCGGCTTTCTGATGCTCGGCGGCCGGGCGGCCGACCTGCTCGGGCGCCGCCGGATGTTCCTGGCCGGCGTGCTGCTGTTCACCGCGTCCTCGCTGGTCTGCGCCGTCGCCGAGTCCTCTGGCCTGCTGCTCGGCGCCCGGGCCCTCCAGGGCATCGGCGGCGCGATCGTCTCGCCGACGACCATGTCGATCATCGTGGCCTCCTTCGCCGAGGGCCGTGAGCGCAATCGCGCGCTGAGCGTCTGGACCGCGGTCTCCGCCCTCGGGGCGACCTCTGGCTCGCTCTTGGGCGGGCTGCTCACCACCGGCTTCGACTGGCCCGCGATCTTCCTGATCAACGTGCCGCTCGGCGTCGCGGTGGTCGTGGCCGGCCTGCGCCTGCTGCCCGCCGACGTGCGCGTCGAGCGGGTGCGCGGGCACTTCGACGTCTCCGGCGCCGTGCTCGTGACGGCCGGCCTGGTGGCGCTCACCTACGGCATCGTGCGCACGGAGAGCATCGGCTGGGGCTCGCCCGGCGTGCTCGGGCCGCTGGCGGCCGCCGCGATCCTGCTCGGGCTGTTCGCGCTGGTCGAGGGTCGGCTGGCGCCCGCGCCGCTGGTGCCCCTGTCCGTGTTCCGCATGAAGCAGCTGCGCACCTCGAACCTGGTGGTGCTGCTGCTCTACTCGGCGCAGTTCGCGATGTTCTTCTTCGTGACGCTCTACCTCCAGCAGGTGCTGGGGCTGAGCGCGCTCCAAGCCGGTCTCGTGTTCGCGCCGATCACGATGTCGGTGGCGGCCGGGTCCGCGCTGGCACCGCGCGTAGTAGCCCGCTTCGGGCTGCGACCGGCGCTGACCACCGGAATGCTGTTCGCGGCCGCAGGGCTTGCCGTGTTGACGACCGTCGCCCCCGACAGTTCCTGGCTGCAGACGCTGCCGGGCGGCATGCTCGCCGGGTTCGGGCTCGGCTCGTCGCTCGTGCCCGCCACGATCGCGGCCGTCGAGGGAGTCGCGCCGGCTCAGGCCGGCCTGGCGTCGGGCCTGCTCAACACTTCGCGGCTGCTGGGCGGCGCGCTCGGCCTCGCCGTGCTCGGGACGCTCGCGGCCACGCATACGGCCAACGCAGGCGGAGGCCCGCTCACGGCTCTCACAGATGGCTTCCAGTTCGCGTTCGTGATCGGGGCGCTGCTCTGCCTCGCGGGCGCGCTCATCGCTGCCGTGTTCCTGCGACCCGCCGCGCCGCTCCGCGTGGTCGAGATCGAGACGCACGAGGAGCCCGAGGTGCTCGCGGCCTGAGCGAGCCAGCAATCCCCGCCGGGCTGACAGCAGCAATAACGGGAGGCCGATCGCCGTACCGTCCTCGAACGGAACTTTGAGCACGGTATAGATGCTCAATGTTCGGTTGGGTTTCTTTGAGCAATCCTCCGAGGAGGTCCGGGCGGCGCGCTTGACAGACCGCTGCCGCCCGGCATAGGCTCGGCCCGCTTGAGTGAGTACTCAGTCAAGGAGCGGGACGCGGCCGCCACCGCGCGGGGCGCCGCTGCCGCGGGAGCAGCCGACGCCAAGAGCAACCGCGCCCTGATCCTCGACGCCGCCGTCCGCGTGATCGGACGCGAGGGCGTGGGACAGGTCAAGTCGGCGGTCGTGGCCAAGGAGGCGGGCGTCTCCGTAGGCCTCGTCCATTACCACTTCGCGACCCTCGATCTGCTCGCTCGCGAGGCCTTCCTTTACGCCGACGCAATCACGCTTCGTGCGATGGCGGAGGCCGCCAGCGCCGCCACGTCGGGCCGCGAGCAGATCGACCTGTACTTGTTTCCCTGGCTCGAGGGAACCGACGACTTCCGGCAGGCCTGGGAGATCTGGGGCGAGTTCTGGCACGCGAGCCGCCACGACGAAGAGGTGCGCGCGCTGCTGCGGGACGCGTGGGAGGAGTGGGTCCAGCTGATCGCCGAGGCGATCGACCGCGGCAAGCTCGACGGCTCGATCGCGGCGGGCGTGGAGTCGGTGGACACGGCCCGCCGGCTGGCCACCCTGCTCGAGAGCCTCGGCCAGCAGCTGACCACCGGACTGATAGCGGCCGATGACGCGCGGCGCCTGCTGCGCGGAGCGCTCGAGAGGGAGTTTCCGGTGCCCGAACGGGCCCGGAAACCGCGACGGAGCGCAGAGGCGGCCATATGAGCAAGCACGACGTTGTGGTCCTTGGAGCGGGACTCGCCGGCCTCTCGGCTGCGCGCAACCTGGCCCGCGAGGGCGTGGACGTGGTCGTGCTGGAGGCGCGCAACCGCCCCGGCGGCCGTGTCGAGCAGACCGAGCTGGCAGACGGCCGGCTGGTGCAGCTGGGCGGCGAGGTCGTCGGCCCCTTCCAGGAGGCCTACTGCGGGCTCGTGGCAGAGCTCGGGTTGACGCTGGTGCCGTCCTTTCCGCAGCTTCCGGGCGAGGACACGTGCGTCATGAACGACTGTCAGGTGGTTGGCGACCACTTCCCCTGGATGAGCGACGCCGACCGGGCCAGCTACGACTCCGCCAACGAGGCGTTCGGGAAGCTGGCGGCGACCGTCGACCCCGAAGACCCGTGGTCGCACCCCGATGCGGATCGGCTCGACCGCATCTCCGTCGGTCAGTGGCTGCGCGAGGCCGGCGCCACCCCCAACGCGGTGCGCGCCCGCGACGTCTCGATGCTCGCGCTGTCGGCCGAATCCGTCGAGCGCACCTCGCTGCTGTCCGACCTGCGCAAGGAGGCTGCGGCCGGCGGGAAGGGCTTCTACGACTACGAGGTCTGGGAGTGCCTGCGGGTAGCCGAGGGGTCGGCCAGCGTGGCGCTGCGCATGGCCGAGGAACTCGGCTACCGGGTGCGCTACGGCGCCCCGGTGACGAGCGTACGGGTGTCGCGTCAAAGCTCGCGGGTGACCACCTCCACCGGCGAGCAGTTCGACTGCTCGGCGGTCGTCTGCGCCCTCCCCGTGGGCCCCCTCCGCCGGGTGGCCATCGACGGGGTCTCCCGCGAACGGCTCGCATCGCTGGACCGCCAGCGGCACGCCCTCGCCGCCAAGGTCGTCTTCGCCTACGAGAGCTCGTGGTGGGAGGACCAGGGCCAGAACGGCACGATGTACTTTGAAAAGGGCGTGATGGGTGGCACCTGGCCGCAGCGCGAGGGAATCCTGTCCGCGCTGGTGCCGCCGGAGCGGCTGGGCGCGTTCCTCGCCACCTCGCAGGCGCAGATCGAGCAGGACATGCTCGCCGAGATGGTCGAAGCGATGGGCGAACGCGCCGCCGCGCCGCAGGCCGTGTTCTTCCGCCGCTGGGGTGTGGATCCCTGGACCGAGGGCTACATCACGAGCTGGCGACCCGGCGACGTGACGGCCGTCGGACCGTTGCATGGCACGCACGACCCGCCCTTCTACGTGTGCGGCTCGGACCAGTGGGTGGCCGGCTACATGGAAGGCGCCGTTCGCACCGGGCGCGGGGCGGCGCGGGCGCTGCTGAGCGACGGCTGACATGGGCCACTGCGGCGGGCGCTTGCCTGGGACCCGCCGCTCTGATCGAATAGCTCCACCCGGCAGGAAGAAACGCCAATGTCAGTGATCGTGACCTTGACCTTCAACGGCGACCCGGCTCAGATGGAGAGCCAGGCGGCCGCTGAGCCGGACCGCATCCGCGGGATCGTGGACCAGGCCAAGGAGCATGGCCTGATCGCGCACCGCTTCTACGGATCCGACGGCCGGATCCTGGTCGTCGACGAGTGGCCGGACGAGCAGAGCTTCCGGAGCTTCTTCAGTGCGGCGGCCGGGGACATCGAGCCGATGATGGGCGCCGCCGGCGTCACGTCGGAGCCCGAGGTCACGTTTTGGCGGAAGCTCGAGACGAACGACGAGGTGGGCTGGGAGTAAGTACGCCCTAGTCTGCGCGGCGTGAGGCCCTCGCGTCCGATGCCCGCCGTGGGCATGCAGGTTCGCATCCAGCACTTCGGCTCATCGGAGCCCGGGAGGATCGAGGCGGTCCTCGAGGGCGGCCGTGTGATCGTGGTCGGCGGCCGCCGCTTCCGGCTGCACCCCTCGACGGCCAAGTTCGTCGCCGAGGGTGAGCCGTACTACGGGACGCGTGTGCAGCTGTCGGGGAGCTAGGCGGGGACCGCCACGCGCTGCCCGCGCCCGTTCGGCTGCGCCTGCGGCTGCGCGGGCTCCTCTTCGTGCGCGCCAGTCTCGATTGCTATGGCCGATCCGAGCGCGCCGGCTGCCACGGATGCCAGTGCCCAACCTGAGCCACGTCGCTCGATGCCGAGCGCACGGTCGACGGAAAGTGAGCCGGGTCCGCACTGAACGAGCGCGGCGAGCGCCGCGATCAGGGTGAGGTTGTACTCGTAACCCCCACCCGTGTTCCAGAGGCCCTTCTGAAAGTGCACCTTGCGGATGGCGGTGAACATCGTCCCCGACAGCAGCGCGCTCGCCGCCGGCGTCAGCGCGCCCAGCGCAAGCAGGCCGCCGCCAACCGTCTCGGAGAGACCGGCCGCCAGCGCGTGGCGCCGCGCCGGGCGCATCTCGAGCTTGTCCATCATCTGGGCAGTGCCCTCTGGGCCTGGACCGCCGAACCAGCCGAACAGCTTTTGCGTTCCGTGACCGACGAACAGTCCGCCGATCGTCATTCGTGCGAGTAGTCGTCCTGCGTTCATGCCTCTGTTGTCCCCGGTACATGACCGGGAAAACGGGCCGCTAGGCGGCGTTGAACGCGGGCACGGTCGCCGCCGCGAGTCGCTCTTCGGGCTGCACGGCGCTCTGATGCGCCGTTGCGCGGGCGAGTGCCTGCTCGCGGGCGCGGCAGAGCTCCCCGTGCAGCTGGCCGGCCGGGAGGCGACCGGCGATGAAGGATGCGAGTGCTCGCTGCTCCCCTTGGGTGAGCGTTCTCGCCGGTGTCGCAACCTTGCCCATCGCCGCTCAGCTTCTCCCTCTCGCGCGCCCCTCCTGCACGTGCATCGGTCTGTACAACTCGACCCCTGAGCACGCCCATCTGCACGACGTGAGCGTCAAGATGACGCGCCTCGAGTCCTAGGCCCAAAGCCCGAGGTCGGGCCGTGCTTCACAAAGTAAAGTAAAGGCGGATGCACACGTTCTGGAGACTGCTCGGCTTCTTGCGCCCGTACCGGCGCGCCGTGCTCGTCTCCCTCGGGCTCGCGGCCGTCGCCATGGGCACCGGCGTGCTGATCCCCTTCCTGGTCGGGCGTACGGTCGACGAGATCCGCGGCGACGGGGCGGATCTGTGGCCGCTCGCCGTGGCGGTGGTCGCCGCCGGCGTGCTGCGGCTGGCCTTCAGCGTGTCGCGCCGGATCGTCGCCGGCCAGGTCTCGCTCGGGGTGGAGTACGACCTGCGCAACCGCATGTACCAGCACCTCCACTCGCTCGAGCTGAGCTTCTTCGACACCCAGCAGACCGGGCAGCTCATGTCGCGCGCCACCGTCGACCTGCAGGCGGTTCGCTTCTTCCTAGGCTACGGCCTGATCTTCATCCTGCAGTCGGCGCTGACGATCGTCATCGCGGCCACCGTGATGCTGATCCTCGACCCTTGGCTCGCGCTGATCGCGCTCGCCCCCACGCCGTTCGTGATCGGGACCTCCTTTCGCTACGGGCGCCTCAACCGGCCTGCGAGCCAGGAGGTGCAGCAGCGCATCGCCGAGCTCACCGCCGAGGCGGAGGAGAACATCGGCGGTGTCCGCGTGGTCAAGGCGTTCGCTCAGGAAGACCGGCAGCTGCGCCGGTTCGACCGCGCGACCAAGCGCGTCTTCGAGCAGTCGATGGTCTCCACCCGGCTGCGCGCGTTCTACTCGCCCCTGATCGGCTTCCTACCGCAGCTGGGGCTGGCGGCGCTCCTGTTCGTCGGCGGCAAGCAGGTGATCGACGGGCAGCTCTCAGAGGGTGACTTCGTGGCGTTCTACGGCTACGTGCTGCTGCTGACGGGGCCGATGCGGATGCTCGGCATGGCGCTCGGGATGGCCCAGCGCGCCGTCGCCAGCGGGGAGCGCGTGTTCCAGCTGCTCGACCGCGCGCCGCGCCTGACCGCCCCGGCCGACGCCCCGCCGCTCCCCGCCGGCGGCGGACGCGTCGAGCTGCGCGACGTGACCTTCGGCTACGAGGGTCACGAGCCGGTGCTGCGCGGAATCGACCTGGAGGTAGAGCCGGGCCGGACTGTGGCGATCGTGGGCCCGACCGGCTCCGGCAAGACCACGCTCGTGATGCTGATACCGCGGTTGTACGACGTCGAGCAGGGCGCCGTGCTCGTCGACGGCGTCGACGTCCGCGAGGTGGACCCCGCATCGCTGCGCCGCGAGGTCGCCGTCGTCTCCGATGACGCGTTCCTGTTCTCCGCATCGCTGCGCGACAACATCGCGTACGCGCGGCCGGAGGCGAGCGACGACGACGTGGTGAGAGCGGCGGTCCGGGCGGGCCTCGAGGGGCTGCTCGACGATCTGCCCGACGGCCTCGACACGCTCGTGGGCGAACGCGGGCTCACGCTGTCGGGCGGGCAGCGCCAGCGGGTGGCGAGCGCCCGTGCGCTGCTGGCCGAGCCGCGCATCCTGATCCTCGACGACGCGACGTCGAGCGTCGACGCGACGACTGAGAGCCAGATCAAGTCCGCCCTCGCCGAGGTGATGGAGGGCCGCACGACCTTCGTGATCGCCCACCGGCTGTCCACGATCGCGCTGGCGGACGAGGTGGTGGTGCTCGAGGACGGCGAGGTCGCGGCGCGCGGCACTCACCACGAGCTGCTCGAGGACTCGCCGCTCTATCGCGAGATCGCCGAGAAGGGCCTGCCCGACCAGGTGTTCCTCACGCGCGAGGATCCCGAGCGCGAGGTAGCGGGGCTATGAGGAGCCGCCGCCTGAGCCACCTGGCGAGCCTCCTGCGCCCCTACCGCGGGCGGGTGACCGTGATGCTGGTCGCGCTGCTGCTCGCCACCGGCGCGGCGCTGGTCCCGCCCTACCTCGCCGGGCGGGCGATCGACGAGGGCATCCACGGCAAGGACACCAGCGTCCTCACTCTGATCCTGCTCGCGTTCGTCGGGGCTGCGCTGATCAACTGGGTCGCCACCTACGTGCAGACCTACCTGATCAACTGGGTTGGTCAGCGCGCGCTCCAGGATCTGCGCATCGAGCTGTTCCAGCACCTGCAGAGGCTGTCGATCGGGTTCTACTCGCGCAACAAGACCGGCGTGCTGATCTCGCGCATCACCAATGACGTGCAGGCGCTCGACCAGCTCGTCACCGAGGGCATTCAGACGCTGTTCTCCTCGAGCCTCATGCTGATCGGCACGGCCGCGATCCTGATCGCGCTCGACCCAGGGCTGGCGCTGGTCACGTTCCTCACGTTCCCGGTGCTGTTCGTCGGGAGCATCCTGTTCCGCCTCGCGTCGAGCGGGGCCTACCGGCTCACGCGCGAGAAGATCGCCGCGGTCACCGCCTACCTGCAGGAGACGCTGTCGGGCGTCCGGGTGGTGCGCGCGTTCGGGCAGGAGGGGCGCCACCGCACCCGCTTCGCGGAGCTCAACGACGAGCACCGTCGCGTGAACATGCGCACGGTCTATCTCAACGCCGCTTACTTCCCCTCGGTCGAGCTGCTGTCGGCCGTGGCCACGGCGGCGATCCTCATCTACGGCGGCAACCAGGTGCTCGACGGCGACAGCGCAGTCACGATCGGCGTGCTCGCGTCGTTCGTCTTCTACCTGCAGAGCTTCTTCGACCCGATCCAGTCGCTGTCGCAGCTCTACACGACCTACCAGGCGGGGATGGCGG
>Ga0126311_10001369_pt1 | contig 11817 bp, 6 predicted proteins | sample Plot61_FD_92539 | JGI IMG/M metagenome (GOLD analysis project Ga0126311, IMG submission 92539) | Serpentine soil microbial communities from UC McLaughlin Reserve, CA, USA - Plot61 | ecosystem: Environmental > Terrestrial > Soil > Grasslands | place: USA: UC McLaughlin Reserve, Lake County...
GGCATAAACGCCCGAAGTAATTTCCCGCAGCGATCGATCGACTACCATCACTGCGCGAGGTTTGCGGCGGTAATTCTGAAAACTACCCATTGGAGCCGCCATGCCTTCCGAGTAGTAATAAATAGTCGCATCAGCCGGGTTCGCGACCAGCACCGAGTTACCTTCCGGAGCAGGCACGATTACGTCGGCGCTCGTCTCGACGCCAGCTTCAGCAGGCGCGGTCTGCCCGCCTGGAAATTTAGCGATATCAGGTTGGCCGCTCAGCGTGCCCAAACGAATCAGGTTGACTTCAGTCGAACCAGTTGAGCGGACGTAGGCGAACGTGTCGGTAAACGCGATTTGATCCGGACCTTTATCGACGGTGATCGTGTGTGCAAGACGGTTCGTGGAGGCGTCGAACACGTACACGACGTTCTCCTTCGGGTTCGGTACAAAACCCCAACGGCCTCCGGGCGCGAAGCGCAGATTGCTGATACCGGGCTTCGCTTGAATACGCGTTGCGATCTGCTGGCTGCGCGTATCTACAACGGTGATACTTCCCTCCGCGCCGTTCACCACATAGAGCGCGTTGCCAATCGCCGAGAAAGCCAGCGAGGTGGCTGGAGCACCTGTCTTGAGATCTTTGACTTTCGCGAGTTTCTGAATGTCGATAACCGATAGCGTGCCGTCTTGCTCGTTAGTGACGAACGCGAACCGGTTGTCACTACTGAAGTCGAGCTCGTGATGTCCATTTCCGGTTGGCAGTTGGGCCACCACTTTCAACGTGGTGGTATCAATCACCGTCACTCCACTCGGCTCGCCTGATTTAGCTGCGTCGTTTCCGACCCACAGGTATCGCTGATCGGGTTGCAAGCGGACACGTGTTGGCTTCATGCCCGTGTCGATATTGCCGACGACTTTCCACGTGCTGGTATCAACCACAGCAATCTGGTTAACCAGCGGCATGCTGACGAAAACCTTCTCGTCGCTGGTCTTCTGGGCCCAATCTTCACCCGGGCTCTTCAGCATCACGAGTGTCAAGAGCTTGCTTGAGCCGAAACCGAGCAGTGGGTCGATGACAGAGATATTCGATTCTTCGTTAAGTGCGAGCAGGTAATACGTATTCAGATCCACATCAGGGCGTGAACGCAGACTACCCTGGAGAAATGACTGGATCTTCTCGCGGCATGCCTTCGCATCAACTTCGCTTCCTTCGCGTTGTGTCAACCAGACGGCTGGTTTAACTCCGGAGAGCGGCGTCCTGGTCGCCTTGTCATTAATCTTGAACCGAACAATAGCTTCCTTAGCCTCCATCAGCTCGGAAGGTTTTCCGGGTTCTTTAATTGGCTCGATGGTGAACTCGACCTCGACTCCGTCTCGCTCGATCTTCTGTGGAGCAGGTTTCCCCTGGGCCAAGGCGGTGTTTACGCTTATGACTGTTGCAACGAGAAGCAACAACATCTGGAGCAAATAATTTCGTGTATTCATAATTAGTTTTTCAAATCGGCAATCGGCAATCGGCAATCGGCAATGCGCGCTAACGTGTAATCGCCTTCAGGTCGCGCATCGTGCTACAGAAAGATCTGACAGACACGGTCGCATCGTTGGCGTAGTCGAGAATCGCAGTGCGCAGCTCCGGCGACTCCTGGAAAATAAAAAGTGTGCGGCCGTTGTTCTGTTTGATGTTTTCAATCTGAAAGCCCTGGCAGCGCAGAAAGCTGGTGAGCGTCAGGTCGGTGGTCTGATACGTCGGTTTTATTTCGGGTGAAATGGAGTTCATTGTCTTATTCATCGTTAGTTGTTCTTTTCGTTTTCACCATGCACAGATCAACTCGCGCCTTCCTGGAGGCTACTGGAGAGTATTACCTGTGCTGGTGAACTGTACGGCGAAGCGCTGCCGCTGACCGTCAGTTGAGTTTGTAGTTGAGGATGCTGGTTTAAGGTCAAACGGCCGGCCGTCCCAGGACGTACTAAGCGAGGCCCGAAAAGACCGGCCGTAATCACAAACCAGAATTACTTAGACAGGACAAGGCGCGCCAGTGCTTTGCGTCTGGAGCTCGTTAAGAGCCGCAATGGTCGCATCGGCGTCGTTCAGAAGCTCCTGCCCGGTCGTACCGAGCGCGGGATCCTGATTGATTCTGCCGGCAGCGATCAGTGCGTCGACTCTTAGTTTGAAGTCATTGAGTTTTAGAACGGCGTCGCAGAATTTGCCCTGGTCAACCTTGAGACTGGCTTCGTTGAGTTTAGCGATCAAGCCGAGTCGATCTTTCGTGTCGGCAGACTTACCAGTGATAGCCACGCCCTCGGTCTTTGTTTTTAAAGAGGCGATCATCGCCTGAACTTCAGTGACGGTCGTTGCGTGGGCCAGCGGGGCAGCGACGAACATTGCGAGTGCGAATAACATAGCGGCGAACGAAATTTTTTTCATCTTTGATTTCATAGTCCTTTTAAGTTGATTTAGAGCGCCAAGCTCTCCCGTGGGGAACATTTGCTTGAGTGCGCACCCTCCTTTAGCAAGGACCGTGCCTCTGGCCACTACTCCTGCAAATCATGCGATCGTGGCAAACCATGTGTTCCGTGGTGGAACATTGAAGACAAGGTTTGCCACAAAAAAGCACAAAAGGCACAAAGGTTTCTTGACCTTCGTGCCTCCTGTGCCTCTTGTGGCTGATCTCGCGTTATTGGGTCACGCGGAAGATGCCCCACAGGCCGTTGTCGAACTGGAAGGACGACTGCGTGCGGTAGAGATAATCACCCGTGACGCGCCGCGCTCCTCCAGCACCGTTCTGAGGGACAGCGTCCATGTGATTCGACGCGCCGTGACCCTGCTGAGCACCCTTCCACTCGGAGAGCGGATTGTTGCCGATCTGGGTCGAGTTGTTGACATATGGCTCCTGCTGCCAGATGTGTCCATGAACCTGGAACACGTTGTTGCGCGCGTGGCCATTTGAATTGAGCACGCGGAAGCGAACAGGCGTTCCGGCCTTCGCCGTGAACACAGGAGTCACAGGGTCGCCGTTAACCTGCGCGTTCGACAGCGAGTTCGTGTAGTCGAATGCACGAGTCTGCTCGAGCGGCAGATCGGGCTCGTAGCCCAGCCGCTTCCACATCGGCTCGCTGCGGTAGTTGAGGGCCTTCTGACCTGAGTCTTCCGGATCCTCTTCGCCCGCCACGTTGGGTACTGCGGCCGCATCACCCTGCAAGTCACCGCGACGCATGTTGATGTCGGTCTGGAACTGGAGAACGAATTCGCGGAACGAGGTGCCGTCGGTCTTACTGACGGTCGCCTGTGCGCGCGAGTTCGCGTCTTCAATCCAGGTCGCACCTTGCGGCTCGATGATGAGCGACGCGATAGCGCCCTTGTTCGAGTGCTTGATCGGATCCGACGAGATCAGGTTGGTCGCACCGAACTCAACCGGAGTCGCAACCTTGGTCGTGCCGTTCATACGGATGTCGCCTGCATACCACTTGTACTTGACGATCTGGCCGGGAGCGGCCGTCTGGGTAGTTCCCGGCAGCAGCATGCCTTTCGAAATCGCGTTCTGAACGTTCATACCGACATTGGCGCCATCACTCGTCAGTGCATCGAAAGTGACCAACTGCGGGTGCAATCCCACCTGATTCGATGGCTTCACCTGATTAGTGTTGAAGTTGTCGACAATCATCGGCAGCGTGTTCCAACCCGCAAGGTCGGGAAGATCGGCCGGAAGATTGTTCTGCAAAGTGAGCTCAACACAATCACCGGCATTGGCTCTCAATACAAGCGGCTCGATGGGAACGCCCGCCTTAAGCTTACCGCTTGTGCCATCGAGGTCGGTCGAACGGACATACAGAATCGCCGTTGGGTCATGCAGTATGCCGCCCTGATTATTGCGGTTGTTATATACGAGCGTACCGTTAGGCAGCGCGTCGCGCGCAGCGACCGCCGTGACGCTGAGTTTACGGGAAGGCGCGTTGACGGGGCACACGCCGTTGAAGTCTGCCTTATTAACTGCACCGTCTGCTTTGCCGTCCGAATTGCTGGGCAACGGTTGTAAGTCAGGTTGTAGACCTGCACCGCCGTTATAAGCTCGCAGCAGACCCCATGTGCCGTTCCACTGGTTATCAACGGAGGCACCCGGTTGATAGAGATAGTCAACGAATGGACTACCACCCTTGGCCGCAGCCAAACCAGGTAGCTCGAACTCGAAGTGCTCAGAGATACCCATCGACTGCGAATTGCGGTAACCCGAATTCGGATCGGAGCGCTCGTAGAGCCACTTGTTACCGTGGATGTTGAAGTTGTGACTCTCCTCGTGAGCACCGACGAGAACGCGGACCTGGACCTTATCGGCCTCGTAGGCACGCATCAACGGAGTGAATGGATCGCCACCCTGGAGACCACCAGTCAACGCGGGATAGAACCCAGGCTGCGTGTTCAGCTCCGGATTAGCACGCGCGACATCCGAACGATAGACGTGCGAGAGGTCACCTGCGTCGCCGGCAGCTTGCGTGTTGGTCGAAGGATCCTGTGCGCGCAGAGCGACAGGCTCGTTGCGGTAGTTAACGACCATGGTGCCAGGGTCGGCAGCCGAAACTGCTTCAGGACACGGGAGCGGTACACCACCCGGACATTGATTAGCTTTCTGAATGTTGATCGGGAGCGCTGCCTCATCTCTTACCGGCGGGTTGATAGCATTCGCCGGGTCAGGCATCGCAGTGCCTGCGCTGTTAACACCGCCACCCGCTTTGTAAGCAAGCGTGTAATCGGCAAACTCTAACAGGAACTCGCGATAGCTGTCCGCAGCGTTTTGCGTCTGAATGACCGCTTGCCACGTCGTTGGACCGCCGTCGAAACGTCCTCCCAGCGTTGTGCCGGTTTCGTTGTGTTTCCAAATCGAATTTTCGGGCTCCGTCACGAGACCGGCATAGAGACCGGCCTGCTGGTGCGTTGAAGGTCCGAAGTGATCGTGCGAGAAGACTGTGCCGAGTGTGCGGTCTTTGCCCGCCAAATTAAGGGTCGGGTCAGCGAACCAACGCTGCACGGTCGTCTGTGCACCGACGGTGCCGAAGAAGGGGTGCGGCTTGGCTTCGAGCTGCGTCTTTGTCGTGCTATTGAAAGCCTGCAATCCGCCGGCGGCGTTGATCGCATGGATGCGCTCGAGAACTTCGCCCGGAGCGAACGTTCCGTCTTCGTAGTTGAAACCGTTACCCGCGCCGTCTGAAGAGGTCACGTCAAACTTCACGAGGTGGATGTGCTGACCCATGATGTCGGTCGGCGTGCGCACCTGGAAGTCGTCGAGCTCGTAAACGTGCGGTGTCAGGTTCGTGTGCTGAAACGTTATGCAGTCGTTTGTGTTAGCGCGGAAGAACAGTGGCTCCGGTGCGCGTGTGCCCGCCAGAGTCGGAGCAACATCGCCCCACAGCGCCAGGATGCGCGATTGCGGGAAGTGCCAGCCTGCTTTGTTCACCTTGAGATCAAGCTGAATCGCGGCGCCTTTATACAGGCGCTGACGACCGAAGGCGTTACCCGCGTCGTCCCGGCAGGGATCCGCGAACGGCGCTCCCGGTTTTGGCGGTAGACCGTTCAGAGGGTAGTTCGCCGGAGTGCCGTCCGGACGGAAGCTCCCAACTTGCTTCTGCGCGTGGAAGTTCATGGCCGCGATTTCGTCGGGCGTTCCCGTCTCCGGAATTGCCTTAGCTTCGGCCACTAAGATCTCCTTGCTGAAGTCCAGACGGGTCTCAACGCTCTCGGCTTCGCCGCCGACGATAACGTGACGTGGTAGACCACCGTCATCAATGGTGTCGAGCGGCGGGTGCGGCGGACGGTGTCCGGCGACTCCCGGAACGTAGAACGGATAGCCTTTAAATTCCTCAGTTGGCATCGGGGCCATCGCGATCGTCGGCAGTGGCACGAGTGCGGGAATCGGAGTGCCCGCTGCAATCTCGCCGTCAGGCAGTGCGCGCGCGCCTGCGACCGGACGGCCATCGCCATCGAGTTGCGTGCCTGCTTCGAACGCATCGTGCGAACGCCACATTTCCCACATGCCTTGTGCGAAGTGCGGATAGAAGTGGCAGTGGAAGATCGAATCGCCCGGGGTCTTGTTTCGGTTACCCGAACCACCGTGCGCGATCTCGGTCGTAAACGAGTAGCCGGGTCCCATGGCCTGGCTATCAAGATAGCTGGAGTTGTCGCTGTCGGGCGTGTTCAACCACTGGTGCGCGTGCAAGTGGTGGATGTGGTGCTCTTTCGGACCAGCGTGGACCACTCTCATTTTCACGTGGTCGTTGAGATAACTGTGATGGACGTTCGACGGATCATCCGGGAACAGAACCTTCGTCGCCTTCGCGCCCTTGAGCAAATTGCCGTTGCCATCGGTCGTGTTGGCCGGGATATCGACGATCTGCGCCGGGTCGCCTACAGCCCACGCCGACAGGAAAAAGTCTTCGTACTTACATTCGGTGCAGTTGGCCATCGGGCCGACGCCAAGACGGTTGGCGAGAATTTCCGCGCCGATGCCGCCCGTGCCGTAGTTGATGGCGAAGCCGTCTTTCACACTGTAAAGCGTGTGCGAAAGGACCGGATCTTCAAACTGCGGAAATGCCTGGACTGCTTTGATCTCGTCGTGATAGACGACGGTAAACTCACGGAACGGCTGATCGCGATCAGGCTCCACGGCGTTTGGACGATACGTGCCCGCCGGAAAGCGGCCCTTGTTGGGACCGGTGATAACAGCATTCAGGTCCGTGTGCTGGATGTTGTTGTCAGCATCGAGCATCTTCACAATGGGTTGACCGGCTCGGGGATGTCCCGCCGGATATACAGCGTCATAATTGAGGATCGGCTGTCCAGCCGGCGTCTTCTGCGGCGTACCATCCGCGTTCCGCGCGGTGGCGAGTTCCATCTCCTCAGCAGTCAGCTGGGAGCGATACCACTCAGCAGTTTTTACTTGGACGTTGACCGAACCGAAGAGGCCCATTGCCAACGAGCCGCCGTCGCCCTCACCGCCTGTCGTTGCAGCGGTCGAATAAATCAGGTGGTTGCCCTCGCGCTGGGCGGTGTAGGTGTAGGTCGCCGATGAACCTGGTGCAACCAGACTGCTCTGGTTCTGTCCGACGTTCGAGCCGTCAGATAGAATCGAGCCGACAAGTGGCAGGCCCATGATGTGCGCTGATGCTGTGCGCGTAGCCGGGGCGTTATTAGCAGCAAACGAATTAACGTCTGCGGCATCTGGCGCCAGCAGGTTAGTAAAATTGATTACGAGACAATCCCCCACGTTCATGCGCAAGGCGATCGGACGTGGGCGCTTGCCGGGACGTAGCTGAACGTTGCCGGGTACCAACCCCTTTGCCGGGTCAATGGCCACAACGTCGCGCTTAAGTGCATAGATCATTCCCGCCGGATTGATAGCTCCGAGACGGTTATAAATAAGGGCCTGGTCCAATGCGACCACATCGGCCTTAATGGTACGGTCGCAGGTAGCCGGCGTCGACGTTTGAGCGCGCGCGCCCGATCCTGCCGCCAGTACCACGACCGCGGCGCAGCAGGACGCGAAGAGCGACTCCCAACGCCGTAAAGCATTTCTAATATTCATAAACTTTCCCTCATGGAAATCAGTGAAGTTCCTGCGTTGCGGCACAGAACTTCACAAAAATGGAAGCTGTGTTTTGAGTTGTTTTGACCGCGCGGACCTAGCGAACCCGGTGGCGAGGCTTCATCAGAAATTCATCTGCAATGTGACGTGCTTGAGCAAAGGCTGTGCCCCTTAGGATGGTGAACAAGAGCGGAGCCACAAAGGCGCCAGGACACAGGTTAAAAAGAAAAGTTTGTGTCTCAGCGCCTTTGGTGATTCAGACTGCGCGGGTGTTCCAACTTGGATTTGGTGAGGCCGGGTTGTTCCATCACGGAACACGATCGCTATCGGAGTCGGACCGCAGCCCGAAGCTTTTCATCTTTCGATACAGCCTCGGGCGGTGATAGTTAAGAATCTCTGCGGTCCTTTTAACGTTTCCTCCGGTTCGTTCGAGCGTCTGCGCGATCGCTTCCCGTTCGATGTCTTCCATAGTGAAATACGGTGGAATAATGCAGCGGAACTCTCCGATCTCGGCCGTGTGAAGTTGTTCGGGTAAGGAATCGGGAGTCAACTTATCTTCTGCCGCAAAGAGCACGGCGTGCTCGATGACGCTTTCGAGCTCACGTACGTTCCCGGGCCAGTCATAACGCATCAGCAACGCGAAAGCTGGAGTTGAAATGTCGCGAATTCGCTTTTTGTACTTTTCCGCATAATGCTCGAGAAAGCGTTTTGCAAGCAGCGGCACGTCATCGAGTCGTTCACGCAACGGAGGTGATTTGACCTTGACCGTGCTGATGCGGAAGTACAGATCCTTACGGAGCGTGCCCTCTTGAATCATCTGTGCGGTATCGCGATTGGTCGATGAGACTAAACGAAAATCCACGCTGATTTCGTTTTCGTCGCCGAGTCGACGGAGTGTTCGCTCCTGTAGCACACGCAGCAACTTGGTTTGGAGGTGCATCGGCATCTCGGCAATCTCGTCCAAAAGCAAAGTGCCGCCGGCTGTTGCCTCGATCAATCCGCGTTTGTCGCGATCAGCTCCGGTGAATGCGCCTTTTCGATAGCCGAACAGCTCAGACTCGATGAGTTCCTGCGGGATGGCAGCACAGTTGATGCGTGTAAAAGGAAATTTCGCGCGCTGACTCTGAAAGTGGAAGGCCGACGCAATCAACTCTTTTCCCGTTCCCGACTCGCCTTCTATCAATACCGACGCATCAGACGGCGCGGCAGTGCGGATGACAGCGTGTATTTGCCGCATCTTTGGGTTGTGGCCGATGATGCCGAAATCATCGCCGTCTCCCATTAGCGCACTTTTCAGGTTGCGGTTCTCGCGCTTGATGGCTTCGAACTGCAACGTGCGTTCGACCAGCGTCGTCACTTGCTGAGGCGTGAATGGCTTTTCAATGTAGTAGAAAGCGCCGCGTTTGATGGCTTCGATAGTGATGTCGAGCGACCCGTGCGCAGTCATTACGACTACTTCAGTGTCAGGCGTGTCACTCTTTATAAGAGTCAGCAAGTCGATCCCGCTGGAGTCAGGAAGCCGCAGGTCAGTGAAGACGAGGTCGTATGGTGGGCCTTTGAGCAACTCCTTCGCCTCGCCACCGCTTTTGACCGAATCTACGTAATGGCCCAGATCAGTCAAGATCAATTGCAGCGCATCCGTGACGCTCGGCTCGTCATCGATCACCAGAATCCGGCTAACAGGACTCTTAGGAGGCATCGTCAACCTCCTTCTTTCCTGCCGGCAGCACGATGGAAACCGTAGTGCCCTCTCCGAGCCGGCTGCTCAGCGAAATAGAGCCGCCGTGCTGCTCGATGATTTTTTTAGCGTAGGGCATACCGAGGCCGAGCCCCTGGTCCTTCGTTGTAAAAAAGGGTTCGAAGATCCGTTTCGCGTCTTCCTCGCTGATCCCCCGGCCGGTATCAGTGATGTCGAGTTGAAGCTTCTCAGCAGTTCCGGCGAGGGCGATACTCAAAGTGCCGCCCTCTCGCATGACCTCAATGGCATTGAGTATCAGATTCATCAACGCGCCACGCATGGATGACTCATCGATAAGTGCGACGGCTTCCTCTGAGCCCATCGCGAGACGGACCTCAACTTTGTTTGTAGTTAACTGCGGCCGGAGTAGCTCGAGCACATGGTTGATGGTTCGCTTTAGATCACCAGGGCGCAAATTGAGATTGACCGGCCGCGCGAAGCTGAGAATCTGCTCAACCCTGTTAATAAGATGATTGATGGTATCGGCAATCTTATCTACCAGCGAAGCTTCGCTGGCTGGGAACTTGTCGGACTTGCTCTTGAGGTGAAGCGAGTAGAGCAGCAACCCCGCCAGCGGATTCTTCACTTCGTGGGCTACCTGGGCCGCTGCGCGTCCCAGGGCGGCGATCCGCTCCTGCTGTACGAGCCGTTTGTGGGTTTCAACGAGTTCGGCCGTGCGCTCGACGACGCGCAGTTCCAGTTCTTCCGCGTACCGTTTTATCTCCTGCTCGAGCCTGCGCTTCTCATCGGTTAGGCGCTTCTTCTCCGCTGCCCGTGCGACGGCATTGAGCAGCACGTCTTTGATAATCGGTTTGGCGATGAAGTCATAGGCTCCCGCGCGCACGATCTCCGGGATCACTGACAAGTTTGGTTCACCCGTGATCATGATGACGGGAACATATATTTCGGTGGCGCACAGCTTCTGCAACAGCTGGATGCCGCTCTTACCCGGCAGGTTAATGTCAATCACTGCGACTTCCAGGTCTTCGGGTTTATAAACCGCAGCGCTGTCATAATCCGCTGCTGTTAACACGGAGTAGCCGGCCCGCTTCAGGAACTCTCCCATCGTCAGACGGATGTTTGGCTCGTCGTCGACCAGTAGAACGTTAGGCATAGTACAAAGTCAGCGGTATCAACCGTATTCAGCCTCCCAGACTTCAATCGCGGAAAGCTCAATGATGAATCGCGTAAACTTTCCCTCCTCGCTTTCTACATTGATCGTGCCGCCGAAATCGCGAATGATGCCGAAGCTAACACTGAGGCCCAGACCAGTTCCTCCCGTTTCGCGGCGCGTCGTAAAGAAGGGGTCGAACACTTTGCCGAGGTCGTCACGTTTGATCCCGACGCCATTGTCATAAAACTCCACCCGGACAATTTGGTTGGCGGCACGTCGGGCGGTAATTCTGAACAATTTCCGTTCACCTGAGTCGGCAGGCTTCGCTCTAAGGGCGTGATACGCATTACTAATCATGTTGACTACGACCTGCCTGAGACGTGAACCGTTGGCCCGCACCAAAGGGAGATCCGGCTCCAGGTCAATCTCTACAGTAATGCCGTCCTTTTCAAACTGACGCCCGAAAAGCGCCAGTGAGGTTTTGATAGAGTCTGCGAAGTGCACCTGCCTGAGCTCGTGTGTATCTGCCCGCGCAAAAGTCAGCAGCCCACGCACGATCTGGGCAATGCGTTGGCCCTCGTCAATAATGCCGTCAATCATCTGTTGCTCGAACTCAGAACGCGGCCGCTCTTCATCTTTCAGGAGCTGAGCGAAATTGATGACGCCGTTGAGCGGATTATTGATCTCGTGTGCGACACCCGCCGAAAGCTCGCCAATCGATGCCATCTTTGAAGATTGGTAAAGCTGGCGTTGCATTTCTTCTCGCTCCGCTTCGAGTTTCTTACGCAACGAGAGATCACGGAGGGACATGAGCAAGACCTCTTCGCCATTAGTCGATAGCGGAGTAAACGAGACTGAGACCGGCAGAGACTGGCCTTGGGCAGTTTGGATAGTCAACTCACTCTCGCCGGAAGGATGACCGTTGGGCGCCAGCAAGTGGTCCAGTTGTCCGTTTAAAGTTTTAGGAAAGAGCTCGCGGATATCCTGGTCGATGCAGTCTCGTTGCCGGCGGCCGAGAATTTCACAAACTTTGTTATTGGCTTCGACCAGATGGTGGTCCGACAGCCGGACCACGCCGATGCCGTCGCGTGCCTGTTCAAAGAGCGCGCGGTAACGCTCTTCACTCGCCTGTAATTTACGCTGTTGCTGGTGCACGACGCGGAGCAGCAGCGTTACCACGAGTGCATCGACCGTCAAAGAAATAAAAACGTGTTCGACGCGCTGTTTGACATTCCAACGGCGTTCCACGTTGGAATCACCGGGATACCGTGCGTCAACCCAGGCATAGAAGGGCGGCCGTAGTGTTGCTTCCCAAAGCGCAATCACGCCGCCAGTCAGCAATACGGTGAGGACGGCAAAAAAGACAATGATCTTTAAATCAAACCTTCTGTTCATATTACAGGCCTCGAGCC
>Ga0126311_10001370_pt1 | contig 11801 bp, 9 predicted proteins | sample Plot61_FD_92539 | JGI IMG/M metagenome (GOLD analysis project Ga0126311, IMG submission 92539) | Serpentine soil microbial communities from UC McLaughlin Reserve, CA, USA - Plot61 | ecosystem: Environmental > Terrestrial > Soil > Grasslands | place: USA: UC McLaughlin Reserve, Lake County...
CGCGCCAGAAGACGGTCTGTTGGCGCTGCAAAAGTCTGAGGTCGCGAGTTGGCACGGCATGATGACCTCCGTCGTGGCGGCGGGTAATGGTCATCTGTCTGACGGTTTCTATCGCAGCATCGCGCCCGAGGCGAACGTTGTGCTTGTGAAGATCGGCAAGACCGGTCGCATTTCCGAGAGCAACATCGAAAGCGGCCTGCGCTGGGTATTTGCAAACAAAGACAAGCTTGACATCCGTATCGTCAACATTTCGGCAGGCGGCGATTTCGAACAAACTTACTTACTCAATTCTCTTTGCCAGTTAGTCGAAGAAGTTGTGAAGGCAGGACTGACGGTGGTTTGCGCCGTCGGGAACGCGGGGATGCTGCCGGGCCATCCGGTCTTGCCGCCCGCGAGTGCTCCGTCGTGCATCGCGGTCGGTGGACTCGACGATCAGAACTCACTCGATCGCGCGCGGCGCGGAATGTACCGCTCGTCGTACGGTCCAACAATCGATGGATTGCAAAAACCTGAAGTGATCGCGCCTGGGATCTGGGTTGCTGGTCCAATCCTGCCACACACGCCGACCGCAGACGAAGCTTCACTCTACGCACAGCTCGACAACGCTGCCGACGAGGATCTGCGCGACATCATCCTCACGCATGCGAGCGTAGACAAAGACATCTACGAAGCACGCGAGCTCTCTGTGTCGCTGTTGCGGCAGTTGATTACGATCAAATTGCGCGAAGGAAACGTAATCAACGAGCATTACAAGTTTGTTGACGGAACCTCATTCGCGGCGCCGATCGTCTCATCGATCGTGGCCTGCATGCTCGAAGCAAATCCAAAACTCACGCCGCAACAAGTGAAGCGCATTCTGATCGACACGGCCGAGCGTGTCGACGCTGTTGAAGTCGAACGACAAGGCTGGGGCGTCGTCGTGCCGCGAAAAGCGGTTGAGATGGCGTTGCGTTGCCGTGGTTGATGTGCAACAATTCGCGGCACCCGTAAAACCTACCGCGATTGGAGAATGTTTGAGTTCGTATGTCTGAGAATGAATCCGCAATGGGCGAGGGCGCGGCGGCAGCCACCGAGCCTCAAGCGAGCACTGAAGAGATTACGTATCATGCAGTGGAAAAAGATGGAGTAGTCACGGCTATTTGGGAAATGCAGGGTCGCAAGCACCTTCGCACGATCGATCCACGCTCACGCCAGGGACAGGACATCCTTCGTCTTTACACCACCGAGCATCACGACGAAGCCGCAGTCTAACCACAGATGGACGCGGATTAAGGACGGATGTAGGTCCGGATTTAAATCCGTGTCTCTATCCGTGTTCAGCTGTGGCTTTAACTGCTTCAACGGAATGGATTCGATCCGAAGTTTTGAACCGATACGGCTCACGTTAATGCGTGGCGCCGGATCGTAAATTCTATTCAACATACACTTACCGTACTTCACCGTTCCTGATTCTCAACTGGAATGGTGGTTGCGTATTGCGAGCACGCAGTCCTCAGATGAACAGGGGGTTCCGATAACCCCATCCATTCCGGGTCAAACACCCGACACCGTGCAAAAGGAGACAACTGATGAAGAACGCTACAAAACTCTTTCTACTACTCGCAGCGTTGCTCATGTTTTTTGTGAGTCCGGTTCTGGCCCAAACCTCCGGTTCAATTTCCGGTGAGGTTAAGGATGAAAAGCAAGCAGTTGTTACCAATGCTACGGTGACGGTGCGAAACGTAAAAACAAACGAAACACGCACCACTCAAGCGGATGGAGAGGGCCGTTATCGTTTCACTGGTATGCCGGTAGGCGACTACGAGCTCTCCGTCGAATCAACCGGTTTTGCGAAATACGTGCAGTCTGGAATTAGTCTCGTGCTGAATCAGGCGGCCACGGTCGATGTCGCATTGAAAGCCGGTGGCGTGACGGAAGTCGTGAACGTGGTCGAGAACGCGTCTATTTTGAATACCACGAACACGGAAGTAGGAACACGCTTTGACAACCGTCGTCTAGCGGAATTGCCGATCGCGACCAATCGCAACGTTTACAACATTGCGCTCTCAGCTCCCGGTGTGAGCCAGTTGCAATCGAACCAGTCCGGTTTCACCAACGGCATTAACTATTCGTCAAATGGTGGCCGGTTACGTTCAAACAACTTCCTGCTTGATGGCCAGGACAATAATGACTTCGGCGTCGGTGGTGGTGTTGTCCAGTTGAACAATCCCGACTTGATCCAGGAAGTAAGACTGGTAACAAATCAGTTTAGTGCGGAATATGGTCGCAACAGTAGCTCAGTTTTCAATGCGATCACGAAGAGCGGCTCGAACGAGTTTCACGGTTCCGCGTTTTGGTTCCACAACGACAATCACCTGAACGCGTGCAGCAATCTCAACAAGAACGCCGGATTTTGCAACAAGTCATCTGCCGATCCGTCCCGGCAGATAGCGCCGTTTCGAATTGAAAACCAGGCCGGATTCACGGTTGGCGGACCGCTTCACCTGCCGAGCTTCGGCGAGGGTGGTCCAAGCCACATCAGCGGTAAAGATCGCACCTTCTTCTTTTTCGCACTGCAGCGCTGGTGGGATCGACGCTTAGGCCAGGGCGTAACAATTCAAGGCGTTCCGACCGAAGCCGGACGACAAATTCTTCAACAGCAAGCCGGAAATCGGGCTCAGGTTCAGGCCCTGCTCGCCTTTTTACCACCGGCGCAGGCACCGAATGGACAAAACAGACCGTTCACCATCAACGGAAACACATTCCAGGTTCCCTTGGGATCGCTGACTGGCTCCAGTTCATTTCTCTTCAATGACTGGCAACAGTCAATTCGCGTCGACCACCGGCTAAACAACAACCACATGCTCAATGGTCGCTACATCTATCAGGACCAGGACACTGTCGGCGCCGGCCAATCAACGCCTTCCGGCTATGAGTCGGCAAACGTGTCGCGCAACCAGGGCGTGAATATCTCCCTGAACAGCATTCTTGGCGCCAAGATGGTCAACGAGCTGCGGCTGGCTTACCTGCGTGCTGCGAGTGCCACTGTGGCTGCTGATCTGCGTGCTGAAGCGATTCCATCAATCCAGATCACTGACCTCGGAATGACCGGCCTTAATGCGGGTGCCACCCGGACCGCGATTGGTCTTGCAGCGAATCTGCCGCAGGCCTCCATCCGCAACACTTACCAGCTCCAGGACAATCTGTCGTACACGTCAGGTAATCACGGCTGGAAATTCGGGTTTGATATTCATCGCAGCCAACTGCACCAGCTCTTCAAACCTACCACGCGTGGCCATCTCGTTTTTGCGGATCTGAATAACTTTGTAAACGACATCGCGAACGTTCAGATCAATCGAGACCTTCCGGGCGTCGCCCGAGTGCTACATCTCGACTGGCATGACTTCTACGTTTATGGTCAGGACGAGTGGAAGCTCAAACCGAATTTCACGTTGACCCTGGGTATGCGTTACGAAAACGCCGGCCAGCCGATTCAGGATCTGGTTGAGTTCAATGATCCGGTGCTTGCTGCTTCCGGCAACGATCCGCGCTTCCGTGTGAATCCGATTCCGGGTCGTGATCCCAACAATTTTGAGCCACGACTTGGCTTCAACTGGAATCCACGAACGAGTAATAACGGGATCATGGGTTTCCTCGCTGGTGGTGACAAGCTGGTCATTCGCGGCGGTTACACCCGCACTCACGACTATGCTTACACCAATATCGCCCTGAACATTTGGAGCTCTTTCCCGTTCGTCGCCGCGTTCAACCTGACGAACGTTCCCAATGCCTTCGCGACGTACCAGAATCTTCCTGTGAACCCGGCGATCTTCACGCGAACACAAGTTACGCCTGATTTCCATTCGCCGGTTTACGATTCGTTCAGCTTTGAGATGCAGCGTGAAGTCACACGCGATTTGGTATTCCGTGTCGGATACGTCGGCTCTAAAGGCAGCGGTCTCTTCGAAAGCATAGACGGCAATCCGGTGCGCTTCAGGACGAATCCGCCGACGGCGCTAGATCCGGCCGTTCGACTCGATCCAACCACTGGACCAATCCGTCTCCGTGCTAACTCCGGTTCGTCGATTTACCACTCGATGCAGGCCAGCATGGAAAAGCGCTTGAGCCGTGGCTTTAGTGCCGGTGTTCACTTCACGTGGAGCTCGTTTATCGACACGATGTCGGAGATCTTCAACAATTCAAACGCAGAAATCGCGCTCGCGCAGGATCCATATAATCGCCGGCTCGACCGCGCCAGATCGTCGTACGATCGTCCACTGCGTTTGGCCGGTAACTTCGTTTACGAGTTGCCGTTCTTTAATGACCAGAAAGGCCTTACGGGACATGTTTTGGGTGGGTGGCAGCTTAACTCGAACTTCAACTTCCAGAGTGGAGCGCCGTTCTCGCCATTGAATCCGAGTGACATTTCCGGAACGTTAGGCGGCCTCGCCTCAGCCATCGGCATTGCCACTCGACCGAATGTGGGTACAAATATCGACCTTTCAAATATGAGCGTTGAGGAGCTGTTTGCGCTGCGCGGAACTGTGAACGCAGGCGGAAACGCGCTGTTCAGGGCTTTGGTGCCGGGCCAGCGTATCGGCGACGCGGGACGCAACATTCTTCGTGCTGACGGACTTAATAACGTCGATTTCGGTTTACTGAAAAACACGAGGATAGGTGAGAATCAGCGACTACAGTTTCGTGCTGACTTCTTCAACTTCACCAACACTCGCGATTTCGGAACACCGAATTCGGTGGTTACGTCGCCGGGCTTCCTCCGGCAGTGGGATACGGACGGTGGTAATCGCCGCATCATCATCGGCATCAGGTACGTGTTTTAACGAAGTCCTTCATCCACAGATTACACAGATTTCACAAATAATCTGTGTAATCTGTGGGTACCCGATCACATGAAATATTTCAGTCTGGTTATCCTGCTCGCACTGATAGCTTCGATCGCGAAAGCGCAATCGGCAGTTGAGCCTCCTGGTGTAGAGGTGACTCGTATCAGTTGGAACAAGGATCGCATTGGCTGGGAGCGTGATCCTTTTAGCGGACCCATTGAAAACTTCGATGAGGTCAGGGCGCGCCAGAGGAATGAGCGACGAATCGAAGATGCGAAGCGTGGGAACTCTGCCGAAATCGATAAGATAAGGCGAGAAGCAAAGGCCGACGCCGCCAACATTGCTACGCAACACAAAGCGCCACCCTCGCGGTACGTGTTTGTCTATAAGGCCACGATCAAGAACTCCGGAAATAAAGTAATCAAAACGATCGACTGGGATTACGTCTTCTTTGATCGAGCTACGGAAACCGAGATCGGGCGCCAACAGTTTACGAGCGATGAGAAGATCACTCCCGGTAAAGCAAAAGAGCTGATCGTGACGACCAGGAAACCACCAACTCAAACCATTAGCCTCACCGCACTCAATAAAGACGAGCGCGGCTCGCTTGATGGGCGCGTAATCATCGTACGGATAGACTATGCAGACGGAACAAGCTGGCAACGCCCTTAAGAGTTCATGATCAGAAACGCATCGCCTGAAGACGCTTCAACTTTGACAACCATTGCGCTCGACGCCAAGCGTTACTGGGGCTACCCCGAAAACTGGATCAAGCATTGGGAATCTGACCTCACGATCTCACCCGACTTCATTCGCGACAATCACGTCTATGTTCACGAAGAGGACGGTGAGATACGCGGCTTTTACGCCCTTTGTGTTACAGGTGATAAAGCTGAGCTGGACCACCTGTGGGTGACGCCGGCAATGATCGGGACGGGTATCGGGAAGGAGTTGTTTCTCGATGCGATGGAACGTGCCGCGAAGCTCAATGTGCACGCAGTGGAGATCTCTTCGGATCCGAATGCGGCTGAATTCTACAAGCGCATGGGCGCGACGCAGATCGGTGAAGTCGATTCACCTGTCGAAGGCCAGCCACGAAAACTACCTCGCCTCAAAATAGAACCTTTAGCCACAAAAAGCACATAAGTCACAAAAGATGATTTGTGACTTATGTGTTCCTTTATGTGCTTCTTGTGGTCTCTTCGTTTTAGAACGAAGGCTTGTCGGGTTTGACTGCCGGTCGATCAGGTGCAGGGCGTGGCGCCTCGCTGCGTGGCGACTCGCTTCGAGGTGGCGGATCATTCCGCGGTGACTCAGATCGCGGTGGTGGATCGTTACGCGGCGGTGGATCGTTTCGTGGCGCCTCGCGGCGTGGCTCTGGTTGAGACTCGCGTGGCTCCGAGCGTGGCTCAGGCCGTGGTTCAACGCGTGGCTGCGGACGAACAGGCTCTGCTCGCGGCTCCGGTCGCGGCTCCGGTCGTGACTCGGGCGGCGCGGCAGGCGCAGCAGGTTGTTCGTTGCGCGGCTCGGGATTGTTACGCGGCTGATTCTCAATCCCCTGCTGACCGCGCGTTCGTTTCTCCACTCCTTCCGGCATTGTTGGTCGCACGATTCGACCACCCGGACGCTCGTCCGATCGCGGTTGATCAGACGCCGACGGAGGTTCCGGGCGTCCCTCGTTGTTTCTGCGCCCCGGCGGCTCCGGTCGATTAACAACTCCGGTAGGTTGCGTATCGCTGGCTGGAGTCGCGCCGGTGTTGGTTTGTGACGGCGGTCGAGGCTCGTCTCGTCGAGGCTCACGACCACGATAAACGCGCGAGCGTCTCAGATCTTCATCCAACGGCGCGCCAGGCGTGCGGTCGCCTGCGCCAGTCGGGCGATCCGGAACGTCGAGCACAGGTAACTGACGTCCGGAACGAGTGGCACCAGCCTCGCTATCGCCACCCCGCGATGGGCCATTCCCGCCCGAGCCGGAGCTTCCACGACGCGGCGGAAGATTCTCAACATCCGGCTCGCGCTCAATGACTCTACGCGCGATCGTCTCGTCAACTGCCTCTCCGCGCCGGGTTGGATTGCCAAATTCCGGACGCGGCACTCGCGTCACACCCCGCCACGGTTTGTAATCAGCAGAAGGACCACGATCATTCGGTCGTCCGCCGCCTTGCCCGTTACCATAATTCGGATGGCGGTAACCATCATCGTGACGATAATGCCGCGAGTGCGGGTCTCTCTGGTGATAACCGAGCGGGTACCAGCACACGTTATTGCCAAACGAGATGTCGAACACGAAGGCGACGAGCGCGGGCCGCCACCAACTGCGGTTTCTGTAGAACTGACTGCGCGGGCACCAGGCCCAGTAGTTGTTGTAGTAAACCCAGCGCCCATAGTGATAAGGCGCCCAGCCCCACGGCTCATAACCGACCCACGTCCAGCCGTAAGGCGGACACCACGTCCAATGACCATAACGATAAGGCGCCCAATCGCTGTAAACACTGAGCGCGCTCGAACGTGGCCGCCAGACCCAGCCGTAGTCATTCGTGTTAACCCAATCGCCGTAGGCATCGAGATCTTCAGCGCCCCACACGTATTCGTCGAAATACTTGACGTCGGTCTTTTGGCGTTGTGCGAAATACTGCTCTCGCTGTTTTACCCACTCATCCACGGCATCGCCCAACGGCACAGCCGGATAGAAATCCCAGTCGCCGGCGTTTTCGCCGCTCGCGATCAACTCCGCAGTGCGCTCGTCACGCAAAGTGAACCCTGACGTGTCGGAATAAATGCGGGCGCTGCCGCCGTCGCGCACAGTTAAACGAATGCGCCCATCGCGCGGTGCGTCGATGCGGTAAAGTCCCTTTTTCTCGGCGGCAAGGGTGGATTTTGGCGCGTCGATCTCGAAATACTCGCGGTCGTGATCAAACTTCGCTAGTCGGACGACGAGCGTGCCCTCGATGAGACTGAGCGCGACTCCTTCATCACGCAAGGTGACGATCCGTAGCATTGCGCCGGCGGTCATCCGCACGAAGTTTCGTGAATCGACCTGGATTTCGAGGAAGCTACCCTTTCCGGTCGATACTGTGTCACCCTCGACCAGCGGGTAATTCGTGCGGGCGGCTTCCCATTCCTTGTTACCGTTGCGTCTCAGGTTGACCTCGCCGCCGATAAGGCTGATACGCGCAACGCGGGCCTTGACGTCGTAATCGTCGGGCTCATCATTGTCGTCGGCGCGGGCTACTACTGGTATCGAAAAAAAGGTGAGTAAGAAAAGCGAAAGTAGAAGGCTGGTTTTTAGTCGGGAGACTCGCATTGTTATGCTCCTTCTGATCTGAAGTGCGGTGTGCGCCGGAATTGAGCAAAGCGTATGCCCGCGCGAACGTTTTTAAAAGGCCAGTAAGGGAATTGAGATTTCTCAATCCTGAAAATCCTGTGCATCGGCTCGTTTGAGAGTTCTCAAATTTATTATGGTCCAACAGCCATTGGTTCATTGGCGATGTATGTGGACCGCCTTGCCTGAGACAGTGCACGGCTGACACGATATGGTGCGAGCTTTTCCTCATGATGTTGTAATAATCGGCGCCGGAATCAACGGTGCCGGCATCGCTCGCGACGCCGCGATGCGTGGGTTGAAACTGCTGTTAATCGAAAAGGGCGATCCCGGCGCTGGTACGACCAGCGCTTCCACGCGGCTCATTCACGGCGGCTTGCGCTATCTCGAACATCTCGAGTTTGGCCTGGTCTACGAGTCACTGCGTGAACGCGAGATTTTACTGCGGATTGCTCCACACCTCGTCAAGCCACTCGCCATTACAATTCCGATTTACAAACAAAGCAAACGCGGACGACTGACGATTCGCGCCGGGATGATCCTTTACGATCTGCTTTCGCGGGGTAAGTCGTTGCCGGGCCATCGAATGCTGTCGCGTGCCGAGACTCTCGCCCGGTGGAAAGGACTAAATCCGGAAGGTTTGGTCGCGTCGGCGATTTATTACGATGCGCAAGTCGAGTATCCCGAGCGTCTTGTAATGGAAAACGTGTTGTCTGCGCGTGAGTTTGGCGCAGAGGTTCTCACGCATACTCGCGTGACGAATTTAGCTGTTGAAGATGGCAAAGTTTCAGGCGTTGAGTTTGTCGAGGATGGTCGAAAACGGTTTGTTGAAGCCCGTGTGGTTATCAATGCAGCCGGGCCGTGGATCGATCAGGTCCTCGAGCGAGCACCCGTCGACAGTCCGAGGCTGATTGGTGGGACAAAAGGCAGTCACATCGTCGTGCCGTCATTTCCGGGTGCGCCCGCGAATGCGATCTATTTGGAAGCGCGGAGCGACGGGCGGCCCATTTTCATCATCCCGTGGAATAAGCAATATTTAATTGGCACCACGGACGTTCGCTTTGAAGGCGACCCGGATGAGGTCCGTTGCGAACTTTGGGAAGTCGACTATCTGCTTTCTGAGACGAACCTTGCTCTGCCTGGCGCCGGGCTCACGCGCGACAGCATTGTGTGCACTTATTCCGGCGTACGGCCGCTTCCCGTAACTGGCGACAAGGATGAACAGAGCATTACGCGCAGGCACTTCATCTGCGAACATCCGCGACTTCCGAATCTGCTGTCAATCGTCGGCGGAAAACTCACGACGTATCGCAGCCTCGCGGAGGAGTGCGTGGATCTGATCTTTCGCAAACTCGGAAAGAACTCGCCGCCGTGCAGGACCGCGACAGAAGTGTTAGCCGCTGATGAACCCGGCTCTCATTCGATTTAAAGAGTCGCGGGCGAATCGCTTCTGAAGCATTCGAGCCAGCGGAGCGCTGAGCCTCACGAGCGGATGTTGCGGGCGTGAAAACGCTAGTATGTCGTACCAGACGGAATCGTTCGGTAGCCACTCGAGTAGAAACCGTTCTTCACCACGCTCGACATGGTCCGGTAACGTTCCGTACGCAAAACCAAAGCACCGCGCTTCATCGATCGTATAAACAATGCGCGACGCGTTGAGTGACCACGTGCCAAACGCACGCGCCTTGACCGCGACTGTCACTCCAACCTCGACACTCACGCCGTGCGGCGCAATCATGACCCAACCAAGATCAAAGTGTCTCCAGTTCCTCAGCGCATCAACGGCGCTGCGGTACGTCCCTTCACCAAACCCGAGCTGAATTCGATTGTGATCGACCGTGTAGCCTGCGGGTGGCGTCGCATTCGTCGCGCCCACTTCCGCATACGTGAACGGCAAATCGCGCTGCGACGCGACAAACCTCGCCGCATCTTCATCACTCGGCTCCCGGATCATGAACATCTACGATTTCATCCTTGCGCGCGGATGATGCCGGTCATACGCCGACCGCAAATGCATGTCTGTAATATGGGTGTAGATCTGTGTGGTCGAGATGTCGCTGTGCCCTAGCAGCGCCTGTACCGAACGTGAGTCTGCGCCGTGTTGCAAAAGATGAGTGGCGAAGCTGTGTCGCAGCGTGTGTGGGGAAACGTTTTTGATTCCGACATTCTCGGCGTGACGCTTGATCATGAACCATGCAAGCTGCCGCGTGAACGGTCGACCACGATGCAGAAACACATTCGGCGACGATTGCTTACCATAACCCGCTTTCACTGCCGAGTATTGCTGCAGCCAGTGAATCGCGCTTTTGCCGATCGGCACGCGGCGCTCTTTATTTCCCTTGCCATGACACTTGACGAGGCCCGTCATTAGATCGACATCAGCGTGCTTCAAATTCACGAGCTCAGAGACGCGCAGGCCGGTGGCATACATGATTTCAAGCACCGCACGATCGCGTATGCCTTCCTCTGTTGAAATATCCGGCGCGGCTAGCAAGCGACTGATTTCGTCTTCAGTGAGAAACTTAGGCAGGTAAGCGAAGCGTTGTGGTGTGTCGAGATCTTCCGCAGGGTGCGACTTGATGTGCCCGTCGAGCATCAGGAATTTGAAGAAGCCTCGAGTCGCGCTGACGGCGCGAGCGATTGATGCCGGCGCGAGGCCTTCGCGTGAGAGACTCGCGATCCACTTTCGCAGATCGGCACGCGTGAGATCAGAAACTTCTTTGCCGTTCTTGTTAGCCCAGGTTTGGAGTCGATCAAGATCGCGTCGATAGCTCTCAAGTGTGTGGCGAGCGAGACCTTTCTCGACCTGAAGGTAGGTTAGGAATTCCTTTACGAAGTCTCGCTCCACAGCGAGCATATTACAGGATTTACAAGATTTTTCATGATTACTCGTATCTCAGGGCCTCGATTGGGTCGAGCCTTGACGCCTTGCGCGCGGGCCACACGCCGAAGATTAGCCCGACACCGATCGACACAGACAACCCACTGACTACAGCCCACGTAGGAATCGACGCCGGCATGTCCGGAATCAGCAGCATGAGGATCCGGCTGACGCCAATCGCGAGGACTACGCCGAGCACACCACCCAGAAACGTCAGCATCATCGCCTCAAAAAGAAACTGCCGCACGATATCGCGTCGCCGCGCGCCTATCGCCTTGCGCACCCCGATCTCGCGCGTTCGCTCAGTGACGCTGACGAGCATGATGTTCATCACGCCGATGCCGCCAACGAGCAATCCCAAACTCGATATCGCGATCGCGATCAATCCGACCATAGCCGTGATGCTGTCAAACTGTTCGATAAACTTATCCGCGGTCTTGATGTCGAAATTGTTTGGATCACCGCCCTTGACGTGACGACGTCGCCGCAGGATCTCTTCCGACTGTGCAAGCGCTTCCTGCACTCTGCCCGTTCGTCCACGAATAACAAGCATCGTGTAGCCCTTTGCCGGTGCGACCTTCTGCGCGGTGCGGTAAGGAATGTAGACCGCATTGTCTTCTTCGTTTTCACCAAAAAAACCGGCCTTGCGCTTTTCAAGCACGCCGACAATCTCAAAGTTATAACCACCCATGCGCACCTTCGCGCCGGCGATCTGGTTGTAACCGGGGAAGAGCGCATCCGCCGCGTTCACGCCAATCACCATTACGTTCGCGCG
>Ga0126311_10001371_pt1 | contig 11792 bp, 8 predicted proteins | sample Plot61_FD_92539 | JGI IMG/M metagenome (GOLD analysis project Ga0126311, IMG submission 92539) | Serpentine soil microbial communities from UC McLaughlin Reserve, CA, USA - Plot61 | ecosystem: Environmental > Terrestrial > Soil > Grasslands | place: USA: UC McLaughlin Reserve, Lake County...
TCGACGACCCGAACAACGCGACCGACACGAACATCCCCGGCGTCGGCCAGGGGATCACCAAAGGGCCGGGCGGCAAGATCTGGGCCACCGGCACCGACCAGCTCGTCTCGTTCGATCCGGGCAATCCGGCGGGATTCACCGCGAAGACGATCAACGGCATGGGCTCCCGCGGCATGACCGCCTCCGGGGGCAAGCTCTTCGTCGCCGACTTCAACGGCGGGCGCATCATCCGCTCCACGGCTGCCGGGGAGACCAAGAAGTTCAACGTCGGCGGCGGCCCGCAGCAGGTGACGTCGGGCCCGCAGGGCAGCGTCGCCTACACCAACCCCGGCACCGACCCGCAGACCGTGGGCCGGATCGCCGCCGGCGGGTCCCCGCAGAAGAGCTCGTTTCCCCTGGGGACAGACCCCTTCGGCATCGACTTCGCCCCCGACCACAACTGGTGGTTCGCCGAGTTCGGAAAGGACAGGCTCGGCATCCTCTCGCCAGGCGGCAACCTGAAGCTCTTCAAGGACCTGCCGAACAACTCCGGCCCGCGGTACCTCGCCGTCGGCAAGAACGACACCCTCTGGGTCGGGCTCGAGCAGGCCGAGAAGGTCGCCCGCATCAAGGGCGTCGGCTAGATCTCGCGGCTAATCCTCCACGTTCGATAGCGACTCGCAGCCGCCTCCGTCGGAGTCGTGGTTGCCCGGGCCTCCGTCGCAGAAGTCCTTGACGCCCGCTCCGCCGGCGACGCTGTCGTCGTCGTCACCGCCCTTGACGACGTCGCCGTCGCCGTCACCGCCGTCCATCAGGTCGTCCCTCGGGCCCCCGATCAGCTCGTCGGTGCCGTCGTTGCCGTCCATCCGGTCGTCGCCGTCGCCGCCCGTCAGCTTGTCGTTGCCGTTGTTGCCCTCGCCGCTGTCGGTGCTGCCGCCGAGCTTGATGACGTCGTTGCCGCCGCCGCCACGCAGGTTGTCGTGGCCGTCCTGGCCGTTGATCTTGTCGTCGCCACCGCCATCCTCGGTGAAAACGGCAGCCTTCGCGCCGCCGTATGCGCCGTCATCGCCCGCGCCCATGCAGATCAGGTCGTTGCCGCCATTGCCGACGGCCTCGTCGTCACCGCCCTTGGCGACGATGACGTCCTTTTCCTCGGTGCCGATCAGCGCGTTAGCGCCGAAATCGTCGCCGTTGGTCCCGACGATCGTGGCCGGCTTGCCGAAGCACTTCGGCTGCGCACGCTTTGCCTCCGACGCGGGCAGCACGAGCAACCCCGCGATGGCGATCAGCGCGACGGCAAATCCAGCGGCTCCCCAGATCCGCCTCCGGTCGATGCTTCCGGACAAGCTCATTCGTTCCCTCCTTGGTGGACAGGCCGAACCTACTGCCAACCACGGCCGGTTGCAAGCGATTCGGTGGGCCGGTGAGTGCTTTTCAGGCGCGCTCGACCGCGATCCGCAGCTCGCGGCCCTCGATCGTCGCCATCGGCCCGCCGTCGGCCTCGCCGTAGCTGACCGACGTCGCCAGCGTCTCGCCGGCGACGTACTCCTCGTGGGCCCGCGCCGCCTCGACCAGCTCGGCGTCCCCGCCGAGCGCCAGCGAGATGCGGTCGGTGACCTCGAGCCCCGCGTCCTTGCGGGCGGCCTGAACCGCGTGCACGACCTCGCGGGCGAGTCCCTCTCGCCGCAGCTCGTCGTCGAGCTCGAGGGCGAGGGCCACGGCGTGCCCCGCCTCCGCCTCCACCTCGTAGCCCTCCAGCGGGTTCATCACCAGCTCGAGGTCGCCGGCGGCGAGCGAGTGCTCGCGGCCGTTGACGTTCACGCCGACGGCGTCGCCGGCTGCGATGCGCTGGGCGACGTGATCCGCGTCGAGCGCGCCGATCGCGGCGGCCACCTGCGGCATCTCCTTGCCGAACCGCGGCCCGAGCTCGCGGAAGTTGGGCTTCACCTCGTGGGTCACCAGCTCGGCCTGCTCGGAGACGAACTCGAGCTCCTTCACGTTCAGCTCGGAGCGGACGAGCCCGGCCATCGCCTCGATCGCCTCGCGCTCGTCGCTGCGCGCGACGACGACGGCCTTCCGCAGGGGCTGACGGACCTTGACGGCCGCCTGCGAGCGCGCCGCGCGGCCGAGCTCGACGGTGCGCCGCACCGCCTCCATCCGCGCCTCGAGGGCGGCGTCGGCGGCGCCCGCCTCCGGGAAGTCGGCCAGGTGCACCGAGTCCGGACGGTCGCCGAACTCGCCGGCCTCGCCGGCCGCGAGGTTGCGATAGATCTCGTCGGCGAGGAACGGGGTGAAGGGCGCGAGCAGCTTCGCCACCTGGATCAGGCAGTGGCGCAGCGTCGCGAAGGCCTGCGCATCGCCCTCCCAGAACCGCCGCCGCGAGAGGCGGACGTACCAGTTGGAGACCTCGTCGACGTAGGCGGCGATCGCCTGGCCCGCACGGGTGCAGTCGTATTCGTCCATGCGCTCGGCGACCTCCTCGGTGAGGGTTGCGAGACGGGACAGAAGCCAACGATCCACCTCTCCGGCCGCCTCCTCGGCTTCGCGTCCGGGGGCGGCCGGGTTCGCCGAGAGCTCGAAGTCCGCGGCAGTGAGGCCCTCGGCGTTCGCGTACAGGACCCAGAACGAGTACGTGTTCCAGAGGGTGCTGAAGAAGCTGCGGACGCTCTCGCCGAGCGTCTCGGTCGAGAACCGGTAGCCGGCCCAGGGCTGCTGGGCGGTGAAGTAGTACCAGCGGAAGGCATCGGCGCCGTACTCGGAGATGACCTGCCAGGGGTCGACGACGTTGCCGCGGCTCTTGGACATCTTCTGGCCGTCGGGGTCGAGGATGAGGCCGAGGCAGACGCAGTTGAGGTAGCTCGTCTCGTCGTGCACGAGCGTGGAGACCGCGAGCAGCGAGTAGAACCATCCGCGCGTCTGGTCGAGGGCCTCGCAGATGTAGTCGGCCGGAAAACGCTCCTCGAACAGCTCGTCGTTCTCGAACGGATGGTGGAACTGGGCGAACGGCATAGAGCCCGAGTCGAACCAGGCGTCGATCACCTCGGGCACCCGCCGCATCTCGGCGCCGCAGCGCTCGCAGGCGAACACGACCTCGTCGATGTGGGGGCGGTGGAGGTCGTCGGGCACGCTGCCCGCGCGCTCGCGCAGCTCGTCCACCGACCCGGCGCAGAACGCCGCCTCGCAGTCGGCCGCCGAGCACTCCCACACCGGCAGCGGCGTTCCCCAGTAGCGCTCGCGCGAGAGCGCCCAGTCCTGGTTTCCCTCCAGCCACTTGCCGAAGCGCCCGTGCTTGATGTGCTCGGGGCGCCAGCCGATCCGCTCGTTCTCGGCCAGCAGCCGGTCGCGGACGTCGGTGGTGCGCACGTACCAGCTCGACTTCGCGTAGTAGAGCAGGGGCGTGTCGCAGCGCCAGCAGTGCGGGTAGGCGTGCTCGATCGTCTCGGCGCGCAGCAGCCGGCCTCGGTCTGAGAGCGCCGCCACGATGTCGGGGTCGGCTTCCTTCACGGACCGGCCGGCGAAGTCGGTGATCCGCTCGTCGAAGGTCCCGTCGAGCCTCACGGGGTTCTGGAGGGTGATCCCGTAACGCTCGCCGAGCTCGAAGTCGTCCTCGCCGAACGCGATCGCGGTGTGCACCAGGCCGGTGCCGTCCTCGGTCGAGACGAAGTCCGCCTCCAGGACGGTGTGTCCGCGGGGGCCGTAGTCGGTGATGAACTCGAACGGCGGGCGGTAGCGGACGCCCGCAAGCGCGCTGCCCGGGAAGTGCGCCAGCACCTCGGCGCCCTCGCCCAGAACGGGCTCGACCCGGCTTGCCGCCAGAACCAGCACCTCATCCGAGCCCGCCGGCCGCGCCCGTACGTACTCGATCTCGGGCCCGGCCGCCACGGCGGCGTTGGAGATCAGCGTCCACGGCGTGGTCGTCCAGACCACCAGCGCGTCGCCGGGCTCCAGCGGCGACTCCGGGATCGCGTCGCTGGGCTCGGGCTCCAGCAGCGGCAGCTTGACGTAGACCGAGGGGTCCTCGACGTCGTGGTAGCCCTGTGCGACCTCGTGGGACGACAGCGCCGTGCCGCACCGCGGGCAATACGGCACGACCTTGTGCCCCTCGTATAGCCGCCCGTCGTCCCAGATCGTGCGCAGCGCCCACCACACCGACTCGATGTAGTCGTTGGTGAGCGTGTGGTACGCGTCGTCCAGGTCGATCCAGAAGCCGATCCGCTCGGTCAGGCGGTTCCAGTCGGAGACGTAGCGGAACACCGACTCGCGACAGCGCTCGTTGAACTCGGCGATGCCGTAGGCCTCGATCTCGGCCTTCGACGAGATCCCCAGCTCGCGCTCGACCTCGAGCTCCACCGGCAGGCCGTGACAGTCCCAGCCGCCCTTGCGGGGCACCCGGTAGCCCCGCATCGTGCGATAGCGGGGGTAGATGTCCTTGAACACGCGCGAGAGGACGTGATGCGAGCCCGGCTTGCCGTTCGCGGTCGGGGGCCCCTCGTAGAAGCTCCAGGTCTCGGCGCCCTCGCGCTGGGCCAGCGAGCGCGCGAAGACGTCGCCCTCGCGCCAGCCGGCGAGCACGCGCTCCTCGAGCTCGGGGAAGGACTGCTTCGGATCGACTGGATGGAATCCGGGCACGAGGCGGGATTCTGACAAGCGCACGGATGCGCGCTAGGATCGCGGTGGAACCCAGGGACGGAAGATGACCGGCATCCGGATGGTGCAGAGGCGGGGACTTCGAATAATCGCGGCGATAGGCGGGGCGGCGGCCCTGCTCGCTGTCGCCACCAGTCTCGCCGCTCAGGGCGAAACGACGTCGCTCAGCCTCGACGAGCTGGGCGATCCGTTCGACAGCTCCACCTTCGACGTGTCGTTCTCGCGCTCGGGCCGCTACGTCTCCCTCTCGACCACCGCCTCCGGCCTCGATCCGGCCGATACGAACGGCCCCTCGGACGTCTTCGTGCTCGACAGGAAGCAGAACGATCTCGAGTTGGTCTCGCGGCGATCGGCGTCACAGGGGGGCGCGGTGGGCAATAACGCCTCGTCCAAGGCGTCGATCTCGGCGAGCGGGCGCTACGTCGCATTCCAGTCGGCCTCCTCGAACCTCTCGAACGCCGACCAGACGCTTGGCGGCGAACAGATCGACGTCTACGTGTACGACCGCAAGCTCGACAAGGTCACGCTCGCGGCCCGCCGGGGGAAGTCGGGCCCCGGCGCCGACGGCGAGTCGAAGGACCCGTCGATCTCCGCCAACGGACGCTATGTGGCATTCGAGAGCGAGGCGGAGAACCTGGCATCGGCCGACGACGACCCGGACCCCGACATCTACGTCCGCGACCTCAAGAAGGGCAAGACGGTGCTCGCCTCGCGAAAGCGGCGAAAGGGGCCGGACGCGGATGACGACGCCGTTGAAGCCGCGCTGTCGGCGGACGGCTCGGCGGTCGCGTTCGAGACCACCGCCACGAACCTGGGCGGGCCCACGCTCGACGACCAGAATGCCTACGTCCGCGATCTCGAAGCGCGGAGAACGGAGCTGGTCTCGCGCGCGTCGGGCAAGCACGGTGACGGCGCCAACAACACCTCCAACCAGCCCGCGCTCTCGGGCAACGGTCGCTATGTGGTCTTCTGGACTCTGGCAACGAACCTCTCCGACGCCGATGCCAACGGCGGGGGCGCGGACGTCTATGTCTACGATCGCGCGAAGCGCAAGGTCGAGCTGGCGAGCCGCAAGTCCGCGTCCAACGGTGGTGAGGGCGCCGACGGGACCAGCTTTGCCGTCGACATCTCCGACAGCGGCCGCTATGTGGCCTTCCGCTCCACCGCAACCAACCTCTCCAGCGTCGACCTCGACGCCGTCGACGACATCTTCGTCCGCGACCGCGGGCAGAGGGAGACGAGCCTGGTCTCGCGGGTCTCCGGCGGCGGGGCGGGCGCCGACGACGATTGCTTCGTCCCGGTGATCTCGCCCACGGGCAGGTACGTCGGCTTCCTCTCGGTCGCCAACAACCTCTCGACCGACGACGACAACGCCCAGCAGAACGCGTTCAGCCACGACTATCTGGGCCCCTAGGCGCCTCCGTACCATTGCCCGCATGCGACGCGGGACGCTCGGGACGGCGCTGACGGCCATTGCGCTGATCGCCGCCGGCTGCGGCAGCGACGACTCGGAGACTGCGACGCCGACGGCCTGCCTCGGAGGGCCACAGGCGTTCGCCGAGGCCCTCGGCGACGCGCCGGGCGAGGTGCTGGTGGATGGCACGACGCCGATCGGCGACTGCCTACCGGACGAGCAGTCGGGGGGCCAGATCGCGAACGTCGGCGAGGCGCTCGTGGCCACGGCGACCGACCTCAACGAGCAGGCGCGGCGCAGCCCGCAGGGCGAGGCGCCGGTGCAGCTCGGGTATCTGGTGGGCGCGGTGCAGGCAGCGGCGGAGGGGACGGCGGGCATCCACCAGGACCTCGCGCGCCGCGTGGAGACGGCGGCGCTGTTCGTGCCCAAGGGCGACGTGGTCGCCGCGGCCTTCCAGCAGGGGTATGAGGAGGGACTCTCCGCGGGCAGGGAGACCGGGTAGCGTTTTGGGCGTGGCGACCGATCTGGACACCGAGCTCTGGGGGCCCGAGACGCAGAAGGCAGTGGAGAACTTCCCCGTATCCGGGCAGCCGGTGCCGACGCCCGTCGTCCGCTGGCTCGGGCGGCTGAAGGCGGCCGCGGCCCGGGTCAACGGCGAGCTCGGCCTGCTGGACGCCGACATCGCGGAGCGCATCGCGATGGCTGGTGACGCCGTGGCGGCCGGCGAGCACGACGCCCAGTTCCCGATCGACGTCTTCCAGACCGGCTCAGGGACCTCGTCGAACATGAACGCGAACGAGGTGCTCGCGAACCTGGCCGGTGACGGCGCCCATCCAAACGACCACGTGAACATGGGCCAGTCTTCGAACGACGTCTTCCCGTCGGCGGTGCACCTCGCCGCGCTGGGCGAGGCCAACGACGACCTGCTGCCTGCCCTCGACGCTCTCGCCGCCGCGCTGGAGGCGAAGGCCGAGGAATTCGCCGACGTCGTCAAGGCCGGCCGCACCCATCTGATGGACGCCGTGCCCGTGACACTGGGCCAGGAGTTCGGGGGGTTCGCAGCGCAGATCCGCCTGGGCGCCGAGCGCGTGCGGCAATCCCTGCCGCACGTGGCCCAGATCCCGCTGGGCGGCACGGCGACCGGGACCGGCCTCAACACCCACCCCGATTTCGCCGAGCGCGTACGGGCCCGGCTGTCGGAGGCGACGGGCCTCGAGATACTGCCTCCGGCCGATCCGTTCGAGGCGCAGGCCAGCCGCGACGCACTCGTGGAGCTCTCGGGAGCGCTGAAGGTCGTGGCGGTCTCGATGATCAAGATCGCCAACGACCTGGCGCTCATGGGCTCGGGCCCGCGCGCGGGCCTGGCCGAGATCCGCCTGCCCGAGCTCCAGAAGGGCTCGTCGATCATGCCCGGCAAGGTCAACCCGGTGATCTGCGAGGTCACGATCCAGGTGGGCGACCAGGTGGTCGGCAACGACGCCGCGATCACGATGGCGGGCTCGCAGGGGCAGTTCGAGCTCAACGTGCGGATCCCGCTGATGGCCCGCAACCTGCTCGATTCGATCAAGCTGCTGGCGGCCGCCGCTCGTCTGCTGGACCAGAAGTGCGTCAGCGGGATCGTGGCCAACACCGAGATGACCGACCGCCACGCCGAGGCGACCCTGGCGACGGCGACCGCGCTGAACCCGCACATCGGCTACGACCGCGCGGCGGAGATCGTGAAGGAGGCCGCGGCCTCGGGCCGACCGCTGCGCGAGGTCGCGCGCGAGATGGGCGTCGACGAGTCGGTCCTCGATCAGGCGCTCGATCATCACAAGCTCGCCCGGCCGCACGACTAGGCCCCCGAAGGGATGACGCGCTGGGTCGCGATGGGGGCGATCGCCGTCGTCGCGGCGGCGCTCTGGCTGGTCGTCACCGGCGGGCAGTCGCCGGAGGAGCGGGCCAGCGAGGTCGCCGGGGGCGCGGCCGCCTCGGCCACGGGCGACGATCCGCTGGCCTACGACCCCGAGCGCCGCGACGAGTTCGAGCAGCGGGCCGCGACCGGGACCTCAGAGGTGATCTACCTGAACAGCCCCGGGGGCGTCGTCGCGACGGCCCAGCGGACCGACGCCTGGCGCGACGAGGTCGAGCGGGCCGCGGCCGCCCGCGGCGTGGACCCCGATCGCCTGGAGGCGCTCGTGTTCCTGGAGAGCGCCGGCCGCCCGGAGGTGATGGCCGGCGAGACGCCGGCCGCGGCGTCGGGGCTGGCCCAGATCACGCCATCGGCGGCGGCCGACTTCCTCGGCTTGAAGCTGGACCTCAACGAGAGCAAGGTCCTGACTCGCAAGATCGCCAAGACCGACGCGAAGGGCGACTCGAAGGAGGCGCGAAAGCTCAGCGCCAAGCGCGCGAAAATCGACGAGCGCTTCGAACCGGAGAAGGCACTGGACGGCGCCGCGACATATCTGGAGAAGGCCGGGGAGCGCTTCGGCGCGGACGACCTCGCGACCGTCTCGTACCACATGGGCATCGGCAACCTCGAGTCGGTGATCCGCGCCTACGCCGGCGCCGACGAGGGGGCGGCGATCGGCGACGTCCTCTCGGCGGGCGGCGAGCTTCCCTACGCGCAGCTCTACTTCGACTCGGCGCCCGACTCCCACCCGGAGGCCTACGACCTGCTCGCCGGCTTCGGCGACGACTCGGCCGAGTATTACTGGAAGATCCTCGCCTCCGAGCGGATCATGGGCGAGTGGCGCCACGACCGGCCGAAGCTGGAGCGCACGGCCGAGCTCGCGACCAACAAGGCCACCCTCGAGGAGGTCTACCACCCGGAGGAGGAGACCCGCGTCTACGCCGGCCCTGGCGACGTGGAGAGCGCGACCGGCGACGGCGAGCTGCTGCCGTTGCCCGACGCCGCCGACCGCGGCTGGGTGGTCGATTCGCAGATGGGGGAGCTGGCCGGCGAGCTGGGCGCCGAGCCCGAGGTGTACCGGGCGCTTCGCCCGGAGGCGCTCGCGACCCTGGCGTACATGGGCTCGCTGGTGAAGGAGCTCAGCGGCGCCTCTCAGCCGCTGCGGGTCACCTCGAGCGTCCGCGACCGCGCCTACCAGGACCTGCTGGCAGCGAACAACCCGGAGGCCACCGACGCCTATTCGCTGCACACGACCGGGTACAGCTTCGACGTGTTGCGCGACTACGAGAACGACCTCCAGGCCGCCGCCTTTCAGTTCGCCCTCGACCGGCTTCAGGCGCTCGCGGTCATCGACTACGCCGTCGAGCCGCGCGCGATCCACGTGACCGTGTCGGCCCTCGGGGCCGAGTTGCTGCCTCCGTAAGCTTCGTGGAGCAAATGGAACGGGAGAAGGCACAGATGAGCGAAATCAAGACCGAGAAGGCCACCTTCGGAGCAGGATGCTTCTGGCAGGTCGAGGAGGAGTTCCGCAACCTCGACGGCGTCCTGGACACCGCGGTCGGCTACGAGGGCGGCCACGTCGACAACCCCACCTACGAGCAGGTCTGCACCGGCAAGACCGGGCACACCGAGGTCGCCCAGATCGAGTTCGACCCCGGGAAGATCTCCTTCGAGGAGCTGCTCTACAAGTACTTCGACATCCATGACCCCACCCAGGTCAACCGCCAGGGGCCGGACGTCGGCTTCCAGTACCGGTCGGTCGTCTTCGCCCAGGACGACGAGCAGGCGAAGGTCGCGAAGGACGTCATCTCACGCCTGCAGGAGCGCTTCCGCGACCCGGTCGTCACCGAGATCGAGGAGGCCGCCCCGTTCTGGCGCGCGGAGGAGTATCACCAGTGCTACCTCCAGAAGCGCTCCGAGCAGGGCGGGCTTTTGAATGTCCTGATGGGCCGCTAGGCGGCCCGTCGTGTTCACGCTCGAGCTGAAGCGCGTTCTTCCCGCGCCGTCTGCGGTCGTGTTCGCGGCCTTCAGCGAGCCGGAAGAGCTGGCGAAGTGGTGGGGGCCGAAGGGCTTCTCGATCCCCTCCCTGGAGTTCCGCCCTCGCGTCGGCGAGAGCTATCGGATCGAGATGCAACCGCCGGAGGGCGACCCCTTCCATCTGACCGGGGAGTTCCGCGAGGTCCATCCCTCCGCCCGCCTCGCCTTCACGTTCGTATGGGAGCCCCCGGCTCCCGACGACGCCGAGACGCTCGTGTCCCTCTCCTTCGGGGATTTGGAGGAAGCGACGGAGGTCCACCTCACGCAAAGCGCGTTCAAGACCGAGGAACGTCGTGGCCTTCACCGAGACGGTTGGACGGAGAGCTTCGACAAGCTCGAAGGGCTCGTCGATTCGCACGCCTAAAAAGCGCTGGACGCGCCCAGTTGACGGCGTAGACTGCGACCTAACGCAGGGATGCTCAAGGTGGGATCGATAGCTCGCAGTTCGCTGGTTCTGATGGCGATGCTCGTCGTGCCGGCGCAAGCCGGGGCCACGGCCGGGGATCCCGACTACTCCTTCGGCCACAACGGCGTTGCCACGTTGACGAACCCGGCCCCGGGGTTCGAGTTCCTCAACCGGGTGGTCCTGCAGCCCGACGGGAAGATCGTCGCCGCGGGGCGGCTCGTCTCGAAGAAACATGGGGCCGACGTGGGCGTCGTACGGTTCCTGCCGAACGGCTCCCGGGACCACAGCTTCGACGGCCCGAACGGTCACGGCAACGGGGTGGTGAAGATTCCGGTGAGCTCGGGCACGGGCCTCGACGGCGGCCTCGGCCTGGCGCTCGACGACCAGGACCGCATCATGGTGGCCGGCTTCGCCGGGACCGCGAATGGGGACCGCAACATCGTCTTGCGGCTGCGGCCGAACGGGAAACTGGACAAGACCTTCGAGGGCGATGGCGGAGACGGCGACGGGATCGTGACGCTGCCGCTGGCCGCCGCAGGCGACGACGAGTACCTCGATGCGATCGCGATCCAGGGCGACGGTGCGATCGTGGTCGGAGGCGCCACGGACGTCGACCCGACCGCCGGCGAGAACCTCGACATGGTGCTCGCCCGGCTCCTCCCCGACGGCAAGCTCGATCCGGCCTTCGACGGGGACGGCGGCAGCGCGAACGGGATCTTCACCTTGCCGATCGCCCCGGGGACAACCGACGACGAGCTCTACGAGATCAGACTCAGCGCGTCCGGGATCCTGATCGCGGGTGAGACGGGGTACGACGGCGGCGTCAACAAGAGCGACTTCGCGCTGGCGCGATTCGATTCGAGCGACGGCGGCCTCGACACGAGCTTCGACGGCGATGGCAAGGTCATCACGCAGGTGACCAGCGGCTATGACTATGCCACCGGCCTCGCCGAGCCCGGGGGCGGAGACATCGTCGCCACCGGCACGGCCAACGACCTCGCCCCGGGCGACCTCGCCCTGGTCCGCTATGACTCCAGCGGCCAGCTCGTCCCGACCTTCGACGGCGACGAGGGAGCCGGCAACGGGATCGTCACGGCTTCGTTCGCGCCGACCAGCACGGAGCGCGGCAGCTACCTCGCCGTGGAGCCCAGCGGCGATCTCGTCATCTCCGGCGAGACCGTGCATCCGGGCGACGACTCGGCCCTCGCCCGCTTCGACCCCGACGATGGCACCATCGACACCGGCTTCGGTGACCAGGGATGGGTGGTCAACCCCCTCAGCGTCGGTTCGGACCGGTCGAGGGGGTCGGTGGCGCGGCCCGACGGCCGGATCATCGAGGTGCGGCGTAACGCAGTTCCGGGCGGCGGCTTCGTGCTGATCGTCGGCGATATTACCGAGCGCAAACGCGTCGAGGCCGA
>Ga0126311_10001372_pt1 | contig 11785 bp, 14 predicted proteins | sample Plot61_FD_92539 | JGI IMG/M metagenome (GOLD analysis project Ga0126311, IMG submission 92539) | Serpentine soil microbial communities from UC McLaughlin Reserve, CA, USA - Plot61 | ecosystem: Environmental > Terrestrial > Soil > Grasslands | place: USA: UC McLaughlin Reserve, Lake County...
CGCGAGATACTTCGATTCTTCGTAATAGTTGCGATAACCCGCGTCGTGACGAAGCTCAGTCTCGAGTATCACTCCCTCGCGCTTGCCCGCGACGTAGCATGTCGAGACGTGATGAAACTGCCTGAGGTTTGGGATCGTGCGCGCTAACTCGACGACATTGCGCGTGCCGACGGCATTCACACGCATCGCGAGATCTTCCGGAACGGCGAGATCGTAAACCGCCGCTAGATGAAACACGCGCGTGGTTTCGCGTTGGGCCAGATCGAGATCGGCAACACTCAACGCGAGCTGCGGCACGCTGATGTCTCCCTCGACAAACTTGAAATCCGCAACCTCTCTTCCGCTGAGCTGCGCGATCCGTGCAATCTCCTCGCGCGCACGGCCGAGCAGCGACGGCTGCACGAGCAGGATGAAATCGCAATCCTTCTGTGCGAGTCGTTCGAGGAGCCGGTTCGCGATGAAGCCCGGAAATCCGGTTATGAAGAATGTCTCTCTATCCGGCATGGGACGCCCTGAGTATAATTCACCGCTTAAACTCCAGCACGACTCGAGGTCAATTCGCATGAACCCCCATTTGATGTTTGCGCGCCGGACGGCGCTGGCTCTGGTCCTTTTCGTTGCCGCCTTCTTTTCGATCGCGGCGCAGGAGAAAAGGCAGTGTAACGTCAAAGTCACGCTGCTACAGGTTAACGACGTCTACGAGTTTGCTCCCGTCGATCAGGGCAAGGCGGGCGGGCTCGGACGAGTCCTGACATTAAAGAAATCGATCCAACTGGAAAACCCGAATACACTGTTTCTCATGGCCGGCGACACGATCTCGCCGTCAGTCGAGTCGATCACTTACAAGGGCGCGCAGATGATCGAGGCGTGGAACGCCATTGGTCTCGACTATGCGACTTACGGCAATCACGAATTCGACTTTGGGCCAGACGTGCTGGCACAGCGCGTGACGGAGTCGAAGTTCGGCTGGATTGCCGCGAATGTGATCGACAAGCGCACGGGCCAGCCGTTCGGCGGCGCAAAGCGATATGTCGTGCGTGAGTTTGGCGGCGTAAAAGTCGGTCTGTTCGGCATCGTCCTGCCGGAAACGAAAATCACTTCGCGACCAGGTGACAACGTCGAGTTTCGCAATCCCTGTGACACGGCGAAAGAGGTCGTCTCGGAGCTGCATGGCCAGGGCGTGAAAGTCGTAGTCGCACTGACTCACCTGTCGATGCGTGAAGACAAGGAAGTCGCACGCTGTGCCGGCGTTAACCTGATCGTCGGCGGCCACGAACACACGCTGCTTGAATCACACGCCGGCTCGGCGCCGATCTTCAAGATGACCTCTGACGCGCGTGAGCTTGGACGCATCGATCTGAACATCTCACCAAGCGGCGAGCTCGACAGCATCGATTGGAAAGTGATCCCTGTCGACAGTACGACAAAGGAAGCACCGGAATTCGCGGCGGTCTATCGCAAGTATGCGAACCTGCTGGGGGACCTTGCGAAGCCGATCGGGCGCACGAGCGTCGCACTCGACGCGCGCAGTAAAGAAAATCGCACGCGCGAAACGAATGTCGGCAACTTCATCACGGACGCGTTTCGCAAAGCGACGGCGGCTGACATCGGTTTCATGAACGGCGGCTCGATCCGTGCTGACACGCTCGTCGAGCCCGGAAGATTGACACTGCGGGATCTACTGTCGATTCTTCCCTTTAAGAACAAACTCGTTAAGATCGAAGTGACCGGCGCAACGTTGCGGGCGGCGCTCGAACACGGCGTCAGCCGCAGTGCTGAAGATTCCGAGCCGGGTGGTTTTCCGCAAGTTTCCGGTGTGCAATTCTCTTTCGACGCGACTCACAAACCGGGTGCGCGGCTGGTCGATGTGAAGGTAAACGGCTTGCCACTCGACGACGTGAAAAAGTATACGTTGACGACGACGACGTTCATCGCACTGGACGGTGGCGACGGGTACTCGATGTTCAAGGGCTCGCCAGTGATAACTCCTCCTGAGCGAGCGCCGATCGACGTAGAGGTTGTGCGAAAGGCATTCGGCACTCGGGCCATTGCGCCGAAGGTTGAAGGACGTATCAGACGCCTGGACACAGCTCAAAAATCTGCCGCGAACTGCAATTGAGGGCCACGTTGAGGTGAGTCTTATGGACACCTACGACGACACCGCAGCAGCGAAACGCTACGAAGCCAACCAGTTCTTCCACGAGGCGTACGAAGCGCAGACTGCACACGATTACGAGCGCGCGATCGAGCTTTACAAACGCTCGATTGAGACATATCCGACCGCCGAGGCGCACACCTTTCTTGGCTGGGTTTACAGTTTTCAAAAGCGATACGACGATGCGATTGATCAGTGTCTCGAGGCGATTCGAGTGGATGAGACATTAGGCAATCCGTATAACGACATCGGGAGTTACCTGCTCGCGAAGGGTGATCCTTATGGCTCAGTGCGTTGGTTCAAGCGAGCGCTGCTGGCGCCGCGATATGAATCGTATGCGTTTCCGCATTTTAATCTCGGCAGGGTTTATGAAACGCGACGACGGTTTCTCGAGGCGGCGAGGCATTACGGCTTGGCGCTCGAGCAGAAGCCTGACTTTACAGAAGCTGCGGTCGCGCTGAGACGCATGCAGGCTCGCCTGAATTGAGCCGCGGAATTACGCGGATGAACGCCGATCGATCTGGATCTTCTCTCCCTTCTCATCAACGGCCACGTAAATCACTTCAGCTTCAGTTACAGGCACGCGTTCGCTCTTTCCGAGACGCTCGACCTCTACGACCACACGAACAGTTATTGACGTCGTCCCGACGCGCACTGTCTCACAGTAGAAACTCACCAGGTCGCCCACGTATACCGGCTTGTGAAAGATCACTTCCTTCATCGCGACGGTCACAAAGCGTTCCATACGCGTGTGACGATGCGCTTGGATCGCGCCTGCGGTATCGATGTAGCTCAGGATGACGCCACCGAAGATGGTTCCGCGTGAGTTCGTGTCGCGCGGCAGGAGTGTGATTCGTATCGCGGGATCTTTGTGTTCGTGCATGAGCGCTATCCTAAAGCGGAACAAACAATCAGACAACGGTGTCTAAGCTGCACTCCCCGTTTGAAACAGGCCTACCCAGAAAGGTCGTGCCAGATGGTCCTAATGGAACTGCTTCAGGAAAACGCGACGAGTAGCTTCGATGATCTCGGGAAATTGCTGCTTGGTGGTATGGCGGCGGCGATTGTAGTGGCAGTTGGCTTCGTCGTCGTCCAATTCCGCATGCGCGATAAGAAACCGCCGACTTCGAGATTCATCAGTATTAGTTCAGAGAAAGAATAAACCAAAAATTGAACGAGTCACAGAAAATAGAACAAGTCAGGAAGAGGGGCTTGCCCCCGCTCTTCAAACTGCGGGGGCAAGCCACCCTTCCTGACTTGTTCTAACTGACCTTGCTCGACTCAGCCAGAGGTCTGTTGTTCTGTGGCCCAGCCTGTGATCGCGCGTTTGAGCTCGTCAAGTTGATTGTCGAAGAAGTGGCCCGCGCCGGGAATTACGACTAACCGAACCGGTGTATTCGCCTCAAGCTCAGAGACGAGTTTCCGAAGTTGCTCGACGTCGCCAAACTCGTCGTGCTCGCCGTGGACCAGCAACAGTGGCTTGCGACACTGCGCGAGAAAACTGAAGTCGTACTTTTCGAGCGGAGTGCCAATGCCGATGAGAAACGACACGCGCGGATCGTGAATTCCGACCTCGAGCCCGACTCTCGACCCAAACGAAAACCCACACACCGTCATCCGGAGGCCGGGATATTGCCGCGAAAGATACTCGAGCCCGGCCCGAGCGTCGTCGCGTTCGCCACGACCTTCGTCGTGCTGTCCCGTGCTCTGGCCGACGCCGCGAAAGTTGATCCGGAGCACGGTGAGGCCGGCATCGTTCAATGCCGCGGCGGCACGAAATACGACCTTATTGTGCATCGTGCCGCCGCCGAGCGGATGTGGATGTAGGACCAGGGCCACGCCCTTTGGTGCGCCCTGGCGAGGCTCTTTCAGAATTGCTTCTAACTGGCCGTGCGCTACAGGAATGAAAAGATTGCCGGCTGGATACATCAGTGCCGAACTGGAACTTTACTCTTCGTCTTCGCCGGCGGCTTCAGACTCACCACCCGCTCCTTCTTCGCCGGATGCCTCAGCGCCTGCGCCTTCCGATGCCGCATAACCTTCTACTGCTGCGGGCGAAGACGTTGCCGAAGACTTCCTGCCGCGCTTCTTCGTACCCTTCCCGCCACCCTTCTTCGTGCCTTTCTTGCCGGCTTTCTTCGTAGACTTCTTTGCCGCTTTCTTTGTGCCCTTACCGGCTCCACCCTTCTTCGTCGACTTCTTGGCTGCCTTCTTGGTGGTCTTCTTAGCGCCTCCTCGGGACTTCGATTTTGACGCGCTCTTCTTTGTTCCTTTGCCGCTACCTTTGCGCGCGCCTCTGGACTTCTTGGTTCCTTTTTTGGCTGCCATTTCGTTCGCTCCTTATGTGTATTTGCCTTTCGTGCAACGTAGCAAAATAATCAAAGACTGTCCACGATGTTTTTCTTCTCCTACATGTGTTCACCATAGAGACACGGAGAACACAGCCGATGCACAGAGAATCAGTTCAAAAAATCAAGAGTTGTCTAGACACCATCGATCGTTTCAGCTACAGTAAACTCGCTCTCCACACAACACGCGGTCTACAAAAAAACTGCGGAAAGGCTGTCTCGATGCGAGATTACTACTCATCGTGCATTAATGCAGATTATCAGCCCTCCCTTTACAGTCTCACCCAGCTTTTATCAAATCAATCGAATCATACTGAGGCCCCCGATGCCGAAGTGCTACAACCAGAACCACGCGAGCGCAGAACAGCGCTCGTCGTAGACGACGTCGCTGATGTAACAGAAATGCTGGCAGTGGTGTTGACCCACGCTGGTTATTCTGTCGTCACGGCTGCCTCCGCACCCGCGGCACTGAAGGCCGCGCGCGAGCGCCAGTTTGACGTCATTATTTCCGACATCGGCATGCCCGAGATGAATGGTTACCAATTGGCGCGGGAAATGCGGACGATGCCCGGTTATGAGACCGTTCCGATGGTGGCCGTTACCGGCTATTCGATGTTTGATGACAAGGAACGATCAACCAACGCCGGCTTCAACGCTCACATGACCAAGCCGATCGATCCGCGAGCACTACTCGAATTGATCGACCAACTGTGAGTTGATAAACGAAACCAGTTGAGCGATTGATGACGACCTCCTCCGGCATATTCTCCAGGTTTAAATCCGACTCACCTATCCGAACCATCCAGTTTATAGCCGGCGCCATCATCGTCGGCTGGGTTTTCCGCAAGCTTCAGTTTTCAACTTCAGCGATCTGCTGCGGCGATTTTGACGGTTATTACCACATCAAATGGACGCAAACGCTCTGGGCGTCAATCAAGAGCGGGCATTTCCCGCCGCAGTTTCCCTGGCTGCCACTTACAAGTCTCAATTCGAAAGACTATGTGGACCATCACCTGCTGTTCCACATCTTTCAGATTCCATTTGCCGTGTCTCCAGATCCACGGATGGGCGCGAAGATCGCGTCTGCGATCTTTGGAGGTCTGGCGGTGCTGTCGTGTTACTGGCTCCTGCTGCGATATCGCGTGCGTTACGCGCCGGTCTGGTTGATCGCGCTGCTTGGATGTTCGGCGCCGTTTTTGTTTCGGATGAACATGGCGAAGGCGCCACCATTCGCGATCATCTATCTCGTGGTCGCGATACACCTGTTTTTTAAGCGGAAATACTGGCCGTTGCTGCCGCTCGGTCTCGTCTTCACCTGGACTTACGATTTGTTCGTGCTGCTGATCATGGCGGCTGTTTTCTGGTCGGCTAGCATCGCGATTACCGAGAAGCGATTTGAATGGCGACCGCTGGTTTATGTAGTGGCGGGATGTGCGCTGGGACTCGTTATCAATCCTTACTTCCCACACAACCTGCAACTGCTCGTCGAGCACATTCAGATCAAGCTCACCGCATCAGACTTCGACACGAAAGTCGGGTCTGAGTGGTACCCGTATGACTCGTGGGAGTTTCTGGGAAACTCGGCGGTTGCGTGTATCGCGATGCTCGTTGGCTATCTCGCGGTTGAGCCTTCGGAACGCAGGCGCGGTCAGTATCCGATTTTCTTTCTGCTGCTTTCGACCGCGCTGATGATCATGACGGCACGTTGGAAACGGATCGCGGAGTACTGGCCGCCCTTTGCAGTGCTGTTTGCGGCGTTTTCACTACGGCCGTGGCTGGAAGGTTATCGCCCGTATCTCACGCGCCTGCCGGCCGAAGTGCTGGAGGAACTCAAGCCGTTTCTCGATCGTGAAGGTGTGCCGCCGCCTGCGGATGAGAAAGAGACTACGTTTCGCGATGTAATGCAGATGGTCGCAGTCGCGGTGGTGGAAGTCGTGTTGAGCCTGTTCCTGCTCTTGAACCTTTTTGCAACAGTGAAGGAGATCCAGCAGAGTGAGTCTCACGACTACTACGAAGCCGGCGCTGCGTGGATGCGTGACAATATCCCGCCGGGACAGTTGGTCTTCAACACGGATTGGGACGACTTTCCACGTCTCTTCTATTTCGATCCGTCGCATTACTACGTCTCAGGGCTCGATCCGAATTATCTCTACGATAAAAACCAGGACCTGTCGCGACTCTACGATCGCATTACGCTCGGACAGGAAGAGGATCCGGGGCCTTTGATTCGCGATCGCTTCGGCGCGCGCTACGTGTTTTCAGACAACACGCACCACGACTTTTTCGAACATGCGCGGGCGAGCGGGTGGTTTGATATTGTTTACGAGGACACGCAATGCACGATCATGTACATTAAGGATCAGAAGAGCGAAGAAGGAATGGAATTGCCTTGAGACCGATGTTGCTTTTGGTTTTGATTTTACTGCTGGGTGGTTGCAGCGGCAGCGCCCCGACTAATTCTGAAAATAGCCCGGCTTCGGCAACGCCGGTGTCTTCATCACCATCATCACCATCGCCGCTGAGTAACTTTGAAGAGCGCCTTCAGTTCGTTCGCAATGGGCAATACACTTATATTTGGGTCTTCTCGCGCAAGGACGGCAAGCCACTTGAGCCCGCAGACAGCATTTTCCTGCGAGCCAACGCGCCACAGGTAGTTGACTGGGTGACTACGGACGATATGAAGAAGGCAATCGGGGGGACGAATTTCAATCTCGAAGAGGGGAATCTCGAGGTCTTGAAGAAGAGGTACGTAGCTGAAGACTATTCAGGTAAATAAGCCGAGTAGGCACAGAACCGAGCGCGGTAGCGCCGGGTCAACTTCTATAAACAGGCGCTCTGATGAGTTTGACCCGGCGCTACCGCGCTCGGTTCTGGGCCTACTCGGCTAAAATTATCTTTCCAAACTGAGCACGATCCTCAATCAACTCATGCGCCTGCCGCGCCTCGCTGAGTGGTAACACGCGATCAACGACCCCGCGGATCTTTCCCTGCGCGACGAATTTCATCGCCTCCAGCAACTCAGCCTTCGACCCCATAAACGATCCGAGCAACGTCAAATGCCTGTAGAACACCTGCCGCAGGTCCGTCCGCGCATCGAAGCCACTCGTCGCGCCACACGTCACCAGTCGTCCGTTGTTTTTAAGTGAGGCAATCGATCCGGGCCACGTCGCGGCGCCCGTGTGCTCGACCACGACATCAACACCCTTGCGCCCGGTCAGTCTTTTAACTTCCTTTGGCCAATCGTCACGAGAGTAGTTGATCGTCTCATCCGCTCCGAGCTCACGCGCCCTCACCAGCTTCTCGTCCGTGCTCGCGGTCGTGATCACGCGTGCGCCACGCAGCTTTGCGATCTGAATCGCCACTGAACCAACACCGCTTCCCGCCGCATGCACCAGCACGTCCTCACCCGGCTGCACGTTTGCTCGTGTCACGAGCATGTGCCACGCGGTGACAGTCACGAGCGGCAACGCCGCAGCTTCGGCCCAACCTAACTCCGCCGGCTTCGGAATGACGTTCACGCCGGGCACCGCGACGAATTCCGCATAACCACCATCGCGACGATATCCAACCATGTCGTACTCGCGACAAAGATTATCCTGCCCGCTGAGACACGCCTCGCAATGGCCGCACGAAACGCCCGGCTGGACCATCACGTCGTCGCCCGGCTTGACCCACGTCACGAGTTCGCCGACCTCGCGCACGATTCCCGCCACGTCGTTTCCGAGAATGTGTGGGAGGGGGATCTCAATCCCCGGAAGCCCGTTGCGAACAAAGATGTCGAGATGGTTCAACGCGCATGCTTTGACTTCCACCAGCACTTCATTCGCGCGAATCCGCGGCTCGGGTACGTCCGCGTACTCGAGCACCTCCGGTCCACCATGCTGCCTGAAAATCGAGGCTTTCATTTAGCGGCTTGGTCGCGTGCGTGGTACGAGGAACGCGTGAGCGGGCTTGATTCGACGTGATGAAATCCGAGCGACATCCCGATCTCGCGCCATTTCGCAAACTCTTCCGGCGTCACGTACCGCTCGACCGGTAGACGACGCGCGTGCGGCTGGAGATACTGGCCAATCGTCATGATGTCGCACGAGACGGAACGCAGGTCGTGCATGAGCTCGACGACCTCGTCAAACGTCTCACCGAGCCCGACCATGATGCCGCTCTTCGTCAACATGCCGCGGTTTTCCCGATCGCGTCGTGTGGCCGCACGCTGCAAAAGTGTCAACGATTGCTGGTAAACCGCGTCAGGCCTGACACGTCGATAGAGGCGCGCGATCGTCTCCGTGTTGTGATTGAGCACGTCTGGTTCTGCGTCGAGCACAGTGTTGAGTGCTGCTTCGTCGCCGTTGAAATCGGGAATTAGAACTTCAACCTTGCAATCGGGATTCGCCGCACGGACCTGTCGAATCGTTTCGGCCCAGTGCGCGGCTCCGCCGTCGGGCAGATCGTCACGGTTGACCGATGTGATGACAGCGTGAGCGAGATTCAGATGGCCCACAGCTTCGGCGACGTGGCGTGGCTCTTCCGCATCCAAAGAACCTGGCTGACCTTTACCGACCGCGCAGAAGCCGCAGTGGCGAGTGCAGATGTCACCGCCGAGCATGAACGTGGCGGTACGATCTGACCAGCACTCGAAAATATTCGGACACCGCGCTTCCTGGCAGACCGTGTGCAGGTTAAGACCTTCGATCAGTTGCAGCACCTGGTTCTGGTTAGTCGGGTCGCCCAGGCGGATGCGCAGCCATTCAGGTTTTGGTTGACGGACCTTTTGATTGTTGCTGATTACTCGAAGTTCGCGGGCCAATTGTTTACCTCTGGGAGGATTTTACAGTATAAGCTCCTCAGTTCAGAATTCAGTTGGGGTTGCTCCGGGATTAACATGTAATCCTGTCAATCCTGTAATCCTGTCTAAATGTTTCTCCCCGAAAGGAGACCCCATGATGAAAGCCACTCTTGTAGCCTGTTGTCTCGTTCTCTTAATCGCCGGATCAGCACAAACAGCTAACGCCGACCTGGCTCGCGATCCAAAATACTCGCGGGCGGCGCCGGAAAAAGGCAAATTTGTGCTGCACACCAGTCTTGAGATTGCGACGGATGCGAAAGCATACGAGGCAAGGCTACAGATTTCACAGTCCGACTTGAAGAGTTTTCAGGCTGCACTAAAGGGCGACGTAGGCAATTCGCCAGTCGTGGGCGGTATTGCTTTCAGCGCACCGCGGACCATCGTCGCGGGACTGTTGATGTTTATGGCCGTGTCCGTTGCGGGTGTTCTGATTGCGCGTTCATCTTCATTCGGCCGAGCTCAGAAAACGATTGGGGCCGTGCTGCTCGTCGCCGTTCTGCTCGGCGCAGCGGCAATCATCACGCGCGGTAACGCCGGTCCGCCGGGATCGTGGCGCTGGCGCAACCTGCCACAGGCGCTCGCGGAGGGCAAGCCTACATTAGGAAGTGTCGATATCGAGATCGTTCCCGACGACCAGATGAATGGCCGGAACATGCGGCTGATTATTCCGCTCAAGAAACAAAACGCTCCGGGCGAGGAATAAGTGCAGAACGCGGTCCGATTGAAAACGTGGCCCACCATGCGCGTGGCGACGGACGTGAAAGTGTCCGTCGCGATGGTCGGACTGTGCGTCGTGGCAGCGGTGGCTTTCGCGAGTTGGTTGCCGCTGCAGGTTTCAATCATCACACTGTTTCTCTTTGCGGGGCCGCACAACTGGTTCGAGCTGCGTTACTTCCTCATGCGACTGCCGGTGCGCTTCGGCAGATCGCGCAATTTCTTTTTGACTGCGTTTGCCGGCCTGGGTGTGCTGACACTCACCTACGTGTCACTTCCCTTCATTTACAATGCGGCGCTGTGGAGCGAAGGGGCATGGTCTGTCGTTATCGCCTCCTGGAACACTGCACTCCTGTTTTGGCTGGCGTTACTGGTCTGGTTGCGCAGCAGGCAAAAGCCACGCTCGAATTGGACGTGGATCATTCCGGTCGGACTGGCGCTATGCTCTTTAAACTGGCTTGGACCTGACTTGTTCAGTCTCGCGATCGTCTACGTTCACCCGTTGATTGCGCTCTGGTTTCTCGACCGACATCTGCGTCGTACACGACCGGCCTGGTCGCGCGCTTACCGGCGCTGCTTGTGGCTGTTGCCGGTCGTGCTGACGGCGATGATCTGGCAGTTGTCGCGCACGTCGCCGCTCGCTGACGACAACGGTCTCTTTTGGCGAATTACGCAGCACTCGGGCGCGGAGGTGCTGCCGCAAGTTTCGAGTCACATGCTGGTTTCAGTGCACCTGTTTTTGGAGATGCTGCACTACGGCGTTTGGATTGTCGCGTTGCCGCTGATCGGATCCGTAGCGGCGAGAAGGTTGTGGGAGGTGAAAACGGTGCCGATCGCGCGACATCCGAGAGGATTTCCGCGAACGGTCTCTGCGTTGCTCGTTTGTGCAGTCGCGGCCGTAGTCGTTCTCTGGTTCGGGTTTTCGATTGATTACGCCACGACGCGCGACATCTACTTCACCGTCGCGATTGCGCACGTGCTCGCCGAAGCGCCGTTCCTGCTGAGGATGCTCTAGTGTCTCCATTTGAGCTCTGGCGATTTCTGCCGCTTGGCTATCTCCTCACGATCGCGATCGAAACTCCAATACTCTTGGTTGGACTCTCGCCGCATCACTCGAAACGACGACGCATACTCGCAGGATTGTGGCTGACGGCGTGTACTTACCCGATCGTCACGCTTGTACTGCCGTTGTTGCTGTTCGACTATTCCCGGGCGTTCTATCTTTTAATCGCCGAAACGTTCGCACCTGTCGCGGAGTGTGTGTTGTTCTGGTTGGCATTTGGGAAAGAAGCGAAGTGGCGCGACTTCGCCGTGATCGTGATCGCGAATCTCACTTCGTTTCTTGTGGGTGAAGTTGTCTTTTAGCCGCCGATTTTACGGATTACGGATTGAAGAAGATCCGGGTCGATGTTGCCGCCGGACAAGATGACGCCGACGCGCTTTACGTCCGCGGGAAGTTTGCCGAACATAACGGCCGCGGCGGCGGTCGCGCCAGAGGTCTCGACGAGGATCTTCATGCGGAACAGCAGGAAGCGTAAGGTCTCGAGGATCTCGTCGTCCGTCACTGTCAGCACGTCTTCAGCTAGTTTCTGCACGATTGGAAATGTCAGCTTGCCCGGTATCTGAACGCGCAATCCGTCCGCAATCGTCGGTGGCGGCGGTATCGAGACTCGTTCGCCTTTGAGAAACGACTGTCGCGTGTCGTCAGCCGTGTCCGGCTCGACC